>Ga0179592_10000374_pt1 | contig 17644 bp, 9 predicted proteins | sample CZODoug2_1_08_16_FD_148623 | JGI IMG/M metagenome (GOLD analysis project Ga0179592, IMG submission 148623) | Vadose zone soil fungal communities from Angelo Coast Range Reserve, California, USA - CZODoug2_1_08_16fungal (Illumina Assembly) | ecosystem: Environmental > Terrestrial > Soil > Vadose...
GGATATGCAAACGGTGGTTCGTACCGATACCACTTCCCGGACGGAAATGCCTCCATCGCCCGTCTACTCGTTCGCGATCTGATACCCGGAGCCGTCCCTGGCCACACGGTTGAGGACGTAGTGACCGCAAGAGTCGAATACAACCGCCTGGACAACTCGAGTTTTCCGATTCGAATTCGCTTGAATAGCACTGTGGTTGCCGCAAGAAATATCGACAGCCCCGCCGCTGCCAGCGAAGTGGAAGTTATTTACGCGCAGGGGAAAGAAGTATTTAAGGTTCGCGCAAAAGGATGTGTGCTGGCCTGCTGGAACATGGTGATCCCGTTTCTTTGCCCCGAACTGCCGGAGAAGCAGAAAGAAGCGCTGCACTACCTGGTCAAGGTGCCTCTGGTGTATTGCAGCGTGGGCATCCGGAACTGGACGGCATTTCAAATGCTCGGCATACAGAATGTGAGTGCACCCGGCGCGTACTGGGAATCCATGAGTTTGAATGCGCCCATTGACATCGGCGACTATCACAGCCCGAAATCACCTAACGACCCAATCCTATTGCACCTTAGCCGGACCCCCTGCAAGCCAGGGCTCCCCGCCCGCGAACAGCACAAAGCTGGCCGCATGGAGCTCTTGGTCACGTCGTTCGAGGAGTTCGAACTCAAGACGCGGGACCAGCTCGCCCGCATTCTAAGTCCGGGCGGTTTTGATCCCGCAGAGGATATTCAAGCCATTACGGTGAACCGGTGGCCCCACGGGTACGGATATGAGTACAACCCGCTTTTTGATCCCGATTGGCCCGAGGCCGAGCGCCCAAATGTTATCGGGAGGAAGAAGTTCGGCAGAATCGCCATCGCCAACACGGATTCCGGCGCGACCGCCTATACGGATGTCGCCATCGACCAGGCTTACCGCGCCGTGCATGAACTTGTAACTACATATTAGATTTCGCAGCAGAAAGTACAATTTCGAACGAGGTTCTGACGTGACGACAAATGTGGCTATACCTGCAATGACCGGCGAGGAGATGGTTGCCCTCTCAAGGAAACACACACTGTTTGAGTGGTCCGCGCAGTCGAAAGTTGATCCTCTGCCTGTAGCGAGAGCCAAGGGGATTTACTTCTGGACCCCCGAGGGTAAGCGCTTCATCGATTTCAATAGCCAATTGATGAGTGTAAACATCGGACATGGTGATCCGCGGGTCATCGAAGCGATCCACCAGCAAGCCTCCACATTGGCGTACGCCAATCCCTTCATGGCCACGGAACCACGCGCCCGGTTGGGTGCCAAACTCGCGGAAATTACGCCCGGCGACATCAACACCTTCTTTTTTACCAATGGAGGTTCGGAAGCGAATGAGAATGCCTTCAAGATCGCGCGTCTTTTCACCGGGCGCCACAAGATTCTGGCGCGGTACCGTTCCTACCATGGTGCCACAGCTGGAAGTATCTCCCTTACTGGAGATCCAAGGCGATGGGCGGCCGAACCCGGCATTCCGGGCGTCATCCGCGTTTTCGATCCGTATCACGGAATCGAACGGGGTTGGGATTCGGTCGGACAAGCACTGGCGAACATCGAAGAGGTGATTCAACTCGAAGGACCACAAACGATCGCGGCTTTTATTTTGGAACCGGTAACCGGAACGAACGGCATTCTCGTTCCCCCGGACGGTTATCTGCAAGGCGTCCGAGAAATCTGCAACAAGCACGGAATTCTGATGATTGCGGACGAGGTCATGTCCGGCTTTGGGCGCACCGGTGAGTGGTTTGCCGTGGATCATTGGAAGGTGGTGCCGGATATGATCAGCATGGCAAAGGGACTTACGAGCAGTTACCTCCCGCTGGGTGCTGTCGGAATGCGCCATCACATCGCGCAGCACTTTCAAGACAAAGTCTTCTACGGTGGGCTCACCTACAACAGTCATCCGATGGGGTGCGCCGCGGCCCTGGCAACGATCCGTGTCTACGAAGAGGACTGCCTCCTTGAGAATGCAAGAAAAATGGGCAATTTGATGAAACAGTTACTTGGGAACCTGGAATCCCGCCATCCATCCGTGGGCGCAGTGCGCTCGATTGGCCTCTTCGGCATCGTCGAGTTGGTGCGCAATCGTCGCTCGCGAGAGCCAATGGCGCCTTTCAACGGCAGCTCCGAGGAAATGGCCGCCTTGGGAAGATTTTTCCGCGAGCAGGGCCTCTACACCTTCGTTCGCTGGAATACGTTCTTCACCAATCCGCCGCTCTGCATCACGGAGAAGGAACTCCGCGAGGCCTTCTCTATCATTGACCGAGGGCTGGACGCTATGGACAAGGCTATTGCGGGATAGGCGGCGCGGTTTAGTCTTGACAGCGGAAGTCTGCTTCTCTAATGTTCCTTCGCGGCAGACATACCTTACATTCTTATAGTAGGGTTTGCGCTCTTTGTGTCTTTTTTGCAGTTCTTCGTGCTGAATCTTCGCACCGAACGAGGTTTCTCATGGCAGATCAAAATCAAGACAAACAATTGGGCATGAACCGACCCGTCGGGCGGCGCGACTTTCTCAATGGCGTTGCAATCGCCGCAGGTTCGAGCCTGGCGGGAGGTGTCCTGCCAGGACTCGAATGGCTGGCGGAAGGCTCGGAACAATTCGCTCAGGACAAGCCCGGCTACTACCCGCCGACTCTCACGGGCATGCGCGGAAGCCATGACGGATCATTCGAATCCGCTCACTCTGCCCGCGACGGTAATTTCTGGAGCAACGCGGGCTCTCCGATCGAAACCGGAGAAACCTATGACCTGGTCATCGTGGGCGGTGGCATCAGCGGCTTGGCCGCAGCTTATTTTCACCGCAAACAGAATCCTTCCGCGCGAATACTGATTCTGGACAATCACGACGATTTTGGCGGTCATGCCAAGCGCAACGAGTTTCATGTAAACGGCCGCATGCTGCTCGCGAACGGTGGCACAGTTTCGATCGAATCGCCGTTTCCTTATAGTACCGAAGCAAGCGGCTTGCTTACGGAACTAGGAATAGAGCCCGCCAAGTTCGAAGAGAAGTACGTCGACAGCAAGGTGTACAAAGGCCTCAAATCGGCTTACTTCTTCGACAAGGAAACATTCGGGACGGACCGTCTTGTGATCGGAGGGCCGGCTCCGTTCGGCAAGCAAGGTGCGGTTTCTTGGTCCGACTTCCTCGCGAAAACACCCCTGAGTGAAACCGTTCAGAAAGACATCGTCCGCCTGCAGGAGGCGAAGAGGGACTACCTACCCGGGCTTTCTTCCGACGGGAAAAAAGACAAGCTGTCCCGGATGAGCTACAAGGATTTTCTCTTGAAGCTGGTCAAAGTTGATTCTGGCGTAATTCCGTTCTATCAAACACGCACGCACGGACTGTTTGGAGTCGGGATCGATGGAGTCTCTGCGCTCGATTGCTGGGGCCTTCGTTTTCCCGGTTTCCAGGGAATGGACATCGCGCCGGGTCCTTACCGACGCATGGGGTTCACCGCGATGGGGGAAGCCACACCCGAAAAGGAACCCTATCACTTCCATTTTCCAGACGGAAACGCGTCCATCGCGCGGGCCATCGTACGGGCGCTCGTCCCGGATGCGGCGACCGGCCATTCGGCCGAAGATATCGTCACGTCGAAGTTCGACTACGCGAAGCTTGATAGGAACAACACTTCCGTGCGGATTCGATTGAGCAGCACAGCAATGCGAGTGCGACATATTGGCAATCTCACTTCGGCGAGAGAAGTAGAAGTCAGTTATGCGCGTGAGAAAAAGATTTACAGCGTCCGCGCCAAGGGCACTGTGTTGGCTTGCTGGAACATGATGATCCCGTACCTTTGTCCGGAATTGCCGGACGCACAGAAGGAGGCCCTCCGGTATGGGTCGAAGGTTCCCTTGGTATATAGCGTAGTCGCCGTCAAGAACTGGAAGGCATTTCACACATTGGGAATTCAACGCGTTTCCGCTCCTGGGATGTATCACACTGGCGTCGGTCTGGATCAGCCGGTCAGCATCGGTGATTACAAGTGTTCCCAGACACCGGAGGAGCCCATTCTCCTGCGCATGACGCGCACACCATGTATGCCGGGACTCTCGGAGCGGGATCAGCATCGGGTCGGGCGTGGAGAATTGCTGTCGACATCGTTCGAAACCTTTGAGCGCAATATCCGCGATCAGTTGTCGCGCATTTTGTCAGCGGGAGGTTTTGATCCCGCCAGGGACATCGAGGCGGTCACCGTCAATCGGTGGCCGCACGGTTATGCCTACGAGTACAACCCGCTTTGGGATCCCGATTGGCCTGATGGACAGAGGCCCTGCGTCATTGCGAGGAAACGCTTAGGGCGGATCGCAATCGCCAACTCCGACGCCGCCGCTGCGGCATATACCGACCAGGCGATTGACCAAGCCTACCGAGCTGTTCAGGAGCTGGCGTAATATCTTGCTATCCATACAGTTTTCGCTTGACACGTCACAGCGATTTCTTTAGGGTTCCAGGATTATAGTAAGGTTGGGCCCTTGCTGTGCCCAGGGTTGGACAAGCGATGCGCGAGGAATCGCTCAGGGGTGAGGCGGTTTCCATGAAACACACGTTCCTCCTCGACGAGTGCCTGCCGACTTACTCGGTGGCACAAACGTGACGTCTCGCTCCTGCCTCCCTTTTTCTTTGTTCCATTCACTGATACACGGTCACTTCCGAGAATTCCTCACGCACCGGCGTTCTCGATTTTCAGCCCCGGTTTAATAGAACAGGCGAGGGCTCGGAGGGATTTCTTTTCAAATTCGGAGGGCAGCTCATGAGCGGAAAAATGTGGCGTCGAAGTCTTAGGTATCACAGCATCTTGTACGTCCTGCTGGCTTCAGTCGGTTTTCTGGTCAGCTGCATTTCTGCAAGTGCCCAAACGGCTTCCGGCCGAATCATCGGTACGGTGACCGATGCGCAAGGTGCGGCCGTCGCTGGCGCCAAGGTTACGGTCACCAATACCGGCACGAACGTGCGTTCCGATGCGGTCACCAATGCCGACGGCTTCTACCAGGTCCTGCAGCTTGCGGTCGGTACATACACGGTCACGGCAGAACACGATGGTTTTTCCAAGGCGGTGACGGAAGCTGAATCCCTGGATATCAATCAGGCGCTGAGAATCGATGTGCACATGAGAGTTGGATCACTTACGGATGTGGTGAGAGTCGAGGCGCAGGCGGCACAGGTGGAGACCGTGAGCCCCACAATCGGCGGGACGGTCACCGGCGCACCGATCCAGAATCTGCCTCTCAACGGCCGAAACACGTTGGATCTGGCCCTGACTCAGCCCGGTGTGGTTCCTATCGCGGACGACCTGGGAACTTACGGCACAAGTAATGGCGGGTCGAATGGCTTCGGTGGCATCAGCGTGGCGGGGGGACGCGGGGACTCGGTCACATATCTGCTTGACGGTGGTCTCAACAATCGAACGACCAGCAACCAGGTCGTCTTTAATCCGAATCCCGAAGCCGTGGAAGAGTTCCGCCTCATGGAAAATAACTACACCGCCGAATACGGCCGCAACGGCGGCGGTACGATCAGTGTGGTCCTCAAGTCGGGCACAAATTCGTTGCATGGAAGCTTGTATGACTACCTGCGAAACGACGCGTTGAATGCCAGCGATTTTTTTGACAATGCACAAGGCAACCCCCGCCCGGTCCTGAAACGTAATCAGTTCGGGGGCACCATCGGGGGTCCGATTACCGTGCCCAAGTTGATTGATGGCAAAGACCGGTTTTTCTTTTTCTTTGGTTACCAGGGACAGCGCCAGACAGCAACTGTCAATCAAGGATTCGTCCCGACTTATACTCCAGCGCAGCTAAACGGAGACTTCTCCAACGGTGGAGCACCGGATCCGAGTGTCGTGTGTTTCCTGACGGGGTTCTTCCCGGGTGGAACAGGGTGCGCTACCGACTCAGTAACTAAATTGCCGATCCCGGGTACCGCACACAAGTACTATCAGTCCGACTCCACCAAGGCCGCTCAAGGAATCATCGATCCGACCAAGATCGATTCCGTTGCGCAAGCCTACATTGCAGCCGGCTTGATCCCAACGTCCTCAACCGGACAAGTATTTCCTCAAGGATCGGAAAAAGATGATGTAAATCAATACACCGGGAAGTTTGATTTTTATGCGACGCACAACGACCGCATCTCGTTGACTGTCGGCTATAACAAAGAGCCCATCCTTAATCCCTTTTTTGGGGCAAACGTCCCCGGTTTCAGCTCAGCCGCAACTACGTGGGACTATTTCGCCAATATCGCCTACACGAAAACGATCTCGGCAACGATGGTAAACGAGTTTCACGCGACCGGGCAGCGTTGGTACCAGACGACAATTCCCGCATCTCACCCGCCCGCGGTAGCGGCTTTGGGCATCAACATACAATCGGACGACCCCTTTGGTCCCGCACAGCTGTTTTTCGCTAGCGGCATGATCGTCGGCTTTGATCCGAACGTTCACTGGAAGGCTGATAATACCTACGCTCTTACGGATACGCTAAGCTGGAATCGGGGCCGCCACACCTGGAAGTTTGGCGGCCGCTTTGGGATTATGCAGGAGAACTCGGTCTATTCCTACCAGACCAACGGGGGCTTCGTTTTCTCCGGACCGGACGGTATCGGGTCAGGAAATGACCTGGCCGATTTTTTGTTCGGCGCTTCGGACGAATACTTTCAATTCTCTAAGGCCCCGAGTAATGAGCACCAAAAGCAATACGCATTGTTTGCTCAAGACGAATGGAAAGTAACTCCGCGCCTCACTTTGACACTGGGGCTCCGCTACGAGTACACCACCCCGGAAACAGATACGAAGGGATTCAGTTTCAGCATCATTCCGGGCCTCCAGTCAAAAAGGTTCGTGAATGCGCCACTCGGGCTCGTATTTCCGGGCGATCCGGGAGCGCCGAAAGGCTGGTATTTCCCAGACCGCAAGAATTTTTCCCCGCGCGTCGGGTTTGCTTGGGATCCCTTTGGGAACGGGAAGACCAGCATGCGCGGCGGTTTCGGCATGTTTTACGACACGCTGAACGGCTGGATGTCGGATTGGGCGACCGACGAGCCTCCCTTTGCGGGCGGAGCCGACTTCTTTTTTGACCCGAGCATGGTCCCCACGGACGCGGCGAGCACCATACTGTCAAACCCGTACCTGACCGGCGGCGCGGTCGATCCTTTCCCTTCGGTAATACCACCGCCCACGAATGTTGATTTTTTCGCGGCGGGATTCCTCCCGCGTTTCGGGCCTTCCAATAACTTTGTCAACGTCCACCTCAAGACCCCCTACATTTATCAGTACAACCTCAGCGTCCAGCGCCAACTGGCCAACGGCCTCATGGCCGAAATCGGCTATGTCGGCAGCTCCTCGCACAAGCTGCTGACCTGGATCGACGCAAACCCCGTGATTCCGGGATCCAACAACCGAATTCTGAATGAAGGGCAAGGACTGGCGCATAACACCTTCGGATATGCGACCACCTTTGACGGCCTAAACAACGCAAACTATAACGGCCTGCTGGCAAGCCTTACCAAGAGAGAAACCGATGTGCGTTACCTCGGCCAAGTGTTCTTCACGCTCGGGTATACTTGGTCTCACAATTTGGATAATGGATCTGGATTCAACTCGCGCAACTCGCAAATTGCGTCCTACAACCATCATCAACTCTACGGCAACTCCGACTTCGATATCCGGCAGCGATTGACCTTCAGCGGGGGTTGGGAACTGCCATTCGCCCGGCTCTGGTCGAGCGGGCCCAAGCGGTTGACAGCCGGTTGGAGTCTCTATCCCATTCTTTTCGCTCAGTCCGGCATTCCTCTGGATGTTAGGGCAGGTCTGTCCCATCGATCGAGCACTCCCGGTCCTTCTGGTGCTGGCGATCAAGGAGTAGTAAGAGCTGACCAAGTCACTCGTTCGATCCATACATTTGATCCTCATCAGGTGCAGACTTTCAATGGGACCGCGGCGAACTACTACTTCGACCCTAACGACTTCACCGTGCCGGATTGCTTTTTCAGCTCCGCAATACCAGGCTCCGGGGCGCCGGGAGCATGCCCGGCGCCGACGTACGGCACCTTCGGGAGAAACTCTTTTTATGGGCCGAGGCGAGTCAATATGGACTTGGCACTGGAAAAGACGACCAATCTCGTAGGCGAGCGAACAAGACTCATCTTTCGCGTCGAGGCCTTCAATCTTTTCAATCACACGGAATTCCGGCCGCCGGCATCCAGCTCTTTTAGCTCTGGAACGTTCGGCCAGATCACCGGAACGTACGACCCCAGAATCCTTCAGTTGGCGTTGAGGCTGACGTTCTAGCTTCAACCCTGATACGCGGGCGGATTGCTCACCCCTTTCTGCCCGCGTTTTTCTCCGTTCGCGTCATACCCGTGTTGGCAAAGGGAAAACCTATGAATGAATCCGACCTCGACAAGACATTCCGGACGAAATCCCCCGTCGACCGAAGAGACTTTCTGAACGGCGTAGCCATGACGATTGGCGCTTCGTTATTCCCATTCGGGGAATTGCTAGGACAAGACTCTGGCCCTGATTCATCGGCGCAGGAATACTTCCTCTCGAAGGGCATTACGCAACAGGACCCGCGGTACTATCCGCCCGCGCTGACCGGCATGAGGGGCAGCCATCCCGGCTCGTTTGAGGCATCTCATGCGCTGCGCGACGGAACTGCCGCGAAGGATGCGACCGATACAAAAGAACGCTACGACCTGATTGTGATCGGTGGAGGCATCAGCGGGCTCGCGGCAGCGTATTTCTATAGAAAATCCGCCGGGCCACAGGCCAAAATTCTCGTTCTCGACAATCATGACGACTTTGGAGGCCATGCCAAACGCAATGAGTTCCGTGCCGGGAACCGTCTGCTGCTTGGATACGGCGGCACGCAATCCATCGAGGCGCCCGGTCACTACAGCAAGGAATCGATTGGCCTCCTGAAGGAGTTGGGCATCGACACTCAGCTATTCTATAAATACTACGATCAGAAACTGTTCCAATCGATGCATCTGAAGTCCGCGACCTTCTTTGATCGAGAAACCTTTGGTCAGGATCTACTGTGGCCATATGTGATTGTTGGTTACGACGAAACGTATTCCGGAGGCAAAACCTTAACTCCGGAAGCCCTGGCGCAGTTACCGATCGCGGAGGCCGCGCGCAAAGATATTTTGCGCCTACAGACGGAGTCGATCGATCACTTTCCAGAACTGGATCCCAACCAGACGCGTGCAAAGCTGATTAAGACGAGCTACAAAGATTTCCTGCTGCAGTTCGCGAGGGTCCATCCAGATGTTGTGAAAGTTTTTCAATCATCCACTCATGACCTTTATTGCGTGGGCATCGATGCCGTCTCGGCACAGGCATGTCGAGGTATGGGGTACCCGGGGTTCAAGGGAGTGAAAACGCCGCCGCCGAGACGTCCAGGAGGTGAGGAAGGCAATGGAGAAGAAGAACCTTACATATTCCACTTTCCCGATGGTAATGCCTCGATTGCGCGATTGCTCGTGCGATCCCTGATTCCGGATTCGGCGCCGGGCCACACTATGGAAGACATCGTCACGGCAAAAATGGACTACACCTGTTTGGACGATCCCCGAAATTCTGCGCGTATCCGCCTGAACAGCACTGCGGTCAGTGCCAAGCATCTTGGAGATCCATCGACATCGAAAGAGGTTGAGGTCACCTACCTAATGGCGGGTAAAGCGCGCAAAGTGCGAGCTTCGAACTGTGTTTTGGCTTGCTACAACTGCATCGTTCCTTATTTGTGTCCGGAGATGCCAGAAAAACAGAAAGAAGGTCTCGCCTACGCCGTAAAGCAGCCGCTGGTTTACACGAATGTTCAAATCCGAAATTGGACTGCGTTTGAAAAGCTCGGCATAAGTTACATCTACTCACCTGGCGCCTATTTCTGCTCGACCACTCTGGATTTCCCGGTTTCGATCGGGGAGTATAAATTTCCAAGTTCGCCGGAAGAGCCTTGTATCCTGCACCTGGTCCGCACTCCCTGCAGCCCCGGCCTTCCCTGCAAGGATCAGTTCAAAGCCGGGCGGTACGAACTTTTGACGACGCCGTTTGAGACATTCGAACGGAAAATTCGTGATCAACTAGGCCGCATGCTTGCCGCTGGGGGATTTGATCCTGCGCGAGATATCCAGGCCATCACGGTTAACCGCTGGCCGCACGGCTACGCTTATGAATACAATCCGCTGTTCGAGCCGCTGGACCGGCCCGCTTCAGAGCGTCCCTGCGTCGTAGGCCGCAAACCATTCGGCAGGATCACCATCGCCAATTCGGACTCCGACGGTCACGCTTACACGAACACCGCCATTGACCAAGCGTATCGAGCAGTACAAGAAGTTGTTTCTAGCAAGAAGAGGATTTCCAAGAGCGCCGGAGACGACCATCCATGAGCAGGAAAAAACGCGAACGTGACCTGGGCATGACTTCGAATATTACCCGCCGTGATTTTCTGAACGGGGTTGGGATCACGGTGGGTGCCTCTTTGCTTGGCTACGATCCGTTCCTGCTCGACGTGCCGGAGGGATTGGCCGGAGAGGGAGATTGGGGTTTTGGGGTTGGCGGCGATGATTGTTGCTGACTGTGAGCCAGGCGACTTGAGATGAGGAAAGCTACTGGGAGGAGAATGAGGAGTACGAAGAGCGAGTAGCGGCGGTGGAGGGAGGAAGGAATTATTTGCTCGGCGCGCTTGGGAGAGGCTCATCGATTTGGAGGATTTGATCGCAGCGGATGTTTTTTAGCGTGTGGAGGATGCCGCTGGGCCAGCGGATTTCGATGGATTGGGCGATGGATTCGGAACCCAGGCCGAAATGGACGCGCTTGTCGCTGGAGGAAAGATAGCTGCCGGCGGTAGAGACAGTGGCGAACTGCGGGCCCTTTGTGGTGACGAGTTTGACTTCCGCGCCGATGGCGTCGCGATTGCTTTTGTGGCCGACGAGCTGCAGCGTGAGCCAATGATTTTGCGTGGGCGTTTCGTTGTGGAGAATGTAGACGGGGCCGTCGTTGGTGGTGACGACAGCGTCGAGGCTGCCGTCATTGTCGATGTCACCGATGGCCATTCCACGACCTAGCCAGGACTGATGAAAGATGGCGCCGGAATCCGCGGAGACATCGACGAAGTCTTTGCCAGTGTTCCGGAGGAGAAGCATCGGTTCGCGGTAGTGTAGATTGGGAAAGTTGAGTTCAACGGTGTCGAGGTCGTGGCCCTGCGCGACTAAGAGATCTTTCCAGCCGTCATTGTCGTAATCCAAGAAACGAACGCCCCAACCGGAGTGCAGCATGGTGGAGCGCGCGATGCCGGTGGTGAAACTGTCGTAGGTAAATGTGCAGTCGCGGTTGTTCTGGTAGAGAGCGTAGCGCTGGTTCGCGAGATCGGTGATCACCAAATCGGGCCAGCCATCGTTGTCGTAGTCGGCAAAGTCGATGCCCATGCCAGCGTAGGTGCGGCCGTCACCATCCACAGCGACCTGCGAGAGCAGACCAACCTCTTCGAATGTGCCATCACCTTTGTTGTGATAGAGAAATTCGACCATGGAGTCGTTGGCCACGAAGACGTCGATGTGGCCGTCGTGATCGTAATCGGCAATGGCAATTCCCAGGCCTTTGCCGGGTTTCGAGAGGCCAATTTTTTGCGAGACCTCGGTGAAGTGGCCGTTGTCATCATTGTGGTACACAAGGGAAGCGATGGGCTGAAAAATGTCCGGATGACAATAGGAACGGAGACCCTCTTTGTGCTCACCGCACCAGATGTCGTCGAAGTCCCACTGGACATAGCGAAGGACGACGAGATCGAGGCGACCGTCATTGTCCAAGTCCACCCAAGCGGCGCTGGTGGACCAGCCACTGCCCGCGACGCCAGCTTTTTCGGTGACATCCGTGAAGGTGCCGTTGCCATTGTTGTGGTAAAGCTTGTTCCCGCCGTAAGCGGTGACATACAAGTCTTCGAAGCCGTCATTGTCGTAGTCGCCCACAGCGACTCCCATGCCATAGCCCGCGCCTTGCAGGCCGGCCTTCTCGGTCACGTCTTCAAAGGAGCCGTCTTGCTTCTGGTGGAACAAGCGATTCCAGTGTTGGGGGCCAGTTTTCTGTGGGACGCTACCTTTCGGCGTGGGGTCGGTTAAAGGAGCGCCATTCACGAGAAAGATGTCCAAGCGGCCATCATTGTCGTAGTCAAAGAGAGCGACACCGGCACCCATCGTTTCAGGCAGATAATGCTTCGCGGTGTGGGAGGAGACGTACTGGAAACGCAGGCCGAGGGCGGAAGTGACGTCCACGAATTTGCCGGGAAATGGCCTTGCCTGCCCCTCAGGATTTTTCATTTGCGGCGCTGGTCCCGTGGTGATTACAAATGCAAGGAATAGGAGTCCCGTCAGGATACGCATACGGCTTCATACTACAGCATGAAAGTAGGAACGTCGCCGCACCGCCCAATTCCTAACTGAAAATACGGGGAATGAGTACCGCTATCCATCGAATGGAGAATAACTTACGTGGGGATGTTCAAATGACACGGAGGTGGATTGACGGCATCCCGTCATCTCGGGAACAGTGCCATCCGAAGCGCAAAGGTTTATGTGTGCCGATGGCAGGAGCGCGGAGCGACTCGGGAAACCGGCTGTATCTAATTTCGGTAGGACGCTAATTAGACGCAAGGCTACCTGCCTCCTGCGTGGCACACGACTGTACGTCTTCAAAAAAGCAAGCATGCGTGATTCGACCTTCGCGGAATGCCGTTCTCGCGGCAATGGAGATACCATGAGAAATCTCGTGTTGGTTGCCTACTCGCCTTCCTCTTTTCTAGAGGAACCGGCTTCGCCCAAACCAAGGAGCCTTCTGATCCTTACAAACCAATCCTCGACCGGCTCGAGTCCTTGGAAACACTGCCTTTTCCGGAATGGCGGTATCACGCCGATATGCCCCATCCGGAAGACGCCACTCTGAGTGACTCCGATTGGCCCACGGTGAAGATTCGCGAAGGATGGAAGACCGGGTCGCGCGTGAAGCTGGAGCTTTTTCTGACCAGCAAAGATTCGATGACCATCACTGTATGTTCGAATGGGTCGCTGGTGGAAAGAGGCGACGAGGACACTCAGCAGGCTATTCTGCTGACGGAAAATGCGCAACCCGGGCAGAAGTTCGTGATCGCCGTGCGTGCGGATGCGGGCGGACGCCAAACGCCGATTTACGGCAGACGACTCCATCTGGAGGCACCGACCAATCGCCCGAATCCCAACATTCTGGGCGAGGAGATTCTCTCCGCGCAGCCGATGGTTGTAAGCGTCTCTCATCTCACGCACCAGATCGAAATAGCGGGCGGCAGTGGCCATAGCGCGACGATTCTAGTTCTAGTCGCCACGCGCCGCCCGGCTCTCCCCGCAGCCGGACGGCCATCTCCTTACGCCTCTTCGGGGTCAAACACTTTAATTCCACCAGGGGGTAACGATGTACCCCTCCAATTCCACCTCAAGATTGAACGTGACGACTGCAATTCTCTCGACTATGATAACGAATGCGGCGGCGGATTCCGGGGTGCCTAACTATAGTTTTGCGCTTTACAGCCATGCCGGCGAGAACTCCTTACCGTCCGAAGTTGACTCACGTCACCGCTTCCTTTATTTGTCTTTCGCTGTTCCTGCTCTCCAGCTGGAGTACTGTCCGGGGCGCCTCGGACCACATTCAGCAATCGATGCAATTGATGAGCAGCGGCGATCTGGCGGAAGCAGAGAAGCAAGCCAGACTGGCCGTTCGCGATCCTTCAACCCGCGCGCTGGGATGGGCGACTTTGGGCACCATCAGAGTTCGCCAGAAGAAATATGAAGAGGCCATAACCTTTTTAAGAACCGCCGTGCGACTCGATCCCCGCCTGGCGGATGCTCGAATCGCGCTGGGTGAAGCCTATGTACTGACGGGAAGGAAACTTCAGGCCCGAGGAGTGTTTGAGCAGGCCCTTCGCGCTGATCCGGAAAATCAAAAAGCTCGTTTTGCCCTTGCGCAGCTCGAGACCGCAGACGGCAAGTTCAGCGTTTCGCTTCGAGTAGCCGGACCGGTCCTGGCTGAGCTACATCATTCCGCCGGTGGTATCCTGCTCTTGGCGAAAGACTATGCCGGCCTCAACCAAATAGAATATCTGCTGGCGTTAGTGCCTGACTGGAAAGCTCTGCCCGGGGTCTCAGCCGGGGTTTCGCAGGACTTTGCATCAATACTTTCAAGCCGTGGTTTGAATCGGCAAGCACTCGAAGTTCTTGACACGGCTGCTAGTAACGGGAAGGTTTCCTATGAGTTGGCGTTAGCCCTCGCCGGTCTGTATTTGTCGACGGGCGACCTGAGTAAGGCCTTCGGCAACTACGAAGCGGCTCTGACTTTAAAACCGGATTGCATTGACTGCCTGAGGTATCTCGCTAAGATCGCCGGTCAGCAAAAGGATCCAGAAAGGGCTTTGGCCTACCTCATCAAAGCGAAGCGAATGCAGCCGGAAAACCCGGATGTTCTGTTCGAGTTCGGGAAAGCCTGCCTTGAACTGGAACTCCTGAACGACGCAGTGCCCGCCCTTGAGAGGGCAGCACAGTTGCGACCTGGCAACGACTCCTACATCTATGTGCTGGGTTCTGCACACGTTTCCAAGAAAGAATATGACGCCGCCCTGAAGTTATTCCAGGCACTATTAAAGAAACACCCGGATGATGCAGTTCTGAACTATGCTATCGGCTCGGTGTTCTTTCTTGAGGTAAAACTGGCTGACGCGGCAGAGTATCTTCAAAAGAGCATCCAGCTGAAGCCGGATCAAAACGCCGCCTACTACTATTTAGGCTTGATAGCGGAAGGCAACGGTAACAATGACGAGGCTGTCGCGATACTGCGAGACCTATTGCGCCGTTATCCTGATTACAGTCCGGCTTACGAAGCGCTGGGTACGATACTGCTAAAACAAAAAGATTATCTTCGAGCGCAGGAAGCCCTCGAGAAGGCAGTTCTTCTGGATCCGAATTCCGTGAAAGCGCATTATCAACTCGGAATCTTGCTAGGACACATTGGTAAGCAGGACGATATGAACAAGGAGTTCGACATTATGAAACAGCTCGGCGCACAAGAGGCGCGAAGAGCTGGCGTGCAGTTGCGTCTTCTGACCCCGCACTGATCTTCCTAGATGCTCTTCTGGCGCGAGGTGCGCGGCTTTCGTACGCAACGTTGTCCTCTTCGCCTTGAAATCTGTTTTGGGAAGCTGCTTGCGGCTTTGGTGAAAACTTGGTGCTTTGAAACCCGGTTTGTTCATTCCACCCCAGTTAAGGAGACTTGAGTAAGCTGGTTGCGGTTTCCAGCAACAAAGGACACCACATTGGAGTACGCCAATTGAGGGTCTCAATGTACTTTCCGCGGTCGTCCGCAGGAGATCCTGATTTTCCGGCCGCCTGCGGATGCGCGCAATAAAGTACCGGTCCGTCCGAGTTGACGTACCGACAGGGGAAGCAGGTGGCATTGATTTCCACCCTCGGTCCTTCGTTTCCGCCCATTCCGTACCCTGTCGAATTACTATTCGATTCTCTTTTACAGGAAGTAGATTCCTCGCTCGGAATAACAATCCACGCCTTTTTCAGCACCCAGCCAGACTAGGCCATAAAGACTCTGCTGTGAATCGACCAAGCTAGTGTGACGTGGCGGACCATTTCTTCCAAGTTGCATCCTTCGTCAGAAGAGGGATGTACACGCCTCCAACGACAGAACGTGCCTGAAAGCCAACTTGCTTCCCGTCGGTCGTCCAGTACCAATCCGTAAGCGGCACGCGGCTCGGAGATTCATTCAAAAATCGCTGCAGTGGGACGATGATCGCATCGAAATCCTCACGGCTGCCCGCGAGTGTTGCCGTCCAAACCTCCCAGTCTAGTTTCGTGTAAGCGCTTCGATTATCCAGTGGCAAGCCGTATTTGCTGATGTGAGCCTTGTAAAAACCGAATTCGGTTCTCGCGACGCTAGGCGGAAAAACATTTAGGTCGAGAATCTGATCCCAAACAAGGTTATATTTCTGACTCCAGCTTCCCGGCTTGTCAAAAGCCAGGCGGAAATGGTCGCCGTCCGCTGCGAGTTGCAGCCACTGCTTTGCCATGTCCCGAGCGCGAGAGTGATATTTGCTGGCCTCGGAAACGTGGCCCGTCTTTTCGGCTAACTTGGCATATCCGTCGAGAGCCAGAATCGCTTTGATTGACAGGTTTGCGTTGTGAGCGAGGTGGCCGGCGAAATCGTCCGTCGAAAGCTGGTTTGCCGGATCCATTCCTTCACGCTCCAGGTACTCGGCCCATTTCTGCAATTCAGGCCAATACTGGATAGCAAAATCAGCCTTACCCTCAGCCTTGGCCAGCGCAGTAAACAGCAACAGCAGGTTGCCGCTCTCCTCCACCGGCATCTGGTCCTCGTCGGTTCGCTCTCCCCCGCCGTAAACCTGGCCGTTCGCATTGGGGTAAGTGCCAAGGTCGTGCGGAGCAAAGGGAAAATGCCAACGGCCCGTTCGTGTGTATTGCATCAGAGGGCGCAATTGAGCCTTCACCAGTTCAGGATTGAAAAGGAGGAAAAATGGAGAAGATGGATAGATCACATCAACGGTGGAAATGCACCCGTTGCTGAAATTCTCTTTGGGAAACAACATTGGCTGTCCATCAACATCCACGGCCAGTTTATGCGCCGCAATGGTCTGCCGAAATGCCAGGGTCGCCAGCTCTGCGTATGCAGAACCGCCTGCCTCTCGCAAATCCCCCAGCAGCTGATCATCGAATCGGCGCGCGCGGCGTTCCAGATCGGGGTACTCCCGCTCCGCGGTTTCCAGGAGCTCGCCAATGCTCATTCCCTTCCGGCGCCAGTATGGGCGCAGCCAGCGGTTCAAGTACACAATCGAATAGAGATCGTCATACCCGAGCAGAACGTGCCGGGAAACAGATGCCGTACCCACCTCAGCGAGATCAAATGCGGCCGCGAGTACTGCTGCTCGATCTGTCCGCCGCGGCATGTCAACTTCGTCCGCAGGGAGCGCTTTGCCGGCGGCGAACGCCGGTTCGATTGCCTCTGGCGTTTGCGTAGCCTCGGTAGCGCCAGGTTGATCAGGGATTGCGAGAAGCGCGTATCCCCAATCAATGCGCAAATCGTCCCCAGATCTTGCCAGCACGGGCTGCTCGAAATTCGAAGTCCGCAAGACAGTCATTCCCTGCAGCCGCGAACGCGACCAGACGACCTCTTGCGTCCACATATCCGTGGCCAGTCTACTAGACACTTCGAACAGGAGCTGCACACTGTGTTTGGCCCCGTCAATTCCGGAAGCGGTCATGGTGATATAGCTGACAGGCCGCGAAAGGACATCGAGGTCGGAAGGCAAAACCGGAGAAAGAAAGCTGACCTCCAATCTCACGCCTTGTTGTTCGAAGCAGTAAATCGTATGCGTAGGAGCGATTTCCAGGCTAGTCTGCTTCATTGCTGGAATAGAGCGGGGCCAAGGACCCATCCAGCGAAAGGTTCGACCATCAAGCCTTACTAGACCAGTTAACGGCTGGGGCGCTCCCGTCCAATGCCGTGTCGGTCCGTCGGTCAAGTTGTCATTCATCGACCAAATACTGAAGTATGGATCGTGGGCGATGAGCGGAACGGCCGGCGCA
>Ga0179592_10000375_pt1 | contig 17639 bp, 18 predicted proteins | sample CZODoug2_1_08_16_FD_148623 | JGI IMG/M metagenome (GOLD analysis project Ga0179592, IMG submission 148623) | Vadose zone soil fungal communities from Angelo Coast Range Reserve, California, USA - CZODoug2_1_08_16fungal (Illumina Assembly) | ecosystem: Environmental > Terrestrial > Soil > Vadose...
CGTGGTGATCTTGCGCGAGTGGCTACGGGAAGTCCGGGAAAGGTTCCAACCAGCAACGCTCGTGATGGTTGGTTTCTCGCTGGGTGCAGACATGGGCTTTGAGCTTCTGCTGGGGCCTGCTGATGAGCCGACACCGCGAATTGATGCATTCTTGTCGCTCGGATGCAATTTGAACTTCGATACCTGCTTCGTCTCGCGGGTGCTGGCGAGCATCGCTCCGGAGCATCCGGAAATGTCGATTGGCGACTTGCGCCGGCTGGGCGACTCAGCCATTTCGCTGGATGAATGGCTCAATATCCACGAGTACCTGGTGAAGGTACTGCGGAAATTCGAGGGTGATATCGGCGTATTGCAGCGGAGTGCGGCGGATATCGTGTGGCCGTTGAAGGAAATGCCAGGATTCGACGTGTTCGCACGGTGGTTCCGAGGCGCGCGGGAGTGTCTGCCCGCGCTTCGGCTGGTTTTCCCAAACGACTCCGGGTCGATGGCCGCGCTTGCGAGGCTAAAACTAGAGAACCTTGACACCGGTATTCTCGGCGGGGAATTTCCCGAGGGCACGATTACCGTGTCGGCGAGTGGGGATCACTTTGACTTAATGACGGCAGAGCACGTTTTGCGACAGGTTGACGAGCTTGTCGCCGAAGCGCGGGCACAGCAAAACAGACGGTGAGCCGCGATCGCGGCCAGTTATGAGCCTCGCGAGCGGCGCCAAACTTGGGCCGTACGAGATCGAGTCGTGCGCTGGGCGGGTGCGGAAACCACAGTAGACTCTTAACGTGGCAGTCCGATGCGCCTAAGCAAGTCTTGAAACCGAGGATCTGAGCGCAGCGGATCTAGCCGTGGCTCCCATTTGGTGTAAACGAGAAATGTGGAGTGCTCGGCCACGGCCTTGTCCAACAGGGCAAATGCCTTCTCCTTTTCGCCCAGAGCTGTGTAGATCAGCGCGAGATCAAACGGCGAGACGTAAGACTTCTTGGCCCGATCCGAGAGCGTCAGGAGGACTTTTTCCGCGCCGCGCCGATCGCCACCGAGAGCATATGCATGCCCTAGCGCCGCGACATAGAATGGGTCGCCGTTCGTCGCCTCGACGGCCTTCTTGAATTCCGCGACGGCCTGCTCGGGCATTCGCTTTTGCTCGTAGGTCCATCCGAGAATTGTATGCTCCCATGGATCGTCAGGTTGCGATTTCAGGAACTTCGCCGCCAGGCGGACTGCCTCATCGTAATCCCGGGCGGCGAAGCTATGCCAGCAGAGGCAGGAGTTCAGTCCGTCTCCGACCGGATCCAGCTCCACGGCGCGCCTGCTCTCGGCCTCCGATTCGGCAAGCCGGCCCATGGCCATAAGGTAGTGCGCATGTTCATGGCGGACATCGGCGTCGCTTGGGTTAAGCTCCAGCGCGCGCTTGAATTCCTGCTCCGCTCCCGGAAAATCCCAGTCGTAGTGCAGCTTGGCCAGCGCCAGCGCACCATGGCCCTCCGGCAGGCGCTCGTCTTTCTGTACTGCCAGACTCGCCGCTTCCTTCACCTTGCCCCAGCCCTCGCTGGGGGATACTGCGCCGAAGAAGGCCAGAAACGAGTAAGCTTCGGCCATATGGGCGTAGGCAGGGGCGTAGTTCGGATCGAGCTTGATGGCCTGACGGTAGTAGTCGATGCTTTTCTGCAGATCGAAATTATCGAAGTAGTAGTTTGCCCGAAGGTAGTTCTCGTACGCCTCGATGTTCACTGCTTGCACGTTTGGCGGTGGGGCTGGCCTCGGACCACCCAGTCTGCTTTCGACCTGCTTGGCGATCGCCGACGCTACCTCATCCTGCAAGGCGAGCACGTCGGGGAAGTCGCGTTCAAAAGTATTGGCCCAGAGATGCCGATCGTCAGAGGCGCGAACTAGCTGCGCAGTGACGCGTACACGATCGCCGGAGCGTTGTACCGAGCCTTCGACTACGGCGTCGGCATTGAGTTCACGCGCGATCACTGGCAGAGACTTCTTGGCTGCTTTGTACTGAATCGCGGAGGTGCGGGAGATCACTTGCAGGCTCTCCATTCGGGCCAGATCGGTAGTCAGCGCCTCCGTCATGCCATCAGCGAGGTAGTCTTGGGCGGTATCGCCGGAGAGATTCTGCAAAGGCAACACCGCGATTGTTCGCACAGGCCGGGCGGGACCGCCAAACAAGCGCGCCCGCCATTCGCCCGGGTCGAGCCATACCAGCAAAACCATGGCAGTCGCAGCTAGGACCGCGGAAACCAGGGCAATACGCCACCGCGTCGTGGACGTTACAGTTTTCGCTTCCTCGCCTTCGCACGAAAGCATTTCGGCAGGCGCTTGCTCGACGCTCTCCGCCGCCAGCTTCTGCACCGACGCCACGAAGCGATACCCGCGCTTGGGCACCGTTTTGATGTATTTCTGTCCGTCTTCGCCGTCGCTCAGGGCTTGCCGAAGCGTGAATATGTACTTCGATAGATTGGCCTCTTCGACAAAGCTGTCCGGCCAGAGCTTCTGCATCAATACTCCTTTTTCGATCAGATGACCGCTGCTTTCGACGAGAAGGAGCAGCGCCTCAAAAGCCTTTGGCGCAAGGGGAATGGGCTGTTCATCACGGAGGAGCAGACCTTCGGAAGGGTCTATGCGGAAGGGGCCGAACTCGTATAAGTGCTTCGCCGCCTGGGCCATACGGCCTTCCAGAAAGATTCGAAGTATTCTCGAACTTTCCTCAAAGACTCCCGGAGAGACCGCAGGCTACCGTGCGGGCGTTGCGAGGGGCAGTGTCACGTACGGGAATCCCGATCTTAGGCGCGATTGTAGCGAAATTCTACTGCCGCAGCAACAACGCGAGGAGAACATATGAAAAACCTGAGAATAGCCGCACTTACGATAGCGGTAGCGCTGTTGGCAGTGGGCTTGACCGTACCATTCGAGACGGTTCTCGCCGGATCTAATCACCATCTGAATTTCAAGTCGCTCGACGTGGATTTGCCCGGTGTTACCTTAACCCAAGCTTTGGGCATCAACTCTGAAGGCGATATCGTGGGCCGTTACCAAGTAGGAAGCGCAGGCCACGGTTTTCTTTTGAGCGAAGGCACGATTACAACGATCGACTACCCAGGCGGCATCAGCGGCACTACTCAGGCTCATGGAATTAACTCGGAGGGTGTTGTCGTCGGACTTTATACGGATCACGGCACAATCGTCCCCGGCGACGCCTTGCGAACCCGCGCCTATCTTCGGGATGCATCCGGCAACTTTGCCGCGATTGATTTCCCTGGCGCAGAGAACACGTTCGCCATCAAAGTCACACCGACGGGTCAGGCCGTGGGTTGCTACCACCACCAAGGTAGCGATTTTGCGGCTTCCGGGGGCGGTACAATGCACGGGTACGTGTATCAGAACGGTACATACGAATCCTTCTCCGTGCCTGGCACCATGCACAACGGAATCACACGGCACGGCCGGATTATCGTTGGCGTGTGGTTTCCTACTCCAACTGAATTCCACGCCTATAAGGTGGAGGAGGGAGACTATCAACTTCTCGACATACCGAATTCTATATCGTCCGATGCCCGCGACGTTAATCCCTCCGGCGAGACTATCGGATTTTTTATCGACTCTGCGAAAAACACTCATGGGTTCCTGCTCAGCAAGGGCGAGTTCACTACCATCGACTTTCCAGGGGCAGACGTGGTTTCGACACAGGCACGCGGTATCAATCCTCAGGGCGACATCGTCGGATTCTATGTAACTAAAGACGCCTCAGGGGTATCGCACACACACGGATTCGTCGCAACCAGAAACAACCAGAAAGACGAAGACGACGCCAAGTAGGCTAACCCAAACCGAACTGGAGCTTTGTCCTTTCATTCGAGCTGGCGATAGGTTTCGGAAAATCTCGGGCTTGGTCGATGTTGTGCGTCGGCTCGGTACCACGGCTTCGATAGGGCGGCATTCCTTGTGACGAGGAAGAACGCTGCAAGCAGCGCTATTGTGATTGTGGCGTCGCAGTGCCCCAGAAAATCGCGCAAGATACCCAGTCTCGATCTGCTCGATTTGAAAACCGCCCTTGGAGATGAGAGATGGAATATCCCGCGTCCCATGACAGCCTTCGAAGAGCCAGTGAGGAATCGGTTCTGACCATCGCTGCCAGCGCTGAGTTGAGGGCTCAGGCCCAAGCCCGTGTTCAAAGAAAATGAACTTGCCGCTGGGCCGCAGTACGCGTCCAATACCTCGCATAGCATCCACTACGCCTGGAATCGTGCACAGCGTAAAGGTACTGAGGACGGTATCGACGGAAGCATCTTCTAACGGGATTCGTTCGCCCGGACGATCAAGGAACTCAATATTCAGATTAATTTTCTGGCGATGTTGTTCCGCGAGACGGACCATGCCACGGTTGGGCTCTAGAGCGTAGACTTTGCTTACTTTCGTGGGATCGTAGTGAACGAAATTAGCGCCTGGGCCAACGCCAATCTCGAGGATAAATGTGTTCGTTATAGAAGCGCATTCGCCGAATTCATTTTGCTTCGACTCTGCAGTAGCAATAGAGGAATTGTTGTGTGGTGCCGAACGGTGTCTCGTGCAACTCTTTTGAGCTTTCGACCAATCGGAAGCGCGTGCCAAACTCTTCGTGCAGGGATTCGGCGTCGTAGCGGACAACATCGAGCCCGCTGCATTTGGTTGGGCCTTCTGGTCCGAACGTGCTAACGATGACATGGCCGCCCGCCTTAACCGAACGCGTGACTTGCCGAACGTAGGCGGCCCGTTGTTCTGGCGCGGTGAGGAAATGAAAAACAGCGCGGTCATGCCACACGTCATAGGCCGCCGGGTGCAATTGGACCCGAGTGACATCTGCAGCCACCCAGTGAACTCGACCTGCGACCTGTTGCAACCTCTGCTTGGTGGCGTCGATCGCTACCTGCGAAACATCCAAGACCGTGACGTTTTGAAATCCTCTCGCGAGCAGGTCATCTACAAGTGTGGATTCACCTCCGCCTATATCGATGATAGGCGCGGAGCGATCACTGATGGATCGTTCGATTAGGTCGATTGAGGTTTCCAGGTGCGGACGATACCAGCTCACCTGATCCGGCGCCTTGGTCGTGTAAATCTTCTCCCAATGAGTTCTTGTGTCCATGTCGATTTGCGTTTCACCTGGGAGTATAAGCAAAGATGGGGCCGCTTAGGGTACCAACATACAATACGGCCGGCGAGGTGCCAATGCCGCGAATTGTTTCTGGAAATTGGTATGACCATTCGCGAGCACCGTCTGTGGCACGAAATGCGACGAGTTCGCGGCGATTACCCACGAGCACAGTATCGCCCCACAGATACGGTCTGGCGGAAGTCCACTGCTTAGAAGCTTCGGCGGACCAACGCAACTTTTTTAGGTCGAGATCGAAGCTTGCGAAGACCTCGTCTCCCAGAAAAGCAAGGAGAGAGTTATCGACCGGAACGAGACGTCCGCTCGGTGTGGCCACGGTCTCGATATCGCCGAGCACTTCGCCGGAACCGAGGTTCAGGCGATACAGATGGCGCTTCGCAGTACCGAGGTACAAGTCACCTCCGCGGATGGCTGCTGAGGTTGTCACCTGGGCACCGAGGTTCTGTTTCCAGATCAGTTTTCCAGATTGGCCGTCCAGGGCGTAGGCGAACCCGTCTAGTCCGCCGAAATATACACGCCCTTCAGCTGCCGCTGGGGAGGAGCAGGTCAAGCAATCCTGGCCGGAGTAGCCGCCGTGGAAAGTCCACCTGGCTTTCCCGCTCTTGATGTCGAGGCTCAGCAGTTCGTTTCCAAGAGTGACGGCATAAACGCTATCGCCTAGCCGCACGATATCGGAGGCCACGCCGCGCTCGGTTACTCTGTATTTCCATCGCACAATCCCGGTGTATCGCTCGAACGCGTACACATGCCCAATGTTGCCGTCGGTTCCGACGACCACAAGTTCGTCGGTAATGAGGGGGTCCCCGTGAAATTGGCGCTGGTCTCCGTCCTTGGTAATGTCATATTGCCATTTCACTTTTCCGGTCTCCTTGTCCAGAGCGCGGATCCTGCCGTTGCACGAACCTACGACAACGAGATCACCCACGACCGTGGGCGTAGAGAATACTCAACCGCCGGTGTCAAATTCCCAACGTATTTCAGACAGCTTGTCTGCTTGCTGAATAGGCGGGGGAAGCCACCTTGAAGGAAGCTCGAAAGGTGTTACAAACAGGAGTGCCGCACCCACAAGCAAGAATCGATTAAAGGAAACGTAATGACGCATGTGTTCGCTCCATTGGTTTTCTCTACGGCCAGAAACTATCAATGAATCTGATTTTGCGAGCGCAATGTGTCGGTTTTGAGAAACTTCATCAGTTCCTCTCGACCTAGCGTACGGGCGTGATCGCACGCGCTGTCCTCTTTGAGAAACTGAAGGAGTGCTCGACGGCATCCGCAATCACACTGCGCCTTCTCCAAAAGAATCTTGAAGTCTGCCAATTGAGTAGCGTTCAGTTGCGAGATGTCGACGCCTGGAACCTCCGAGTTGAGTTCTTCGGGCGTTGGCAACTCGACCGGTTCCGATTTGCCTGCAGGCCTGAAATTAGTTAGCTGGGCTGTGTCACCAGTTTCAAGTAGTTGCGCCACCTCGTCCTCAAGAACCCGAAGATTTGTTGCCCCCCGGTGCTTGCCGTAAATTCGGCCATCGCGACCGATTACGAAGGTCGTTGGAAAGCCAACTCCGCCAAAAACCGCACTTAGCTTCTTGTCACCTAAGGCGACAGGATAGTTGATGTTCAATTGCTTGCTAGCCGCTTGAACAGACGCTAAGGCATCCTCTACGGCGATGCCGATGACCGCGAGCCCGCGATCGAGATAACGCTTTTGCAATTCAACCAACTCTGAAATCTCTGTTCGGCAGGGTTCGCACCAGGTCACCCAAAAATTGAGGACCACAACCTTGCCTCTGTACCTGGTTAGATCGAGTTGATGCCCCGAAATATCAGGCATGGAAATCGTCGGTGCGGCGGGATGATTTTCACCAGCACACATCGGCATGGACGTCGCGACGAGAAAAGCCGCCACGATCAGACTGACATGGATTTTGGTTGTGCCGGACATATTGTCCTCCTCTCAGGTTTGCTCGGGACATCTGTCCCGAATTCGACGCGATCCTACAGAGTGAGCGCAATGGAAGTCCTCACGGCCTGTAAAGGGATTGCAAAGAGATGTATCGCGGTTCCTTGCGACCCATTCATCCTGCGAAGGGTGCCGGAACGCAAAGAAACTAAAGGGTTTGTGTTGGAGTTGTCGGGCTTTCCTTGAGAGGGGGGCTCAGATACAACTTTTTACATTCTCGTTGCACAGGGGTACGCCCGGCCAAGGAGCCGGATGTATACTTGCCCTGAAATGCGTTATTTACTGTGGGGCGGTCGGCCCTCCAAAAGGAACCTGATCACGCTTGCGGCGGTCGCGATAGTGCTGCCTACGGGCGCTCTCGCCTTCATGCAGTACCAGTCGCTGGTTGACCTGAAGGGCAAAACCAAGATTGCCATTGAAGAAAATCTGCGTCAGACATTGCAGAGCGTCGCCCGCAATGCGCAGGGAGACATGCAGACGCTGGCTAGAGAAACGTTAGCGCCTCTCGGCTCACTGTCACGCTCCCCTGAAGATCTGAAACACACTCTGGGACGTGCTTCCCAATTGCATCCTGAAGTCGATCAGTTCTTTCTATTCTCAACATGTTCCTGCAAAGTTGAGAATCGTTTCGCCTTACTTTATTCTTCCGAGAAGCTTCGTCGAGTTTCGGGGCCCCAGCTTGGAGCGGATGCAGATGTCGGGCGTATCCTGGACGCCTATCGCAGTTCTCTGGCCTTGCGTCCTCCGGCAGAATCGACACGAGAACTTTTGTTCTGGCAGCAAACCTGTTCTGTGCCCAATGAAGCAAGCCATTCCTTCTTTTACGTCTTCTATCCTTTGAAGAACACAGACGTCGCAGGTCTGATTCTGAATCCCCAGTATGTCCGCAAGGAATATTTGAACAGGCTGATACCGGGATTGCTGCGCGGCTCCGGCACGAAGGGGTCGGAGTCCGGTTTGGCCGTCAGTGTATTCGACGAAAAACAAAATCAAATTTATGCGAACGCATCCGGAGTAAAGAACTATCAGGTCAAGATGGCCTTCGCACCGGTCTTTCCGAACTGGGATCTGGCTGCTACCTATCGAGGTTCGTCCATTCAAGGCGTAGCGCAAGCCAGCTTTGAAAAAAGCCTTTTACTCACTGCTGTTGTGCTCTGTTTGCTGCTTGTCGGTATCATCTTGACTTTGCGTGCGGCCTCCCGTGAGATGAGCCTTGCGGCCGCGAAATCCAGTTTTGTATCAAACGTTTCGCACGAATTGAAGACCCCGCTGGCCCTGATTCGGTTATATGCGGAGACCCTCGAACTTGACCGAGTGAAAGACGAGCAGCAAGGGAAGGACTTTTTGCGGACCATCAATGGGGAAACCCGCCGACTCACGCAGCTTATTAACAACATTCTTGATTTCTCGAAGATCGAGGCCGGCCGAAAGGAGTACCGGTTCGTCTCTTCCGATGTTGCGGAAATTGTCGAGACGGTTCTCCGAACTTACGAATACCAGCTCAGGGACGCTGGGTTTGAAGTCTCAACGCGTATCGATCAAGGTCTCCCGATGGTCGCGATTGACGCAGAAGCCATCTCTCAGGCAGTGGTGAATTTGCTCAACAATGCCACTAAATACTCTGAGGACGCCAAGAAGATTGAAGTAGCCGTGGCGGCGAGGGACAGTCACATTGCTATCGAGGTCGCCGATCACGGCATAGGAATCCTGCGTTCAGAACAGCAGAAGATTTTCGAAAAGTTCTACCGGGTCAGCACAACGTTAGTGCACAACACGAAGGGCAGCGGGCTAGGGCTTGCGTTGGTCAAGCATGTCGTAGAAGCCCATGGAGGAAGAGTTTTGGTGGATAGTGAGCTGGGCAGAGGGAGCCGCTTCACTATCTTAATTCCCATCCCCAAAACCGAGAGCGCGCCTAAGAAGGCAGCGGCGGAAATCAGGGGGTACCCAGTTGAAGAAGGTTCTCATCATTGAGGATGAACCAGAAATGGTTCGGGGCCTGCGGCATAACTTCGAGTTCGAGGGCTATCAGGTTTGTGTGGCCCGGGACGGCGAAGCGGCAATCGACGAGACCTTCCACAGTAATCCGGACATTATCTTATTGGACGTCATGCTCCCCAAACTCAGTGGATTGGATGTGTGCCGCCATCTAAGAGCCAAAGGCGTCACGACTCCCATTATCATGCTGACAGCACGCGGCCAAGAGACCGATAAGGTTGTAGGCCTGGAAGTCGGCGCTGATGATTATGTCACCAAACCATTCAGCATCAAGGAGCTCCTGGCTCGCGTCCGGGTGCATCTGCGGCGAGCCACAAATGGCGTACGAACGCTGGAGAGGTACAAGTTCGGGGATGTTGAACTCGATTTTAGAAAGTATCGTGCGGTGAGAGCTGGACGACCGATAGACCTGTCGCCGCGTGAATTCGAAATACTTAAATGTCTTATCTTGCATGAAAATGAAATCGTCACGCGTGACCAACTCTTGGATGAGGTGTGGGGTCTTGAGAACTACCCGATCACTCGCACTGTCGACAACCACATCGCCAAACTGCGTCAAAAAATCGAGGTCTCGCCGTCGGACCCCGAACACATAATCACAGTCCACCGGATCGGATACAAATTTGCCAGCTGAATCTTGACAGGTACAACCCCTGTTTTCCGTGGCCAATTAAGCAGCACCCTTGGCGCTAAGCTTCTGCAGAGGAGTTATCGGGCTGAGGCCTCGCTAGAGTCCGGCGACTCTTGAAGATGCCTGCTAGTTGGAAGATCGAAACAACCAAAAGCAGGAAGTAAAGACTCGCCTGAAAAGGTAAGCTGCGTTTCTCAACATACTGATAGGCGATGGCGTGCGCGCCAGTTAACGCAGCCGATGCATAAGCCCACCGCTGAAGCGACTTCCAACGGCCGACTCCGAGCCAACGAAGTGAAATATCGTTAGACAACGCCAAGAGCAGAGCGAAGACCAGAGTCGCAACAGCGCCCGTGTAATTTCCGAAACCGAAAGCGTCTCGTCGCAAGTGGTGGTGAGTATCAAGGAAATACAACCACATCCTGCCGCGTAAATGGACGTTGAGGCCGACCGCCGTATGTACCAATGCAGTGATTCCCGCCCATATTCCCAAGTCCCGTCGCAGATCAAAGCTAACCGGATTGGGTTTCTGGCACAGCACATTGAGCGGGCCCAACAGCAACGCAGCTGCCGTAAGAAATAGCGCAGCGTAGGATGTCCCAATGCTTAGCTGAGAGATGAAATCGCGCTTAGGAAAGAAATGCATGAAGATGACGGTCAGCGCGACACTCCCGACACCGATGAGAATGTGATGGAACAGACGGCGCCGCAGACGATTGTTGAGCATTTGAAAATTGTGTGGCCAATGCAGCCGGGTTGTAAACTGTGGGAATGAGTGGAACCGCCGTTCTGGAACGTGCCGCTGTCGTGCGCCGTGGGCGAAGGCTCGAACACTTCACCATCGCGTGGAACGCCCTTGAAGGTCTAGTGGCTGTCGTGGCAGGAGCAGTGGCAGGCAGCATTTCCCTTGTCGGCTTTGGAATCGATAGCTTCATCGAAGTCACGTCGGGCTCGGTCTTGCTGTGGAGAATGTCCGTTGACGCAGAGGTTTGTCAACGTGAACGAAACGAGAAACGCGCGCTTAAAGTTGTCGGTGTCTGTTTCCTGGCTTTGGCGGCGTACATTGCCTGCGAATCCGTCAGAGATCTATGGTCTGGGCGAGCTCCAGAACACAGTATGCCCGGAATAATTCTGGCTTGTGTCTCGCTGGTCGTAATGCCTCTACTCTCGCGGGCAAAGCGAAAAGTGGGCCGTGCTCTGGGCAGCTCCGCCATGCATGCGGACGCGAAACAAACGGAGTTTTGCACTTACTTGTCGGCCATTCTGCTGGTGGGGCTGCTGCTGAATACTTTCTTCGGGCTGTGGTGGGCCGATTCCCTGGCGGCCCTAGTGATGGTTCCCATCATCGCGAAAGAGGGAGCGGGAGGATTGCAGGGTAAAACCTGTGAGGAATGCCGCACGGGATGATTACTTCTTCAAAAGGTCGTCGGATATCGTTGGGACGTCCTGTGTTCGGTGGTCGACGATTTGAAAGAGCAGGAAGGCGTGCACCGCGTCCGTTGTCTCCGGACTGGACGTGACAAGCCGAATCCGCGCGCCGCGATCCGTTTCCGAGAATTCGTAGCGAATCTGTTCCTTGAGCCTCGTCATGGTCGCCGTACCGGGGGGGTTGGTGTCGTGAATGAGCATCGGTGCCTTGAAATTCCCGGAGGCAAACATTTGGGCAATGTGTCCCAAGTGAGTCCGAATTTGATCGATGCTCGCCTTATCCTTCGGATCGTTGGCCGTGACGGCGATTTCTCCCCCGTCGCTGAATAATCGGAAATGATGCGTGGTAGCTTCGTGCGAGAAGCCCATGACATGGTCTCCACGCTTGACGACGCCTTCCGAACGCTTGTCCTGTGCCGGTGATGGATTCTGTTGTGCGCTGACCATTCCTGGAAGGATGGCCAGCAATAAGAGAAGCGGCAACGTGCGCATGATTTATTGTCCTTTCTTCCTTCGTAGCTTCGGGAGACCTGAAGCAATTCTGGCACGGGGTCTCGGCGGCACAGCCTCCAGCAACCGTGCTACTTCACCCGGTTTTGTCCGCCGCAAACGCTTGTCCCAGGCCTTTGACAATCGGTTCATTTCGACGCGTAGGGAGACGAGATTCCTGATTTGCTCGTCGATGTTGCGGATCTTCGAACGCATCAGGGCGCGGACGTGGCGGCATGGTGCACCGCCCTTGTCGCGCACGGTCAGAATGGTTTTCAATTCGGCGAGCGAAAAACCAATCGTCAAAGCTCGCTGAATCAGTTCCACTCTCTGCTGAGATGACGGAGGATACTCACGGTAATTTCCTGCTGTGCGCTGGGGCAGAGGCAAGAGTCGAAGACGTTCGTAATGCCGCAACGTGTCGGTGCTTACGCCCGTTTGACGCGCCAATTGTCCCGAACGCATGGGCCGTCCTCCGCGAGAAGAGTCTAAACGCTGGAACGGATTCCAGAGTCAAGTCGAAACTGATACCTATTTCGACGCAGTGACTTCCTTAACGGAAAGCGTGTCGCCCTTCAGAATTCCCTTGACCGTGACTTTCTGGCCAGCGAGCTTGGCGAGTTCCGCTTCGTGTCCTTCCAAGGTATAGACCTTTTTCTCCGCGGCCAGTGCGTACTTCATGCCGTCCTTCACACACATCTGCGTGCACTGGGCAGGAGTTGGTCACGACGCCAGCGGTCCCATCGGTGGACTGATCATTCACTACCAAGATCTCTCCGATTTCCGGCTGGCTCGCCAAGGACACAATGCACGCCGCTATCACCGCCTCCTCAGAACTATGCCGAAGAGCATTGAATGCCCATGAACTGGACGCCCGGTGCGCGGCGGCAACGACGAAGGCTTTTTCCGTTGCGGACGAGGTTCAGAGGTGGATGGATACCCGCAGGTTCTTAGCAAGGAACCCGCGATACGCGGGTCAAACCAGGTAAGGAACCGAGCCGGGGGCTTCGTTGCGATAACATGAGCGGGCCCATGCGCGCCGGCAAGTAGGCCGAAATGATCAATGGTGCATCCTTCGGGAGCCCGTTTCTTAGCATGGTCCCAGACGCTGTGCTCAAAACAATGGTGACGGCGGCTCCTCACTGGGGTACGTCGATCCCGTTCAAGAGAGTGCTCTGTTCTGCACAGTCTGGGCCGTCTCGCATGGCAGAATGTTTCAAAAGGAGAGCCATGTCGAGAAAGCGGAAGAACAGCAAGAAGATCGGCGCGCCAATGTTGCATTGTTTGAACCCGAATGCTGCCGGTGTGGACGTAGGGGCGACGGAGATTTATATCGCCGTGCCTGTGGATCGCGATCCGCAACCGGTAAGGCATTTCTCGACGTTTACCGAAGACCTGCACGCCGCTGCGGATTGGTTGAAGGCCTGCAACATAGAGACGGTGGCGATGGAATCGACGGGAGTCTACTGGATTCCGTTTTTTCAGATCCTGGAGGCGCGAGGTTTCACTGTCGTGCTGGTCAACGCGCGCCACGTGAAGAACGTGCCGGGGCGCAAATCGGATGTTTCCGACTGTCAGTGGCTGCAATATCTGCATTCGGTAGGTTTGCTGCGCGGATCGTTCCGGCCGGAACAGGCGGTCTGCACGGTGCGTTCGATCCTTCGTCATCGGGACAGCCTGGTGCAGATGGCTTCGAGCCACGTCCAACACATGCAAAAGGCTCTAGATCAGATGAACCTGCAACTACACCACGTTCAGCGATATCACCGGTGTGACCGGAATAAGAATCATCGAGGCCATCTTAGCGGGGGAACGCAACCCGCATACGCTGGCGGCACTACGCGATGGGCGGGTCAAGGCCTCCGCGGATACCATCGCCAGGTCGCTGGTGGGAGACTATCGGCGCGAGCATCTGTTCACGCTCGGCCAGTCGCTGGCAGCATTTCGTCATTACCAAGAGTTGATCGGGGCATGTGACAAAGAAATTGAGCAATATCTCGAGGCCTTCGACTCGAAAGTGGATCCGCCGGAAGGTTCCGCCTCCCAATCGCAAGATGGGCAAAAACCGAGTAATGGAGAGCCCCGTTTCGACTTGCAGAGTCACCTCTATCGAATCTTCGGGGTGGACCTGACACTCATTCCCGGGATCAACGTCCTCACCACGCAAACTCTATTGTCGGAGATCGGTCCGGACCTCTCGCGGTTCGCCAGCGCGCCCGCGTTTACCTCCTGGCTCGGACTCTGTCCGGACAACCGAGTTAGCGGTGGGAAAGTGCTGTCGGTCAAAACACGCAAGGTCAAGAATCGAGCGGCCACGGCACTGCGCATGGCCGCTCAGGCGCTTCATCGCAGTCAATCCTATCTGGGACACTTCTACCGCCGGATGCGCGCTAAACTCGGGGCTCCGAAAGCGATCACCGCCACGGCGCACAAACTAGCCCGCATCATCTATCACATGGTGACAACTAGGCATGCCTACGATGAAACCATCTGCGTGCAAAACGAGGTACGAAACCGCGAATGTCTGGAAGCCAGGCTCCGGAAACAGGCCCGGCAGCTTGGGTTCCAACTCGTTGCCGCATCATAAGATAACAGGGAGTTCCTCAAGAGAGTTCGGAGCGCGGAACACGCAGAGCGAGGTACTCGTCCCATTTTTATTCTCGTAGAGGCCGTCCTACTCCTGCGTAGCGATGCTAGGTAATCACGTGAGACGTCACCTCTGGGTGCTGCACAAACTGCTGCACAGACGCTTCCCTGAACCCCTGAAATGCACCAAAACGGATGCATCACACCTATACTTCACAACAACATACGCAAGGTTGGGTCTTTTCGTAATCGGCAGGTCGTGGGTTCAACTCCCACTCTCGGCTCCAGTTTTTCCAATCGTGTCAATCAAGAACGAAGCTTCCTGACCACTTGGCGTCATGCTGGATGGAGGAGCCGGAAGGACTCCAAGCAGCGCCGCGCGGTCTCGAGTTCGGAAAACCGGCTGCCTTCCTGCTCCAGCAGGTAATACTCCACTCCACCCGCACTTTCGGCTGCTTCGAAAATGTTTTTCCACTCTGCTGCACCTTCGCCGAACAGAACCGTGTAGCCTTTTGCCGGTTCCGGTGACCAGTCTTTGAGATGGAGCGAACGGATTCTGCCCGGATTCGCGCGAATCCACGCTACCGGATCGGAGCCGGCTTCCAGACAAGTGCCCACATCCAGTTGGAGCATAATCGATGGTTTCGTATTTTTGGCGAGGATTTCGATGGGACGCTGGTTTTCAACGGGAATAAACTCTCTCTTGTGATTGTGATAGCCCGCCTTCAAGCCGGATGATTCAAGCTGTTCGGCGGCAAAATTCAACGCGTCGGCGACCGCCTTCCAGCCGTCCAGACCGGCTTTCGGGTCCGCCGAAGCCATGACTATATATTTGCTGCCCAGAATCAAGTTCATGTCGCCTGCCCGGCCGATTTTCTCCGGACTCAAATAGGAACTGTCGTTGTGTGTCGAGAAGCACCGGACCCCCAGATCGTCCAGAAGCTTTCTCATCTGTTTGGTTTGACTCTCGGACCATTCGAAATAGGGCGCATAGAATTCGACGCCCTGAAATCCCATTTGCGCGACGGCGCGCACGGTGGCCTCGGGGTCTTTTTTCAATTCATCGCGGACAGAATAAAGTTCGAGGCCGAACGGAATCGATTTTGCGGCGCGAACCGAAACGGCCCACGGCAGCATCGCCGAAAAAGCGAGAAACGAACGTCGCGAAAGAATGTGTACCGGCATAGCTGCATCGTACTGAAAAATGAGCGGAATTTCATTCCATTTTGCAAACACGCCTCTTGCTTTGGCATGCTCTCAACCCCAAGGAAAGCTCGGCGGTCTGAGCGCATGCACTTTTTCAACGTAAAATTCAGCGGGATTGCGATGCTTCAGAAATTCTTAGCGCAACGCCGGAGGACGCTTATTCGGCCAGGGTGGTGGCCTGCGTATCGCGCCCGGGAATGATGCTTCGCACCATCACATAGAGGACCGGGATGAACACCAAGTTCAGCGTGGTCGCAGCAATCATTCCGCCAAAGACCGTGGTGCCGACGGATATTCGGCCCGCGCGGCCTGCACCTTGCGCCAGTACCAACGGCACGACGCCCAGAATGAACGCGAGTGAGGTCATCAAAATCGGCCGCAGCCGGATGCGCGCTGCCTCCACTGCGGCTTCCACGACCGACATTCCTTGACCGCGCAGTTGCTCCGCAAACTCGACGATCAGGATGGCATTCTTGCTGGAAAGCCCAATCAGCATCACCAGCCCAATCTGGCAGTAAACGTCATTCTGCAATCCGCGCAGGGCTTGCGCGCCAATCGCTCCGAGAATCGCCACAGGCACGGCCAGCAACACGATAAACGGAAGCACGTAACTCTCGTACTGCGCCGCCAGCGTCAGGTACACCACCACCAGGCCCAGTGCAAAAAGAATCAGCGCTTTTCCTCCGGACTCGATTTCTTCCAGCGACAATCCGCTCCATTCGAAAGTCATCCCATTTGGCAGGGCCTTCTTGGCGAGTGCTTCCATTGCTGCGATGCCTTCGCCGGAACTGTGGCCTGGCGCGGCCGCTCCGTTGATTTCCGCGGAGCGAAAAAGATTGTAATGCGGGATGACCTGGGGATTTGCGGTTTGGTCGATGGTCACGAGGTTGTCGAGCGAAATCATCTTTCCGGTGTCGGAGCGCAAATAATATTGCCCGATGTCTTTTGGCTGCGAGCGGAATTTACTGTCGGCCTGCACGTAAACACGGTACGAGCGGTTGTTGAAATCGAAATCGTTCACATAGACCGAGCCCATGTAAACCTGCAAAGCGTTAGTGATCTGGCTGAAGGGCACTTGCAGACTCTTCGCTTTTTCGCGGTCGATGCGCACCAGATATTGGGGGTCGTTTGCCGTGAAGCTGGTGAAAAGCCCCACGATATCCTTGCTGGCGTTCCCTTGCGCAGCCAGTTCCTTCGCCGTTTCCGCGATGCTCTGCAACGAGTTGCGTCCAAGATCCTCTAACTCAAACTGGAATCCCCCGAACTGCCCCAGTCCAAACACTGCCGGCGGATTGAACGGAACTACGATCGCGCCCGATACTGCTGAAAGAGATCCGCGCAAACGTCCAATGGCTGCGGCCGCCGAGTGGACATCTCCCTTGCGATTCTCAAAGGGCCGCAGGTTTGCATAGAGCATTGCCTGATTGGAGGACGAGCCCGCAGCGCCAAACCCCACAACCGTGAAAACGCCGTCGATTTCCGGATCGCGCGAGATCACTTCTTCCGCCTTGCCACAAACATCGCGCGTGTAGGTGAGAGAGGCCCCTTGCGGGGCTTGCACGATGAACATCAGATAGCCCTGATCGTCCTCCGGGATGAAAGCCCGCGGAACGCGCTGGTAGAGCAAGTACGTGCAGCCGAGCAGGACAAAAAAGACCAGCAATGAGGCCAGCCGCCAGCCCAGGGCCCGGCGGACTGTGCTTCGATAGAAACTTGCGCCGGCGTTAAAGCCGTCATTGAACAATTTGAAGAAACGGCCTTTCGCGCGCTCTCGATGTTTCCCGAGGAAAATAGCCGAAAGCGCTGGAGTCAGCGTAAGCGCGTTGAAGGCCGAAATCGCCACGGAAAAAGCGATCGTCAGCGCGAATTGCCGGAAGAGAATTCCGGTGGTTCCCGGGAAGAGCGCGACCGGCACGAATACCGCCACCAGAACAAGGGACGTCGCTACGACCGCTCCAGCCACTTCCTTCATCGCCACGGACGCCGCATTGTGTGGCTCCGTGATGCCCTCGACGATGTGCCGCTCCACATTCTCAATCACCACGATCGCGTCATCCACGACCAGCCCAGTGGCCAGCGTGATCCCAAAGAGCGTCAGCGTATTGATCGAGAAACCCAGCAACTTCACAAAAACGAATGTGCCGATCAGGGATACGGGAATGGTAATCGCGGGGATAAACGTGCTCCTCCAGTCCTGCAAGA
>Ga0179592_10000379_pt1 | contig 17576 bp, 15 predicted proteins | sample CZODoug2_1_08_16_FD_148623 | JGI IMG/M metagenome (GOLD analysis project Ga0179592, IMG submission 148623) | Vadose zone soil fungal communities from Angelo Coast Range Reserve, California, USA - CZODoug2_1_08_16fungal (Illumina Assembly) | ecosystem: Environmental > Terrestrial > Soil > Vadose...
CAGGGCTGCCCCGAAGATGCCTTGGAGCAGGCGCGCAGCGACGATTTGTCCCAGCGAATTCGACAGTCCGCAAAGCGCAGAGGCCGCGGTGAATCCGATCACCGACGCCATGAACACATTTTTTTGGCCGAATCGGTCCACAACCCACCCGGTCAGCGGCGTGGCAATCGCTGCCGCCACGATGTAGGCCGTCAGCACCCACGCGATCTGGTCCTGCGAGGCCGACAGGGTGCCTTGCATATGCGGCAGGGCGACGTTCGCTATCGTGCTGTCGAGAGTCTGCATGACGGTCGCCATCATGATCGACAAGGTGATCATGCGGCGGTTGAGGGCACGCGTCATGGATCGGTTTCAATCATGCCCTGCAGCGCCTCGAGGACCTCGGTCGCCGCTTCGAGTTTCCTGGGATCCAATTTTGAGAGAAGCTCTTTTCGGACCGCCGCCGCTTCCGTTTTGACCGCGTCAAACAGCCGATAGCCGGCTTCCGTGAGTACCACGCGCTTGATGCGTCGATCCGCGGTGGAGGGCTCGCGCTTGACCAGGCCCGCCTTCACCAGACGATCCACCATGGCCACCATGGTGGCGCCCTCCACGGCGAGCCTGTCGGCCAATTCGGATTGGGACAGCGGCTCACGCGCTTTGGCCGCGGCCGCGATGGTCATCCAGCTGGCTTGACTCACGCCGAGATATTTCAGGCGGCGATCGACCGCCTGTCGCCATGCCCGTCCCGTGCCGTGCAGGGCATTTGCAAAGCGCTCTTCCAGATCGGTCACTTCACAAGCCCTCTAATGATTAGTAATCTAACTGATATACCACAAATCCGGTACTGGGAAAACAGAGGGGGAACCTAAGATCGGAACTCGCTGTCACCTTACGTATGAAACACGAGACGCTGGTCTCGACGACGCGTTTTGAGGCCGGTGTATTGCCCCGGAGGTTCATTGCGGACGGGCAGGGGCTCCGCCCCAGCGATCCGGCCATTCTCGCGGTGACCGACTTTACCCGCGAGCATCCGGTCACCATCGATCCGGAGCGGCAGATCGACGACGCATTGGATGACATGATTCGCATGGGTGTCCGCGCGCTGCTGGTCGTCAAGGATCAGCGCATCGTGGGCCTCATCACTTCGTACGACATACAGGGCGAGCGACCGCTGCAGTTCCTGCAATCGTCGACGTATTCTCATCATCGCGACATTCGCGTCGCCCATATCATGACGCCTTGGCATGCGTTGACGGCACTCAATTGGGAGACGCTTCAAACCATGCGTGCCGGCGACCTTCTGCAGGTGCTCGATCACGCGGGATTGACGCATATCATCGTGGTGGAGGCCGATCGGCTCGGTTCGTCGTGCGTGGCTCGCGCCCTGGTTTCGCGCGCGCGGCTCATGCGGCAGCTGTCGGGAATCCGCGGCGAGTCCTAGCTCCGCGCCCACGTTACCGTCGCGATCCCGGCGAACGTCATCAGCAATGAACCGACGAGATGGGCGGCGATCGTGGCCATGGCCCAGGGCAACCGCCCGCTTTGCATCAGCAGCACCACTTCGACCGAGAAGGTCGAGAACGTGGTCAAGCCGCCGCAAAATCCCGTCATGACGAACAACCGCCATTCTACCGGCATGGCGGGATTCAACGTGAACATGGCGAAGGCGGCACCGATGATATAGCCGCCGATGAGATTGGCCGCCAGCGTTCCGGGCGGGATCAACGGGAAATACCGATTGAGCGCCAGCGACAGTAGCCAGCGCACGAGACAGCCAACCACACCCCCCAACGCCACCGCGACCAGCGAGCGCCACCAGGTCACCCCGGCACCAGCGGGGCGACGCACATCCAGAACCTAGGCAATTGCGGATGCGCGTTGACAGATCGCATCGCCGAGATCGTAATCGCTTTGGCCGATCGAATCAAAGTAAGGAGCCTGTCTGAGTATTCTACGTGGCCGCGACCGCGGCAGATTTCCCCTCAGGCAAGGCGGAGCCGACGCCGTTGGGTAGTGACCCAATAAGGAGGCGACAACGCCGCATGAGGGGAAATCTGCCCGGTCCCGAAGGGTTGGCAAGGAGAGGGGCGTCTGCGGCGTTGCACGGCTTGTCCATAGTATCCACTATGGACCGCGCCGCGCGCCTTGCATCCGCTCCCTCTCCTTGCCAACGCGGCTCACGTAGAATACTCAGACAGGCTCCTGGGGGACGTCGCAATGAAAAAAAAGCACATCAAAACCGAGCTGCCGGGGCCCAAGGCTCGAGAATTACTGGCCCGCGATGCGTTGGTGGCTTCGCCGTCCTATCCGCGGGACTACCCCTTCGTGATGTCGCACGGCAAGGGGGCCGAAGCGTGGGACGTTGACGGAAATCGCTTTTTGGACTTTGCGGCCGGCATCGCCGTCTGCAGCACGGGACATAGCCATCCGGCGGTGGTGCAAGCCATCAAGGATGCAGCCGATCGTTTCCTGCATATATCGTCGGACTACTGGCATGAAGGCCAGGTCAGGCTGGGGGAGCGGATCAACGAACTCTCGCCGATGAAGCAGCCGGTGATGAGTTTCTTCGCGCAATCCGGCACCGAGAGCGTCGAGGCGGCGCTCAAGCTGGCACGTTACGTGACTGGCCGCGGCCGCTTCCTCGGCTTTCTCGGCGGCTTTCACGGCCGAACGATGGGGTCGCTGTCGTTCACCTCGAGCAAGTACACGCAACAAAAGGGCTTCTTTCCGTCGATGCCGGGAGTCACGCACGTTCCGTACCCGAACAATTATCGGCCGTTGTTCGCAGGCAGCGATCAGGGACGCGCGGTGCTTCGTTATATCGAGGAAGTCCTGTTCGTGCACAACGTGCCCGCGAACGAAGTGGCCGCCATTCTCGTCGAGCCCATCCAGGGGGAGGGGGGCTATCTCGTTCCCCCCGATGGATTTCTTGCGGGCCTGCGCGAACTGTGCGACCGCCACGGCATTCTCCTGATCTTCGATGAGGTTCAGTCGGGCGTCGGGCGCACCGGCAAGATGTTCGCATGCCAACATTGGGACGTGGCGCCGGACATCATGACATTGGCGAAGGGCTTGGGTTCCGGCATGCCCATCGGCATGATGGTGGCCAAGCGCGCCATCATGCAGAAGTGGTCGCGGGGCGCTCATGGAAATACCTTCGGCGGCAACCCGCTGTGCTGCGCGGCCGCGCTGGCGACACTCGATCTGGTCGAGCGCGAGTATCGCGCCAATGCCGCCAAGGTCGGCGATTACTTCATGAAACAACTTCAGGGGCTGGCCGGGACGCATGGCGTGGTCGGCGAAATCCGCGGTAAGGGTCTGATGATCGGAATGGAATTGGTGACCGACAGGACCGCAAAGGTGCCGGCCAAGGAGCTCTGCGATGCGCTCATCACGCGCGCGTACCACAACGGCTTGATCCTGCTGTCGTGCGGACTTTCTACGGTGCGCTTCATGCCGCCCCTGATGATTGGCGAATCCGATGTCGATGAAGCGGTCGAACTGCTGGACCGTAGCCTGAAGGAAGTGCTGTCGAGCGCACACCCGACCGCGGCGTACGGTGCGCTTAACGCGTAGGCGCGCCCTGCCCGGGTGCGAGGCGCCCATATTTCCTCAGCACTTCGCGTAGTTGTTCGTGCGGAAGTGCGATGACCCGATGACCGTCGGCGCCCGTCATGTCGGTCGCCGCCACCATGGCGTTGACGATGGCTTCCTCGGTGGACTCGACGGTGGCCCGAAACACGGGATCCAGGGAATCATTGGGCAGCATCTTGATGTCCCTCGTCGCGGCGCCCGCGCCGCCGGCGCCGGAATTTGCCGTGGAAAACGCGATGAAGATGTCGCCGGATCCATTGCCGGAAATGCTGCCGTTGCGGCCAAGCCCCAAAGTGACGCGATGTGCGAGGCGTTTGAGCTGATGCGACAGCAGCGGCGCGTCGGTGGCCACCACCACGATGATGGAACCATGTTCCGCAATATCGGAGGGTATGAAGGCGTACGGTTCCGGCGCCGGGATCTCGCGGCCCACCGGAATGCCGGCAATGCGCAGATTGTCGCGCCTGCCGTAATTGCATTGCACGAGAACGCCAATCGTATATCCGCCGTCATTGGCATCCAGCCGGCGCGACGCCGTTCCGATGCCGCCCTTGTAGCCGTTGCAAATCATGCCCGTGCCGCCGCCGACGCTGCCCTCTTCGACGGCCCCGCCGTGTGCCGTGTCGAGGGCGTGCAGCGCATGTTCGGGCTTCACGTGAAAGCCATTGATGTCGTTGAGCCAGCCGTCCCAGGTTTCCCCCACCACCGGCAGCGACCACCAATATCCGGTGGCGTCGGCGCCGCCATGCGCCAGCCGCCATTGGATGGTGGCGTCGCGGACTACGCCCACGCTGTGCGTATTGGTAATCATGACGGGACCTTCCAGGAATCCCGATTCCTCGATCCACGTGGTGCCGGTCATTTCCCCGTTTCCGTTCTGCGAAAACCAGGCCGCAAAAACCGGATTCGATTGGGAATCCCGACCCCTCGGCAGCACCGCTGTGACTCCGGTACGAATCGGTCCCTTGCCCGGCTGCAGCTTGCCTTCGCCCGAGATCAGCGTGGTATGACCGACCAAGACTCCCGCGACGTCCGTAATCGCATTGAGATCTCCCGGCGTACCGTCGAACGGCACGCCCAGATCGCGGGCGCGAGGCCCCGCTGCGCGCGCATTCGCAGGCGCGGGCGTTGCCGGCAAGGCTGCCGGCACCAGCACGAAAATCATGAACGCAAGGCAATACTGACGCACGAGTTGCTCCTGTAGCCGCCGAACGCGATGGTAAACTAAGTGGATGGGTTCCAGTCGAATTCGAATGATGGCGGCGCTGCTGCTATTGGCGTGCGCGATGCAGGGTCTCGGCGTTCGCGATGCCGCGGCGGAAGATAAACGCCTGTTCATCTACAATTGGTCTGATTTCATCGGTCCTGGAACGGTCGCGGAATTCGAGAAGCAGACCGGCATCAAAGTGACCTACGACGTGTACGACGCCGAGGAGACCATGGAGGCCAGGCTGATGGCCGGGGGTTCCGGCTACGATGTGGTCGGTGCATCCTCCGAGTTCTTCAGCCGCGAAATCAAGGCGGGCGTGTACACTCCCTTGGACAGGTCCAAGCTTCCCAACTGGAAGAATCTCGATCCGCGCATCTTGGCGATCCAGGCCGACTACGATCCGGGCAACGCGCACGCGGTGCCGTATCTACATTCCATCAATGGCTTCGCATACAACGTCGACATGGTCAAGGCGCGCATGCCGGATGCGCCGGTGGACAGCCTGGACATGCTGTTCAAGCCGGAGATCGTGGCGAAGTTCGCCGATTGCGGGGTGACATTTCTCGACTCCGCGGAAGATGTGCTGCTGTTGGCGCTGAACTACCTGGGGATCGATCCCAACACCACGCGGCGCGAGGACTACAAGGCCGCCGAGGAGATGCTGCTGAAAGTGCGCCCATTCATTCGATCATTCGATTCAGTGGAATACATCAACGGACTCGCCAATAAGGAGGTCTGCCTCGCGATGTCATATTCCAGCGATTACGCGCTTTCGCGCGCCCGTGCCCGCGCCGTCGGCCTCAATCTCAATCTGGCGTTTACCGTGCCGAAAGAGGGCGCCAATGAGAATTTTTTCTCGCTGCTCATCCCTACGGGCGCGCCGCATCCGGAGGCCGCCTACCAATTCGTCAATTTTATCCTGCGGCCGCAAGTGATCGCCGACATCAGCAACTCGATTTATTACGGGAACGATAATATCGCCTCGCGTCCCTTGGTCGATCCGCGTATTCTCGAGGACGTTACGCTGTATCCGACTCCCGAGATGGAGAGCCGGCTGTACAAGTCCGCGGAAGCGGGCGCGGCGACGGAACGCATCCGGACCCGCACGTGGACCCGCATCAAAACCGCCCGATGACCCCGACGAACCATATCCTACGAAAGAGGACCGAATCTTGAACACCGGCACCAGAAGAATCGTCAGCTTCCAGCGCATGGAGGACGGCACCCGCGAGGACTACGAATTCCTGGACAGATCCGAGCGCGAATACGCGCTCGGCCTTCCCGATACCATTTTAGGCGCGCTCGGGAAGCTGGATCACACGCTTCAAGGGTACCCGGTGAGCCGTCTCGAGCATTCCCTGCAGACTGCGACCCGCGCGCTCCGGGACGGCGCCGATGACGAGCTGGTCGCGGCAGCGCTCATCCACGACGTCGGCGACGAACTTGCACCGTACAACCATGCCGAGATAGCCGCCGGCATCCTTCGGCCGTACGTGCGACCGGAAGTGACCTGGATCGTCGAACAGCACGGTCTTTTTCAATCGTACTACTATGCCCACCACTCGGGCGGCAATCGCGACGGGCGCGATCGATTCCGCGACCATCCCTGGTATCAGGCATGCCGGGACTTTTGCGCGAACTGGGATCAGTGCTCGTTCGATCCCCGCTATGAATGGCAGCCGCTCTCGAGCTTCGAGCCCTTGATCCGGAGGATCTTCACGCGTCCCGTTCAGCCATTTGGACATCCGCGAGGCGCTGCTGGTCCGCGCGGCGCATGAGGTAGCCCGCCAATAGGATGCAGGCCCCGACCAGGCAGATGATGAGGCTGGCGAGGGCATTCACGTCGGGGCTGACGCCGAGTTTGACCTTCGAAAAAATAACCATCGGCAGCGTGTTGGCGCCGGGACCCGAGACGAAGCTCGAAATCACCAGATCGTCGAGCGACAAGGTGAAGCTGAGCAGCCAGCTCGACGCGAGGGCGGGTGCGATGCCGGGCAGCGTCGTATCCACGAAGGCGCGGACCGGGCCCGCTCCCAAGTCCATGGCGGCCTCTTCCAGCGAGCGGTCCGCCCCTTGCAGCCGGGATTGCACCGTGATGGTCACGTAAGCGGTGCAGAACGCGATGTGCGCGATGACAATGGTCGTAAAGCCGCGATGCGGCCAGCCAAAAAGATGCAGCATGGACACGAACAGCAGCAGCTGGGTGATGCCGGTGACGATCTCCGGCATGACCAGCGGCGCGTTGACCATGCCGGTGAGCAGCAACCGGCCGCGGAACAGCCTGAATCGCACCAGCGAGATCGCGGCCAGCGTCCCAAGGATCACCGATCCGGTCGAAACCACCACGCCGATCTGCAGCGACAGCCACGCGGCATCGAGCATCTGGTCATTGTGCAGCAGCTGCGTATACCAACTCGTGGAGAATCCGCCCCAGACGCTGACGAGTGGGGACGCGTTGAACGAGTAGGCGATCAGCACCACGATGGGCACGTACAGTACCGCGATGCCGATGCATAGAACCGAAATCAGCAGCGGCGGGACGCGCTCCTGCACCCTAAGACTCCATCTGCTTGGTGCTGTAGTGCTGGTAGAGTGCAATCGGTCCGACCAGCAGCACCAGGAAGACGACGGCGACCGCGGACGCCACCGGCCAATCGCGGTTGCCGAAGAATTCATCCCAGAGCACGCGGCCGATCATCAGATTGTTGGGACCGCCCAGCAGGGTCGGGATCACGAATTCGCCGATGGCGGGGATGAACACCAACATTGAACCTGCGATCACCCCAGGCATGGACAGCGGCAGCGTCACGTCGACGAAGGTGCGCCACGGGGGGCTTCCCAGGTCCGCCGCCGCTTCGAGCAGGGAACGGTCCAGCTTTTCCAAGGTCGCGAACAGCGGCAGAACCATGAACGGCAAGTACGAATAGATGATGCCGAGATAGACCGCAAGGGGTGTTCGCATGATCTGCAGCGGGTGATCGATGACGCCCAGCCACAACAGCGCCGAATTGAGCAGGCCGGTCTCGCGAATGATCCCTTCGAGCGCATACACTCGCAGCAGAAACGAGGTCCAGAACGGCAGAATGATGATGAGCAACAGGACGCTCTGCGTGCTCTTCGAGGTGCGGGCGATGGCGTAGGCCATGGGGTAGCCCAGGGCCAGGCAGATGAGAGTGGAAAAAAACGCTGTCTTTATCGAATAAAAATACGAAAGGCCATACACTTCATCGGTGAATAAATACTTGAAATTGCCCAGATTCAACGTGGCGTGGATGTGCCAATCCGGGGTGATCGATAGAATGTCGGCGAAGGGGGGCACCCGCACCGCGGTGTCGGCGAAACTGATTTTGAGCGCGAAAGCGAACGGGATGAGGAAGAACACCAGCAAGAACAGCAGCGGCGGCAGGATGATGAGCCACTTGAAGTGCCGCTTCAGCCAGTTGCGGCCGCGGGCGTCGCGGGTCTCCGTCACGTCGCCGCTGACCATTCCGTGAGCCCGCCTAAGAAAAAGCTCCCGCTGCGGCAGGGCGCGCCCCGCGCGCGCGCGGGCCGGAGCCGGCAGCGGCAACGCTTGATCGACGCCTGCATCTCGGCGTTGCACATATACGGTCCGTCGCGGACGACCGTGGAAAAAGTTGTGGCCATCGCGAAAATGTCACCTGGCATTGTCAGATTCTACTTCGACTCCAAGGCCGCGATGCTGGTCGCATCCCTGCAATTCCTCGCCGCCGAATTCGAGGAGCGGCTGCTGATACCGGTCGCTGAACTCAAGACGACCCCGGTTGCGGCGCTCGAGTTGATGGTCGATCTGTATCTCGACCCGGACATTGCCAGTCCCCGCAAGGTTTCTGTTTGGTACGCGTTTTGGGGCGAGGCGAGTTCCCGGCAGGAATACTACGACATTTGCGGACAGAAGGACGAGAGCTTCGCCGCGTTGGTGCGCGAACTGATCGAAAGGTTGATCGTCGACGCATCCCGGCCGCATTTGGATCCCGACGGCATAGCGCTCGGCCTGATCGGCGCTCTGGAAATCATGTGGCAGGACTTCGCGTTCCGCACGGAACACGAGATCGACCGTACCGCCGCCAAGAGGCGCTGCATGGCCTATCTGCGTTCGGTATTCCCCGGTCAATTCCGTCTCGCCGGCGACCGGGCGGTGCCCGCCGCCCACCCTCCGCGATTGCCGGGATGGACCTACGCCGATGCAAGGATTCATGTCGCGGAGCGCGATACGTTGTTTGAGCCAGCATGGACGCTGGTGGGCCATGAATCCGACATTCCGCGCGGCGGGGATTATCTGACGCTCGACACCGGTGTCGAGCGGGTCTTGGTGGTTCGCGGCTCTTCGGGGGCGGTGCATGCGTTGCGCAACAGCTGCCCGGAATCGCCGCACGCCTTGGTCGCGAGCCGCCGCGGACGGTTCGATGCGGGAATCGAGTGCAAGCTCCATGGCTTGCAATTTTCGCTGGACGGGCGGGCCCGCCCCGGAACCGGACATGCGGATTTGACCGCCCTCGACGTCTCGCCGCTGTCAGGACTGATCTGCGCAAAATCGCGCTCCGCCGGCGGCGCACCGAATCCTCGCCTCTGGTTCGACACGCAGCCGCCTTTAGGGCTGACAGGCCTCGGCCCGCCCGTCGAGATCCCGGTCGCCGCCGATTGGAAAGCCGTGGTGGAACAATGGCTGGAGCCGCCGCCGCATCTGCTACCGAGCCCTGCGGAGGATTGCATCGTCTGGCATGCCCCCCCCTTGAACGACTCGGCGTGGAGCGCGCGCCTCTATCTGCGCCTCACCGGGTGCATCCCCCCGGTCGCTTGGCGGCGGCAATTCACGGCGCCGAATCAGCTGATCGAACTGCGCCCGGATGGGCTGTCCGTCATTCAAGCCGTTCCGGCGGCGCCCGGCCGCTGCCTGGTGCGCCGGCTTGATTACACCGTTCTCCCGCCGGAGGATGGCGCGCGCGCGGTCCTGTACTTGGTCCGGAGGTTGGCGCCATATGCGCGACGGACGATGCTCGAGGTAGCCGAATCGGTGCAGAGGGGGATGATCGATTTCGGCTATGAAATCGCGGCCGGCGGCGGCAGTTCGCCCGCCGTCGACTGGTTCCGTCGTCTGCTTGCGGCCCGCATTCCGGCGCTTGCCCGGTAGGGTAAAATATCGCATGGCTTCAATCAGAGTACGGGGGGTATACGTATGACATTGGCAACCTTGAGCACCGGCGACTGGCACACGCGCGCCGCCGCGTTGCGCTATGAGACCGGGCATTTCATTGACGGCAAGTTCGTCGACTCGGCGGCCAGGGGGCGCTTCACGGTCGTCAATCCCGCGACCGGATCCCCGCTGTGCGAAGTGAGCGCCGGCGCCGCCGCGGATATCGACCTCGCCGTCGCTGCGGCCAAACGGACCTTTGCGTCGCGGGTGTGGAGCCGGCGGGCTCCGCGCGAACGGATGGCCGTCATGGCCGCCTACGCACGGCTGATCGATGCCAATACGGAGCGCTTCGCGCTGCTCGATACACTGTGCATGGGCAAACCCATCACCGACATGGTGACCATCGACGTGCCCGCGGCGGCCAGGAATTTCGCGTATTTCGGCGAGCTCATCGACAAGATCGACGGCACGGTCACCGCCACCGCGCAGGATGCGTTCCATTACATCCTGCGCGAGCCTCTGGGCGTCGTGGGCTGTATCGTGCCGTGGAACTATCCGTTGTTGATGGCTGCGTGGAAAGTCGCCCCGGCCTTGGCGGCCGGCAACTCGGTGGTCTTGAAACCCGCGGAACAGTCGCCTCTCTCGGGCCTCTTGATGGCTCAGTTGTTCATCGAGGCCGGCGGCCCTCCGGGCGTGTTCAATGTGGTCAATGGATTGGGCGAGGCCGCGGGCGCCGCACTGGCCCTGCACAATGATGTGGCCAAGATCGCGTTTACCGGTTCCACGGAAATCGGCAAGCAGATGCTGATCTATGCCGGCCAATCCAACATGAAGCGCGTCGCATTGGAGTGCGGCGGCAAGACCCCGCAGATCTTCCTCTCGGACATGCCGGACATGGATACTGCGGTCTCCTACGCCATCAACGGTATCTACGGCAACATGGGCGAGGTCTGCAATGCCGGCTCGCGGCTGCTGATCGATCGCCCGATTGCCGAAGAGTTCATCGCGCGCTTCATCGAGAAAGGCAGGTCGGCCTATCGGGCCGGCGATCCGCTCGATCCCACCACCAATCTCGGGCCGTTGGTCACCGCGTCCCACCGTGCGCGGGTGATGAATTACATCACGCGCGGCAAGAGCGAGGGCGCGCGGCTCGCATTCGGCGGCGATACTCCGGAACTGCCCGGATCCTACGTCAATCCCACGTTGTTCACGGGCGTGAACAATCGCATGACCATCGCCCAGGAGGAGATCTTCGGCCCGGTGGCCGCGGCCATCGAGGTCGACGGAATTGCCGATGCATTGGCCATTGCGAACGATTCGATCTATGGCCTGGCCGCATCGGTCTGGACCCGTGATCTCTCGGTGGCGCACAAGACGGTGCGCGACCTGGAGGCCGGGGTCATCTGGGTGAATTGTTTTGATCACGGCGACATGACGCAGCCGTTCGGCGGCTACAAGCAATCGGGCCAGGGCCGGGACAAGTGCGTCGAGAGCCTGATCTCCTACACGCAGACGAAGTCCGCCTGGATCAACCTGGGCTGAAATGCAGGGGCGGAGCCGGGAGTCGAAATTCCGGTATCCGCGCCCGCAGTAGGTTGTGGAATTCGAGCATGTAACCCTCGAGCTGCGACAAGGGACCGGGCTGGTAGCTGCTCGATGCGAGTCCTCGTTGCACGCGCTCGCACAACCACTTGTCTTCGTTATTGACGGATGTATTGATGCGGTTGCTTAAAAATCGTGCCGCGCGCAGTTCCCGCGCGGTTCCCGGCAAGCCGAATACCGCGCCGCGAATGATGCACTTGCCGGGACCTGCGGGCAGCACCTGAAAGAAGTCCATCTGATCGGGGAAGACATCGATACCGAGATTCGGCAGCGCGCTGTAGAACCGCCAGCAACGGCGCAGCTCCTCGGGCAGGTGGCCGGCCGCCTGCCCGATCAGCGATTGATACAGGCCCTCGGACCAGCGTGAGGAGCGCTTCTCGCGCAGCCAGCTCAAGCCCCGCGCCACGCCCGGTACGGTGGCCTGATCCTCGTAGTCGGGAGTAAACATGCGGTACAAACCCGGATGCCCGATGGGCACGTGGTACGACTCGAGGTAGTTGTCCATCGCGATTTTCCAATCGACGTTCCAGACGTCCGAGGTGATGGGACCGAGCGGCACCATCTCCTCGCAGCGGTAGGGCGCCAGTTCCTCGCCAAGCTTGCCCCAGGTGCGCGACAACGGCGGGGGTGCGCCGAATTCGGAATCGGGCGCGAGGCACACGAAGACGAATCCGAACGCAATGTCGGTGCGCACGGTGCGTAAGCCGTGCTGCGCGCGATCCAGGCCCGGAAAACTCTCCCGCACCGGCATCCCGATGAGACCGCCGTCGTGACGATAGGTCCAACCGTGATAAGGGCAGGTGATGGTTGCCGGGCAGTTCCCCGCACCGTCTAGCAGTCTCGCGCCGCGGTGCCGGCAGACGTTGTGAAACGCCCGGATGGAACCGTCGCGGTCGCGCAGCACCACGACGCTCTCGGGACCCAAGTCGAAGGTTTCGTAGTCGCCCGCCATCGGAATCGAATTGACGTGACAAACGATCTGCCAGCTCGGCATCAGAATTCGCTGCTGTTCGAGGCGCGTCAGCGCCGGATGGTTGTAAACCCATGCCGGCAGGGCGCGCGGCATGCTTGCGGGAGTGGCGTCGTCGAGCTTCGCGGCGGACGGGCTGTTCATGGCGGTTTTCTCGGTCGCAATTATATGAGCGTTTAATCTACGCTGTGCCTCGGGACCTTGGCAAGTCGGAAACGGAAATAGCGCTAAAACGGCTCTAATTGTGGTCAAATGGAGCGCCCGGCGGCGGCGGTTCCGTACCGGGCGACGCAGCAAACTATATGAACATATAAAAAATATGGACTAGAGCACCGGCCGGATGGTAGGGTCGCAACCTGAACATCTGATGAGCGGAGGGGGACGCTATGGCCAGGAACCTGACCAAGAACAACGCACATTTCGCGCGCGCCGTGCAGCGGCTGCCGCTCGGAGTCGCTTCCAATTTCCGCTACTGGGGCGAGGATCGCACCATCTATGTGAAACACGGGAAGGGCGCCCGCATTGTCGATCTCGACGACAATGAGTACGTCGACTACCGCATGGGCTACGGACCTGCGATCTTGGGTTATGCCGACGAGCGCGTCGATGCCGCGGCGCGCGACGGTATGTCGGTCGGTGGAGTGTTCGCGTTGTCGACGGAGCGCGAGCTTAAGGTCGCGGAGCGTATTTCCAAAATGGTGCCTGCGGCGGAACTGGTGCGCTTTTCCAATTCAGGCACCGAGGCGGTCATGGCGGGTCTGCGCCTTGCACGGGCCTTCACGGGAAAGGATGACTACGTGATTCTGGAAGGCGGGTACCACGGGTTGTTCGATGCAGCCATGTGGTTCACCCCCATGGACAAGTGGTCGCAGGTCGGCGATCCGGAAGTCAAACCCTACAGCGAAGGCGTGCCGATCAGCACGAAGAGCTTCGCGCACTTCGTCCAGGCCAACGACGCGAATCAATTGGAAGACGTCTTCAGGCGTCATGCGCACCGCATCGCGTGCCTGTTGATCGAGCCCATCATGGGCAACTGCCTCGGGATCGCGGCCGAGCCCGAATACCTTCGCGCCGCCCGCGAACTCTGCGACCGGCATGGCGTGGTGCTGCTCATCGACGAGGTCAAGACCGGGTTCCGCGTGGCCCGCGGCGGCGTCCAGGAGTTGTACGGCATCAAGGCGGACCTGTGCACCTTCGCGAAGGCGCTGGGGAATGGGTACCCGATTTCCGTGCTCGCCGGGCGCGAGGACATCATGCGCAAGATCGGGCGCGGTGTGGCCCACGGAGGCACGTACACGGCGCATTCGGTATCGCTCGCGGCCGCCGAAAAATGTCTCGAGATTCTGGACGAAACCGACGCCCTGGAGCGCATCGCGGACTACGGCACGCGGCTGCGCTTGGGGATGCGCGCGGTGCTGGCGGCGCGGGGGATCGCGCACAGCTTCGTCGGCCATCCGTCCATGAGCGGCCTGTATTTTTCTCAGGAGCCGCCGCGCAATTACCGGGCTTGGAAGAGCAGCGACTATTCCTTCTACGATGCCATGGCGCGGGTGCTGCACGATGAGGGCGTGCTGTGCGAACCCGACTCCCGCGAACCGTGGTTCGTGTCGGCGGCGCACGATGCGACCTGTCTCGCCGATACCCTCAAGGCATTCGAGATTGCAGTCGACGCCACGCTGCAGGCCGGCGCTGCGCGAGGCGCACCGGCCCGGGCGCCCGGCCGGTGAGCCTGGACGCCATCATCGTCGGCGCCGGCCACAACGGGCTGGTGGCGGCCTGCTATCTGGCCCGCGCCGGCCTCAAGGTGCAGGTGCTCGAGCGCAACCCGTTCATCGGCGGCGCTGCCGTCAGCCGCAAGCTCTATCAGGACTTCACCTACTCGAACTGCTCCTACGTGTGCAGCCTGCTGCGTCCGGAAATCATGCGCGCGCTGGAACTCCCGAAGTTTGGCCTGCAGGTCATTCCCTACGAAGGCGGTTGCACCATGATGCAGGGCGGCGGCCATCTCGCGGTGTACGACAACCACGATGCGCTGCGCAGGGAGATCTCTCGGCACTCGAAACGCGACGCTGAAGCCTATGATCGATATTCGCGGGATGTCATGCGCCAGTGCAAGTTCATCAAGCCGCTGTTGATGCGCGAGCCGCCCGACCCCACGTCCTTCAAACCGCGCGATATCCAGGAGCTGCTGTACTTGGGCAGGCGCTTTCATGGATTGGGCGAGGAGCGGATGTACGACACGCTGCGCTTCTGGACGATGAGCGCCGCCGACTTTCTCGATGAGTACTTCGAGAGCGAAATCGTCAAGGCGCATTTTGCGGGCAGCTCCATCATCGGCACGGCCTTGGGACCGCGCTCGCCGGGCACGGCGTATGTCCTCCTGCACCATTACATGGGCGACATCGACGATACGGTGGGCGCCTGGGGGTTCGCGCGGGGCGGCATGGGCGCGATCAGCAACGCGCTCGGCGCATCGTTCCAGGCCAGTGGCGGCGCCATCCGCGTCGCCGCGCCCGTCACCCAGATCCTGGTGAAGAACGGCCGCGCATCCGGCGTGCTGCTCGACGACGGAGAGGAGATCCACGCGTCGCTGGTGCTGTCGAACATGGATGTGCGTCGCACCTTCTTGAAGTCGATGGACGCGCGGGAATTGCCCGACGAATTCCTGACTCAGGTGAGGAATTTCAAGATTCGCGGGTCGTCCGGCAAGCTCAATATCGCGCTCGACGGCCTGCCGAGCTTCCCGGCCATACCCGACGGCAGCCCAAGCACCCGCGGCGACATGCATGTCACGGACACCATCGAGATGATGGAGCGGGCGTACGACGACTGGAAGGAGGGACGTTGGTCGCGGGCCCCGTACATCGACATGTTGATCCCGTCTCAGATCGATCCGTCCATGGTGCCCGACGGCAAGCACTACATGACGGTTTTCGTACAGTACTGTCCCTATACGCTCACCGACGGCGAGTGGAACGCCGAGAAACGACGCGCGTTCGGCGACACCGTCATCAACACCATCGCCCAGCACAGTCCCAACTTCAAGGAGTTGATCCTGCATGCCGAGATCCGCACGCCGTGGGATATCGAGAACGAAGTGGGGCTTACCGAAGGCAATATTTTCCAGGGCGAGTTGACCATGGATCAGCTGCTGTTCAACCGTCCCATCCCGGGTTACGCGCAGTATCGGTCGCCGGTGCGGGGGCTCTACATGTGCGGTTCCAGCACCCATCCCGGCGGCGGCGTGATGGGCGCACCGGGCGCCAACGCCGCGCGCGCGGTGCTCACGGATCTCGGGAAGGCGCACTGACCATGGCGGAGCAACGCTACGATTTCATCGTCATCGGCGGCGGCCACAACGGCCTGGTCTGCGCAGCCACATTGGCGCGCGCCGGCCGCAGCGTGCTCGTGCTCGAGGCTCAATCTCGAGTCGGCGGTGCCGCCGCCACACGGGAATTTGCGCCCGGTTTTCGCGTGTCGTCCTGCGCGCATCTGCTGCATCTCATGCCGGCCGATCTGATTCGCGGCTTGGAGCTCGAGTCGCACGGCCTGGAGTTCGCCGCGCAGGGCATGCCGACCACGGCATTGCGTCCGGGCGGCCCGCCCCTCAACGTGACCGAGGCCGGCGTCGCGGCCGGCGTCTCGGCCCGCGATGCTGCCGGCGATGCGGCTGCGTACGCTGCATATTTGCAGCGAATGCGCCGGTTCGCGCGGGCCCTCGCGCCACTCCTCGGCAAGGTACCTCCGCGGCTGGGGACTGCCGATTGGTCGGATCGCTGGGCGCTGCTCAAGCTGGGGTGGCAGATCCGCCGGCTCGGGAGGCGCGACATGCGCGAGTTGCTGCGCATCGGCGGGATGAACGTCTTCGACTTGCTCGAAGAGCAGTTCGACTCCGACGCGCTCAAGGGCGCGTTGGGTTTCGATGCCGTGCTCGGCACGAATTTCGGTCCGCGGTCGCCCGGCACCGTGCTGACGCTGCTGTACCGCATGGCCGCCGAGTCTGCCGGCGGAGAGACGGCGTTGTCGCAACCCAAAGGCGGTCTCGGTGCGGTGTGCGACGCCTTGGCCAAGTCCGCGGCCGCTTTCGGTGCGACCGTCCGCACCGCATCGCCGGTGGCGCGCATTCTGGTGGCGGCGGATCGCGCGGCGGGCGTGGAACTCGAGTCCGGCGAACGCATCGAGGCGGCCGCCGTCGTGTCGAGCGCCGATCCGAAGACCACCTTCTTGAAACTGCTCGGGGCGAAATACCTGGACACGGGTTTCGTGCGCCGCGTGAGCCATATTCGAGCGCGCGGACTTGCCGCCAAACTGCATCTCGCGCTGGACCGCGCACCGCAATTCGCCGGCGTGGACGTCACGTCCGCGAAGGGCCGCCTGCTTCTCGCGCCGTCCTTGAACTACCTCGAGCGGGCCTACAACCACGCGAAGTACGGTGAATATTCCAATGCGCCCGCGATGGAAATTACGGTGCCCACGCTGAACGAACCGGGATTGGCTCCATCCGGCAAACATGTCTTGTCGGCCATCGTTCAATACGCGCCCTATGCCCTGAAGGCGGGTTGGCACGGCGAGCGGCAGCGATTCACCGCGTTGTGCCTCGACATATTGGAGGCGGCGGCGCCCGGACTGCGCGACAGCGTGCTGCACGCGGAACTGCTCACGCCCCTTGATATCGAACGTGAGTTTCGGATCGAAGGCGGTCATTGGCACCATGGTGAACTGGCCTTCGATCAGTTCTTCATGGTTCGCCCCGTCCCGGGAGCCGCTCAACATGGGACGCCGATGCCGGGTCTGTACCTGTGCGGCGCCGGCTGTCACCCGGGGGGCGGGGTCATGGGCACGCCGGGCCGCAATGCCGCGCAGCGTGTGCTTGGGAGCCTGTCTGAGTATTCCACGTGAGCCGCGTTGGCAAGGCCGTATATCCGTGCGATGCAGTTGGGCTTGGCCCATGTCATTGGATAGTGCGCTGGGAGCGGATGCAAGGCGCGCGGCGCCGCCCGTGGTGGTTACCACGGGCAAGCCGTGCAACGCCGCAGACGCCCCTCTCCTTGCCAACCCTTCGGGAC
>Ga0179592_10000383_pt1 | contig 17534 bp, 15 predicted proteins | sample CZODoug2_1_08_16_FD_148623 | JGI IMG/M metagenome (GOLD analysis project Ga0179592, IMG submission 148623) | Vadose zone soil fungal communities from Angelo Coast Range Reserve, California, USA - CZODoug2_1_08_16fungal (Illumina Assembly) | ecosystem: Environmental > Terrestrial > Soil > Vadose...
TGATGCCCGGCTGCACTTCGGCCTTGGATCGGCGACGCGCGTCGATCAAGTCGTAATTCGATGGCCCTCCGGAGTGGTGGAAAAGCTGGCGAGCCTGCCCGTGGACCGCGAAACGGTGATCCGCGAGGGGGCGGGGGAGGCTATGCCCTTGCAGCCCAAGCGATAGGATCACTTTCGTAAGAATTATAGATCGAGTAGGTCGGAGGATGTGCTCTGACGGTCCGACATACCTAAGCCCACATAAAATTGCACCAAGGCGGTGTTTCCCTCGGTTCTTGAACTTTACAGCCTGTTTTTGAGCGCACTTTCCATGATTTCAGATATCTAATTCTTGGATGAGCCTGACGTAAGATTCCACTGGCGTAAAAAATATAAAAAACTTATTGACAAGAGAGGGCTTAGTGAGAGATATAGATGGCCAATGGGGTGAAGGATTGCCTGTAACTATCGATAAGCCGGTTTGTTTGCACCCAAAATCTATTCCATCACGTTCATCGCGGGGGTGACGCATGACTTCTCTTGATTCTTGTTTTGAGAGCGTAGCGAAGATTTTTCGTGGCGCGTCTGTGCGCAGTTTTTTTATCTCGTTGCTACTCTTTGCATTTGTGGCGATGCCCGCGCATGCGCAGATTCAGAACGGGATCTTCACCGGAACTATTACGGATCCTCAGAGTGCGTCCGTTGGGTCAGCCGACGTGACCGTCGTAAACATCGGCACGAACGCCACGACCAGCGTGAAATCGAATACGGAAGGCTTGTATCGAATTGCAGAGTTGCCGGTCGGGACGTATAAGTTTACGGTGACGGCCGCGGGATTCAAGAAAGCTGTGAAGACCGGGCTGTATCTCGGAGCGGGTACGATCGAGCGCGTGGACTTCAAACTGGAGCTCGGGCAGCAGTCGGAAACGGTCGTTGTGGAAGCCGGTGCGGTGCTGGTCCAGACCGACGACGCGAGATTGTCCACGACAATCGCTTCAGCCCAAATCTCCAATCTGCCGCTGAACGGCCGGAACGTTTTCGACCTGATTCAGCTCGCTCCTGGTGCAGTCAACGCGGACGGTGTCTCCTTCGAGAACGGCCACAACACGGTGGTGAACGGCCTGCGGCCGAACTTCACGGGCTTCATGATCAATGGCGCTTCGGACAAGGGGTTGAGCGGGGGCGTGGTGACCACGCCGAATGCCGACATGGTCCAGGAGTTCCAGGAACTGACGCTGAACATGTCCGCACAGTATGGGAATAGCGCGGCGGCCATCGTCAACGTAGTAACCAAGTCGGGTGGGAACACGCTGCATGGGAGCGTGTATGAGTTCCTACGCAACGACAAACTTGACGCCAACGAATTTTTCCGGAATACCGAGACGAACTTTCCGGAAGTAAGCGGCAAGCCGCCCAAGCTCCATTACAATCAGTTCGGTGGAACGCTCACGGGTCCGATCATGAAGGATCATCTGTTCTTTACGGCTTCCTACCAGGGAGACCGCTTCGTTGGGCAAGCGCCCGCGACGCCGATCCTTTCGGAGTCGTCAGAATGGCGGAATGCAATCGTGAGCGCATTCCCAGGCTCCACGGCCGCGCTGGTCTATCAGGGTTTTCCGACCGCCAGCCCCGGAGATCCCAATAATGCGAACTCGCTGACACTGGCGAATTACGTGGCGGGAGGTGCGGGGGGATCCGGCAGTGGTTTCGGCGCGTTTGGGGATTATTTGTGCCCTGCCAATTTTCCGACCGGCTTTACCCAGCTGGCCACGACGAATTTTACCCAACTGTTCGGGATAACTGCGGCCGACCAGACGTACCTGACCGGAACGCATCCCAATCCAGATCCCACTAAGCCCCCAATCCCGAACTGCGCTACGTACTTTGGTGGCGCGGCGCCCGCGATATTCGCCGGAAAGATTACCGATCGCAACATGCCGTTCCTAAACCAGAACCTGGTGATTTTCGGATCGCAGACCCAAGGCAACCTGTTCAATGGGAACGAGTTTTCCACACGGATTGATTGGGTTAAAGGACAAAAGGACCGGGTGTTCGGCGAATTCCACTGGTTGCATGCGTTGGACAGCTTCGGCCCGTTGAATGCCAGCAGTTCGATCCACGGCTTCAAAAACGCTACGCCAACCCACGCCCCCAACCTGCAGTTGAGCTGGTCGCATACATTCAGCCCGAACTGGATCAACGAAGCGCGCGCGGGCTATACGCTCAACTTGACCGAGAATCACCCCAACGCCCCTGGGGTGCCGTCGGTGGGCTTTGACGATGGCTCCGCGGGATTTGGCTCCTATAACGGCTATCCCCAGGTCTTTCACGAGAACATTTATACGTACGCGGACATGATGTCCTTCCAGAAGGGGAAGCACAGTATCAAGGTGGGCGCGGATTTCCGGCGGAATCTGGAAAACAGCGAATTCAACATTGCCCGGCCGTCCTACTACTTCTTCGACCAGATCTTTTTCGCGGCGGATGCGCCGTATGGAATGGCCGCGGGCGTCGATCCGGGCTTTATATCAGGCAAACCAGCGGAGTTGGCGGATAACTTCCGGCATTGGAGGAACCTGGAAGTGGGCGCCTTCGTGCAGGACGACTGGAAAGTAACCCGCAAGCTGACTCTAAACCTCGGGATACGTTACGACCTGTTTACCCGGCACACGGAAAAGTTGGGCAAGGTAACAACGTTCGTTCTCGGGCCGAACCTGGGCTCCAATGGGAGCTGCTTGCACCCCGCCAATGGCTATTGCGCGGATGGAATTCAAAGCGCCAACATTCCGGCTGGAGATCCGGGCTGCGACACGCCGACTCAATTAGCCAAAAACGTCCTTGCCGGTATATGCGGGCCGGGCGGGTTTTCCACCGCTAAGAGCCTGGGCAAAGGCAATCACCATAACTTTGGTCCGCGCCTCGGCGTGGCCTACGATCCATGGGGCAACGGTAAGACTGCGATTCGCGGCGGCTTCGGACTGTCGTACGAGGGCACGCTGTATAACCCGCTCTCGAACTCGCGCTGGAACCCGCCGTTTTATTCTTTTAACGGTGTTAACAACGCGCTTGGCGGAGATGTGAATGCCATCGTTTACGGGCCGACGGCAGCCTGCAACGGAAGCACGGTCAGCGCTTTTTGTCCTGCTGGTACGCCGAGCGGGGTGGCCGCGTGCGATCCTGTGACGACCGCCTGTGCGCCCAGCGGTGCGACGCCGATCTTTACCGGAACGGCTGGTAACCCGGGTCAGGGCGTTGGAGCCCAGGCCGTGGGGAACCTACAGGGATACAACTCCTGGAACAGCAACTTCGCTAACCTGACGGGTATCGTTTTCCCCCAAGGGATTCGCGACCCGTACGTGCTGAATTACTATTTCGGCATACAGCGGGAAATACTGCCGAAGACGACTCTGGAAGTGAATTACGTGGGAACGGAGGCGCGTAATCTCTTCCGTGCCGAACAGGCCAATCGTTTGCCGGGCGACCGGCTCGCAGCGGGGACTACAGTTGTGGACTCGTTCGGGCGGACACTCACGGGTCTCGGGCAGCGCAGGTTGAACGCCAATTACGGCCGCCTGCGTGTGTGGGATAACGTGAGCAAATCGTGGTACAACGGCTTGCAAGTCGGCGTGAAACACCAGGCGACGCAAGGACTGGTATTCAATGCAAACTATGCCTGGAGCCACTCGATTGATACTGGCTCCGACTGGCACAGCGGCGCGACCTCAGCCAATGGGGCTGCCGCCGGTGACGGTTACTCCCTGGATGTGACCAAGCCGGGGTTGGATAAGGGCAACTCGACATTTGACGTCCGGCACCGGCTGACCTTCAATTATGTTTGGGAGATACCTTTCATGAAAGCGCAGAAGGGCTTTGCAGGAAAGGCCCTGGGCGGTTGGCAATATAACGGTCTCTGGTCGTTCCAGACAGGGGCGCACTTTACGCCATACTGCGCTACCGGCAATGCGTGCGACTTTAACTATGACGGCGAGCGCAATGACCGTCCGAACGTGGGACCGGGCGGAAAAACGTTCAGTGCCAGCAGGAACGATTGGGCAAACGGTTGGTTCGCGAACAACTCTTCGTTCGGTTGCGGTTGGAATTCCGGTGGCGCCGTGGCAGGGTCCGCGGGTACCTGTGGGTCCCCTGGTAGCCCCGGCGCCTTGCTGACCGCCTTCTTCGGGACCCCGTGCAAGGCTTGCGACGGAAATCTGGGGCGGAACACATTCGTGGGGCCGGGACAGTGGACGACGGACGAGTCGTTGTTCAAGAACCTGCAGCTCACCGAGCGGTTCAAGTTCCAATTCCGTTTCGAGGTTTTCAACGCCTTCAATCGGGCTAACTTCAAGCTGCCCAGCAGCGCAACAGGGGCTAACTTTGCAAACCGGATCACCAGCGGAATTTTTGGCCAGTCGGCGGGCACGTTCCAGCCGCGCCTGATGCAGTTCGGCCTGAAGCTGCTCTGGTAATTTTTTTCAGCGAAAGACCGGGGCCCGGCGAGAGATTGCCGGGCCTTTTTTATTGCATCGCAGCAAGCCCGCGCCGCAGCAGTAACAATGTGGTAGCCTCTGAAGAACGGGTGTAGCCGATGCGGGAAGACGGAGCGCGTTCGGACTGGGTTTCCCACGCTCTCCTACTGCTTTTTTTGCTCTTCACGTTTACCGGAGCCCTCTTCGCTCAGCAACAGCAAGGCAACATCGCAGGAGAGATTCGCCTGGAGGACGGCGCCTTCCCGAGCGAACGGCTCCGGGTTACCCTCGAATCCCATGGCATGGTTGTGGGCGACTCCTATTGCGATGCCGGAGGGCGTTTCGGCTTCCCTGACCTGCTTCCGAATGTTTACACCGTGGTGATCGATGTCGAACGCTATCAGCCCGTTCGCCTGATGGTTATCGTTAATCCTTCGACCGGACAGACAAACATCGTTCGCGTGGTGCTGCGTCCTAAACCTGCCGAAAGACTAGACGCTACGCCGGGGGGACCGACAGGCGGAAACGCCGATATCGTGGATGTTGCCGAATTGAAGAAGAGGTTTCCGCCGGGGGTCATCAAAGAATTTGAAGCGGGAAAGAAAGCGGAGCAGCGAGGAGAGATGGATGCTGCCGTTCGTCTCTACGAAGCTGCCCTACATGAGGCACCTGACTTTTATCCGGCCCTCAACAACCTGGGGGTTCGCCATCTGCAAAAGGGAGACGCGAAGGCGGCGGAAGCAGAATTCCGGCGGGTGATAGAGCTGAATCAGAATGGGGCGCAGGCCTACTTCAATCTCGGAAACGTGCTGTATATGACGCAGCGGAACGAGGAGGCCAAGCAAACACTCGAAGCGGGTCTTCGGCTGTCGCCTTCCAGCGCGATGGGACATTACTTGAATGGGTCGGTGCTGGTTCGTCTAAGGGATTTCAAGGCGGCCGAAGAGCAACTGAAGACTGCTGGCGAGCTTGATCCGAAAATGCCGCAGGTGGCAATCACACTGGCTACGCTCTATTTGCAGACAGGCAGGGAACATGAAGCCGCTGCGATGTTCGAGTCGTTCCTGAAGCAGTTTCCAAAGGACCCCATGGCGCCTAAAGTTCGTTTGGCGCTGAACAAGTTCGTGCAACCTGCCCCACCGTAGATTTTCTAGATAGGATCTGCTAACGACCGGCGACCAGTGGGCAAATACCGCGGTCGAGACGGCAGGCCTCGGCGTATTCCTTCTTCGACATTTCCGGTTGATTCATGCGCTCGTAGGCGAAGCCGAGGTTGAGGTGCGCCTGAGCGTACCCGGGGTCGAAAGCGATGGCGCGGCGATAACTTTCGATAGCGTCGTCGAGGCGGTTCATGCGGCTGTAGCAAATGCCCAAGGAATTGTAAGTAGTTACATCGCGCAAGCCCATCTCCGCGGCGCGAGAGAGATCTTCGGCGCCGCTCACATAAGTTTGCTCGCGGACCGAGAGCAGGCCGCGGTCGCGGTAGGCGGGAGGGAAGTTGGGTTGAATGGAGATCACCTTGTCGAGCGCCTGACGGCTGGAGCGCGGGTCGTCTTTGGATTCGATTTGAGCGAGCAGGAACCAGGCGCGGAAATTCTGGGGATTCGTTGTGAGCAGGGTGGCAATCATATCCCGGGCCTGCGCGGTCTTGCCTTGCAGTCCAAGAGCGCGAGCGAGTCCCATCCGCGCCTGTTCAAAGCCGGGATTGAGAGCGGCGGCGCGGCCGAATTGTTCTTCGGCTTCTTTCCATTGCGCTTCGTGTGAAGCCGCCTCCCCAAGGAGGAAAGGGATCAGATAGAGCTGCGGCTCCTTTCGTTGCGCGCTGGAGAGCAGGGAGCGCGCGGCGCTGAAATTGCCAGTCTGGATCTGGTCGGTGGCTCGCAGTATGTCCTGGAAGACGGGCAGTTTGTCCTTGGGGTCAGCTAGTTTAGCGTTTGGCGCTGCTGGAGCGCGGTAGGCGACGTAGCCGAGGGATCTTAACTTTTCCAAGACGTCCGGGCTCGCGCTTGTGCCGGAGGCGACTCCCCCGGGGGCTGTTGCCGACGCCGCGTAGTTGGCCAATAGCTGATTGAGCTGAGCGTGTAGACTCGTGGCAATGTCCGCGTTTTTGGCAATGAGGTTATTGTTTTCCGATGGATCGGCTTGATGTTCGTAGAGTTCCTGTTCAGGAGCTTCGATATAGTGATAGCGGGCGGTTTGCACGCTGCGGAGCGGACTCCAGCCGAATGAGTTCGCGGGATAAAACGTCTCGCTGTAGGCGGGACGCACTGGACCATGGGGTTTGCCGTTCACCAACGGCACGAGACTCGCCGCCTGAAATTGTTTCTGGATTGGGTCCTGCACTCCCACCAGCTCGAGCACCGTTGGTCCCACTTGAATCGTTTCAATTGCGTCAGCAACGCGCTGCGCGGCAAGGCTCGCGCTTTTTGGAGGCTTCAAGATGACAGGGACGCGCACGGTCGAATCGTAGACGAAGAAACCGTGCTCTCTTTCGCCGTGCTCTCCAAGGGATTCGCCGTGATCGCTGAGGAAGACGATCAGGGTATTGTCATAGAGGCTGTTGGGGGCCTGCTTGAGCCAGGTGAAGAGCCGTCCCAGTTGGCTGTCCGCGTAGGCGATTTCGCCCTCATAGGGCTGCTTCGCGTATTGCGAGCGGAACGGTTCGGGCGGGTTATAAGGACTGTGCGGGTCGTAGAGATGGAGCCAGAGGAAAAACGGCTGATTTGGATGAGCTTCAAGCCAGCCAACGGCGTGGTTCACGCTCTCTTCCGCACGGCGCTCGACGAGGCCGAGATTCTTTACAAGGAACTCCTGCCCGGCAAATGCGTCATCATAGCTTTCAAATCCGCGGGCGAGCCCCCAACTCCTATCGAGTACAAACGAGCTGACGACCGCGCCGGTAGCGTAACCGTGGTCTTTGAGGCTTTCAGCCAAGGTGCGAAAGCGATCGCTTAGAGGCTGCCCCGTGAAGTCCTGGACACCATTGTGGAAGGGATACGTGCCGGTGAAGATCGCTGCGTGCGATGGCCAAGTGAGAGGAACCTGAGCGACACCGCGCTCGAAGACGACGCCGTCTTTCGCCAGCGCGTCCACGTTGGGAGTGAGGCCGCCGGCGTAGCCGTAGCAACCCACGCGATCGGCGCGCAGGGTGTCCACTGTAATAATCAGGATGTTCGGACGCGGCGGTTTCTTTTGACGGCAGGAGCCGAGGAACAGCGCGAGCCCAAGCAGGAGTAAAGCGCAGCCAAGGGACGAAAGGACAAACTGCCCCGAGTGTTTTTCCGGCTGGCAAATCTTCACAAGAGGCCGCATCTAAGGCCGCGAACTGCCGCCGGCTCCTTTTCGCAATTCTTCTTCCGCTTCGCGGTTCTGTCCGTTGGCCTGCAGCGCCTTCACCAGCACCTCGCGAGCCCTCGTGTAGCCGGGCGCGATCTCCAGGGCGGTGCGGAGCGCCGCGATGGCCTCATCGAGTTTTCCCTTGTACAACAACAGCTCCCCCAGGGCCTCATGGGCCTGGGCGTAGCCAGGATTGATCTTCACGGACTGACGGAAGGCTCCCTCGGCATCCTCGACTTTTCCTTGTTTCAGGTAGGCCGCGCCGAGGTTATACGCGGCCGAGAAATTCGTGGCATCAAGTTCGAGTGTTCGACGGAAAGAAGCAATCGCCTGATCCCAGTCTCCGATTTGTGTGTAGGAAAGACCCAGATAGTAGTTGGCCAGCGAGTAATCGGGGCTTAATCTGAGAGCGATCTGGAATTCTTTAATGGCGGCCGAGAAATCACTTTGGCGGTAATAGTTCAGCGCGAGCAGATAATGAACGGGAAGAGAATCCTTTTCAGCTTTTTCCGCCTGCTGCAGCTTCTGGATCGACTCCGCGTAGTGGCCTCGTTGGCTATCGGCGAGCGCATCGGAAACGAGTTCGTACACCTGGATGCGATCTTTCGGATCGGCCAGACGGCGGTCGCTCAGTACGTCGTCGTCGCCAGCGGTACCCCCAGCGACGGCAACGTATCCTAGCGATTTCAAACGCTCTACCAACGCCGGATCGAGTCCAGTTTTTTCTGCCGTTTTTTCTCCGGCGGCCGGGGTGAACTGCGTAACGAGCTGCCCGAGGCGCATTCGCATCACGCTGGCTACGGCACGCTTCGTTGAATAAAGATTTTTCAGTTCGTGCGGGTCCGCGGTAAGGTCATACAATTCGGGTCGCGGCGCGTCGATAAAATGGTACTGCCGGAAACGCACGCCGCGCAATTCGCTCCAGTTGAAATGGATACGCGGCAAATAGGTTTCCGCATAATTCTCTGCCTCTGTGGTGGTCGGCTTCCCCGCTATTGACGAGACGAGGCTGCGGCCTTGCACTTCCTTGAGGCTGCTCGCGCCTATAATTTCAAGAACGGTGGGGAGGATATCGGCCAGGTTGGCAGCGTCGGCGACCACGGATTTTTGTGATCCTGTTCCGGACGGCAGCTTGAAGATCAAGGGCACGTGGAGTGTGGTGTCATAGATAAAAAAACCGTGCGTCTTCTCGCCATGCTCGCCTAATCCTTCGCCATGATCCGCTGCCACAACGATCAGCGTCCGATCGTAGAGGCCCTTTGCTTTGAGGTAGGAGACGACGCGCCCCACCTGCGCATCCACGAAGGCGATTCCTCCATCATAGGGACGGGCGCGATATTTCTGCAGATAGGGTGACGGCGAGTTGTAAGGATGATGCGCGTCGTAGAGGTGGACCCACAGGAGGAACGGTTTCCGCCGGTTGCCTTCGAGCCAACCGAGGGCACGGTCTATCACTTCATTGCCCGGTCGCATCATTGCGTCAATGTTTTTCTCATCCAACCGGCTAAAATCGAAATGGTCGTAGTAGAAATCAAACCCTCGATTTAGGCCGAAGCGCGAATCGAGCACGGCCGAGCCCAGCACCGCTCCTGTGGTATAGCCCTTTCCGTGCAGTAGCGTCGCCAGAGTCGGCTGGGAAGCGTTCAGACGGTTGCCGCTGAAGTCGTGCATGCCAGTCCGCATAGGGTACGTGCCCGTGAGCATCACGCTGTGCGCCGAGAGCGTGATGGGAACAGGAGTATAAGCGTTTGTAAAGCGAACCCCGGCCGCGGCCAGGGCATCCAGGTGTGGCGTTTCAATGAGCTTGTAGCCATAGCAACCGACGTGGTCGGCACGGACGGTATCAATAGTGATTAGGACCACGTTGGGCGGATTGTTCGGCGGGTCCGCGGCGGAGGCAAGAAGAGGAAAGATCAGGAGGGCGGCAAGAAGGGCAAGCACGTCTCTTCGCATCACCTGCATTTCCTGGGCAACAATTTCCGCGAAGTGTTCCGCCCTGCACCCCGGCAGTAAGACTTGCATGATCCTGTGGTCCCCTGGAAACAAACAAGTTTATAGTGTGTTGGAATGGTGCGTCAACCGTCGACGGATGTTTGAAGACTTAGTGGGAAGAACTTTTGGAGGGGAGCAACGTGCGATCAGGTGCGCTGGGTGTTGCACACGGACACTTCGTGAATAGTCATGCTGTACCCTTTGCTGAACAGAACTTTCCCTCCCTTGGCGAAGCAGAGTTGAAAGCGGGTGCTCAATGGTTGAGTGCGGTGCAGGGAGCGAGCTCATGTGGATATGGCTTCCAACATTGCATTCCCCGCCCAACTTGGAGAGGTAGCGTTCATGCTGTGGCTCGTGAGGACTTACGGGTACTGGCAGGAACAGAAAACCGCATTAAGTTATAGGAAGAGAACTCTTATTGTTCCCGGATTGTACCCGTGATCGAAACTGGACCGTCGGAATTTCCGAATCAAATCGCGGACGGATTGGCACCGACGTTTCACCTGCCTCGCTTAGCGAAAAAGGCAAGTAAGAACCCGGAGGATTCGAACCGTCGCCTGTCTACTTAGAAGGCAGATTCACTGGCCGCTGAACATTTCACACGAAACATGTTGGTTCGACTCCCACACGTTTCCGCCATATCTTTCTTACATGACGGAAGTTATAAAAAAAAGAGGCAGCAAAAGGCAGCAATATGAGATTTTGTGAGGTTCTTGTGCCAGTTCAAGTGGCAGTACGGACGGCAACCGCACCCTCGATCTCGACGTTCAGAGGCAGCGCAACTCTGCTATGCAGGAACGGGCTGCCCGTTCGGACGTGAGATGCCAAGCTTTTGCATGCGGAAGTAGAGCGTAGACCTCTTGATTCCCAATCGCGCTGCGGCTCCTTTGGGACCGGAGACAACCCACCGGGTGTGCTCGAGAATCTTGCGTATGTGATTTCGCTCCGCTTTCTCCAGGGTGATTGCCTTCGGGGATTCTGTTTCGGCGGCCGTCTTCAGGTTCGCGAGAGGTGGGCGTAGGACGTTCCCGGGGCTGAGGATTACGCTTCGCTCAACGAAATTCTGGAGTTCACGGATATTTCCGGGCCAGGAATGGCTGACAAGAGCCTCCATTACTTCGGCGGGAACCTCGCGGATCTGCTTGCCCATCTGCTCAGAGAATGTTTTCACGAAGGGCTCCACGAGGAGTGGGATGTCCGCAAGACGGTCTCGCAGAAGGCACGGCGATTGGAAACACGTTGAGGCGGTTAAAGGTCACTGCGAAACTGCTTCTTCGAGACCATGTCAGCTAGATCGCGATTGGTCGCAGCTACCAGCCGCACGTTGACCCGCTGCGTTTGCGTGCTGCCCAGCCTTTCGAACTCTCCCTCCTGAGCACGCGCAGTAGTTTGGCTTGGAGAGGGCGGCCCCGAAACACTTCCGCTGGACGTATAACCAAATACAGCCTTCTTTTCCGATGCTGTCGGGCCAGCATCCATGAGCCCAAGCCAAACAGCATGATAGTCATCTTAAAACGTCTTCTAGTCTTGTATAGTTGACATATAGACCCGAATAGAGTACTCTGCTACTGGCCAAAGGAGCCTTGCCATGCCAACCCTAGCGGGACCGCAACATTCCAAGAAGCGCCGCGGGAACACATTGCGCATGTTCTATGTTTTCGTGTTCCTTGCAACCGGAACTTTCACCGTGGCAGTCAAGGCGAGTCAGCCTGCACAACTAGCGCTGTTTGTGCTTGGCATTGTTCTGGCTGGCGGAGGAATTTGGAGTTTCCTTCGATTCCTGAAAGTTGCAGATACACATCAGAGACTCATCAACCACGAAGCGACGAGCTTTGCTTTTGTCGGCTCCTTACTCCTCTCACTCGCTGTTGGCATCCTGCAACGATTCGGGTTCCTTTCCGGAGCCTCGCTCCTGGTTCCGGCGTTGATGATCGCCTTGTGGAGCATCGGCCTAATCCTTTTTTCCTGGCGGTATCAAGAATGAAGACTCGACTTCGTGTCTTGAGAGCAGAAAAGGAGTGGTCGCAGGCCGACCTCGCCGACGCTGTCGGCGTGACGCGGCAGTGTATCAATGCGATTGAGACGGGCAGGTATGAGCCGGGGCTGGACCTAGCCTTTAAGATTGCCCGCATATTCGGGAAAAATGTCGAAGAAGTCTTCTTGTACGAAGAAAGCGAGACAAGTTCTGGACATCAGTAGAGGCTCTTCGCAAATACCGCACGCCATGATGCTAATTATTTCTCAGCGCACGCTTTCTTTTCGTTTTCTGCAGTCGATTACCCCTTCAGTGGTTAGGTGAGACCCACAGGAGTCCTTTGATGTCACGAGGCTTCGATGGATTCGAAATTGATGATCTTCGCGATTCTCAATGGCAGTCTGAACCGTCCAGCCACAGTCGGGAATCAAGCCGAGGACGAGGCAATAGCTCGCAACCGGAGGCCGGCGTCAAAATAAAACTGGCAAAGATCCGTGAAACCGAATACCAGTCTGACCATCTCGACTCGCAGAGCCGCGAGCGCCAAGAAGCGAATCCCCCGTCCCTCTCCCGCGATACCCGGCAAGCTGACCTTCTCGCGCAGCGTGAGCGTACGGGAATCAGCAACAGGGACAGAAGCTATTCGCTCCGGCCATCAGAAATTCGCACCCTCACAGAAGTCGGCAAGTTTCGAGTGGTGGCTGTCGAGGATATCGCGAAGCAGGCCTACGCAGGTGACCGCTCACGAATGGACAGCGATCTACGCAATCTCATTTATCAACGGCTTGTCGAACGACGAGATACGAGCGTACTCAAGAAGGAGTCCCAGCAGGTTCTCACTCTGACAAAGCAAGGTAAACGTCTGATTCGTCGCCACGGCTTCGTACTCGACGATCAAGCCATCTACTCGGGCTTTGTGAAGCCCAAGGAAGCGGATCACGATGCTGCCTTATACCGCCTGTATCACAAGGCTGCCGACGAGCTCGAACGCAAGGGAGGCAAGGTGCTCGGGGTTCAGCTGGACTACGAACTCAAGGAGAAACTCTACCGAAAACTTGGCCAGGCCCAGTGGCAAGGCGAGGGTCAAACCTACGGCAGGAAGGAAGCCTTGGCGCGTGAGATGCATCTCCCTGTCGTTCACGGAAAGGTCTCTTTCCCCGACCTGCGCATCGAGTACGCCAACCAGGAAATGGAAATCTCCCGTGTCGACGTGGAACTCGCTACGGGCCACTACCACGCTGGTCATCTAGCGGAAAAGGCTCGCGCCGGCTTTCAAATCTACGCCCGGTCGGAGGACGCAGATGGCCTCCGCCGGGTGCGTGACGACCGCGAGATCATGACCGCGATTCTGAGTTTGTGAACCATGCACTTTCCCGAAACCAGCATCGAGAACCTCCGCGGCTTCGGCTACACCGAGGACGAAGCTCGCTTCGTGTATCTCGTGGCCACCCACTCCGGCTACTTCTCTGCTCGCCAGTACCTCGCCTTCACCGGAGCCAAGAGCGGCGAGAAGAGTATGGCCCTCACGCAGAAAGTGCTCGGGAAAGGGCACGCTGCAGCCCGCCTACTGCTTCGAAACGGTCGTGTCTACCACCTCTTCTCCCGCTTGCTGTATCGAGCCATCGGTCGGGAAAATCTCCGCAATCGCCGAGAGCATTCGGTCGTACACATCCGCACAAAGTTGACGGTTCTGGATTTCGTCCTGGCGCATCTCGATTACCGCTATCTCGAAACCGAGCCTGAGAAGGTCGACTACTTCTGCCGGAAACTCTCCATCGGTCGAGCCCTGCTTCCTGCTAGGCGGTACAAGGGAGCGGTCCGGGAAAAGGCCACGGACCGTTATTTTGTTGATAAATTCCCGCTGTTCTTCCCTCCTGAATCCTCATCTTCTCCCCCTGTGGTTACCTTCAGTTTTGTGGATCCGGGGCTCCTCAGTCTCGCCAGTTTCGAGACACATCTGTTCGCGTATAACAGTCTGTTTTCGGCTGTGCCGCAGGTGAATTTTGTCTACATCGCGACGCGTCCCAGGCACCTCGCAGCGGCTCGGGAGCTGTTTCTGGCGATGGCCCCGCGCGCGACGAATCCCGATCCGGGGGTGGAAGGCCTGCGCTATTTCCACTACCGGCATCTCTGGGAAACCAAGCAATACGAAAAGCTGAGCGCCGAACAGATCGAATTCCTGAATGAAGCCTCGAAACGATTCGATGATGCTCTGACCGACATTCGATATCGCCAATGGCTGCACGGCCAAGTCACGGCTGGCGCTGTCACCGAGGAATTTCGCAGGCTGGCGCCGAGGCGGGAAGTGTCGTTTCGCACTGAACTCGTGGACGGCCAAGCCGCCCTTTTTGAGGCGAGAGTCCCGGGTCGGAATCGGAAAGCCATGGAGTCAGAGGTGACGGACAAGGTACAACGGACTTTCGGCTCAGCTTTCAAACCAGCTTTCGAAGGGAATGCGCGACAAGCAGAAGAGAAATAAGCAGATGGGTAGAGCGAAGGCAAAGAATCTGCACGGGGGCAAGACACTCGGACGGGCGGGAGCGACCCCACTTTTGACGGCTTTCAGCCGCCCAAAGTTCTGTGGGGTCGCTCCCGCCTGCCCCGAGCCGCTCGGGGCCGTGTTTTGCCCGCGTGCATACGAAGATGTAATCAATCCTGAATGCGGAGCAAATGCAATTCCAGATAAAGAGAGGAGAGGATCTCGATGGCAGTACTGAAAGCATCACCCAGACAGCCCAAAACCACAGTTGTCCAACTACGGCTCGATGATGAGGCAAGGACAAAGCTTGCAAAGTATACTGAGTTTCTCGATTGCACACCATCATACGTCGTCACCGAAGCGTTGAAGCTTGTCTATAGCAAAGACAAAGAGTTTCAGTCTTGGCTCATACGCGAACACCCCAACAAGCTCGAACCAATGTCGAAAGGAGAATCGTTCCATCTGGAATTGAAATAAAGACCCATGCACCGCCGCCTACAAATCGGTACGCGGGAGAACCCAGCGTCGAATAGACGACATGACTCACGCTCTGCAGTGGCTATCATCGAGGCTTCAAGCCCAGTAGATGTGGTGACTGATGCCCAACCTAATCATCAGGGTGCCAACGAAAATTCCGCGCTGTCCCCGAATGCCGCACAACACGTGGCCACAGGGGGAGAAAACGCAGCGAATGTGGGCGCGGATACTTCAAGACGACGTGTGCCATTGCATGCGGAACGTGGACAGGCCTTTGAAGCCTTGATCAGTACCACGCAAGCCGCGAGGTTGCTAGGAAATCTTCATGTCAAAACCCTACAACGATACGCGCGGCTGGGTAGGATACCCGGATACCAGATTGGAGGACATTGGTATTTTCGTGAATCGGAGCTAGACGCATGGCTTCGTGTTCAGATAAATTCAAGCTGCCAATCCGTCCGCTAGAACTGAGGAGAAGCGAGAGCCCAATGTTCAAGCGGATACGATATCAGCAAGGTTGCATTGCACGTGAAGGACGGAACAACGGCCCGGATGTTTGGATTTTTCGGTGGCGCGAGACGCAACCGGACGGGGAAAGAACAAACCGCAAGGTTGTCGTGGGGACGGTGGAGGAGTATTCCACCAGGTCTGCAGCTCAGAAAGCAGCGGACTTACTTCGAATCCACGTCAACAAGGAAACTCCTCGATCCTTACTTCAACCACTGACCTGCGAGCAGTTAATTGCTCATTACGTGGAGAGAGAACTGGCCGAGGACAACGACAAGAGGGCGTACTCAACAAAAGCGGCGTACAAATGCTATTTGGACAACTGGATACTTCCTCGGTGGCGAAATTACCTGCTGGCCGAAGTCAAGTCAGTTGCCGTCGAGGAATGGCTCGGCAACCTTCTAATGGCCGCCGGAACGAAAGCGAAGCTTCGGAACATCATGAGTGCCATTTTCAGTCATGCCATGCGTCACGAGTGGGCGGAGAAGAATCCGATCTCACTTGTGCGGCAAAGCGCAAAACGTGAGGTTATTCCCAGCGTCTTAGACCTCGCAGAGATTAGCGCTTTGGTGACCGAACTCCAACATCCATACAGACAGATGGTTCTTCTTGCCGCGGCAACAGGCTTGAGGGCAAGCGAACTTCTCGGCTTGAAATGGCGAGACATCAATTTCGACTCGCTTGAGATCTCTCTTAATCGTGGAGTCGTACACCAGGTCATAGGCGACCTCAAAACGGAAGCCTCACGAAAGCCACTGCCGCTGGACCCGGACTTGGCTCAATCGCTTCTAGCATGGCGACGAATGTCGCCGTTCGATCGCGAGCACGATTGGGTGTTTGCGAGCCCGGCACTGCGGGGCAAACAACCTTACTGGCCCGAGAATCTCTTGCGTCGACACATTCGCCCCGCGGCCAAGCGGTGCGGTATTAACACGCCGATTGGTTGGCATACGTTTCGGCACAGCTATGCAACTCACTTGAAGGCGAATGGCGAGGACGTGAAGGTCGTTCAGGAATCTCTGCGACACGCCAACAGCCGAATAACCCTCGACACTTACACGCAAGCTTTGACGCCTGCGAAGAGAGAAGCGCAAACCAAAGTTGTCCGCATGATTTTGCCGAAGCGGATTCAAACTGCTGAGGCGGGAGGAGGGAATTGATTCTTCTTAATGTTCCTTTTTGTTCCCACGCCGGAAAGCCATACTTTCCGCAAGTGCTTGAAAAGAATGGCGGGGACGACGAGACTCGAACTCGCGACCTCTGCCGTGACGGGGCAGCGTTGTAATGTAACTGATTGATATCAAACGGTGTCGGCGGACATCTCTTGATACCTCAAGGTACCGGATGTCACTTCTTATCGTCCCCTTATTGTACCCGGATCGTGCTTTGTCCACTCGCCCGGCTATTGTCGGCCTTCTTGACATTTCTTCCGGTCGGCATCCTGTTCTAGCATGCTCGCCATGAGGCGAACCGGTGACCGGAACGTGGTCGCGCGCAACCGGTCGAACATGGTTTGCAAGTCAACGAGTCCATGTGATGCAGCAAGGTCCAACGCTGCGAGCGTACCTACCACCTTCAGTCCACGATCTCGAGCTATAGTCACGCCGTCTCGTTCATCCATCAACAAAAGGATGGCTTGGAGTTCGGAGGCAAGGGATATCGCTTCTCGCTCGCCTGCGTCGAGATGTGCCAGTGCCGAATCGACGGGCTGCTTCAGGCTCACTACTTCCAACCATTGGGGAGGCTGCGAAATCCACGCGCGCACAATAGCGGGCGTGTTTGCATGAGCCAGCTCGGCCTTCACGGCGGGAGGAATCAAAACCGTTCTATATAGGTTTGGAAGAATCTCGGCTGCTTGGATGAGTACGAGGTAGTTCAGAGGAGTTGTGTCAGCTACGATCGATTGCATCTACAAGCCGAGTTGTCGGTGCGTCTCGCGATCCCGCTCAATGTCTTCCACTGTGTATTCCAGTTCAACGCCATGGCTCTTCAGAAAGGCATCGACTTCCATCCGGGTCTCGTAACCCAGCAACTGACGCAGTTGGGCAGCCGAAATCTTGCGTTCGCGATACGCTGCTAGCGCCAAAGCCTCGAAGGCCGCGCGGGACAAATCTTGACCTGGAGCAGCCAAGGCTGCTGAGAGTTCGTCAGGAAGGGCAATCGTGACGTGACGCATTATTTAGAGATTATAACATCATTCGACAAGGGAAATACGGTGGGCCGACCCGAGTGCCCGTTAGCAGTGAGTCCTATTTAAAGAAATAAGTCCCGAACTAGGAAACTCAAAACTCCAAGTGCTTCATTTGGTGTCGCTTAAGGATCA
>Ga0179592_10000384_pt1 | contig 17497 bp, 13 predicted proteins | sample CZODoug2_1_08_16_FD_148623 | JGI IMG/M metagenome (GOLD analysis project Ga0179592, IMG submission 148623) | Vadose zone soil fungal communities from Angelo Coast Range Reserve, California, USA - CZODoug2_1_08_16fungal (Illumina Assembly) | ecosystem: Environmental > Terrestrial > Soil > Vadose...
AAGCTTGTTTCCCTCCGAATTGCACATCTTCGTTCGTCCCGAAATTAAATCCCTGCAGGACTTGGTCGGCAAGAAAGTCAATTTCAATACGCAGGGTACCGCCGCCGCTTACTCCGGTCCTCTTATATTCAGCCGGCTCGGCATAAACGTCGAAAAGATGTTTATCCCGCATCCCGCAGCTTTGGAGCAAATGCGACGAGGTGAAATTGCCAGCGTCGTTTTTGTGACTTCCAAGCCAGTCGATGCGTTCGTGAGGGGAAAATGGGAGGAAGGTTTCAAATTCCTGCCCGTCGAGTATGGCTCTAAATTCGAGGATTACTATCTCCCATCGCACCTTGACTCGACTGACTATCCAAACCTGGTGGCTAAAAGCGAACGGATCGCGACCATTGCCGTGCCCACGATCCTCGCGGCATACAATTGGCGTCCCGGATCGGATCGCTATCGTCGTGTAGCGCGCTTTGTTGAAGAGCTTTACAGCGGAGTGGATAAACTAAAGACGCCCGGCTTCGACCCGAAATGGAAGGATGTCAATCTGAGCACAACGGTACCGGGCTTGGAGCGTTTTCCGGCCGCTCAAGAGTGGCTTGATCGAGCCGGTTCTGGCAAGCAAAGTGGGCAGCCGTGATGCGCGCGCCGCTGATCGCCGTCGTCCTCTCCAGTGTTGGCCGTGCAGTTTGCGCGCAGCCTGCGGACGAGGGTTCCAAAATGTTAGACACTTGCTTTGAATTGGCCCGCGCCGCAGACGCGACTTGCTCCGACCCGAAAAACGCTGCGGCTGAGCGCATGGACTGCCGTCAAAAGGCAAGCATGGCACAGCTCGAATGCCTGGCGCGCGTTTTCCCAGGGCGGTCTGCCGGATCCGTTCCGCCAGAAATGCCCCCGCGCACCGTCTCGCCAGAGATGCCGACTGTTACCGCTTCGCCAGAAGGACCTGCTGGGTCCGTTTCACCGGAGAGGCCTGTTGGAACCGTGGCCAAAGGCGGGCCCGCTAGTTCGCAAAAAACGCCTCCCGGAACAGGTCCACCAGAAACGCCTACTGCAGCCGTCTCGCCAGAAATGACACCTGGTACTGCCCCGCCCGGCGCACCCGCGAGGCGCGTTGATATCCCGGCAAAGCCACAGGATCCAGATTGGATTGTAAGTGAAACAACCTCACCGGTGGATTATAGCCCTCTCATCACGGCGGTGATCCGCTCAACGACCAGCTTGCAAGACGCACCAAACACGCTGGTCATTCGATGTCTTGGACCGCGCACCGAGGTCCTGCTTCGCACGGAGGGAACATGGCGCGCATCTCGCGCCAGCAAAGTTCAAGTCGACTATCAGATCGACGACCAACCGCTCGTTAGGCTGCAATGGACGGCGTCCGCAGATGGAAAAACAGCTAGTTACGGAGACGATGCCGTCGGGTTTCTTCAGTCGCTACCGGAAGGCGCGCGACTGAAAATCAAAGTGCTCGATAGCGCGGGCCCCGGTCACGAAGCGACGTTCCAACTCGCCGGATTGGATGCCGTCCTGAAGAAAATTGCAGTGCCATGTAAATGGTCGACAGCAGACAAAATGTCATCGGGAGCACGGTAAACCAGGATGGTCGAACTCAATTTTTGCGGCGTCACGGCAACAATTTTGTTACGGCCGGACGTAACTCCAGCCCTTCTCTTGCAGTTCCATCAACCGAACGACGCCCGACGGAACGATGACGGCCTCAGATAGCACAGTGATCGGGTGGCCTTCTTTTTTCTCCATGCCTTCCTTGGTGTTGCCGCATGCAGAGAACTGGATCTTGCTGGGAAATGCGGAATCCTTCAAACTCTTGATGCGGTCGAGTACCGGCGATGTGTCGGCACGCAGCATATGCAGGCCGGGACCATAGGTGACGACATCCACGTCCACGTCCTCACCCTTGGCGCGATAATACTCGATGACGTTGGTGGCGTTATTCAGCGCGAGGTTCATCACCGCCGGATCGTTCTGATCGACTTGAATGGCCAGGCGGTGCGCTTTTGTAGAACGTTGCGCGTTCGTCTTATCTGCTAAACCTGCCGCGCGATGCGCTTTTGTGGAACGTTGCGCGTTCGTCTTATCTGCCAAACCTGCCGAGGGATGCGATTTTGTGGAACGCTGCGCTTTCGTATCATCTGCCAAGCTTGCCGAGACAAGGGACAGCGACGTAAAAGCCACGACCGTCACCTGACGAAGCAATTTACGCATCATGATGCGCCTTGGAGCGAGCCAGAGTAAGATTCCTGTAACCTGGGAATTTGATCGGGCCACTGCTCCTGTTGAGTTCATGGTTGCCTCCGGGGTAAGCGACCTTGGACAGCCATCTAAGTCCCGCGATTTCGAGGAAGCAACGTCCAAATCATACCCAGTAGCAATTTGTCGCTGCTTCCGATCCTCGTTGCGATGCAGCAACGGTTCCTCGTGCTCCATTCTGGTTCGCCACGCGCGCCAACAAATCACGTTCCCGAATAGAACGGCGTGGTGATGGATTCAAGCTCCTGGATGGTGACGGCGAGAAATCCGGGGTAACCACGATCTTCCCGTAGCCCGGATTAAGCGCAGCGCAATCCGGGGAAGTCGACGCGCGGTTTCCCGGATTTCGCTTCGCTCCATCCGGGCTACGACCCTAGACTAGTTCGCAGCCACCGCCAGTTTCTGTTGCTCACCCGCTGGCGCGACCGCGCCGGCCCGCGCGATCAGACGCTTCAGTTCCGGAATGCAGGAGCCGCAATTGGTGCCGGCCTTCAATTGCACGCCGATCTCGGCAGCCGATCCGGCGCCCGCCGCGATGGCGTCGCAAATCGTAGTGCGGCCGACCCCGAAGCAGGCGCAGACGATCGGGCCGGCGCTGGCCAATCCATCGATCGATTTGCCCGACAGCAACATCCGGCGCTGATCGTCGCTGAGCCTATCCGCGGCGAACAGGTGCCTGACCACGTCCCAGTCGCCGGCATCGTGTGCAGGACCGACGAACAGACATGTTTCGATGCGACCTTCGGCGAACGATGCCGCGCGGTAGACGCCACCGCCCAAATCCTTGTATTCGGCGAGATCGTCGCCGGCGACAGACCGCAACCATGATTGCCATCTCGCCAAATCGGCGTTGTCGGCGAACAGATAGCCGTAACCGCCGGCGACGGCGACGCGCGTCCACCAGACCTGAGGCGCCTGCGGCGGCATCTCGAGTGGCGAGCGTGAAAGTGCAAAACCGCGAAAAACATATTCATACGGCACGATCGATGCTGGCGTCGCCTTGTTCTCGGGCTGTCCGGAAAACGGATCGGTGAACGGCGCCACCAGCGCGCCGACCCGCGCGGTGGACGCATTGGCTTCGCTCCAGTGGATCGGCGCGAACAGCATGCCGCGCTGCTGCCGCTCGCTTACCGCGACCTTAAGGGTGCATTGTCCGTAGTCGGTGACAACGCGCGCGAAGCTGTCATCGACGATGCCGAACCTGACGGCGTCGTCGGGATGAATCTCGACGAACGGCTCCGGCAGATGCTGGCCCAGCCGCGGGCTGATGCCGGTGCGGGTCATGGTGTGCCATTGATCCCTGATGCGGCCGGTGTTCAGCCGCAGCGACCGCCCGGCCGTGGTCTCGGTTCGCAACGCGGGAACTTCCGGCGCGATAAAGCGCGCCTTGTGGTCGTTCGCAAAGAATCCACCCTCGGCAAAGAAGCGTTGCTGCGGCGGCGCGTCCTCGCGTGCCGGCCATTGCGCCGGCGCCATCGCATCGAACGCCTCGTCGGATAGCGACTTCAACGCGCCAATATCGAAATCGCGACGGCCGTCATTTTCGAACGCCGACAGCGCGGCGTGTTCGCGAAACACGTCCGCCGCCGAGCCGAAATCGAATGCCGCGTCGAAGCCGAGCCGCCGCGCGATTTCGCTGACGATCCACCAGTCCGGCTTGGCTTCACCCGGCGGGGTCAGGAACGCGCGCTGTCGCGAGATGCGGCGTTCCGAATTGGTCACGGTGCCGGATTTTTCGCCCCAGGCTTGCGCCGGCAACAGCACATGCGCGCCGGCATTGACGGTGTCGTTGGAGCGCACATTCTCCGAGATCACGAACAACTCGAGTTTTTTCAGCGCGGCGCGTGCGGTGTCCGCGTCCGGCAACGACACCGCCGGGTTGGTGCCGATCACCCACAAGGCCTTGATCTCGCCGCGCGCGATCGCCTCGAACAGCTGGACCGCTTTCAGCCCCTCATGCGTCGCGATCCGCGGCGCCTTCCAGAACCGGCGGACACGGTCGATGTCCGGCGGCGTAAAACCCATATGCGCGGCGAGCTGATTGGCGAGGCCGCCGACCTCGCGCCCGCCCATCGCATTGGGTTGCCCGGTCAGCGAGAACGGCGACGCGCCCGGCTTGCCGATCCGCCCCGTGGCGAGATGGCAATTGATGATGGCATTGACCTTGTCGGTGCCCTGCGCCGACTGGTTGACGCCTTGCGAATACAGCGTGACCACCCGCGGCGTATCGCCAAACATCTGGAAGAAGCCGGCAACATCCGGCTCGGAAAGGCCCGTCGCCAGCGCGGTCGCGCCGATGCTGCCGGCGATGTTCCGCGCACGCGCCAGCGCGTCGTCGAAACCGGACGTATGACGCTCGATATAGTCGCGATCGAGCGCACCGGTGTCGGCCAGGTGCACCAGCAATCCGCTGAACAGCGCGGTGTCGGTGCCGGGCTTCAGGCCCAGGAACAGGTCGGCATCCCCTGCGGTGTCGGTCCGGCGCGGATCGATCACGACCATCCGCGCGCCGCGCTGCTGCTTGTTGGCGAGCATGCGCTGGAACAGAACCGGATGGCACCACGCCGCGTTGGAGCCGACCAGCACCAGCAGGTCGGCCTGGTCGAGATCCTCATAGCAGCCGGGCACGGTGTCCGCGCCGAATGCCCGGCGATGGCCCGCGACCGACGACGCCATGCACAGCCGCGAATTGGTATCGACATTGGCGCTGCCGATGAATCCCTTCATCAGCTTGTTGGCGACGTAATAATCCTCGGTCAGCAATTGCCCGGAGAGATAAAACGCCACCGCGTCCGGGCCGTCGCGCGCGACGATGTGCTTGAAGCGATGCGCGACATGGTCGAGCGCGTCGGGCCAGGCCACCCGTTCCATGGTGCCCTTGCTGCAGCGGATCATCGGATAGAGCAAACGGCTGTCAGAACTAAGCGTTTCGCCGAGCGCCGAACCTTTCGAGCACAGCCGTCCGAAATTGGCGGGATGCTCGGGATCGCCTGAGATCGCCGCACCACCGCCCGCCTCCGGCGTCGCCAATATGCCGCAGCCGACGCCGCAATAGGGACAGGTCGTCCGCGTGGCGCGCAGGGCGGGATCAACGGCCGTCATTCGAAAAATCCACTCATCGGGTCACGCCGCCTCCGACGAAAGCGCGACCAAGCGGCCGAACATCATGCGGTTGCGAATTCTTGCGATCGGCTCCCGGTTGCGGATCAATTCGAGATACCACAGCGCATCCCCGACATCGCCGACCAGCACCGCGCCGATCAGACGCCCATCCGATATCACCAGCTTCTTGTAGGTGCCGTGCCTGACATCGTTGAGCACGATGGCTTCGCTTCCATCCGCGCCCATGAAGCCCCCCGCCGAAAACACGCTGACGCCGGAGACCTTCAGATTGGTGGCAACGACGCTGCCGCTGTAGGCAGCCGTACTCCCTGCGAGATGCCGCGCCAGCACGCGTGCCTGCTCGTAGGCCGGTTCGACCAGGCCGTAACAGATGCCGCGATGCTCGGCGCATTCGCCGAGCGCGAAGATATCCGGCGCGCCGGTTTGCATGACATCATCGACCACGATGCCGCGATTGACGGGAATGCCGGCGTCCTTCGCCAGCGCGATATTCGGCCGGATGCCCGCCGCGAAAACCACCGCATCGGCATCGATCTGGCGTCCGTCGGACAGTTCGATCCCCTCGACGCGGGTCTCGCCATGGAGCCGCGCGGTGTTGGCGTTCAGAAGAACCCTGATGCCCTTGCGCTCGACCAGGGATTTCAACAGTTCCGCCGCCGGTCCATCGAGCTGGCGCTCCATCAGCCGGTCCATCAGATGAAGCAGCGTCACCGATGAGCCCGCCTTGGAGAGGCCGTAAGCCGCCTCCAGTCCAAGCAATCCGCCGCCGACCACCACCACCCGTTTCTTCTGGGCCGCAAGCGTCAGCAGCATGTCGACGTCGCGGCTGTCGCGGAAGGTATGCACGCCGGCGAGATCGGCGCCGGGCACGTTCAGCCGCAACGGCATCGAGCCGGTGGCAAGCACCAGGCGGGAAAACCCGATGCTCTCTTCATTCGCGATCTTGAGTTCGCGGCGGCCGACATCGATCTCGGTGGCGACGCAACCATATTTCAAGGTGACGCCGCGGTCGCTCCACCAGGAAGCCGGCCTGAGCTCGATATCGTGCGACGCCGTCTCGCCCGCGAGCACCGACGACAGCAGCACGCGGTTATAGGCCAGCCGCGGCTCGTCGCCGATCACGGCGATGGCGTAGCGCCCAAGTGCTACCTTCGTCAGTTCGTCGACCAGACGCGCGGCGGCCATTCCGTTGCCGACGACAACCAGCGTTTCGCTCACGACGTATCCTTACTCGGCGGCCTGAGAGCGACCGTATGCTTCGGAGATCATAAAGCCGGACAGCGTCCCGTAAGCCGCGGTCCAGGCGTCCGCAACGTCGGTCGTCCAGCCGTCTCCGAGCCCCTTTTCCAGCGTCCACAGCAGGGCGGCGCCGACCACGGGATAGTGCTCTTTTCTCGCGCCGTAGCTGACGTGGCGCGTCGCCAATGCGCTCGCCGCCGGCAAAATCGACTCGAGATTAGCCAGGCCGTTCACCACGTAGGCCAGCGTCGCCATCAGCTTCTTGCGCTGCTCGGTCATATCAGCCGGGAACATCGACTTGACCGATGGCGCGACTTCGAACAGGCGGTCATAGAACAACGCCGCCGCGGTGTCCGAGATCGGCGCCACCTTGGCGAAACTCTCCTGAACGAGTGTGACTTGATCCGGTGTCATCATCAGCTCCATTTGCTGTCGTCATGCGCGGGCCTGACCCGCGCATCCATCTTCAAAAATTCTTTCGCTTTCGATCGATTGCAGGGTCATCTTGAGCGAAGACGCGCTTCGCGCTTTTCCCCGGCAATGACGAAAGCGCGGGATAGTTACGCCGCCTCGACGAAACGATGCCTCTCGTACAGGAATTCCAGCACCCGCAGCCGGCATTTCAGGTACGCCGCGTTGGTCGACAGTTCGAGCCGCTTGCGCGGGCGCGCCAGCGGCACGTCCAGCACCTCGCCGATCCGCGCGCTCGGGCCGTTGGTCATCATCACGATGCGGTCCGACAGCAGCACGGCTTCGTCGACATCGTGCGTGATCATCAGAATGGTGTTGCCGAGCTTCTGGTGCAGCGCCATTACCGAGTCCTGCAGGTGCGCGCGGGTCAGCGCGTCGAGCGCGCCGAACGGCTCGTCCAGCAGCAATACCTTCGGCTCCATCGCCAGCGCCCGCGCGATGCCGACGCGCTGCTTCATGCCGCCGGATATCTCCGCCGGGCGTTTGTCCTTGGCGTGGGCCATCTGCACCAGGTTGAGATTGTGCATGGTCCAGGCGTCGCGTTCCGCGCGGCTCTTGCTCGATGAAAAAACCTTGTCGACGCCGAGGCGCACGTTTTCATAGACCGTCAGCCACGGCAGCAGGCTGTGGTTCTGAAACACCACCGCGCGGTCCGGCCCCGGCGAATTGACTTCGCGATTTTCCAAAAGCACGCAGCCCATCGTGGGATCGGTGAGACCGGCGACGATGTTGAGCAAAGTGGACTTGCCGCAACCGGAATGCCCGATGATCGAGACGTACTCGCCCTTCTCGATCGTCAGATTGATGTCCTTCAATGCCTCGGTCGAGGCGTTGCCGCGGGTGAAGATCTTGTCGATGTGGTCGAGCTTCAGATAAGGCTGCATGAGGCGTTCCTTCAATTCAGCGCGGTGCCGCGGGTGACGATCTTGGCCAGTCCCGCGATCATGCGGTCGAGCACGAAGCCGATGATGCCGACGTAAAACAGCGCCAGAATGATTTCGCTGATGTGGGAGGAATTCCAGGCATCCCAGATAAAGAAGCCGATGCCGACGCCGCCGATCAGCATTTCCGCCGCCACGATCGCGAGCCATGACAGCCCGATGCCGATGCGCAGGCCGGTGAAGATGTAGGGCGCCGCCGCCGGGATCATGATCTTCCAGAAAAATTCCAGCGGGTTGAGCTGCACCACGGCTGCGACATTGCGGTAGTCCTGCGGAATGTTGCGGATGCCGACCGCGGTGTTGATGATGATTGGCCAGATCGAGGTGATGAAAATCACGAAGATTGCCGAGGGCTGGCCGTCCCGAAACGCCGCCAGCGACAGCGGCAGCCAGGCCAGCGGCGGAATGGTGCGAAGCACCTGGAAGATCGGATCGAGCCCGCGCATCGCCCAGATCGATTGCCCGACCAGGGTGCCGAGCGCGATACCCGCGACCGCCGCCAGCGAATAGCCTAACGCAACGCGTTGAAGGCTGGCGGACAGATGCCAGAACAGACCCTTGTCGATGCCGCCGTGATCGAAGAACGGATCGAAGATCAGCTCCTTGGTCTCCTTGAAGACCCGCGACGGCGGCGGCAGGGTCGAGCCGGCGCGCCGGCAGACCAGCTCCCAGAACAGCATCCCCAGCGCCAGCACGATCAGCGGCGGCACCACCCGCACCGCGGTCTCGCGTGCCATCTTGATATATTTGTCGGCACGCGGTGGCCGCTTGGGCGTCATGGTAACGACAGGCGCCGCTGTGGTCGCAAGTACCGCCGTGGCAGGTTCGGTCTTCATGGCAGGCATATTCATCGAAAGTGCTTCTCCGTGTTCGTTGGGCGGGCCGCACGCCAGCGCGCGGTCCGGCCTCGATCAAACCTCAACACGCTTGATGGACAGGGACTTCAGATACGCCGCCGGATTTTCCGGATCGAACACCTTGCCGTCGAAGAAGGTCTCCTTGCCGCGCGATTTCGACGCGGGAATATCGGCGGCGGCGACGCCGAGGGCTTTTGCGGCATCGCGCCAGATATCCTCGCGGTTGACCTTGGCAATCAGCGCCTTTGAATCGAACCCCGCCTCGTACTTGCCCCAGCGGATATCCTCGGTGAGGAACCAGAGGTCATGGCTCTGGAACGGATAGGAGGCGTGGTCGCTCCAGTACTTCATGACGTGCGGGCTGTTTTCGACCACCTTGCCGGTGCCATAGTCGAACTTGCCCTTGGTGCGATCGAGAATGTCCTCGACCGGGCAGTTGATCCACTGCCGCTTGCCCATGATGGTGGCGAGTTCTTCCTTGTTCTCGGCCTTGTCGGCCCACTGCTGCGCCTCCATGACTGCCATGGTGATCGCTTGCGCAGCCTTCGGATTCTTGTCGACCCAGGCGGCGCGCATGCCGAACGATTTCTCGGGATGCTTGTTCCAGATTTCGCCGGTGTTCACCGCCGTGTAGCCGATGTCCTGATGGATCAACTGCAGGTTCCACGGTTCGCCAACGCAGAAGCAATCCATGGTGCCGACCTTCATGTTGGCGACCATCTGCGGCGGCGGCACCACGATGGTTTCGATGTCCTTGTCGGGATCGATGCCGCCGGCGGCGAGCCAGTAGCGGATCCACAGATCGTGCGTGCCACCCGGGAACGTCATCGCAGCCTTGATCGACTTGCCGGCGGCCTTCTTCTTGTCGAGCGCGACCTTGAACGGCGCGGTGTCGACGCCGATCTTGAGGTCGGCATATTCCTTGGCGACCGAGATGCACTGCGCATCGAGATTGAGCCGCGCCAGGATGTACATCGGCGTCGGCTGATTGTTCTGCGTCACCTTGCCGGACGAAATCAGATACGGCATCGGCGTCAGGATATGCGCGCCATCGATGCCGTTGCCTTCCGAGCCCAGCACCAGGTTGTCGCGCGTGGTGCCCCAGGAGGCCTGCTTCTGCACTTCGACATCCGGCATGCCGTGTTTGGCGAACAGACCCTTGTCCTTGGCGACGAACAGCGGGCCAGCATCGCTCAGCGCGATGAAGCCGAGTTTCGCGGTCTTCACTTCCGGACCCGCGCCTTGCGCAAAAGCGCCGGCGGGAAAATTCAGCCTGGCCGCGGCCAGCAGAGCAGCCGTTCCGGTGGTCGCCTTCAGGATTTGACGGCGGCTGAGGCCGCGGCGCGGGGTCTGATCGGTGGGCTTGGTCATGAGTTGCTGTGGTCCTTTGCGTCTGTAAGGCCGTCCGTCCGATGTCATCGCGCGGGGCGCGCATGCAGGCGCGCTCTGGGGAGGCCCCAGTTTCGTGGTGTCACAGTTCGGATGATTGGTTTCGAGGGACGGCTTCAATGGCGTCGGCAGAAACTATTCAAGCTTCATGCCAAGCCGCTGCGATGCAAAAAATCTATGAATTATAAATAGTTAGGTGTTCCGCGTGATGGCATCTCTCACCCAGCTCCGCACCCAAAATTTGCGATTCGCTCATTTCTTGTGCGGCGCACAAGAAATGAGCAGGTGCCAGAGTCGATGTTTTTCAGGCGTCCTCGGTCTCAGCCATCATCGGCTTCGGCGCGGCGCCTTCACCCGGCTTCATGCGGAAATCGTAGGTCATCAAATGCCAGGGCGCGGCCGCGGACTTGCCGTCGGGCGTGGTGGGATCGGTGCGTTTCTCGACCTTGGCGATCAGCTCGTTCTTCACCCCGAACACCACGTCGGTATCGAGATATTTGTCGCCATCGATGAAGACGTGGGTGATCAGCGGCTCGTAGCCCGGCGCATTGACCAGGAAATGCACATGGGCGGGGCGCATCGGGTGGCGCCGGGTCTGCAGGATCATCTCGCCAACCGGGCCATCGGTCGGGATCGGATAGCTGCACGGCAGGATGGTCCTGAAGAAGAACCGTCCATCCGCGTCGGTGATAAAACGCGCACGCGACGATGGTCCCTCGGTCTCGTAGGACGGCCTCTGCGAATCATAATAGCCGTCATTGTCGGCGTGCCAGACGTCGACCGGCACGCCCGCAAGCGGTTTGCCCTTGAGGTCGGTGACGCGGCTCTGCACGAACATCGTTTCGCCGGTCAGATTGGCGGAGATATCAGCGCCGTGCGGCATCGGCTTGTGTTCGCCGACATAGAACGGGCCGAGCACGGTGGTCTCGGTCGCGCCGTCGCGCTGGCGATGGTTCACCGCATCGACCAGCATCGAGACCCCGAGCACGTCCGACAGCAGGATGAATTCCTGGCGGGTCGAGGAGCATTTCTGGCCGACCCGGGTCAGAAAATCGATCGCGTAGCCCCATTCATCGAAACTGAGATCGGTCTTGCGGACGAAATCGTGCAGCGACTTCACCAGCTCTTCCATCAGGAATTTGACCCGCGGCTCCGGCGTCTCCTCGAAGCTGCGGATGACGGCGGCGGTAAGTTCGGTATCGTTGAATTGGGGCATGGGTGCTGTCCTGCGGGGTACGCGATGATGCTAAGCCTACACCAGCGACCCTGCCGGGGTAAGCAGGCAGCGATTGGAACGGGGCACACTTTTCGGCTATCAAGGCTAAGCTCGACAGCCCCGGAGACCAGTCCCGATGTTAGCCCCAACCCCCGCCTCGCCCGAATCCGCCGGCATGTCCAAGGCCGCCTTCGACCGTCTCGAAGCTCATCTGAAGCACCGATATATCGACACCGGCCGCTTCCCGGGAACGCAGCTTTTGGTCTACCGCCGCGGCAAGATCGTCCACAGCTCGGTGCAGGGCTTTGCCGACGTCGAGCGCAAAGCGCCCATGAAGGACGACACCATTTTTCGCATCTATTCGATGACCAAGCCGATCACGTCGGTGGCCTTCATGATGCTGTTCGAGGAAGGCCGCGTCGCACTCGACGAGCCGGTCCACAAATACATCCCGGAGTGGAAAAACCTCGGCGTGTTCCAGGCCGGGACCTGGCCGGCATTTCTGACCAAGCCGCCGTCGCGGCCGATGTTGATCGTGGACCTGCTGCGGCACACTTCCGGCCTGACCTATGGCTTTCAGCAGCGATCCAACGTCGATGCCGCATACCGCGAACAGAAGATCGGCGAGGTCCTGAAAGCGGGAACGCTGCAGTCGATGGTCGACGATCTTGCCAAAATTCCGCTGGAGTTCTCGCCCGGCGAGGCCTGGAATTATTCGGTCTCCACCGATGTTATCGGCTATCTCGTCGGCAAGATCAGCGGAAAGCCGTTCGAACAGTTTCTGAAAGAACGTATCTTCGATCCGCTAGGCATGAGCGATACCGACTTTTTTGTACCGGCCGACAAGGTGCATCGTTTCGCGGCCTGTTACTCCGCCGATCCAAAAGGCGGCATGACGTTTCATGCCACCGAGCGCAAAGGCAGCCTGACGCTGCAGGACGACCCGACCGAGAGCTCTTTCCTCTCGCCGCCGTCGTTCATCTCCGGAGGCGGCGGATTGTGTTCGACCGCGGCCGATTATCTCACCTTCTGCCGGGCGCTGCTGGGCGGCGGCGAACTCGGCGGCGTCAGGCTGATCGGTCCGAAGACGCTGGCGTTGATGACGTCAAATCATCTGCCCGGTGGATGCGACCTGCCGGGAATGTCGCGATCGCTGTTCTCCGAGGCGACCTATAACGGCATCGGCTTCGGCCTCGGCTTCTCCGTCACGATGGATCCGGCGCAAACGTTGATTCCGGGCAGCGCCGGCGAATACGCCTGGGGCGGCGCTGCAACGACGTCGTTCTGGATCGATCCGGCGGAGGAACTGATCGCCATCTTCATGACCCAGGTGTTGCCGTCGAGCGCCTATCCGCTGCGGCGCGAGCTGCGCACCATGGTCTATGCAGGGATCACCGAGAGCAATCTTTGAGGGCCTGCGTAAATCCGGCACCGCGCCCTGGCGCCGGCTGGAACCGGCTCCTCGGCACCTAAAATCCTTAGATAATTTCAAGCACTTATCCTATGCTCCGGCGGATTTGGCGCCACCCGCGCCTGATCCATTGTCCGGAGGCTGCGTGCGAAAAACCTCCCTGCCAGTTCGTCTTGCTCTGCTGGTCGCGGGAACCACGCTGCCGCTGATTGTTTTCGCCGCCGTTCTGGTTTTCAATGACTACGAGCAAGACCGCAAGGATGCTTCGCAGCGCGTCCTCGAAACCGTGCGCAGCATTCGCCTCGTGCTCGATGCCGAGATGCAGCGCATGACCGGCGGGCTCCAGGTGCTGACGCTCACCAGCACGCTCCGCGACGGCGACTTCGACAATTTCCGTCGAATGGCATCCGGCTTTCTCGACCAATACGGCCCGGATGGCGTGGTGCTGGTGGCCGACCGCGAAGGCCGCCAATTGTTCTCCTCGGTCACGCCGGACACTGCGAGCTTGCCCTTGCGCTACAACCGCGAAATCGTCGAGAAGGTGTTCGCGACCAAGAGTCCATCTTATTCAAATCTGTTCATCGGCGCGGTCAAGAAGCGACCGATCATGACGGTCGAGGTCCCGGTGCTTCGGGACGGCGAGGTCGTCTACGACATTTCCTTCAGCCCGCCGATCTCGCTTTTCCAGACGATCATCGAAAAGCAGCGTCCCAGCGAAGACTGGACGATCTCGATCTTCGACGGCAAAGGCATCAATTTCGCGCGGATTCCCAATCCGCATGAGACCATCGGCAGGCGCGCATCGCCATCGCTGTATGCCGAGATGTTTCGCAGGCCCGAAGCAACCCTGCAGACGGTGTCGCTCGAAGGCGTAGCGCTGATTACGTCGTATGCGCGATCATCACTGACCGGCTGGACCGTGGCCGCCGGTGTTGCGGAAAGCTCGCTGGTCGGTCCCTTGTGGCGCAACCTCGCCATCACCAGCGTGATCGGAAGCGTCTTGCTGCTGACCGGACTTGCCTTTGCAGTGCGGATGGCCACGGCAATCGCCCGCGGCGAGATGCTGCATGGCCTGTTGATCGACGAGCTCAATCACCGCGTCAAGAACACGCTGGCTATCCTGCAGGCCATCGCCGCTCAGACATTTCGCAGCGCGAGCAAGACCGAACGCGAGAAATTCGAAGGGCGGCTCGGTGCGCTGGCGGAGGCGCATAATCTGCTGAGCACGGAGAAGTGGCAGGGGTCCGGGCTGCGGGACGTGGTCGGCCGTGTCCTGCAGCCATATCTCCTCAACAATCCAGAGCGGCTGCGCATGTCCGGACCGAGCGTACCGCTATCTCCGCGGCTTGCGGTGGTGCTGTCGATGATCTTGCACGAGATCGCGACCAACGCCGCAAAATACGGGGCGCTGTCGAACGACACCGGCACCATCGCTCTGGATTGGGAAGTGACCCCGGAAAACGCCGTACCGAAATTGAGGCTGATCTGGACCGAGGCCGGCGGACCTCACGTCAGCGCGCCGATCCAGCGCGGTTTTGGATCGCGGCTGATCGAACGCAGCGCGCGCGATCAGCTCGGCGGCGAAGCCACGGTGGATTTTCTGCCGCGCGGCGTGGTCTATACGGTGAGTTGCGCACTGGAGAAGGTGGGCTAGGTGCGTACTCATAGATCGAACTTGGTGGCGCCTTCAGACGACGATGTCAGCCCGTGTGCTCTCGACGATGGCCACGACCTCGGCCCGCTCGGCCGGCGGGACTGCGAACTTGTCGAGCGTCTGCGCCACGTCGTCCATGAACGCGTCCCACTCGCCCGGCGCGATGCGCAGGTGCCGGTGCGAGCTCTCCATGTCCTTGCCGGTGTATTTCTGCGGACCTCCGGCGGCCCAGCACAGCATCTCGGTAACCAAATATTTGAAGCCTGCCGGCGGTACCTTGTGGTGCGCTTCGTCGACCAAGGGATTGGCGTTGAGCCGCTGGTCGGCCATTACGCGATCGATGAGGTCGTCTACGACGGTCGCGATGCTGTAGACACCGCCGAGCCGCTCGTAAAGGTTAGGCGAATCCTGCGTGGCCATTGGCATCTCTTTCCTTCCGCATTCAGCGAAAGTCGATAGTATGGCGCGGTTCTGCTTGTCCTTGGCCTCCTCGTACGGTGACACACTTCGCCGAAAGCCTCAAGGGCACCTTCGGCTCTCTCGAACGCTGACGGACCGATTTGCGGACAGCGATGTCGCTTTCGGGCAATCGCGCCACTTTGACCGTGCGCCGTTCACTTCCGATCTACCCCCGATAAGCAGACAATTTCAGAGCCGGTCGGCACTTTGCAAACGCGCCAGCACCACTGCACCCCAACATCGGACGTCCCGCACCTTGCTTTGAATAGAAGCCTTCCTGACTCCTAAATTTCAAACTGAGACACCACCTGCTGTGTTACCGTGACAGTGCCAAAACTTCGACGTAAGTTCGACTGGCCATGAATTCCTGGGAGGAAGCAATGGACCGCACCCTCGAACAATCAACCATGCGCAAGGTCTATCTGCGGCTGCTGCCGTTTGCGGTCTTGTCTTATGTGCTCGCCTATATCGATCGGATCAATGTGAGCTTTGCCGGACTCACCATGCGCGGCGACCTCGGCATGTCGGCCGGCACGTTCGGCTTTGCCGTCGGCATGTTTTACTGGGGCTATTTCATCTTCGAGGTCCCGAGCAACGTGATCTTGGAAAAGGTCGGCGCTAGAATATGGATCGCCCGGATCATGATCACCTGGGGAATCCTGGCGGGCCTGACCGCCGTGGTTACGGGCTCGACGAGTTTCGCGATCGTGCGCTTCCTGCTGGGCGTCGCCGAGGCTGGATTCTTTCCCGGCATCATCCTTTACTTCACCTACTGGTTTCCGAGCCATCATCACGCCCGCATCGTGTCAGGCTTTCTAGTCGGGCTGCCGGTCGCGGTGGCGGTCGGCGCGCCGATATCGACGGGGCTCCTCGGCCTGGATGGCTTGTTCGGTCTGCGAGGTTGGCAAGTCATGTACATTGCCGAAGCAATTCCAACCGTGGTGATCGGGGTGATTACATTTTTCGTGCTCACGGATCGGCCTGAGCAAGCAAAATTCCTCACCGCGGAGGAACGCAACTGGCTCGTCACTACGATCGCTGCCGAACGCCGCGCCACGGAGGCGGTGCGCAAATTCACACTGTGGCAGGCTCTTTACAATCCCAAGGTACTGCTCCTGGCATTGAACTATCTCGGCATCGTCACCGCCAGCCTGGGCATGTTGATTTTCATTCCGCAAATGATCAAGTCGCTGGGCGACTACAGCAACATGACGGTCGGCTGGCTCACCATGATTCCCTATACTTGCGGCGCCATCGCCATGGTGGTGTGGGGGCGCATCTCGGATCGCATGAACGAGCGGCGTTGGAATCTGTTCATCGGTTGCGTGTTCTCGACAGTAGGGCTTGTTATCGCCGGCATGACAATGGGCACGTGGTGGGCACTCGCGGGAATGTCGATCGCCGCGATGGGTTTTTATGGCTCCAAGGGCCCGTTTTTCGCCATGCCACCAATGTTTCTCAGTGGCGCCGGGCTTGCAGCAGGCATTGCCTGGATCAACTCGATCGGCAATCTCGGAGGCTTCTTCGGCCCTTGGTATGTCGGCGTTATGAAAGACCTGACCGGCAACTACGCGGGTGGACTTTATGGGCTCGCTTTGCTCGGTCTGATCGCGGCAATCGTTTGCGCGCTGTTTCTGCATATTCCGAGCCGCACGCCGTTGTCGGCGTCGCCCGTCGGCGCACCCGCCGGATGATCCTGGTTGCCCTTGCATGGAGTGCGCGGAAATCTTGATTTCTTCAACTTCGGCTGACTAGCTGGGATGTCTGTTCCGGGTCGCGACCGGCTTGAGCTAGCAGCAAGTCCGGCCACGTCCGCTATGCCGCCGAAAGCGGATTAAATTCATAGCATTGACAGCGTCCGCGACCGACCTTTGCAGGTTGATGGCACGGCCGTGGAAGTGATTCAAGCTCTCAAACTGGAGCCTCGAATCATGCGCTATGAACTCAGCGAGTATGATTGGAGCGGCGTCAAACCGATGCTGCCGAACAAGCCGCGCGGCGTTCCGCGTGTAAATGATCGTCGCGTGCTCAATGGCATCTTGTGGGTCCTGCGTTCGGGAGCGCCGTGGCGCCATCTGCCAGAGAACTTTGGACCATACACTTGCTACAATCGCTTCGTTCGCTGGCGACGAGACCAAATTATGGAAGCATTGGCCACCGCTCACGACGGCGCGGTGACGGCTCAGTTGGCCTTGCGGCCCAGGAAGGCCGGGATATCGAGAACGTTTTCCTCGATCGAGTTGCGCACGGGAGAGGAGCGGCCGTACGGATCGAGGCGCTGCGGAGCCGCATGGCGCGCATATTCCGAAATCGGCGGCTTCGTCGGTCGCGCTTCGGGGTGGCGGGCCGTCGGGCGAAGCGGCGGACTCGCTAATTGTGGCGGCGATGCGCTGCGCTCGATCCGGTCGGCGATGCGACGGCTGTCGTTGCGCAGCCTGCCGGCGAGTTCCGTGAGTGAGCTTTCCGCTGGTTGCCTCT
>Ga0179592_10000385_pt1 | contig 17485 bp, 14 predicted proteins | sample CZODoug2_1_08_16_FD_148623 | JGI IMG/M metagenome (GOLD analysis project Ga0179592, IMG submission 148623) | Vadose zone soil fungal communities from Angelo Coast Range Reserve, California, USA - CZODoug2_1_08_16fungal (Illumina Assembly) | ecosystem: Environmental > Terrestrial > Soil > Vadose...
GCGCGGCGTTCGCCGAGCGCGACCAGTTCTGCCGTCGCGGTCACCTGTTCCTGCAGCGCGGCCGCGTTGATGGTCGCCACCACGATGTTGGCGGCGAGCGCGCGGCGGACCGACTCCAGTTGATAGTCCTGTTGTTGTACCTGCCGCGCGAGTGAGCGGTCGGCCAGCACCGCGGCACCGAAGAAATCGAAGGTGTACGAGGTCTTCACCTCTGCGGCGAAGATATTGTAGAGGAAGGTCTGCTCCGGCAGGGTTGGAATCGCGAGGGCCCGCTGGCGCGACGGGCTGAATCCCACGTCGACGCTCGGCCATAGCGATTGACCTATCTGCGCACGAAGGCCTTCGCGCGCAGCCTTGAGGGTACTTTGGGCCGCCGCCAGTGACGGGCTGTTCTTCAGCCCTTCGTCAACGAGCGCGTCGAGCGCATCCGAGCCGTACTCCTTCCACCATTCCGGCACCGGACGCGCGCCCGCGCGCAGGAGCTGCGCGGCACCGTCTGCGCCGGGCATCTCCAGGGGCTGGTCCTTTGCGGCATAACGACCGGGCGATGCCATCTGCGGCGGGTTGCGTTCGGGCCCGAATGCGCCGCAGGCAGCGATGCTCAAGGCGAGCGCGGACGTGCCGATCAGTCGAATTCTCAAGGTGCGTGCGCTCATGCGGTGAACTCTCCCGGGATTTCGTCGCGTCGGACGCGAAACCATGCTGCATACAATGCCGGCAGATAAAAAAGCGTCAGTATCGTCGCCACCGTAATGCCGCCCATCAAGGCGGTCGCCATCGGTCCGAAGAAATTACTGCGCAGCAGCGGAATCAACGCGAGCACCGCTGCCGCCGCGGTCAGCGTGATCGGGCGGAAGCGCCGCACGGTCGCGCCGACGATGGCATCGACACGGGAGTGTCCGACCCGGATGTCCTGTTCGATCTGGTCCACGAGAATCACCGAATTGCGCATGATGATGCCGAACATTGCGATGGTGCCCAGCATCGCCACGAATCCGAACGGCATGTGGAACAGCAGCAAGGCAAGCACGACGCCGATCAGACCGAGGGGCGCCGTCAGCACCACCATCAAAACGCGGCTGAAGCTCTGCAGCTGGACCATCAGGAACACCAGTACCGCGATCACCAGCCAAGGCATCTGCGCAACGATGGACGCCTGGGCCTTGCCGTTCTCTTCGACTGCGCCGCCGATCTCGATCCGGTAGCCTCCCGGTAGTTGCCGGCGCAGCGTCGCGAGCGCCGTATCGATCCGGCCCGTGACGTCAATGCCCTGCGCACCCGGTCGTACGTCGGACTGCACGGTGATCGTCGGCTCGCGGTTGCGTTCCCAGACCACGCCGTACTCCAGTCCGTAGGTGAAGCGGCCGAGGGCGGCCAGCGGCACCGCAGTGCCGTTCTGCGACGGCATCGCCAGGCGTTCGATCTGCGACGGATCGATGCGGTCGCGTTCGGGTGCGCGCAGCTCGACGCCGATGAGCTTGTCGCGCTCGCGGAACTGCGTAAGGGTGTAGCCGGTCAATGACATCTGCAGGTAGTTCTCGATGTCCTGCGACGATATGTTGAGCTGCCGCGCTTTCGTCTGGTCGATTTCGAAATGCACGGAACGCTCCGCCGGCTCATCCCAATCGAATTGCACGCCAACCGTGTCGGAATTGCGGCGCATGACGTCCGCGACTTCTTCGGAAAGCTGCCGGACGGTCCCGATCTCGGGACCCGTGACCCGAAACTGCACGGGGAAGCCGATCGGTGGGCCGTTTTCGAGCCGGGTGATTCGGGTACGTACCGACGCGAAATCCCTGCGCAGGACGTCGGCCAGCGCCGTGGCCAGCTGCTCGCGCTGCTTGACGCTCTTGGCCGTAACGACAAATTGTGCGAAGTTTGGGTTGGCGAGCTGTTGGTCCAGCGGCAGATAAAAGCGCGGCGCACCGGCACCGACGAAGTCGATGTAGTGATCGATCTGGGGGCGCTTGGCCAGCACCGCCTCGAAACGCTGGGTTTCTCGCAAGGTCGCGGCGAACGAGCTGCCCTCCGGCAGGCGCAGATCGACCAGCAGTTCGGGCCGATCGGAACTCGGAAAGAATTGTTGCGGTACCAGCGTGAAGCCGGCAAGTCCGACGATGAACGACGCCAGCGTAAGCGTAAGCACCAGGCCACGGTGGTCGACGCACCAGCCCACCCAGCCGCGCAGTCGGCGGTAGAACGCCGTGTCGTAGATGTCGTGGGTCACGGCGCCCGGCGCGTCGGCGGGCCGGCGCGTCGGATGCTGCGACAACAATCGATAGCCGAGCAGGGGTATGACCGTGACCGCGGCTAGCCACGATAGCAGCAGGGCGATCGCGGAGACCTCGAAAATCGAGCGCGTGTACTCGCCGGTCGCGGATTGAGCGAGCGCGATCGGCAGGAACCCGGAGACGGTGACCAGGGTGCCGGTGAGCATGGGAAAGGCGGTGCTCGTATAGGCGAACGCCGCTGCGCGCAGCCGATCGTAGCCCTGCTCGAGCTTCACGGCCATGGTCTCCACCGAGATGATGGCATCGTCCACCAGCAGTCCCAGCGCGAGAATCAACGTGCCGAGCGAAACCTTGTGCAGACCGATATGGAACAGGTACATGCACAACACCGTTGCCGTCAGCACCAACGGAATCGAAATCACCACCACCATCCCGGTTCTAAACCCGAGGCTAATCAAACTGACCACCAACACGATGGCGATGGCTTCCGCCACCGCCTCGACGAAGTCGTCGATCGAGTGGGCAACCGCCTGCGGCATACTGGCAACCTGCACCAGCTTGAGTCCGGCGGGGAGTGCCGCGCGCAGCCGCGCTGTTTCGGCGTCGAGAGCCTTGCCGAGCGCAATGACATCCCCCGACGGCGACATGGTGACGCCGATACCCAGCACTTGCTGGTCGCCGAAGCGCATGATTTCGGTCGGAGGGTCGACGTAGCCGCGGCGGAGGGTGGCGATATCGCCGAGACGGATGGTGCGCCCATTCACCGCAATCAACGTGTCGGCGAGCTGGTCGAGGTCCTGGAACTGACCGCTCGGCCGGACGTACACGCGATCATCGGCGGTGGTGAATACTCCCGCTGCGCCGACCGCATTCTGCGAGCTGACGGCGTCGGCGATCCGCTGCGGCGTCAGGCCGAGCTTGGCCAGCTGCGAGTTGGCGACTTCGACATAGATGCGCTGTTCCTGATCCGAGATGAAGTCGACTTTGTTGACGTCAGGCACGCGCAGCAGCTGGGTGCGCAGCCGTTCGGCATAGTCATGCAGCTGCGCGGGCGAGAAGCCGTCGCCCTCCAACGCGTAGAGGTTGGTGTAGACATCGCCGAACTCATCGTTGAAGAAAGGACCTTGGACTCCCGCCGGCAGGGTGTGGGCCATATCGCCGACTTTTTTGCGAACCTGGTACCACGTGGCCGGCACCTGCGACGCCGGTGCGGAGTCCTTGATGGTGAAAAACAGCGTCGACTCGCCGGGGCGCGAGTAGCTGCGTTGAAAGTCGACGTCCGGAGACTCTTGCAATTTGCGGGCAATGTTGTCGGTGATTTGTTCCTGTACCTGCCGCCCGGTCGCACCGGGCCAAAACGTGCGGATCACCATGACCTTGAAGGTGAACGGCGGATCCTCGGACTGCGCCAGTTTTCCATAGGACAGAACGCCGAACAGCGTCACCAACCCGAGAATGAAAATCACCAGCGCTTGATGTTCCAAGGTCCAGCTGGATAGGTTGAAGCGATGGTCCGCGCCGAAGGGCACGGGATTCGGCAGGGCGACGGGCGTCGCCGGATGCTGGTCGGTCATTGCGCGGCACCCGCGCCGTCGTCGGCGAACAGCGGCTTGACCGCGCGCACGTGCTCCCCGGCGAAGACGGTGTGAACTCCGGCCAGCACGAGGCTGTCTCCCTCGGCGAGGCCGCTCGTCACCACGGCGGCGCGCTCGGTGTAGGTGCGCACGGTCACCGGCCGCAACTCGAGCGTGGAATCGTCGGCGCGAATCACCCAGACCGCCGGTGCACTGCCCTGGTGGAAGATCGCGGTTGCCGGAATCTTGAACATCGGCGCGGTGGTCGCCGCAGCACGGACGGAGTTGTTCGCCGGGGCATCGCCGGCGGCTGCAGCGGGCGACAGCACAGCATCGCCGGTCATCCCGAGGCGTACTGCGTCTGCGCCCTGGCCTCCGGTGAGCGTCAATTTAACGCGGTACGTGCGGCTTTGCGGGTCGGCCGCGGGCGCCACCTCGCGCACACGGGCTGCAAAGCGGCGGCCGGGCAGCGCAGGGAACGTGACGTCGGCGGGCTGGCCGATCGTCATCCGGCCGAGGTCGCCCGCGGCTGCATCGAGATTGACGTCGATGTCGCCGCTCCACGCCAGCCCGTACACCGCCTGTCCGGCCGATACGTACTGCCCGGTATCGGCGTTCTCGCTGGTGATCATTCCGTCATGGTCCGCAACCAGCGCGTGGTACTGCAGGGCATTGCGCGTCACGACCCATTGGTCGGTCGACTGATCACGGGCCGAGCGGGCCGCGCTGTAGGCGTCCTGCGTTTGTTCGAGCGCACTCTCGGCGATCAGGTGCTGCGCGAACTGCGCGCTGTCCCGGTCCAGCGTTTGCTGCGCGAACGTCAGGCGATGTTCGGCCGCATCGAGCGCGGCGCGGGCGGCGGCGGCCTGCTTTTCGGCGTCCGTCGCGTCCAGTCTCGCGACCACCGCGCCGCGGCGCACCACATCGCCAAGCCGAACCGTGCGCTCCACGATCTTGCCGGCGACGCGGAACGACATGACGTTCGCATAGCGTGCCGCGGCTTCGATGGGGTAGCGCAAGGATTGGCCGCCGTCCGCCCCAGCGTAGGCGTGCACGGGAAGCGCCACCACCGCAGCCGGCGGTGCGTCCGCGGCCGGGCGGCCATGGCACCCGGCGAGGGCGAGGGCGAGGGCGGTGGCCGCCAGCAGCCACGCCGCCTTGGTGGCCGCGGGTCGAATGTAGGCATTCGTATATAAATTAGACATGTGTCAATTCCGGTGCAAAAAAAATCAACCAGCCGGTTTGCTTTCCGCGGCCGAGCGCAGCAGCTGGAACGCGTAGTTGCTGAAGTCCTGGACCGCGACGCCGCGCCGGGCCAGGTCGGGCCCCTTGGCCATGGCGATCTGGATGATCCCGTGCGTGAAGGCCCACAATGTCAGGGCGAGCAGCAGGGGATCGCCGACATCGGGCCGGATGCTGCCGTCGCGGACGCCGGTTTCGATGGCTTGCACCACGGTGCCGATGAGTTGATCGCTCGCAGCCTGGCAGGCGCCTTCGTTGGTGCTCGGGTCCGCATCCGTCGAATGCGACTGAAATCGCGAGCAGAAGTCGAAATAATGCGGGAATTCATGGGCGTAACCCATGTACGCGCGGCCGATCGCGTCGACCTGGTCCATGCCCCGGGCCGTCCCGGCAACGGCACCCTTGAAGCGCTCGAGGAGGAGCCGCACCGCGCGCTCGCCGATGGCGAACAGCAGATCTTCCTTGTCGCGAAAATAGACGTACACCAGGGCGCGCGACAGACGCGCGCTGCGCGCCACCTGGTCGACGGTCAACGCGTCCCAGCCCTGCTTGGCATACAGCGCCTCGGCAGCGTCGAGAATTTCGGCGCGGCGGCGCTCTTTTTCTTCCTCGCGGCGAACGGATATATAGGACATGGAGGCATGCTGCACCTCCATTGACACAATGTCAATTATTTTACATCTGTGTTTGTAAATGCTCAGGCAGTGCCGTACCCCACGATCCCCTTGGTCTCCAGGAACTCGTAAATTCCCCAATCGGCATATTCCTTGCCGTTGCCGGATTGCTTGTAGCCGCCGAAGGGTGCGTGGGTATCCCAGTCGGGATAATTGATGTTGACCGTTCCGGCGCGCAATTCCGCAGCCACTTTTCGCGCATGCTCCAAGTTCAGGGACGAAACATAGGCGGCGAGCCCATAGACCGAGTCGTTCGCCTTGTCGATGGCCTCCTGCTCGGTCCGATAGGGAATGATCGACAGGACGGGCCCGAAGATCTCCTCTCGCGAGATGGTCATCTCGTGACGAACATTTCCGAACACGGTCGGGCGAACGTAGTAGCCCTTTGCGAGCCCCTCGGGCCTGCCGACGCCTCCGACGACGAGCGTGGCGCCCTCGTCGATCCCCGTTTGAATGAGGCGCTGAATCTTGTCGAACTGTACCTGGCTCACCACCGGACCCAACACCGTCCCCGCCGCGTGCGGGTCTCCGACGGTGTGCGTGGCCGCGACGCCCCTGGCGATTTCGAGAGCTTCCGCTTGGCGGTCCGCCGGCACGAACATCCGGGTGGGCGCGTCGCACGACTGTCCGCTGTTGCTGAAGCAGGCGGCCGCGCCGCGCGTCACCGCATCGTTGAGATCCGCATCCGTCAATATGATGTTGGCGGATTTGCCGCCCAATTCCTGAGCCACCCGCTTGACCGTCTCCGCGGCCACTTTCGCCACGATGATTCCGGCGCGCGTCGACCCGGTGAAGGACATCATCGCCACATCCGGATGACCCGAGAGGTACTGGCCGACGGTCGGACCATCGCCGTTGACGAGATTGAATACGCCCTTCGGAACCCCGGCGTCGTGCATGATCTCGGCGAAGATGATGCCGCTGATCGGCGCGATTTCGCTCGGCTTCAGCACCATCGTGCAACCGGCGGCGATGGCCGGCGCCACCTTGCAGACGATCTGATTGAGAGGCCAGTTCCACGGCGTGATGAGGCCCACGACGCCGATCGACTCGCGAACGATGCGCGTATTGCCGCGCTGGTAGGAGAACTCGAGTTCTTCGAGGGCCTTGATGGTCGCCTCCAGATGCACCTGTCCGGCCCACGCCTGCGCCTCGCGCGCGAACTTCGTCGGCGCACCCATCTCTTCGGTTACCGCGTCCGCGATTTCGTCGTAACGCGCGTTGTAGAGTTCGAGCACCTTGCGCAGCAGCGCGAGGCGCTGGTCACGGGTCGTGCGGGAGAATGCCGGAAACGCCGCCTTCGCGGCGGCGACCGCGCGATCGACGTCGGCGGCGCCGCCGAGCGAAATCTTCGTGTAAGCACGTTCGGTCGCCGGATCGATCACATCGAGCGTCTTCGGCACGGCCGGGCTCACCCAGGCTCCGTCGATGTAAAACTTTTCGTGGTTCCGCTGGTGGTTCGTGGACATGGGTTTGCGGTTCGCGGACATGGGTAGTCCCTCTGACGTCGGGGAATGGTGCGAAAGCATAGCAGTAATTTGCCGCCCGGAGGTCAACCGGCGAGTGCCCAGTGTATGGCGATGTTGATCCCTGCGCCCCCGCACATGAGCCACCCTGGCGGTGCGCGAATTCGCAACCGACCTGGGATTCATCGAGGGTCCGTGCCACGCACCGGATGTCTCCGTGCTGCCATGGCTCGAAGATGAACTCGTTGTCGTCGCGGCGCCCACGCACCCGCTGGCGCTGGACGCCCGCCGCACGCGTCTGACAGTCAAGCGGTTGATGCAGGCACTATGGCTGGTGCGTGAGCCGGGGTCGGGAACGCGCGAGGCCGTGGAACAGGCTCTCATGCCGCATCTGCCCAACATTCGGTCGATGATGACGTTGGGCAGTTCCGAAGCGATCAAGAACGCCGCTGCGGAAGGCTTGGGGATCAGTTGCCTGTCGCAGGCCGTGGTGCGCGATCTGGTGACCGCAGATCGACTGGTCGTACTCGCGACTCGCCTGCCTCGCCTGACGCGCCGCTTCAGCGTCATCCATCATCGCGCCAAGGTGTTGTCCGCGCCGCTGCAGGGATTCGCGGCGTATTGCAAAAACGCCGGATCCCGGCCGGAACCGCTGCTGCACGGGCGAGGTACGGGCAGGCGAGCCGCGGGCAGGCGAGCTATGGGTCGGCGTGGTGCCGCATAGCGGAAGACTGTTTGCGCGGGCGGCGTCGCGGACCCATATGGCCGCGCACAGCGTCCCACCAACCCTGCCAGACGGCATAGATCTTTGTCGCTTTGTCCTGCTCGTACATGGCAATGCGTTTGACCAACCGGCAGCAGCGGACGAAGCTCTTGAGCCGCCACGACCCGCCGCCGGAGGTGCCGTACTCTCGAAGCATTACCGTGTTGTTTCGCGCGATGTAGTAGCGCCGGTCGGGTGAATGATTGGTGGTCCACTTGGTCGTCCACGGCAGTTTGTGCGACGTGGGTGCGCCGACCGTGTGAGACATGAGCGGCCGCCGGGTTTGTATGACCCGGTAGCCCGCGGTTCGCGCCCTGAAGCAGAACTCGGTGTCCACATAATCGATGAAAAACTCCTCCCGGAAAGGCGCGATCGCCGAGTACGCCCGTAGAGAGAGCAAGGATCCGGAGGTGATGACCGATTCCACCTCTTCCCAGAGCTCGCCCCTCGAGTCAAGACGAATCGGCTCGCTGGATTGCCCCCGCGTATCGCGGAAGCGCGAACCCACGATGGCGACCCGATCGCCGTCGGGGCAGGACGCGTGGGTCGCGACCAATCTTTCGACCATGTCGTGGTCGACTTCGGTGTCCTGGTCGAGCAGAAGGGCCCAGGTGAAGCCCTCGGCCATGGCGCGGCGAGCACCGATGTTGAGGGCCGTTGCGACCCCGAGGTTCTCGAGATTGCATATCAAGGCGGCGCCGCCGGCCGCGACGCCGCGGAGCATTTTCTTCTCGGCGTCCGAGGAGCCGTTGTCGACGATGAAGGTCGCGGCAACCTGCGGCACGACGCGGCTGAGCCGGGCCGGAAAATCGTGATCAGGATGGTACGTCACCACGACTGCGCAGACTTGTCCGCGAGCGGCAGGCCGGTCGGGCATTTCCTCGTCCATGCCCCACTATATGATAATGGGGTCGCGAACCGTTACGCGCAATTCGCCAGGTCGTCGTCCTTCGCCTGATCGGTGAACAGGATATCGTCCGGCGCGATAGCGCGGCCCATCATGACGACCTTTTGCCAATCGTCGGCGGACAGGTAGTTCGGTTCGCGCGACAGCTTTCTGACGACTTCCAGAAACCCGCGCTGATTCGTCGATGCCGCGCTGAAATACGTTTCCAACAGCTTCATGCGCAGGTCGCGGCGCTCGGGATCGCGCTCGATGGCCATCTTGAGCGCGTCGACGATATGGGTGCGCCGGTCCTTCACCACCGGTTGATCGAGCAGATCGCTGGGCATGTGCACATGCTGCGTCGTCGCGTCCAGATCGAGCAGGTTGTAGTCGAGGACGGTATTGTTGGTGGACGCCGGATCGGCTTTCCTCGTCTCGAGAATAGCGGTGTTGAGATCTGCCTTGATGACCGCGGTGTCGAGTTCCGAGACATCGAGGACCACCGTATTCATCTCCACCGCATCGTGCGTGCCCGTCTCTGCGTTGTCGCTTGCGTGCGCAGCACCGGCCTGCGCCGGCGTGCCGGGCGCCGCGGCCGCTTCAACGGCCTTGTGAGGTGCCGTATCGTCGATGCCAAAGGTATCGCCCAGGGAGTCGATGTAGGACTTCTCGAGCGCGACCGTGTCGATCCCCATGTTTTCATCGATGTCGTCGCTCTCCGTGCGCGGGTGGATTTCACGAGCGATAATCGCATCGGCCGTGACCGGCGGCGGACGCTCATGCACACGGGAAACCGGCGCGGCTTTCGCTGCGGTGGTGGATTCCGGCTGCAGCGGCGTGGCTTCGCGACGCACAATGCCGGAGGTGTGCGGCGGCTCTTCCGCCGGCAACGGAGATGCTGCATCGGCCTGGGCGATCCGCCGGCGAAAATAGGCAAACCCGCCGAGCACCAGCGCCAGCCCGACAGCCATGGAGCCAAGCAGGCCTTTGCCGATCGCCGGCTGGCCGGGCGACGGTGCCATTGCAGCCAGCACCGGCGCGGGATGTTCTTCAGCGCGCATGCGCTCGACCTGCACCGGGGAACCCGTCGGAGCTTCGGTCGCCGTCGCAGGTTCTGCCTCTTGCGCACTCATTCGCTTCAGATCCTGGATCTTGGCGTTCTCGGTGGCCAGCTGTTGGTGCACTTCCTCGAGAGCCTTCTCGAGCGACTGAACACGATCCTTGAGCGCTGCGGTGGCCGCTGCTTCCGCCGAATCGGCGGCAGCCGCCGCGGCGTGCGGTTGCGCCGGCTCCGAAGTCGCCTGTGCGGCGACCGTGCCGTGGGCGGACGATGCGGGCGTGACTGCGGCGACACCCTGCGGCGCCGCCGGTCGGCCGTCCAATCTCCATGCCGTCATCTGCGCGCGGACCTCGCGCTTCGCATCGGCGCCGTCGATGGCCGCCAGGTCTTGCGCCGACGGGATGCTGAGCAGCGCGCCGAGATGCAGGATGTTGATGTTGCCTTCGAAGGCATGCGGATTCGCCCGGTAGATGGCGATCATCATGCGCTGTGCTTGCGATTCGGTGCCTGCTCCGGCGCGGCGAGCAATCGCGCGCAGGGTGTCGCGAGCGACCACTCGATGCTGCGATGCAATGGGCGCGGTGGAGGAGGCGTTGCCGCGCGCGGAATCGGTCTGGGTTGTCGAGGCGGCGGGCAAGGACGCCGCGGCGCGCGAGGACGCGACAGTCGACGAGGACACCGCCTCCGGCAATGACACCACGGTCGGCGAGGACGCCGCGGCCGGCAAACGCGCGGGATCGCTGACGGTGGGAGTTTCGGCCACAGTTGGAGTTGCGGCAAGCCCAGTTCGGTCGACGACGGCAATTTGAGCCATCCGGGGGGCGGAGGAGAACCCGGCCGGATCGAGCAGCAAGGAGTACTCGCGAATCAACTCGCCCTTACCCCAGCGCAGATCCACCAGAAAATTGATCACGGGATCCGTAAAGGCTTCGGCCGAGCGAACGTTGAGCACCGGCCTTCCCTGAGAATCGAGTCCGACCTTGAACGTCGCGGTCGCGAGAAAGGACGGCCGGTCCGCGCCGTAACGTTGGAACATCTCGCGATTCGCGACTTTGGCCGTGAGTTCGACCAATTCCTCGCGAGTCGCCCCGACGATGTCGATCTGCGCCGACAGGGGCTCGTTGAGCGCCGAGTCAACTCGAATGTCTCCCAGACCCAGCGCTTTCGCAGCTCCAGGTAGCGACATGGCCAATATCAGCAGGATCGGGTAGGGGCCGCGTGACATCGTCTGCTCCAAAGTTTTGGTTGCTCAGAGCATGGTAGAGGCGAACCGGCGACGGATCGCTGCTCCAGTCCACACCACCCAGTAAATTATGACAAATGCTATGCGACGGAATGCGGCATTGGATAGTGAAGAGTATCAAGACTTCGACGCAGTTCACGCAAGTGGGGTATTGACAGTACGCGCTGGTGTCGGGGCGCCCAAAAGCGGTCTGCAGGGTGGTAATTCCATTTCTTGCTCAAAGATCAGTAATATCGCGTCAAGAGGGCACCATGCTAGATAAAATCCCGACGATTCCGTCTCGGCCGCAACCGGCCGCCGATAACTTTTCGCTGCAGCGCCGTCGCGCGACCGGCGATACCCCGCGACTCGGCTATTGGGGTTTCGACAACGAAACGGACCCGCTCACGGATGTCCTGCTGGCCGCGCCGGACCACCTGCGGCACCTGGCGACCAGTTCCCTGTCGCGCAAGTTCCTGCGCGAGAACCCGGCCAATCTGGAGATCGCCCGAGCCCAGCACCGGGAACTGACGGCGGCGTACCGACATTTCGGCGTGCGCATCCATACGCCCCCGCTCGAAGCGGAACTCCCCATGCAGGTCTATACCCGCGACTCGAGCGTCATGACTCCCTACGGCGCCATCATCACCGCGATGGCCAATTGGTGGCGGCGGGGGGAAAATTACGCCGCCATTCGCAACTACGAGCGTCTCGGCATTCCGATCTACGACATGGTCACGGCCGGCACTTTCGAGGGCGGCGACTTCAACGTCATCGAGGACCACTGCGTGCTGATAGGCTGCGGCGGCGGCCGTACCCAGGAGGAGGGAGCGCGCCAGGTCGAAAGCTGGTTCAAGAAGGAGGGGTGGGAGACCAGGCTCGCCTTCTTCGATGAGTACTACGTGCACATCGACCTCATGGTGGTGCCGATCGCCAAGAAGCTGACGGCCGTGTGCCTCGACTGCACCGAACCTAAGCTGGTCGACTGGCTGAAAGCCAAGAGCCACGACATCATCGATGTTCCGTTTCACGACACGATCAATCTGGGATGCAATTTCATGTCCTTGGGAAGAGACCGGGTCATCGCCCCCAAGGCCAGCGGCACATTGATCCAGCAGTTGCGCGCGCGCGGCTTCGAAGTGGCCGCGGTCGACATGAGCGAAATCTCCAAAACCGGGGGCGGCATCCATTGCATGGCGCAGGCATTGCGCCGCGACGCATCCGCTTGACGCCGCCGCGGATCAACGGCGACCGCCTCTGGTCGCGCCTGATGGCCTTGGGCGAGATCGGCGCCACGCCCCTGGGCGGCTGCAATCGGCAGGCGCTGACCGACGGGGATCTGGCCGGTCGCCGCTTGTTCGCCGATTGGGCGGCGGCCGCGGGTTGCCGGGTGCGCGTGGATGCGATCGGCAACCTGTTCGTGCACCGAGCCGGACTTAAGGACACGTTCCCCGTGGTCCTGACCGGCAGCCATTTGGATACACAGCCCACGGGCGGCAAGTTCGACGGCGTGTATGGCGTGCTGGCCGGACTCGAGGTCATCGAAGCGCTCAACGATGCCGGCATGAGCACTGTGCATCCGATCGAAGTGGGTGTCTGGTGCAACGAGGAGGGTTGCCGCTTTCCGATGGCCATGATGGGCTCCGCCGTTTGGTCGGGGCGGCTGCCTTTGGATACGGCGCATGCCCTCACGGATCGGTCGGGCCGCAGCGTGCGGCAGGAACTCGAACGGCTGGGCATTGCCACGGATGCGAAGGTGCCGCGCCAATCCGTCAAGGCGGCGCTCGAAGTGCACATCGAGCAGGGCCCCGTGCTGGAACAGCGCGCGAAGACCATCGGCATCGTGACCGGGGTGCAACACATGAGCCGGCACGAAGTCGTCGTCCTGGGTCAGGAAGCTCATGCGGGACCCACCCCGATGGACATGCGGCGCGATCCCGTCCGAGTGCTCGCGGAAGTTTTGCCGGCGATTTACGCGGCGGCGCGTGAGCGCGGCCCGGACGCCCGTCTCACCGTTGGGGTCATCGAAACGTCGCCGGGCTCGCCGAACACGGTTCCCGGCCGGCTCCGCTTTACCATCGATGTTCGGCATCCCGATGTGCGTCAGTACGGGACGCTGCGGTTCGAGGTCGACCGGTTGGTGCGCGGGGCGCTCAAGCACCATGATCTCGAAGGCGATATCCGCTGCGTGTGGGAAGCTCCCGGTGTTGTTTTCCATGCGGATTGCGTGGATGCCGTGCGCAGGGCGACCGCTGCGCTGGGTTATGGTTCGTTGGAGATGGTGAGCGGCGCCGGCCACGACTCGTGCAATGTCGCCGCCGTCGCACCCACCGGCATGATTTTCGTTCCCTGTGCGGGAGGCTTGAGTCACAACGAAGCCGAGAGCGCCATGCCGTCCGACTTGGAGGCGGGGGCAAACGTACTCCTGCAAGCGATGGTCGCACTCGCGGCCGGCGCGTAACATCGGCCGCCATGGCAGCAAAAAAACGCACGACTGAAGTCGTGCACGGCGCCGCGCACACGAAGCGCCTCGTCCAAAAGAGTGATCCGCTCTATAACCAGACCGTCGAGAAGGCATTGGCCATTCTCGAAGCGTTCGGCGACCGGGGGCGGGCCCTCAATCTGGGTGAAATCGCCGCCGCAACCGACATGACCAAGAGTTCCGCGCAGCGCTGCACGCACACGCTGGAGAGACTCGGCTACCTGAGGCGGGACCTGCATCTGAAACGCTGGGTGCTGTCGCCGCGCTCGTTGAGCGTGGCCAATGCTTACCTCACGGGTCACCCGCTGCTCGAGCAGGCGACTCCCCATCTGGTCGACTTGAATCAAGCCAGCGGCGAATCGGTGAGCCTGTCGGAACCCGACGACATGGAGATGGTGTACATCGCGCGCTTTCCGAGCCGCAAGCGCTTCTTCATCCATATGCCGGTCGGCCATCGCCTGCCGATGTACTGTACCGCGGCCGGCCGCGCCTACCTGTCGGCGCTGCCCCCGGATGAGGCCGCTCGGATCGTGGGGCGCTCCGCTTTGCGCAGCTTCACCCCGACCACCACCACGGACTCAGGCGTGCTGCTCGCTCTGATCGATGGCGCCCGCAAAAGCGGCTACGCCTGGGCCGACCAGGAAACCTATCGCGGGGATTTGACCATCGGCGCGGCAATTCTCGGCGAGGACGGCCGGCCGATTGCGGCGGTCAACATATCCGGTCCCACCAGTCGGTGGACCCTGCCGGACCTGCGCAACAAACTCTCCTCGTTGCTGCTCGAAACCGCGCGCGCCGCTTCGAGTGGATTGGCCGGCCGGCGCAAGGGCTGAGCGGCTGTCTCGCGAGATCCCGCTCGAGTACCGCTACTGCGCGCGCACAAATCCGGTGCGCAGCGCGCGCACCCAATCCGGCCTTGCTTGCCGTTCCGCGATTCGCGCCGCCGCTTCCCAGTCATACGGCACCGCGATCAATTCCGCGATCCACCCGCCCGCCGATGCCTCGACGAGGGCATAGCGTGCATGCGGCGATCCGATTTCGACGGTGTGCGGGATCGGATGGTTGCCGTAGTACGCTTGGATGCCGACGCTGCCCGGATTCACGATGACCTGTCCGTTGGCGAGTCGCGCCACGCGCGGTATGTGCGTGTGGCCGCATAAGATCAGCGGCGCCGCGCACGGCTTCGCCCGGACTTCGATCTCGCGCAGCGCCGCCGGAATCAGTTCGCCGTCGCGGATGTCCTCCAGAAAACACTCGACATCGCTCTCGGGAGTGGCATGACAGAGAAAAACGTCGTCGGCCACCCACATCGTCGCCGGCAGCTTCGACAGCCATTCACGCTGCGGTCCGTTGATGCATTCGGCGGCATGGCGGTCCGACAGTCCCATGGCGTCCCGATCCGGCGCCAACAGCTGACGCTCGTGATTGCCGCGGATGGTCGGCAGATCGAGCGCCATCAGGCGATCCGCGGTTTCGCCCGGGAGCAGCGGGCCTGACAGGATATCGCCGAGGTTGACCACCATGTCCACCTCGCGGCGGCCGATATCGGCCAGCACGGCGTCCAGGGCGCCCAAATTTCCATGAATGTCCGAGATCGCGGCAATTTTCACGCGAACAAATTGGCAGAAGATGGGATTTCCGGCAACATTTGTCCATGGACCTGCAACTGTCGAAGAAAATCGCGCTCGTCACCGGCAGCACGGCCGGCATCGGCAACGCGATCGCGGCGTCGCTCGCGCGCGAGGGCGCTTCGGTCATCGTCAATGGCAGAACGCAGCCGGCGGTCGACGCGGCCGTCGAGACAATAAGGGCGCAGACCGGCGGCGATGTGAAGGGCTTCGCCGGCGACTTGAGTCTCGCGGCGGCGGCCGAGGATCTCGTGCGCCGGCACCCTGCCGTGGACATCCTGGTGAACAATCTCGGGATCTTCGAAGTTCGCGCCTTCCAGGACATCAGCGATGCCGACTGGCAGCGCTTCTTCGACGTCAACGTGCTCTCCGGCGCGCGTCTCGCGCGGCTGTATTTCCCCAGGATGTTGGAGCGCAATTGGGGCCGCATCATCTTCATCTCCAGCGAGAGCGGTTATCAGATCCCGGCGGAGATGATTCACTACGGTATGACGAAGGCGGCGCAGATCGCCGTTGCGCGCGGCCTCGCGGAACTGACCGCAGGCAGCGGAGTCACGGTCAACTCGGTATTGCCGGGTCCGACGCGCTCGCGCGGCGTCGGCGACTTCGTGACGGAAATGGCCGCCGCCGCAGGGCAGACCGCCCTGCAGGTGGAACAGGACTTCTTCCGCACGGCACGGCCCACGTCGCTGCTCAAGCGGTTTGCCACGCCGGAAGAGGTGGCGGCGCTGGTGAGCTATGTGGCGAGTCCGGTGTCTTCGGCGACCAACGGGGCCGCGCTGCGGGTCGACGGCGGGGTCATCAAGACGGCGTATTGAGCCGTTTCGAGCTCAATTGAGGCGTAACGAGCTAAAGACTTACGCCGCCTCGCCGATGCACTACATATGTCAGACGGCAAACCCCGCAAGCCCGCCGATCCTCTATATCACTTACTGCGCGAGGGACGCGGCGAGGAATTCAACCGCCGCCGCAAGGCCGGCGAGAAGTGCGACCTGCGCGGCAGCGATTTGCGCGGCCTCGATCTGCGCGAGTTCGACGTCAAGGATGTCGACTTCTCGGACTGCTATTTTCGCCAGACCGACCTGCGCGGGCTCGACTTGCGTACCTGCCGGATGGAGGGAGCAAGCCTTCACGCCGCGCACGTGTCGGGCGCCTACTTCCCGCCGGAGCTCACGGCCGCGGAGGTCGACATGTCGGTACGACTCGGCACTCGCATGCGCTATGCGTGATACGCAGGGGCCGCCGTCCGAGACTGGGCCCGCCGCCCCGCGTTGATCTGCGCGTGCAATTCGGCTGCCGCGCCGCGGATGGCATCGTGCGTGCCGCCGCCGGCGAAGATGATGCCGCGCGAGGAGCTGATGAGCATTCCGCCGCCGTCGGCGTCGAGACCCGCCGCAAGGATGCTGTCGAGATCGCCGCCTTGCGCCCCGATCCCGGGGACCAGAAACCACAGTCCGGGGTGCGCGCGCCGCAGTTCGGCCATCTCGGCGGGGCAGGTGGCGCCCACCACCAACATCAGGTTCTTGTTCTGGTTCCAGTGCCGGTCGGCGCGTTCCGCGACACGCCGATACAGGGGCAGCCCGTCGACCAGCAGATCCTGGAAATCGCGGGCTCCCGAATTCGACGTGCGGCAAAGCAGGATGGCGCCGCGGTCGCTGCGGGCGAGAAAGGGCCGCACCGAGTCTTCGCCCATGTAGGGATTCACCGTCACGGCGTCGGCCCCGTAGCGGTCGAACGCTTCGCTGGCGTAGGCTTCCGCGGTGTTGCCGATGTCATTGCGCTTCGCGTCCAGGATGACCAACGCGTGGGGCGCGCGCTCCCGGATGTACTGGATGCTGGCGGTCAGCTCGGCTTCCTTACCCAGCGCGCTGTAGAAAGCGATCTGCGGCTTGAAGGCGGCAGCCAAGTCGGTGGTCGCATCGATGATGCGGCGATTGAAGGCGAACAGCGGTTCGGGCGCCCCGATGAATTCGCGCGGCAACCGGCCATGGTCCGGATCTAGTCCGACACAGACCAGGCTGCCGCTGGTCGCGTGAGCCCTGGCGAGGCGTGCGGCAAACGTCGTGGACATACGCCATGATAGCGGGCGCGCCCCGCATTAGGGAGTATGCTTGAAATTCGTGTGAGTACCGAGGAGCCTGTCTGAGTATTTCGCGTGGCCGCGACCGCGGCAGATTTCCCCTCAGGCAAGGCGGAGCCGACGCAGTTGGGTATGCACCCAATAAGGAGGCGACAACGCCGCATGAGGGGAAATCTG
>Ga0179592_10000387_pt1 | contig 17439 bp, 14 predicted proteins | sample CZODoug2_1_08_16_FD_148623 | JGI IMG/M metagenome (GOLD analysis project Ga0179592, IMG submission 148623) | Vadose zone soil fungal communities from Angelo Coast Range Reserve, California, USA - CZODoug2_1_08_16fungal (Illumina Assembly) | ecosystem: Environmental > Terrestrial > Soil > Vadose...
TGATCGGACACAATCCATCCCAAATGAGCGCGCGGAGGCCGATGTGATCGGACACAATCCATCCCAAGTGAGCGCGGAGGCCGGGAGTCCGCGCGGCGACGGCATGTACCGGCCGCTTGCCGATCGATTGCGGCCGCAAACTCTCGACGAATACGTGGGGCAGTCGCATTTGCTGGGCGCGGGTGCGCCGCTGCGGCGTGCATTGGAGTCCGGCCGCCCTCACTCGATGATTCTCTGGGGTCCGCCGGGGACCGGCAAGACCACGCTCGCCCGTCTGGTTGCGCAGGGGGCCAGGGCCGAATTCATCTCACTGTCAGCGGTGCTCGCGGGAATCAAGGACATTCGAGCCGTGGTCGAGCAGGCGCGCGCCCTGCGAGGGACTCGCGACACGGTGTTGTTCCTCGACGAAGTTCACCGCTTCAACAAGTCGCAGCAGGATACTTTTTTGCCGTATGTCGAGGATGGAACGCTGATCTTCGTCGGCGCGACCACCGAAAATCCGTCGTTCGAGGTGAACAACGCCTTGCTGTCGCGGGCGCGGGTTTACGTCTTGAAGCCGCTTAACGTGGAGGACTTGAGCAAGCTGCTCGATCGTGCGCTCGCCGACGAGGAGCGCGGCCTCGGGCGTTTGAAGTTGCACATCGACGCCGCCGCGCGCGAGCTGCTGTTGGCGGCGGCCGACGGCGACGCGCGCCGCCTGCTGAACTTGCTGGAAACCGCCGCCGATTTGAGCATTCCGAACGGCGAGGAGGGAGGCAGCATCGCTTCCCCCGATCCCGCCCGCCACGGCGAACCACACCGTTGCCCTCCGGGGCGGCGCCTTGATGCCGATACCACGCGCGCGGTGATCGGCAGCACCTACGTGCGATTTGACAAGGGCGGTGAAAACTTCTACGACCAGATTTCCGCCTTGCACAAGTCGGTGCGCGGCAGCGATCCCGACGCCGCCCTGTATTGGCTGTGCCGCATGTTGGCGGGCGGCTGCGATCCGTTGTACGTGGCCCGCCGCGCCTTGCGCATGGCGAGCGAGGACATCGGCAACGCCGACCCGCGAGCGCTGACCATGGCATTGGAGGCGTGCGCGGTGTACGAGCGGTTGGGTAGTCCCGAAGGCGAACTCGCGATCGCCCAAGCCATCGTCTTCATGGCCTGTGCCGCCAAGAGCAACGCTGTCTATGCGGCGTACAAGGCCGCCACCGACGACGCGAACAGCCTCGGCTCCCTGGAGGTTCCGCTGCATTTGCGCAACGCCCCGACCCGACTCATGAAGGAGATCGGCTATGGGAAGGGCTATCGCTACGCACACGACGAGCCCGGCGCATACGCGGCCGGCGAACGGTACTTTCCCGACGACATGCCCGATCGCCGTTACTACGTCCCGGCACCGCGCGGGCTGGAAATCAAAATCGGCGAGGCCTTGGAGGCGAGGCGCGCGCGCGATCGGGACGCCAAGGACACTAAGGATGCTCAGGGCGCCAAGCGCTCCTAGGTGAAGGGATCCCAGGTAGGTCGGCTGGGTCCAGCGACCACCCAGCGGCCAGGCCACGTTTCTGCCGAAACGCCTGCCGCGCGACATCAGGCTGGTAGGATTGTTTCCCCCTGTAGAATTAGTGCCAAAAAATAGGAATTCATCGTGCTCGATCCGAAGCTGCTGCGCAGCGATTTGTCCGGAGTGGCCGCCCAATTGGCGCGCCGCAACTTCGTCTTGGATGTCGCCGGGTTTGCGGCGCTGGAGGAGCAGCGCAAGGCGGTTCAAATCGAGTCGGATCGCTTGCGGGCGGAGCGCAATGCCAGCGCGAAAGCCGTGGGGCAGGCGAAGGCCAAGGGGGAGGATGTCGCGCCTCTCCTGGCTCGGGGTGAAGCGCTGGGCGCCGAGTTGCAGGCGGTTGAGAAGCAGCTCGACGTGGTCCGAGCGGAACTCCAGGCCCTCCAGCTCGGGCTACCGAACCTATTGCATGCAAGCGTGCCGGACGGTGCCGACGAGGCGGCGAATGTCGTGCTGCGCCGCTGGGGCGCTCCCCGATTATTCACCTTCGAACCCAAGGATCACGTAGCGCTCGGCGAACGGTTCGGGATGGATTTTGAAGCCGCGGGGCGCATTTCCGGCGCGCGGTTCGTGGTGATGACCGGAAACCTGGCGAAGCTCCATCGAGCTCTCATCCAATTCATGCTCGATCTGCACACCGCCAATCATGGGTATCGAGAGGCGTATGTGCCCTACCTAGTGCATGCGATCGCCCTTGAGGGGACGGGGCAGCTGCCCAAATTCGAGCAGGATCTGTTCGCGGTGCGCGGCGATCCGGGTTTTTTCCTGATCCCGACCGCCGAGGTGCCGGTCACGAATCTGGTGCGTGACCAGATTCTCGCGGCGGACAAGTTGCCGTTGAAGTATGTGGCCCATACCCCGTGCTTCAGGTCGGAGGCCGGCGCGTCGGGCAAGGATACGCGCGGCATGATTCGCCAGCACCAATTCGAGAAAGTCGAGTTGGTGCACATCGTCAGGCCGGATCAGTCGTATGCCGCGCTCGAGGAATTGACCGGGCATGCCGAGAAGGTGCTGCAGGCGCTGGAATTGCCCTATCGCGTCATTTCGCTGTGTGCCGGCGATGTGGGATTCGGCAGCGCGAAGACCTACGATCTCGAGGTTTGGCTGCCTTCGCAGCAGCGCTATCGCGAGATCTCATCCTGCAGCAACTGCGAATCTTTCCAGGCGAGGCGCCTGCAGGCGCGCTGGCGAAACCCGGCCACGGGCAAACCCGAATTGGTGCACACCTTGAACGGCTCGGGCGTGGCGGTGGGCCGGGCCCTGGTGGCCATACTAGAGAACTTTCAGCAGGAAGACGGATCGGTCGCTGTGCCGCCCGCATTGGCACCCTACATGCCCGGGGTGACGGTGCTCAGCGGATAGGATCTTTGATCCGGTTATAACCGTTGATCCGAGCGGAATCGTTGATCCGATCACCCAAGAAAAAGGGCGCGGCCCTCGAGAGAGAGTCCGCGCCCCGTGTCATGTGACGGACCGCAGCTTGCTAGTTGCGGCTGCCCATCAACAGGCGCAGCACGTACCAGAACATCAGCGCGATCGAGGCGAACAGCTGCATTGCCGCCGAGACGTAGCGATCTTCCGGGTAGTAATTGATGATGTTGGAGGTGTCATACAACACCGCGGCGCCCGCGAACCCGATCATCAACACCGAGAACCAGGTACCCAGTTGGAAGCCGAAGATGGCTCCGCCGATGATGGCCACCAGCGCCAGCACGCCGCCCCACATCAGGATGGCACGCAGGAACGAGAAATCCTTGCGCGTGCGATGGGCAACGAACATCAGTCCGCCGGCCCCGAGTGCGGTGACCAGAACTGCGCTGTCGATGGTGCCGGGCGCCTTCGCGTCGGCGAGGTAGAGAAGTGGAACGAAGATCAGCGCCTCGGCGACGACATAGACGCCATAGGCGAAGTACTGCATCCCGATCGACGTGCTGGTTTGCGCCGTGCGCGTTGCCAACCATCCCGTCAGCATGAAGGCACCCAGGATCAGCATCCAGTTGAAGCTGAACATGAATCGGGCGACTTGTACGGCCAGGCCGGATTCGAACAGTCCCAGTTCCACCAGGATGAAGCCGAGTATGCCGGCGACTAGATGGGTATAGGTACGGGTGATGAAAACGCTGCGGCTGTCGACCGCGCTCCGCGGAAATGCAGCGTTACTTGGAAAATTGGCCATGATCGAAAACCCTCACGAAGTCAGTGACAGAGTAATTCCTGGCACGCATTTTACCATTCCCGAACGGCACGTGCCGAAACCGTCCCGGGAAGCCTTCCTCTCGAGCCTCTATCTTAGGGTAGTGCGCGCCGAATCAATGTCCCCGGCCGCCAAAATTGCGATTTAGGGCACTTTTCCGGCGCCCGGTCGTCCACAACGGGGCGCGCAGCCTCCGTGTCAGGTAAAATTTTGAGGCCCGTCGACGTGCCGGAGAGGTGGCAGAGCGGTTGAATGCACCGGTCTTGAAAACCGGCGGACCCTCACAGGTCTCGTGAGTTCGAATCTCACCCTCTCCGCCAAATCGAAGCTCGTGAAAGCTGCCGTGGACAGTATTGGTGGGCTCGAAGTGAAATAGCGTGTCTCGATCGATCCCGGACAATGCGGCGGAACTCATGTAGTGTGCGAGTGCCTGCAGCTAAGCGTAGCGGCAATCGGAGGTCACGCCGCAGTGCGCCCGCGTGGGTATGAGGGCCGGTGCGTTATGTCCAATCCCGGCTCTGGGGTTATATCAGACTGAATTCGGGTGTAGGGCTAAACCTGAATTCGGACTCGAGTCACAACCTGCACCAATAGTCGCCACAGCACCGATTCAACATGCGGGTAAATGATCTTCATCACGCCGTAGCGGGGCCCGCGTGACCACAATTGCTCATTCGCGCTGCACTGCAGTCAAGCTATAACCGGGTATGCGGCACATCAAGATCGGAGCACTGGTCTGTGTTTTGGGATTGGCCGCCGCCGGCGCCGCCGGTGGCGCTGCTGCTTCCGTCGAACAGAGCTTCGCGGACCGCATCGAGATGGTCGATTGGTCGGATCCCGAGCATGCGGCACAACTCATCGATGCGGTGCCGACCCCGGCGGAACGGCGCGCCCCCGAAATCCAGATGCTCGAAGTTCGCGGCATGGTGCTTTCCGATGTGCACCGTGACCTGGATGTCGACGCGACAATTGCTCGGCTGCAGCTGCTGGCCCATCAAGGCGATAAATCGGCGGCGGCCGCAGAGCACTATGTTCGTGCCTACTCGCTCTATCAGCGCGACCAATATTCGGCCGCCGACACCGAACTGAAGCGAATCGACATCGAATCGATCGCCTCGCCGGCCGAGCGCTATCGGGTCTCGATTCTTCATGGCAATACGCTGCGTATGCTGGGACAGGCCGAGGCGGCGTTGCCGTTCCTCGAACGCGGCTTGGATCTGGCGCACGAAATGCGGGACGAGGTGCGCGGCCTGCACGCGATGCTATGGTTGACGCATATTTTCCTGAATACCGGCAACCTGGAGCGCGCGGCCGCTCAGCTGGAGAGTGCGCGTCGCCTTGCGATGATGCTCGGCGATGAGGCCGCGCTGGTCGAAGTCGAGCGGTGCGCATCGGACGTCGCAGACCGGCAAGGCAATCGTCTCGAGGAACGCCGCGCCAGTCTGGCGGCGCTCGACCACGCCAAGCGCGCCGGAAGCAGCAAATGGCTTGCCACTGCGTTCGTGAACTTGGGTGATTCGTATCTGAAGACCCGCGACTTCGCCGAGTCGCTCAAGTACTCCAAACAAGCGCTGCCCATCGTGCTGAGATTGCGCGAGAGCGGCGACACTCCGATCGTCATGTTCAACGAGGGACTGGCGTACATCGGCCTCGGCAACATAAAGCCCGGTGAAAGGCTGGCGGAAGATGCGATTGCGGAAGCCATGGCCGGCGATAGCCTCCTCGACGTCAGGGAGTTTCTGCGGGAATACGCCGATGCGCTGGAGCATGCGGGTTATCTGATGATGGCGATCCAGGTCTATCATCGTTACGAAGGGGTCAGCGAGAAAATCATGACGATCACTCGTCAGCGCGCTTTCCTCGAACTGTCGGCGAAATTCGACGACGAACGCCAGGCGCGGGAGCTCGAGCTGTTGCGGCGTGACAATGCGCTCAAGGCGTCGGAGATGCACGGCCAGCGACTCCAGCTACAGCTCATTCTGGCGGGCGCCTTCTTCGTGACGTGCCTCTGCGCAGCGCTGATGTGGGCGTTCGCGGGCGTGCGCCGGGCCAACAATCGCCTGCGCTTCGACAGCGAGCGCGACGCGTTGACGGGCCTGCGCAATCGCCGCTATTTCAACGAATACGTGCTGTCCGTCGACGGTGCCCGGCCGGTCGGCGGCTGCGTATTGCTGGCGGATCTCGACCACTTCAAGCGGATCAACGACACGCTGGGACACCCCGCCGGCGACGCGGTGTTGGCAACCGTGAGTCATCGCCTGTCGGCCGCCCTGCGCGAAAGCGACAAACTGGTGCGCTGGGGCGGAGAGGAATTTCTCGCCATACTCGATCCGATCACGCGCGAACAGGCGGATTCGACCGTCGAGAGGCTGCTGCAAACGGTGCGCCGCGATCCTGTGTTATGGAACGGACAAGCCATCCAGTGCACGATTTCGATCGGATACGCCTTCTTTCCGATGACCGGTTCGGCAACGGAGATTTCGTTGGAGAACGCCATCAGCCTCGTCGACAAGGCCCTCTACGAGGCAAAACGCCGCGGCCGAGATCGAGCCTGTTTGATTAGCTCGGTGAGCGCCGTCGACGAACAGGAACTGACCGTCATCAGCGCCGAATTCGAATCGGCGGCCGCCGACCTCAGGGTTCTCCTGGTCGAGACGGGGGTTGCGGCTTAGGAGACAGGCTCCTCGGTCGCCGGCCCGGGCGTCGCCCGACCTGCATCTGTCAAATTTCCGTCACGGTCCGTAAGTACACTCCGCCGCGATAAGAAATCGCAACGAAAAGAGGAGTGGATTCATGTCGATCAGACGAGGAATAGTCGCCTTGACCTGTGGATTTTCGGCGTTTGCGGCTCCGATCGCTTTCTCCGACGACTCCGGAGAGGCCGTCAGCCGCCATGTATTGCTGGTCAGCATCGACGGCATGCATGCGCTCGACTTTCGCAATTGCGCAATTGCGAACACGTGTCCGAATCTCGCCGAATTGGCCGGCACCGGGGTCAACTACACGCGTACTTCGACATCCAAACCCTCCGACTCCTTCCCCGGACTGATGGCCATCGTGACCGGCGGAACTCCCAAATTGGTCGGCGCCTACTACGACGTCGCCTACGACCGCGTGCTGGCGCCGCCGGCAGTCGACACCGGTAATGGCGTGCTCCACGGCAGTTGTATTGCCGGCCAGCCGAACGGCACCCGTACCGAATACGAAGAAGGCAACGACATCGACCAGACGATGCTCAACGGCGGCGGCCCCTACAGCCCCTACGACGGCGGCGTGAAGTCCATCGATCCGAACAAGCTGATGCGGGATCCGTTCAACGGCTGCGCTCCGGTCTATCCGTGGAATTTCATCCGCGCCAATACGATCTTCGGTGTGATCCACAAGGCCGGCGGCTATACGGCGTGGTCCGACAAGCATGCGGCCTATACGGCCGTCTCGGGACCCACCGGCACTTCGGTTCCCAGCAACCTCGACGACTATTATTCGCCCGAGGTCAACTCCAACTCGATCCCGTTGCCCGGCGTCAAGACAGCGACCGGCCTCGATTGCAGTTCCCTTCCGAACAACAACGGGGGCGACTGGACCACCGATTTCGACAACATCAAATGCTACGACCAGCTCAAAGTGAATGCGGTGTTGAACTGGATCCAAGGCAAGACTCACCTCGGCGGCGGCAAGGGCCGTGTCCCTGAAATCTTCGGTATGAATTTCCAGGCCGTCAGCGTCGGACAGAAATTGATCGAATCCGGCGTCAAGGGCGGTTATACCGACGCGGCCGGCACGCCGACTTTCAGCATGGAGGCTGAGATCAAATTCGTCGACGCCGCAATCGGTCAGTGGGTCAACGAACTGAAGAAACAGCGTCTGCTCGATTCGACCACGATCATCATTACCGCCAAGCACGGGCAATCGCCGATCGATACGAATCGGTTCTTTCCCATCCCCGGTCACAGCGGCACGAATGGTACTCCACCGTCGGCGCTACTCGGGGCAGCGTTCTTGCCGGACTCGGAAATCAACCAGATCGGTGCTACCGAGGACGACATTTCGTTACTGTGGCTCAGCCCCGGGGCGAGCACTCTGGCGGCGGTCGGTCTGCTCGAAGCGAATGCGAAGGCCGCGGGGATCGGCCAGATATTCTACGGACCCTCGCTGGAGGCAATCTACGGCAAACCGGGTCTGCCGGCGGCAGGCGGAGATCCGCGTACCCCGGACATCATCGTTACGCCGAACGTGGGCGTCATTTACACGGGAAGCCTGAAGAAGCAGGCGGAACACGGCGGCTTTGCCCAGGACGATACCAACGTTATCCTTCTGGTATCGAACCCGTCGCTCAAGCCTCGAACCGTGACGAGCTTCGTCGAGACCTCACAGGTCGCGCCGACGGTCCTGAAAATCCTGGGTCTCGACCCCAGTGCCCTGGACGCGGTTCGCAAAGAAGGCACTCCGGTACTCCCCGGCCTCCACTTCGGCGAGTAAGTCGGTGCGGAATCGGTAGACCGCAGATGTCGGCGGAGTCGGCGGACCCTCGCGGGGGCCGCCGACCTCCCCGGGGCGACCCCTGTTACCCCAACGGCAGGTGATGCGGCCGGACCAGCATGTGCCAGTCTTGATGTTCCTCCAGGATCAGCGCGATCGCCGCCTGTATCGATGTCTTGATCGGCGTTGAATCCGCGGCGGAGTTCGAACCGTGCCGCCGTTCGATCGTCAGCGAGGCTTGGATCTGCTTGATGGCCCCCTGCAACTCCGCGACCAGCCGTTCCGAAGTCACGTTCAGCCGGTACGCTTCGGACTGCGCCAACGCCCCGTGCAACGATGCGCCCAGTGCGGGGAAGAAAGTCGTGATGAGGGTCAGCCACATGGTGTGCATCACCAGATGGGTGAACGCTCCTACGCCGGTCAAACCGAACAACCAGATGTTCAACACATGAACCCTATGCAGCAGGGCGTGCTGCCTGGTGGCGACGCGCTGGTGGTAGTGCCGCTGGCTCTCGAGGATGGCGATGGTCCACGCAGCGTAACTCGCGATGAACGCATCATCCGACCATGCGCCGACGAGCTTGTCGCGCGTCATGCCTTCGTTACGCGTACAGAGCGCCTCCACCTCGCCGGCGGCGCGCAGGTGTTGACCCGGATCGAAAACCCGCAGATACCAATTGGCGTTCCCGTCGTTACGGCTGAAATCGACGAGCGGCGCCACGAGGGGCAGATACCAGGTCAATTCAGCGGTGGTGCGTGCATGCAGCCATTGTCCCTGCCAGTCGCGCCGATGACCCAGCCAATAAATCGCGCCTACCCCCCCGATGACGATCACCTCCGCGACGGCCCATAGGCCGACGAAGGGGTGCAGCGTGTGGCGGCTGTCGTCCCAACCGAGCGCCAGCGGCAGCACGGCGAAAATCACCGCCACCGCGCTCAAGAGATAGATTGCCCAATACCCGCTCCGGTAACGGTGGCCGTACTGGATGGCGCGCTCGTCGTAGGTGCGGTGGGCCGCAGCAATGGAATCGATGAGCGGCGCCAGCGCGGGCGGCGGCGGCGGCACCGGCGGCGACTGTCGCGAGCCGAGATTCACCCCCAGAAGCAGCACTCGTTGAATGATCTGGTGGAAGGCCATGCGCCGGCTCAGGGGACTATTTCGTAGGTCGTAGCGAAGATTGGGTCCGCCACCACGCCGAAGCTGCCGTCGCCGTAGTCGACCAGCCAATCGCCGGCGCGTCCGGCGAGGCGGGATACGCCGTCGGCAAGCCAAACGTCGAAATCTTGCGGCATCCTTAGTGCCAGGATTCGATAGGGCAGACTCGCATAGACTCCGGACTCCCCCATGACGGTGGGAGGCACCGGCCGATACTTATCCGTGAAATGCGCGCGCGACACGCGCCAGTGCTCACCGCCGACGCCGGTAATGATGGCATCGCCGGGCTTCGCATGGACTTGTCCCTCAGGCGTTTGCACGGTGCAGGGCTCGGTCGCGAAGCGCACCCTGACTTCACGCTCGAATTTTCGGGCGGCGACATGACGGCCGTCATCGATAACGCTGCGCGTGAACCCGCGTTGGCCGCTGGAGCGATATACCGGTTTCGTCGCGGAATTCAACGCCAACATCACCGTGGTACATGTATAAAGAGATCAGCCGGACCGCGGCGGACGGGCTGGTTTGCAGCCAGTATGACGCGGCATATGCAGCCGATCAAGGCGACCCGCACCGAAGATCTGATCGGCCGGCTTGCCGTCGAACTCGATGTCGAGACGGAACGTCGACAGTTTGCGACCTCGTGCCGCAGCGCTCCCGGACCGAAGCATCGAGTCAACCTGCCGGCTTCGAGGAACCGAATGGCCACATGCGCGCGAGCACGCCGTCACGCAGAATCATGCGGTGCCACAGGGCCGCGAGCGCGTGCAGGCCGGCGAGCGCGAAGATGGCGTAGGCTAGATAGCCGTGAATGTCTTCCGTCGGATGAAAGATCGCTTTGTTGGATTTAATCCCGGGATTGATCTGAAAAAAATAGAAATCGAACACCCGGCCGTGATAGATGAATGTGATCACCCCGATGAGAGGCGTGATGAACAGCAATAAATACAACGCCCAGTGCACGGGACTCGAGAAACGGCGCGAGAGGGTGCCTACATCCGCGGGGAGGTCCGGCGGTGGATGGCGAAGACGCCACCCGATCCGTGCGATGAGCACCAACCAGAGCAGCAGGCCGATCATCGCGTGCACGTTGATCCAGAACGCCTGAGTCTGTTTGGGCCAGTCATCGTGCAACAATCCCAGGATGCCGACAACGACCACGAGTACGAACATCGACCAGTGAAACGCGATAGCGCCGGACCCATAACGTCCGGCGGCGGGTAGGGGTTGCAAGGATTCCAGAGGATCAGTGGCCATAGTTTGATGTCGTCCCGGGGTTCGTCGATAGCGGTGAATGCGGCTCGGCTAGAATCGTTTGTAAAAGCCGGCCGACACTCCGCGAGGCAGGATTTGCACCGAAAACGGCGTTTCCCGAGTCGTGGTCCAATAGCCGACGGCAGACCCCAGAAGCCAACCGGCAATGACATCCGTTTGCCAATGCGCCTGGCTCTTCATGCGTGCGATTCCATCGTAAACAGGAAGCGCCTCGAGGGTCCAAACCCAGGGATTCTGCCGCGCATAGTTCGCGATGAAGGGGGTTACGAAGCCGGCCTGCAACGTAACTTCGCCGCTCGGGAAACTTTCGCAGCAGCTGCCTTTGAACCATTGATTGGGATTTCCGCCCTGGTTGGGACGGGCGCGGCTGAGGCCGCGCTTCAGAATGACCGCGCCGACCCCGGAAATAGCGGATGCGTCCAGCGTCTGCCAGAAGGTATGTCCCAATGGGTCGTCGTTTCCAAACCATAGACTGCCCGCCACCTCGACCGCAATCACACCGTACTCGAGGCCGGTCTGATAGTGCCGTGACCAGATGCCGCTTTGATCCAGCGCCCACTCGTGATCGAACCCTGCATACGCGAAGTTCGAGACGAGCAGCAGCACGACGAGCAGCGGTTTGCACGCCGACGTGGAGTTGGTTCGTCGATCGGTCGCAAGCGTTACGGTTGTCATGGCAGCGTCTTCCGGGGACTTTGCAATACAAAGTATACGGCGTCGGCCCGGCCGCGCAAGCTTGCCGTGGTGCTGGATTCCAAGGTTACCGGCCGCCGTTTTCGGCAGCGCCGGCGGGAGGGGCGGCCTTCGTCTTCAGGTATCTGGTAAAGAGCTGGCCGATCACATTCTCCAATGGCATGGCCGAGCGCGTGGCGGCGATGCGATCCTGATTTTCCAGGTAGATGTCCGAGCCGCCGTTCGTCAGGCCGACGAATTTCCTGCCCAGTATTCCCTGAGTGTAAATGGCCGCGGAACTGTCCTTAGGGATCCGGTTGAATTGGGTGCTCAGGCGCATGGACACGACAGCCTTTTGATCGGCGGCGTCGAAGTCGATGCGGGTCACGCGGCCCACCTCCACGCCGGACATCGAAACGTGGGCGCCGGCTTTGAGATCACCGACATTGTCGAACATGGCCGTGACCTCGTATATCGGCTGAGACCCGAACGAGAAGTGGCGGTTGCTGATCTGCGTCAATAAAAAGGCCAGCGACGCCACGCCGAGCAGCACGAACCCGCCCGCCCCGAGGATGGTCTTGAGCGAATATTGCATGAGGCCTCCTTGCTGTCCGCCAGCGGGATCCATTATGCGTTACCGTGCACAGCATTGCGATCACGGTCGTATAGTGTGCCCGGGCAATCCGGGGACTTCAATGCACCGATCGATCGTGGCTTGTCTGATAGCCATCTTGTTCATCTTCACGTCCGTGCAACGGACCTCGGCGGCCGTGGCCCCCAAGCCGGCATGGATAGAGAAGAGCGACGCCTACACGAATGGCCTGCTCGCCGTCCGGTTCGCGCACGCGCCGGAGGAAGGTTCGGCACAGGGGCTGTCGAAGTTCGACGATCGGATTTCGAACCCCACGCTCGAGGATGAGATCGCCCAGCGCCATGAACTCGAAGCGGTGCTCGCCAAAGTAGCCACGGCGGAACCGAAGGAAACGAATCGCAATGTCCGCGAAGACCTTGCCATTCTGCGCAAGGCCTTCGACCTGCAGTTTCGCCGGGAGGACTTCGACCGGCAGCACGAAGTCCCGTTCATGAATGCAAGCAAGGACATTTTTCAGGGCTTGCGGACCCTGCTCGACGATCAGGTGAGTGCGGATCGACGCTCGGCCGCGGTCGTGCGCCTGCGGAAGTACACGGGAATGGAGCCTGGTTTCAAGCCGTATACCGAGGTGTTGAAGGAGCGGGAGCTGGGTCAAATTGCGAAGGCGGGAGTTATCTATCCGTCGAAAGGCGAAGTTGAAACGGAACTCGGCCGCAACTCGAACTATGTTGACGGTATTGCCGACTTGTTCAGGAAATACAAACTTGGCGACTGGGAGTCCGGTTACGCCAGGCTGAAGGTTCAGCTTGCCGACTACGACGCATGGGTCCGCGCACATATTCTACCCAAGGCCCGCTCGGACTTTCGCTTGCCGCCAGAGGAGTATGCGCTCGCCCTGGAAGAATATGGTGTCGACCTCCCTCCGGCTCAAATCGCATCGATGGCCCGCATCGCGTTCGAGGAATGCCGGGCTGAAATGGCACCGTTGGCGGCGAAGATTGCGAAGGCGGACGGATATGCGGCGAGCGATTATCGCAGTGTCATCACGGAACTGAAAAAGAAGCAGATTAAGGGGGCCGAGATCCTGCCGTTCTTTCAGAAGCGGCTCGAGGCGATCGAGCAGATCATCGTCGCGAACTCCCTGGTCACTTTGCCGGATCGCGCCGCCATCATCCGCCTGGCAACGGCTGCCGAAACCGCGCGACAACCCGCGCCGCATATGAAACCGCCGCCCTTCTTGAACAACACGGGACAGCGCGGAGAGTTCATCCTGCCCTTGAATATTCCGTCCGCCACCGGCGGAGCTGAAGACCAGTACGACGACTTCACATACGACGCCGTTGCCTGGACGCTCACTGCGCATGAAGCGCGGCCGGGCCACGAATTGCAGTTCGATTCCATGGTCGAACGCGGCGTGAGCCTTGCCAGGGCCCTCTACGCCTTCAACTCCACCAACGCCGAAGGATGGGGGTTATACTCCGAATACATCATGCAGCCCTATGAGCCCTTGGAGGGGCAGCTACTGACCCTGCAGCTGCGGCTGCTGCGCGCGGCCCGGGCATTTCTCGATCCGGAGTTGCAAAGCGGCAAAATGACACCCGCGGAAGGCTTCGATGTGCTTGAAAAGGACGTGATGCTCAGTCACGCCTTCGCCAAGGAGGAAGTGGAAAGGTTCACATTCCGATCGCCCGGGCAGGCCAACAGCTACTTCTACGGCTATACCCGGCTGCTCGCACTGCGCAAGGAGACAGAGGCCGCGTTGGGCGCAAAGTTCGATCAAAAAAAATTCCACGATTTTCTACTGAGCCAAGGCCTGCTGCCGCCGGATTTGATGAGACGCGCGGTGCTGGATGAATTCGTCGTAGCGCAGCGGTAGTCTACCTAGCCGTAGAGATAAGCCTTGGACAATCCGAGGCGGCGGCACGACTGCGATGGAGGGCCGTTGGGCAGAACGATCCGGTCCGACACGGCACCCGCAATTTTTACGAGGATCCTTTCCATTGAGCTCAATCCATGGGCAGCGGTGAGTCCGAGGCATTCGCGTACCCAGTCCGGGATCATATCGACGGCGGCTCCTACCAACAGGGGCTGCAGCCATCGAAGCGGCGCCGGCAGTGCGCGCGTTCCGCGCATGATTCTCAGGAATTCGAACACGATCTCGGATGCTTCGAGTCTTCCCCGCATGGAATCGAACAACGCACGCAGCTCCGCTTCCGATTCGGGTGCGTCGACGGCGCCGTACAGATGGGAAGCCGGCACTCCTTCCCGATACAACGCATCCATCTCGTGTGGGCTGAGTGGAGCGACGTAACGGCGATATGCCTCCCCGAATCCGAAACTCGCGGTCGCATGCACCCACGTCAACAGTCGCGTGTCGTTCGCGGTGAATGCCTCGCCGGCAGGTGTTACACCGACGACCCGGGCGTGCATGCGAACCACGCCTTCGATCATGGGCAGAGCAATGCTGCGCGCGCCGTACACCGTCACCATCGCGGCGAGACCCGTCCGGCGAAGGCGGCCCATAGGGTCGGTCAGAAACGTCGAGTGCTTCCACACGCCCGTACGCACCGCGGGCTCGGCCAGCTCGAGTATGACGGCCGCCATGCCGCCAACGAGCAGGGCGATGGGGTTCTTGAAGATCCGCCACGACGTCGAGTCGGGCGGCACCAGTGCCGCCTCTCCGGGGGGTCGGCTGAAATCGATTCTTCGGCCATTCGGCGGCTGCAAAAGGGCCTGGGCGGTCGACTCGAGACTGAGCTGCATGCTGCGTGGCAGCCGGATGATCGGAATCATGGCTCAAGTATACGCGGCGTCGCGCGGGTAGAGGCGACCCCCCAAAGGCGCGCCCTCGAACCCCGTCAGGCGCCGTTGAACAACCCCGCGATGGTGTTGACGGCAAATGCCGCTTCCGCGGGATCGGGGTCTGCGGTTGCGTCGTTGAATCCGTAGTAGTCATCTTCCCCGACGGCCTGGAACACCAGGCCATCGCGCCGCGGCACGAACGAGACGCCCTTGTAGAACAACCCGTAGTTGACCTCGGGTTGAGGAATCATTCGCGCCAATTGCCCGCGTACCGGCGTGATCGATTGATCGTCGAACAGCGCCCGGGATCCATAGCCGGTGGCATTGATCAGCGTCTTCTGCCGTAGCGCCGCGAGCTCGGCCGGGGTATGAAACTCGGCGATTTCGATTTTGCCGCCGTCTGCGACAAAGTCCGTCAGCAGCAGGCGTGAATAGGCGGCGAGATTGAACATCATCAGCGTATTGCGGCGCAGATAACGCTGATCAAAGGGATGTCGTCCCGGTCCGTACTCTTCGCTCTTCGGAATCAGCTCGCTGACGAGTTCGCGCTGAAGCTCCGCGAATTTCGGCCGTTGGTCGATCGCGGTGCCGTGGTGACGCTCAGTGTCGGCGTTATCCGAGACGATATAGGAGTCGATGAATTCCACCGGATTGCCCGGCAATCCCAGCAAGGTTTGATAGGTTTGGAAGGAATTTCGCGTCATGGTTTGCCATGTCTGCTTGAACGCCGGCGTAGCGTGCTGCTCGAGGCAGATGCGGGAGTCGGGGGTCCACAAGCCCGTGGCCAGCGAGGACCGGACGTTGGGAGGCAGCTCCTTGGCGTAGATGGTCACCTGCGCTCCCGCACGCTGCAGCAGAATTGCCGATGTGAGCCCCAAGGCGCCGCAGCCGATGACTGCGATATCGCGTTCGCCCGTCGCCATCGCCTTTTGAACCGCAATTCCGCTCGATCCCCACGATAGCGACCAACCGCTGCCGCCGTGGCCGTAGTTGTGCACGACGGTTTTGCGTCCGATCTGCTCGGTGTCCAGGCGCGGGCCCTGCGCTCGAAAGGGCCGGGTGCATACCGTAATGCGCGTGATACGGTCGACGCTGGCGCGTAGCCTCGGAAATACCAGCTTGCCGGGCGGTGAATTTTGCGCCGTGTCGCGGAGGCCGGCGTTGCAACCCTGCAGGGCGCTGACGATCAGAGCGGCGCCGGCGCCTGCCAGCAATTCGCGGCGTCGTATTATCCGTGGCATTCCCATATCCCTGTCGAGGTACGTAACGGCCACTATAGCAGCCGCTCTTCAGAGCGCCATGAGGAGTGCGCCGGCGGCAACCAGGCCCGCGCCGATCCCAACCCTCCACGTCAATTGCTCACCCAAGAATGCCACCGCGAAGATCACCACGAGAACCACGCTCAATTTGTCGATGGGCGCTACGCGGGAGGCCGGCGCCAATTGCAGCGCGCGATAGTAACAAAGCCACGAAAGCCCCGTCGCAACACCGGACAAGATCAGAAAGGTCACGCCTTTCGACGATAGCGTGTCCGGTCGCTGCCATTCGCCTCGCGCAGTGACCAGTAACGCGCCGACTGCCAGGATGACGAGTGTACGTATGAAGGTCGCCAAATTGGAATTGAGTTCGGTGACCCCGACCTTGCCGAATATCGCAGTCAAGGCGGCGAATGCCGCCGACCCGAAGGCGTAGGTTCTCCAATCAAGGTTCACAACATTCCTCCGGAAGAAGCCATCGGGTATCGAGAGTACACAAGCCGCAGTGGGAAAAGCCAGCAGGCGACAGTGGGGAGGGTCGCTGCAGGTGCGCATCGACCTGCGGCTCGAAAGCAGGCACCCTAAGAGGCCTGATCCACCATGAGGCGCCCCATGTCGACCCTCGAAGATTTTGGCTACAAGGAGCAGCTGAGTCGCGCGCTGACCACCCGCGACCTGGTCGTCTACGGCATGATCTTCATGGTCCCCATCGCCCCGTTCTCGCCGTTCGGTTTCGTGTGGCACGACGCCAAGGGGATGGTCCCGCTAGCGTATTTGATCGGTCTCATCGGTATGTTCTTCACCGCCATGAGCTACGCGGAGATGTCGCGCGCGTTCCCGCTGGCAGGCTCGGTGTACACCTACGCTCAGCGCGGTCTGCACGAATTGGCCGGATTCTTTTCCGGCTGGCTGATTCTCCTCGATTATATTCTGGTGCCGGCCTTGCTGTACCTGTTCAGCGCCGTTGCCCTGCGGCCGCTGTTTCCAAGCGTTCCCGAGTGGATGTGGATCGCCGCGTTCATCGGTTTCAATGCCGGGGTGAATCTGCTCGGCGTGCAGTTCACCGCCCGGGTGAACCGCTACATGCTGGCAATGGAAATCGCCGTGCTGGCGGTCTTCATCGTCATCGGCCTGCGCGCTCTGTACGCGGGCGCCGGAGCGGGCGGCCTCACCTTCAAGCCCATATACAACCCCGCGGTGTTTTCGCTGTCCACGGTGGTCGGAGCCACGTCGGTTGCCGTGCTCTCGTTTCTCGGTTTCGACGGGATTTCGACCCTCGCCGAGGAGAGCAACGGCGGCGAGAGTTCGGTGGCTCGCGCCGTTTTATCATCGCTCGCGCTCGTGGGCGCGCTGTTCATGCTTCAAACCTGGATTGCCGCCGACCTGGCGCAGGACATGCAATTCTCCTCACCTGAGACCGCGTTCTTCGAGATTGCCGAGCGGGCGGGAGGCGCTTAGTTGCGGCTCATC
>Ga0179592_10000390_pt1 | contig 17395 bp, 18 predicted proteins | sample CZODoug2_1_08_16_FD_148623 | JGI IMG/M metagenome (GOLD analysis project Ga0179592, IMG submission 148623) | Vadose zone soil fungal communities from Angelo Coast Range Reserve, California, USA - CZODoug2_1_08_16fungal (Illumina Assembly) | ecosystem: Environmental > Terrestrial > Soil > Vadose...
CTATCGCATAAGCGACGCCGGGTGGTGCACTTCGGGGTGACGGAACACGCCACGCAGGAGTGGCCCATGCAGCGGCTGCGGGAAGCGTTTCCCTGGGACGAGGCGCCGCGATATGTGCTGCGCGATCGAGATGCCATTTACGGAAGAGACTTCGCCGCCTTGACCCGAGATATAGGAATAGAAGAAGTGCTTATTGCGCCGCGATCCCCCTGGCAAAATCCGTTTGTGGAACGACTGGTGGGCTCCATCCGACGCGAGTGCCTGGACCACGTTATCGTGTGGAATGAGAGATCGTTGCGTCGAACTCTTCGCAACTATTTTGCCTACTATCAGCGCTCACGTACGCATTTAGCCTTGGGCAAAGACGCCCCGGAGCCCAGGGCAGTCGAACCGCTGGAACAGGGGCGCGTGGTTGCGATTCCTCAGGTCGGGGGATTACACCACCGATACCAGCGACGCGCCGCTTAGCCGGACTGAGCCCGTTACGTCGACGTTTGTCTTCCCTGAGCGGGCATGCCGCTTCTCCTTGGTCTACCCGACCAAACTTTTGCTGATCCAAAACCGGATTCTTTCGCGACACGAACTCCCTGCACTTGGATGCACCCGACGACTGGGCGAGACAGAGACTGCCAGTCTTTAGACTCCGAAGTGCTTGCCAACAAAAAAACCAGTGTGCATCGACGAGATCTGCGATTAGCGTGCCCCAAGGATGCTGGTTGAGATACGGACGGAATTCTCGGTAACCACAACTTGGAATTCGCCCTTGAGAACCCTGGTTTACCGCCATTCCGATGTATTGCCGGAAGCAATTTCCAGAGTGTCCTTGGAGCGGCCGAAGGAGAGCGTGTGGCAAGGCGTGTGAGCGCTAATCGTAATCAGGCTTTCCGAGTTGCGGCGATTGTGACCATCCGGCCTTCGCTTCGCCCGGAAATCGATAACCCGGAGGCTAAGAGTTCAGCAATGACCCACTTGACAGGAAGACAAAGCTTCTTGTAGCTGCTTTTGTGCAGCGTCCAATTGCCATCGTCGTCGCGAAGATTTATCAGATCGTGGACTACGACGGTTTCGACCGTTTCGTATTCGAGAAAACAAGTCATCGCGCGGCGGTCGTCGCTACGTACGGGAATAAAGCGATCGAGACCCAATAATTCGACACTCGCGAGATCTCGATAGGTGGCCACGAACCTTCCTCCCGGTTTAAGCGCACGAGCGACAGACTGGAATAAATTGGAGACCTCTGACCGGCTGGACAGGTGAGTCAGCGTATCGCCCATACAGACCGCAATCTCCACCGAGGCTGGACTAACCAGGGAATCGAGTTCGCGCAAATCGGCGTGTTTCGTGACGATATTGCGCGAACCAACTCTAGCGGAAAGATGGCGGAGCAACTTCTCACTGGTATCAATCGCGAGTACTTTATATCCGCGATCGGACAAGGCAACGGACTGAAACCCCGAGCCGCATCCAAGATCCACGGCGAGGCCACCAGCGAGGTCCTTTCCGAGGAATTCGTCCAAGATAGTTTGTTGTTCCGCGACTTTGGCTTCAAACGGTAACCCGAACATCCACTCGTAGTGGTCCGCCAATAAATTCTCGTAGTGTTCTTGCGCGCTAGCGGGCATCTGTGCGGTCATAACGGTTTGAAGTAACAGAGAATAGTTGAGCGATCACACAATCATGATCAGCGGATCGGTCCGGGGTAAAACCTCTCCCACATAAATCGCAGCTCCTCCGCGGTTCTGAACAGCACGAAGGAACTGCGTCGAGGCCTTCGCCGAGATCGAAAGCAACAATCCTCCGGCGGTTTGCGGATCGAAAAGCAAGGCCTTGGTTATTTCGTCCACCTTTGGCCCGAATTCCACCACGCATTCAGCGAATTCGCGATTGGCTTTCAAGCCAGCAGGCACACAGCCTGCCCGCACACTTTCCACAGCGCCAGCGAGCAAAGGTATCTTTGCGGAATCAATTCGCAGACTGACGTTGCTGGCCAAAGCGACTTCGCGAGCGTGACCGATGAGGCCAAAGCCGGTTATGTCGGTTGCGCCGTGGACATCCCCACCTAGTTCCGCCGCGGCCTCGGCAGCAAGCTTGTTGAGAGTGGTCATGGACTTTGCCGCAGCCTCGATCCACGCTGGTTCCGCCTTACCCTGCTTGATAGCGGTGGAGATGACGCCCGTGCCTAGAGCTTTCGTAAGGACGAGCACATCCCCGGCTTTTGCTCCGCCATTTGCCAGAATTCTGTCTGGATGAACAGAACCGGTGACTGCATATCCGAACTTGATTTCCTCATCGCGAATACTGTGGCCGCCAATGACGGTGCATCCGGCTTCGATCATTTTTGAAAGGCCACCGGCGAGGATTTGTCCGAGAATCCCCAGATCTTTCTTATCAGGAAAGCAGACCATGGCCAGCGAACTGATGGGGCGGCCTCCCATGGCGTAGACGTCACTAAGGGCGTTGACCGCCGCAATCTGTCCGAAGGTGTAAGGGTCATCGACGATGGGAGTGAAAAAATCCACAGTCTGCACCAACGCAAGTTCGGGCGAAATTTTGTACACCCCGGCGTCATCGGCAGTGTCAAAGCCGATTAGAACGTTCGGGTCGTCTTGCTTGGGCAATTGTCCAAGGATTGAGTCCAGCGCCGCCGGACTTAGCTTGGACGCTCAACCGGCTGACTTCACCGATGCCGTGAGACGAACTGGTTCGACTGGTTTCATAGGTCAATGGTACAGGCGACGGACAGATTGTTGAACTTTCCACCAGTTAGATTCCCATGCCGTTTATAAGTTTCACTAAGCTGGCAAAATTCCGTCCGACGCGAGGTTTCGCCCGTTTTCGTGACATGGGAAGTCCCCTTGGGTGGTCGCCAACAGTACAACGACCCTTCGAATGATCGAAATAAGGCCGGCACCTGAAACCTTTCCGGGAGATCCGACTCTCACCCTTTGCAAGGAAAACTCGGGGAGTTCGGATCTTACTAGCGTAAAGGCTTGGCTTTTTGAGGGAAGATTCTAATCAGAACTGTTCAACCGATGAGGAAGCACGGTCGCAATCTCTGTATGTCGTCAGGCAGATCGACGATTCTGATGCATTAGTCCCTACCCAGTGACGACCTGAGACGACTCATCACCCTAGGGAGTCCGGAGAAACGACTGATGGGCAGCACCCTACCAAAACGGGTCCTTATTCTTGGCGGCGGTTTTGCAGGTCTCGCCGTCGCCAGGGAGTTAGAGAAGACTCTCGCTCGGGATGCCTCCGTCGAGGTCACCCTCATCAATCGCGATAACTTCTTTCTGTTCACGCCGATGCTTCACGAAGTTGCAGCCAGCGACCTGGATCTCACGACGATCGTGAATCCTGCGCGCAAGATGCTGCGGAATGTCCATTTTTTTGCTGGTGAAATCTTGCAGATCGATGTCGAACATAGAAAAGTCGTCGTTTCCCACGGCTTTGATCACCATCAGCACACTCTGGAGTTCGATTACCTTGTCCTCGGCCTCGGTGCAGTGACCAATCACTATGGGCTTCCTGGTTTGAAAGAAAACGCGCTGACAATGAAGTCGCTGGGCGACGCCATGCGGTTGAGAAATCATCTCATCGCTCACCTGGAAGAAGCTGACAGCGATTGCTGCAAACTGAAAGAGCCTCTGCTAGCGTTTGTTGTCGCTGGCGGTGGTTTCGCAGGTGTGGAGACGATCGCTGGAATCAACGATTTCGTCCGCGGTGCGCTGCGATCTTACCACAAGCTGACCCAAGACATGCTTCGGATCGTCCTTGTACATTCTGGCCCGGTCATCTTGCCAGAATTGGACCAAAAGCTAGGAGCTTACGCGCAGCGCAAGCTGATGGATCGCAAGGTGGAAGTTCGCTTGAAGACAAAAGTGGAAGGGTTCTCTGGCGGGGAGGTCCGGCTTAGCGATGGAACCACGATTCGCACGAACACGCTCGTTTGGACTGCGGGAACGTCAGCAAATCCGCTGCTCGAATCGATACCGTGTGCAAAGGAACGCGGCCGTCTGCTCGTAACGGAATCTCTTGAGGTTCGCGATTTGCCTGGTGTTTGGGCTCTAGGGGATTGTTCAGCTGCATTGGATCCGCGGACCGGCGGGTTCTATCCGCCTACGGCGCAGCATGCACTACGGCAAGGCAAGATCGTAGCGCACAACATTGCAGCATCTGTTCGGGGGCGGGAAAAGAAACCGTTCCGTTTTTCGACGATTGGACAGCTCGCCGCCATTGGCCGGCGAACGGGCGTCGCCAACATCTTGGGAATCAACTTTTCAGGGTTTAGCGCGTGGTGGCTGTGGCGCACGATTTACCTGAGCAAACTGCCGCGATTCGAAAAGAAACTGCGGGTTGCCTTCGACTGGACACTTGACCTGCTCTTTTCAAAGGACCTCGTTCAGTTCTTGGATATCCGCGCGCCCATGGTTTCGCGCCCAGAAGTAGATAGCGGCTTGGAATGGTCAGTTTCACGAGTAGACGGAAAAGAAGGTTAAACCAATCGATCCATCGTTGGCAAAATCGAAGGCAAGAGTTAACTTATGAAATCTAAGAGTGCCACCGGGAGTAACCAATCGACAGGACCGGAAGTGGCCCAAGCTGAAAAAGCTCGAACGCAAAATGCCCCGAGTCCCGCGGAGATCCAACAGCGAGCCTACGAAATACACATCGAGCGCGGCTGCGCGCACGGGCCGGATGTGGACGACTGGCTACAGGCGGAGCGTGAGCTAGAGGCGAGGTATCGGACCGGCTAGCCTGTTGGACTTTGTATATCGAAGAGCTTGTTTCCACGCGTTCAGAATTTTGATTTGGAGGGCAGGCGATGAGAGTGAGGAGTGGTCTGGCGATGTGGCCAAAGGGCGTTATCCCATATTCAATTCTTGCCGTCCTGCTGGTGCCGTTGACTGGGTGCTCGCGTACGAACAACGAATCTCACACGACACTACGCCTCAGCATGATCCCGACGACCGATCCAGGGAAAATTATCCGTGAGAGTCAACCCTTCATCGACTATCTGCAAATGAAGACCGGAGCGAAAGTGGAGCTGACCGTTCCGACCAATTATGCCGCAGTGGTAGAAGCGGTAAGCAACGACCGCGTGGACATCGCCTATTTTGGGGGCTTCACCTTCGTACAAGCTTCCGCACGCGCCGGGGCTTTGCCCTTGGTTCAACGCGAGCGTGACCAGAATTTTCACAGCCTGTTTATCACCCAGCCGAAAAGCTCTATTCGTTCGCTGAATGACTTGCGAGGGCACAGCTTCGCTTTCGGCGATGTGAATTCGACCTCTGGTCACTTAATGCCGGCATATTTCATGCAACAACAGGGCGTGGACCACTCGGTGATCGACAAAGCCATTTACACCGGCGGGCACGACGCGACTGCACTGGCTGTCGCCAACGGGAAGGTCGATGCTGGAGCCATGGACGAACTGGTTTATGGGCGGATGATTAAGGAAGGTAAGTTGAGCGAATCCCAAGTAAGGGTATTCTATACCACCCCGCCGTTCTTCGATTATGTTTGGGCCGCGCGCAAAGGGCTCAATCCTGCCACCGCCAAAGCGTTTGCAGATGCCATGCTTGCTCTCGATTCAGGAAACGCTGAGCAGAAGACGATACTGGACCTATTGAGTGCTTCCAAATATGTAAAGGCTGAAGATTCCAGCTATGGGCCGCTACGGCAAGCGGCAAAAGACGCGGGACTGTTGAAGTGAATTATTCGATCGAGAACGTCAGTAAGGATTTTTTTGTGGGCCACCGTAGCACGCTCGCACTCGATGGCGTTTCTTTGGCTGTGGCGGCAGGCGAGCATCTGTCCGTTTTAGGCAGCTCCGGCGCCGGCAAAACTACTCTATTCCGGCTGCTCAACGCTACCCTGCGACCCACCAGAGGGTCGGTTCGCGTGGATGGATGCGATTTCGGCAGGATGTCCAGCCCCGAATTGCGTGGTGCTCGACGGCGCATCGGCACGATCTACCAGCAACATAATCTCGTCCCTTCCCTCACGTCCCTTCAAAACACGCTTTGTGGCTGCCTGGGACGTTGGTCGATGGCACAAACTGTGCGCAGCATCTTCCGTCCTGGGGCAACCGATGTGCAGGAGGCGACGCACGCGCTCGAACTCGTCGGCCTGGCGGACAAGCGACTCGCGCGAGCTGACGAACTTTCCGGCGGGCAGCAACAACGCTTGGCCATTGCGCGGGTGCTTATGCAGAAGCCGGAAGTAATCCTGGCGGATGAACCGATAGCATCGCTCGACCGCGCGTTAGCCGACGAGATTATTTCTTTACTGGTACGGGTTGGCTCGGAAGGCAAGCGGACACTCATCGTGGCGCTTCACAAAGTTGAATTGGCTTTGGAACACTTTCCGCGGGTCATCGGTCTGGGCGAGGGCAGGATGCGTTTCGACTTGCCGTCGAACACCGTACACGAAGATGTTCTGCAAGACCTTTACGGAAAGCACGGACAAGAGGCCCTGCGGGTTCAGGATGAAGACCGTTTCCAACGCGAATTCGGCTGCTCTCGATAACCAACTCTTGAGCGGCCGTGTCTGGACGCCGCGCCGGGGCGCGGCGCTTGTGGCCGCTGTTTTTGTGCTTGTCATTTGTTGGCAGATAGACGGCGTGCGGCTCAGTACTGTTTTCCAGCGCTCCACGGCTGGCGCTTTGTGGACGTTGTTGAGCGGCCTGTTCCCTCCGGACCTCTCGTTTGGATTCTTGCGGATTGTGTCTCGGGCGTTGCTCTCCACGCTGGCAACTGGGATCGCTGGAACATTTCTTTCGGTGCTGATTGCAATTCCGCTCGCGGCATTATCGACGCCCATCTTGTGGCGGCGCGGAATCCTGGTCGCGGCCGACGAAGGAAATCTGGGTTCGACTTTGCGAGCGGCCGCGAGCCGCGCGGTGCTTGCGTTTCTCGGGTTCCTGCGGGCAATTCCGGACCTGGTCTGGGGTCTGTTGTTCGTAACCGCAGTGGGCCTGGGCTCTCTCGCCGGCACGCTGGCTCTAGCTGTCTCCTACGCTGGCGTGTTGGGCCGGGTCTACGCCGACGCTTTCGCCGATGTGGATCCGCGTCCGCTCGAGGCGTTGCAGGCCACCGGCGCAACGCGCGGGCAGATCTTCCTGCGCGGTATCTGGCCGCAGGCTCGTCCGACCGTGACGGCTTACACGCTTTACTCTTTCGAGTGCTGTGTCCGCGCCGCTTCGGTTTTGGGCTTCGTCGGTGCTGGAGGTATCGGGTACGAGATCAGCCTTTCCATGCGCCTATTTGAGTACGGGCAAGCCATGACGTTAATCCTGGCGCTCGTGCTGTTGCTGGCCTCGACCGATGTGCTGAGCCGGCGTTTACGGCGAAGTTTGCAGCCGAATGCAGGCCCAGCGGAAAATCCAAGGCTCCTGCAAGGAAATTCAGCCTCAAGGCACGGAAGTTTTAGGGTACCTCTGAGACGGGCTCGCTATGTCATTGTGGCCGCCGTATTGACGGGTAGTTTTTATTTCGCGGGATTCACTCGCGAGCATTTTGGTGACGCGCATGTCCTCGGCAACATGTTGCGGTTTTGCAGCGGGATGTTTCCGCCAGACTTTGCGAAAGATTTTGTGTTTGGCCTGGGGCCGTTGGTACTGCAAACGCTGGCGATTTCGATTTTGGGTACGATAATAGGAATCGCAATCGGCGGCCTTTTGGCAATTCCGGCGACTTCGAGTTTGGTCCTCGCCCAGCCGGACTCACCTGACGTGCAATCTATCTCCAACCGCGGTCTGCGCTGGAGCATTTTCTGGGCGGCACGCCTTGCGCTGAACGTGTTGCGTTCTATCCCCGATCTGGTTTGGGTATTGATCTGTATCGTGGTTATCGGTATTGGCCCGTTTGCTGGCACTTTAGCAATCGGTCTGCATACCGCAGGAGTTTTGGGAAAGCTGTATGCGGAAACGCTGGAGGAAGTACCGCGCCAACCAGTAGAGGCGCTTCGCGCGCTCGGGGCCGGGCCATTTCAGGTTTTATCCTGGGGACTTTGGCCGCAAGCCAAGCGAATGCTGGCCAGTTACACCGTCGTGCGTTGGGAAACGAACCTCCGCGTCTCAGCCATCCTCGGGCTCGTAGGCGGCGGCGGGCTGGGACAAGCCGTCTACAACAACGTACAACTCGGTTTCTATGCCAGGTTAGGTACTCTGCTGCTCGTTATTTACGGGCTGGTGATGGTCTCCGATTGGATCGGCGATAGCGTATTCCGTCCTTCCGTGGCCACTTGACATGCACATACCAGACACAACACGGTTCAAACGCGTCGCTAACGATGCCGCTCATCCATTCGTTCTGGGAGCGCAAATGCAATTCCCTACCATCGCCCGGAATACACAAGTAATTGCCGGAAGGACACGCGCGCGCAGCAGTAAAGGTATACAAGAATGAGTCAACAGTCCGCACAACCGAGTTTGCAACATGGGTTGGTCCGTCTCGCGCCGTCGCGGGGGTTCGCCATCGGACTGGGCTTAACCAACGAATGCAATCTATCCTGCTCGTTCTGCTACCGCGATCCAGCCCGCGTTGACCGCTTGAGCCTCGAGCAAGTGCGCTCCGCGATGGCCAGCCTCCCAGTCCGTTCCGTGAATCTCGGCACGGGTGAAAATGGAATGCACCCGGAGTTCCGTGAAATCCTGGCGTTCCTTCGAACCCTGCCAGTGAAGCTCACCATCACTTCGAATGGGCACAGCGTCGCGGTGCTCACCGACGAGGAGTTGCGTGCTTTCCACGATATCGAGTTTTCCCTGGATTATTCCAGCGAAGCAAAACAGGACGCCCAGCGCGGCTCCGGAAATTGGGCGCTGATCCACGAGCAGGCGGAGCGTTGCGTGCGACTCGGAGTTCCGGTCACTTTCATTGCCGTAATGATGAAGGCCAACTATCTAGGATTGGCCAACGTGGCGCGCGTAGCTAAACGCTACGGGGCACCGCTGCGCGTCAACGTCTATCAAGCGGTGCGCTCCGACTTATACGCTCTGACGTACGAGGAATATTGGCAAGGCTTTCGCGCGTTGTTTGCAGAAACCGACGTGATTGCCATTGGGGAGCCGCTGGTTCGCGCCATGGCAGGTCTGCCCGCAAGATCGGGCGGCTGCGGAGTCAGCACCGTGCGTGTCACGCCTCGCGCCACCACGCAGCCGTGCGTTTATTGGCCTGGCGTCGGCGAGCCGCTTTCGCTGCTGGTCTCGCTCGGTTCGGAAGTCGTGGAAACCTCCCCCTTCGTGGAGGCGCGCACCGCGCCAGAGGTTTGCCGTTCGTGCGCGTACCTGGCGTCTTGCCACGGGGGGTGTGCGGGACGCCGCCGCCTGCAAAACGCCCTGCGCGAGCCGGACTCGTATTGCCCAATCGTCCGGGGAAAAACCGAAAAGCTGGAAGTACGCATGGCTCCGGCGCGCGAGCTGCCCAAGGGCGAAAGCGCGTGTACCACCATCGTGATCGCCCGCGATTAGCATTACGCTTCGCTAGCCAGGGAAAAGACCAGGTAGCTGCGCAGCACAAAAGAAAAGAGATTCCGACCTAGGGAGATGGAGAGAAAATCATGACGACGAGCCTCACCGCACCAGCCAACAATACCCAAGAAGCTCCGCAGCCGCACACGCGCATCGCTTTGGTCATCCTACGGCTGACCATTGGCGCGATGTTTGTTTGGGTTTTCTTCGAAAATCTGGGCAAAGGCCTCTACAAGCCAGCAAGTTACGCGGCCCTCATTCGCGATTACATTGAGAACGGTAACGCCCCCACCATATGGAAGAGCGTGATGGAGCTCGCGGCGAGTCACGCATCTGTAGCTGCACCCCTTCAGGGACTGACGGAAATTTCCCTTGGAGTGCTGCTGGTGATCGGCCTTTTTACGCGCCCGGCCGCCCTCGTGGCTTTTGCGTTCCTCGCCAGTCTATGGGTTTCGGAGTGGGGAACTGCGTGGATATGGGAGCTGCTAGTTCCCGTACTGGCCTCGCTTGCGTTGGCCATAGGGGGCGCGGGCCGGACGTGGGGTATTGATTCCTTTTTGGCGCGCAGGCGACCAAGCGCTCTCTGGTGGTAACCAAACGGAGGTTGAGTGCGAGTCTCAATCATCATTCCTACCCGCAACGAGGCGCAGGCCATCAGCCGTGTCCTGGGTGATCTTCCCGCCCCTCTCGTCACCGAGGTCATCGTCGTCGACAACAACTCGACAGACGGGACGCCTGAGATTGCGGCACGTATGGGTGCCCGAGTCGTGACCGAACCGCGGCGCGGGTATGGCCAGGCCTGCCTGACCGGGCTCGCTTGCACTAGCGCGCCCGATGTTGTCGTATTCCTTGACGGCGACTACAGCGATCGGCCTGGTGAGCTTCCGCTTCTCCTTGCTCCGATTTCCGAGGGGCGCGCCGACATCACCATCGGTTCGCGTCTTGCGGGTCCGCGTACGCCCGGGGCGCTTCCCTGGCACGCCCTGTTCGGCAATTGGCTTGCGGCCAGCTTGATCACGAAGCTCTACGGATTAAAGATCAGCGACCTCGGTCCGTTCCGCGCTGCACGCGCCGATGCCCTCCGAGCGGTTGCACTGGAAGAGACCACTTACGGATGCGCCGTGGAATTAATCCTAAAGGGAGCCACCCAGGGTTTCCGCATCGTCGAGGTCCCGGTAAGCTATTACCCGCGGATCGGGAAATCCAAGATCAGCGGCACATTCAGAGGCACCGTTGGAGCCACGTGGTTCATTCTGAGTCGGATCGCGCGCTACTACTTCCGCCGACGAAAAGACAGCATGCCACGGTCGGCGTGAAATCCCACGCGGCAATGCTTAGGGAACCTCTAACGAACGGTGACACATTTCAATGACAATAACGAATCGCACGCTAGTCATCATGGCCAAAGCCCCCAGACCGGGCTCGGTGAAGACCAGGTTGGCCAAGAGTCTCTCTCTGGAAGCGGTCACCGGGTTGTACCGATGCCTTCTGAACGACACGATAGCTCTCGCGCAGGGACTCGATCATGTGGAGATTGCCATTGTGTGCCCCACGTCCGACGTTGACGACGTTGCACACGCGGTGGGTAAAACAGTGCGCATCGTGCCTCAGACGGGTCAAGGACTCGCCGCGGGCCTTGCCTCCGTTTTCGCGCATTTTGCAACTCCTGGCCACCAGCGCGTCATTGCCTTCAACAGCGACAGCCCGCACCTGCCGGCATCCGTACTGGAGACCGCGTTCGACGTACTCGAAGCCTGCGACCTGGTTGTAGGGCCCACCCACGACGGTGGCTATTATCTTGTCGGGGCCAGGGCGTCCCATCCAGATCTGTTCATCAGTGATGGGATGGGAACAGCGAATGCGCTTGAGGCGCTGCTGACGCGCGCCCGTGCGCTGGGGCTTTCGGTACATCTGACCGATCCGTTCTACGACGTCGATGTAGCGGGAGATCTCAGTCAACTCGCGAATGAACTGCAGCGCCTCCCAGGGAAAGCACCAAGAACGGCTAAATGGCTTTCGGAGAGGGCTAGTGCGGGAGGCGAATAATGGATTTCTATGAAGAAGACAGTTCAAATCTTCCGAGGCTATATCCAACGCCTTAAGACTCTTTGGCCCCGTGGCATTGTCACGCTAGGGCTCGCTGCCCTCGCGGCAGGGTTGACAGGTATCTTCAGGTGGGTCGAGCGGCAACAGGACTTGGACGCGCGCATGCCGGAATTCATCGGACTCCTGCTGCTTGCGGGCATCCTCTATGTGATAGGAGTGTTTTGGGTCGAGAGGTTTCGCCTCGGAGCAACCGCTCTTCTCATCATCCTGGCGAGCGCGGTTTTGTTTCGCATCGTGCTGCTGCCGGCCAGGTCGACACCTTCTGACGATGTGTATCGCTACCAATGGGATGGTCGGGCGCAACGAGCACATCTAAATCCATACGTCGTATCCCCCGATTCGGAAGAGCTAGATTGGCTGCAGAATCCTGACCACCCTGAACCACCCGGTGAAGAGACTCCGACCATTTACCCGCCACTGAGCGAATTGACCTTCCGGCTGATCGAAACGGTGCCCGGATACAAACGGGTCTCGACGATCCTCGACCTGGCGAGCGCTGTTGTGCTGATGCTCCTGCTGGCCGCGATGAAACAGCCTCTGCATCGTATGCTTGCCTACGCGTGGAATCCCACTGTGCTCATTTCGTTTGCGATGTCCGGTCATTTTGATTCGCTCGCCATCGTCACATTCTTGGCGGCGCTCTTTTTTCTAGTGACGAATCGCCCAGCGCTTTCGATGGGTTCGCTCGCGCTGTCGTTTCTGTCCAAGTTCTTTCCGATCTTGCTCTTGCTTACGTTCCTAAAGCGCGTGCGACTCGCTCAGGTAGGTCTCTTCGTATCGCTGATTTTCGCGTTTTATGTTCCGTTCTTGAGCGCCCGCTGGCATCTATTGGATGGCGCGAGGAACTACGCTCGAGATTGGGTGAACAACGGCAGCCTCTTCCACCTGCTGCGTTTTGTCGCGGGGTCGCGGGCCGGTGGCGAGCTGATCGCGGCCCTGATGCTGTTAGCTGCGATTGGCTATTTAGCGAAAAGACGGGCGGCGCCGCTGTGGTCGAGTCTCGTTCTCACGGGAGGAGTGCTTCTGTTGTCGCCGACTGCCTATCCCTGGTATTTCACTTGGTCGATCCCGTTCCTGTGTTTTTACCCAAGCCGCGCATGGTTGCTCATGAGCGTCACTAGCGTCTTGGCCTACACTCCTGCAATCGCCTACGGGGCAGGGGAACCGCTCAAGAATTCTCTTCTGATGTTGTCGCTCGAATACGGTCCGGTCTACCTTTGGCTGGCCTACTATTGCTGGGCCGCGCGCAGGACTAAACTATCTCCGGGTCCGCAGAAGGTTGGGCTTTCGGCGGCTGGTATGGTACGCAACGCTATTTTGCCGAATGAGCACTCCCGCTGCTTGATTCGCAGCATTGGAGCGCGTGGCAATTCCGGCGAGTGGCCAGCATGTTCTTTGGTAGCAGGCAATCCAACGGAAATCGGTGTATCGCTGTTGACGGTTGCCGCTTCGCGAGATTGAGGTCGTCAGCAGCGTAATCATCGCCACGCTACTATGCATATAGCACCATAAAAGCCCCTGATAAGGGCGAGGTCGGTGGTTCAAGTCCACCCAGGCCCACCATATCGCCTATGGCCAGGGTGCCTTCATCTCCGGCACCGCCAATTCTCTGGTGAACGGCCAGTTACGTCCCCTCGCAGCGGCCCGTCGCGTTGAAGGCGAGACTCGCGCCGTCGAAATCCTTCTGGACCGTTTGAGCTTGACATTTAATACGTACGGGCGTATTGATATCTTGTGAGCAAACCATCGCTTCGCGAAGACATCCTCAATGCCGGCCTCAAGGTCATGTTTCGATCGGGATACCAAACGGCGACTGTACGCGATATCTGCGCAGCCGCTGGGGCGCCAAAAGGCTCCTTCACCAATCACTTCCGTTCCAAAGAAGCCTTTGCCCGGGAAGTCCTGAATCGCTATTTTGCAGGCACCAAGGAGTTTGTCAAACAGGCTTTGGACGACAAGTCCTTGACCCCCCGACAGCGGCTGAAACGGTACCTGGACATCATCACGGGCTACGCGGCAGACCGCAAATGGAATCTCGGTTGCCTGATCGGCGATTTCAGTCTTGAGACCACCTCGCACAGCGAACTCTTGCGGCTGAGGCTGGAAGCAATCTTCCGGGAGTGGCGCACTCCATTTGCCGAATGCATTGCCGAAGCTCAAGCGATCGGTGAAATCGAGTCAACATTTGATCCGGTTGAACTCGCCGAATTCCTCCTGGCTTCCTGGGAGGGAGCAATTCTCCGTATGAAGGTCGAGCGCAGCCCTGCTGCGCTCGAGCGTTTCAAAACAATCGCCTTTCAAACCGTATTCAAGGAGCTGAAATGAATATCCTCACTGATGTTGCACTACCCCAGGTAAATGTCCTGGGGTCCACCATGGCCTACCGGGAAGCGGGAGAGCGCGAAGCTCCGGTTGCGCTTTTTCTACATGGGAACCCGACCTCGTCGTATGTATGGCGGAATGTTCTTCCACACGTTGCGCCGGTGGCGCATTGCATCGCACCGGATCTTATCGGGTTTGGCCAATCGGGAAAGCCCGACATCGAGTACCGGGTAGCCGATCATGTGCGATACCTCGATGCGTTCCTCGACCATGCTGGAATCTCATCGGCATTTGTCGTAGCGCAGGACTGGGGTACCGCACTGTCATTTCTTTTGGCAGCCCGCAGGCCGGAGTTTATCCGGGGGCTTGCTTTTATGGAGTTTATCCGGCCCCTTCCTTCATGGGATGGCTTTGTTCCAGGTGCCATCGAGACTTTCCAGAAGTTCAGGACACCTGGAGTCGGCGAAGAGATGATTCTCGAAAACAACTTTTTCGTGGAGGCGATTCTTCCTGGGGCAACCGTGCGAAAACTGACGGATGAGGAGATGTCTGTTTACAGAGCGCCCTTTCCAACCCCCGAGTCACGACGGCCCACCTGGCGATTCCCGAATGAGATTCCGATCGCGGGAGAGCCAGCCGATGTGTATTCAAGCTTGGAAAAAGCACATGAAGCTCTAACACAGTCGACTTACCCCAAGCTGCTTTTTGCGGGAGATCCAGGTGCTATCGTATCGCCTGCTCTGGCCGCGAGCTTTGCCAAGGGACTAAAGAACTGTAGCCTGGTGCAACTTAGCTCCGGCCTTCACTACCTGCAGGAAGACCATCCCGATGTGATCGGCGCCAATATCAAGGAATGGCTCATCGAATTGGGGATTCGTTCTAGCCCAAAGCAGAAGCTGGCACTTGTTCCGCACATGGGAACATTATGAAAAAGATCAAAGCTGGAATCTTGGCAACCGTGTCGCTAGCGGCGGTTAGCTCGGTGGCGTCAGCACAAACGTCTGCTTCCCAAACCACCCTTGTTACCGTCGAGAACTACAATCGCGCACAAACCGACGTCAATTTCGCCGGAGTGGTGAAGAACGGCGGTTTCGGCGATTTCCGACATGGCCGTGAGCTTGCTCCGCCCGCTCAACAGGGCATCGTCCGGCCCAACCGTGACACGTTGTATTCGTTCGCAATCGTCGACCTCGATGCCGGATCGGTGACGATTACACTGCCAGACGCCCGCAAGCGCTTCATGGGCATGCAGATCGTCAATCAGGATCAATACACCCCGGCTACCTATTACGGCGCGGGCACTCACACCCTGACACGAGAGATGGTTGGCACGCGCTATGCCATTGTCGTAGTCCGTTTCTTTGTCGATTTCTCGAACGAGGAAGACGTCCGGCAAGTCCACGCTTTGCAGGATGAGATCCGGTTCAGCCAGAAAAGGCCCGGCACGTTTGAAGTCCCTCATTGGGATGAGACAAGTCTCAAGAAGGTTCAGGCGGCGCTCCAGCAACTGGGAACTACGCTCTCCGATACGCGGCACATGTTCGGTGGCAACGAAAAAGAAGTCGACCTGGTGAAGCATCTAATCGGAAGCGCCATGCTGTGGGGCGGCACTCCCGAGAAGGATACCCTCTATCTGCCGATCACGCCGGCCAGCAACGACGGCAATACCATTTATGGGCTGACGGTCAGGGACGTACCTGTCGACGCTTTCTGGTCAATTACGGTTTACAACAGCGAGGGTTACCTCCATCCGAACCTCTACAATGCCTACGCGTTGAACAGCCTCACGGCGAAGAAAGACCCGGATGGTGCGATCAACATCCAGTTCGGAGGGTGCGACGGCAAGATCCCCAATTGCCTTCCAATCACGAAGGGATGGAGCTACACCGTGCGCCTATTTCGCCCGCGCGCAGAAATTCTCGATGGCAGGTGGAAATTTCCTTCGGCCGCGCCCGAGAATTGAAAGAACTTCTACGACATGCTGCAAATGCGTTGTCAAATCACGCCGGGAGGAGTCGAGGAGGTGTTCCGATTGATTGCTACGAGTGGCGATCAACTGGATCTACGGGTACTTGCAGACAAATTTGAAGTCAGGGTTATCGGCCCTCCACTATTGGGCGTTTAACCCATCCAACCCATTGTGGAAAGTTAGCAGTTCCGCCGGCGGTGCTCGAAACCGATTCGCTTTTGAAGCAAAAACTGGGAAACATCTTCAGGCTGGAACGAGATATTTTCCAACCCACAACCCAACCCACAGAATGCAGTGTCTTGTGCGATTTTGAACGACTTAGGCGGCCCTTGGCAGTCCCCGCGGTCTTGTAAGTTGTTGTAAAACCTTTCAGGGGGCCGCTGTCACGGCAGAGGTCGCGAGTTCGAGTCTCGTCGTCCCCGCCATTCCTAATCAAGCACTTACGCCTGTGGAAGAATTTTCGCGTGGGCACAAAAAGGTACAAATTCCGCGCGAGGCGTCAAATTCCGCGCACAGCTCCTCTATAACTAATGTTTACGTTCAACCTCGGCCTAGGGGGCTGCTCGTTCCCCTTCGTGCCCTCGTCCAGCTTCTATTCGCCATTTCCAATAATCAGCGAGACAACTGGATGGTCGCCTAACCGGAAGCTATCCGGCTTCCACGACGGCCCCACTCTTTCTTAACGTAACGCCGGGGCTTGACAGCCTTAAACGTAACTGATACGGTTCTCTTTATGGCCATGAACAGTCGTTTGGCGAGTGCCGTCCACATCATGAGTTTCGTCGCTTACGCTGGCGACGAGGGGACGACTTCGGAGGCAATCGCGAAAAGCCTCCAGACCAACCCGGTCGTGGTGCGGAAGATCCTCAAGCTCCTCGAGCGAGAGGGACTGGTCGCCCTTCGCCAAGGCCGCCACGGCGGCGTCGGTCTCCGACACCCGGCATCTGGCATAACACTCGGTCAGATCTACAAGGCGGTTGAAAGCGAGACCGGAGTTCTTGCGATGCGCAGCCATGTGCATGAGAGATGCGTGGTGGCCTGCGCGATGAAACGAAGGCTTGGGCCAATCTTCAACGCTGCGAACGACGCCGTTGAGCAGGCTCTCAGCAAAACGAGTCTCGCGGAGCTGATACGTGGCGTCGGCTAAATTTACCCGCAACTATAACCGACACGGACATGTTTAATCCAAAGGAGTGACGACAATGGGTAGGCTAGCGGACAAGAATATCCTTATCACCGGCGGCAACAGCGGGATCGGGCTGGCCGCAGCGCAGGAATTCGACAGAGAGGGCGGGCCAAAGGAGCCATCATGAGCCAGCCCATCTCCGCCGATTTCCCGTTCACCCTGAAGAGCGTCGAGGTCCACGGTGCACGCATGACCTATGTCGATGAGGGTCGCGGTGATCCCATTGTCTTCCTCCACGGTAACCCGACCTCGTCGTATCTGTGGCGCAACATCATCCCGTACCTGACCGGTTTCGGCCGCTGCATCGCGCCCGTTCTCATCGGCATGGGCCGGTCCGACA
>Ga0179592_10000391_pt1 | contig 17373 bp, 13 predicted proteins | sample CZODoug2_1_08_16_FD_148623 | JGI IMG/M metagenome (GOLD analysis project Ga0179592, IMG submission 148623) | Vadose zone soil fungal communities from Angelo Coast Range Reserve, California, USA - CZODoug2_1_08_16fungal (Illumina Assembly) | ecosystem: Environmental > Terrestrial > Soil > Vadose...
ATCGCCGCTCCGCCTGGGCCCACCGCCGGTGATCTAAGAAAGACTACACCACATCGCACCGTGGTCAATATGCGAGTTCACTCTGAGAGGTCTGCATGCCCCCGCAACCTGGATGCCGCGATCCAGAGCAGAGCCCAAGGAAGCGCGTTTAGTGGTGAATACGTGAGTTTGATCCCTTGACGCTCGCGGCGCGGATGGGAGTATATGAAGTTAGTCGGCCATTGCTCCGATCCGGCGATTCAGAGAAGATGACTTCGCTGGACCGAAGCGGACTGACCGATATGCTCCTGTCAGGCGAGGAACCGGGGTCACCGACTGGTGCGTCGCCACCCCCGAGCTGTAGCGATATGCGCGCATCAGCATCCCGGGCGGCGTGGACCGACGATCAGCTCGAGGCCGATCGCTGACCCGTATCATTTCGAGCCAAGCGATGTGCGGGGTGGCGGTCGTCGCTCGCCAGTCTCGCAGCGCTCGTCGAGGCGGGCTAGAATGCCGGGGGAAAACTCAACCTGCCTCGTATTGGAGGGCACCTGGGTAGTGCGATTCGTATAGGCCTTATTTCGGATACGCATGACCTTCTCAGACCCCAGGCGATTGACTTCTTGCGCGGCAGTGATTTCATCATCCACGCCGGTGATATCTGCGACTCGATGGTCATTGATGAACTCGCGCGCATTGCGCCGGTCACGGTGGTACGCGGCAACAACGACAGGGGCGCATGGGCCAACGCGTTGCCGGAGACGGAATTGGTCAAGTTCGGCGGGACTTTCATCTATGTCATTCACGATCTTGCGCAACTCGATATTGACCCAAATGGCGCCGGAGTCCGAGTCGTGGTGTCCGGCCACTCACACAGGCCGGTCATCGAGCACCGCGACGGCGTTGTTTTCGTGAATCCTGGAAGTGCGGGCCCACGACGATTCAAACTGCCGATCTCGGTTGCCGAACTTGTTGTTGCGGGAGATTTGGTGTCGGCCCGAATCGTCGAACTGACGCACGAATGTGCACGGCTGACTTAGGCACAAGGAGCTTTCCAGGATGGCGACGATGACGCGTTACACCGGGGGTTGTCTTTGCGGTGCATTGCGGTATGAAGCTCACGGGGAACCGTCCTGCTCGGGTCACTGCTATTGCGCGGATTGTCGAAAGGCATCCGGCTCTGGCTTCATACCCTTCATGGGTTTCTCGCGAGATGCGGTGAGGTTTAGCGGCGAGACTCTCCAGTTTCGATCGAAGGCCGCGAGCGGCGGTGATGCGGTGCGCAACTCCTGCGCTGTGTGCGGCGGCCTCGTATTCGGCGGGGAACTCGATATTTCGGATAGTTTCACGATTTATGCGGGCTCGCTGGACGAGCCGTTGGCATTCCATCCGACGATTGCGATCTTTACCCGTAATCGCCCGGCATGGGCTGTGATCCCGACGGGGCTGACGATTTTCGAAGACATGCCGCCATGACATCCGTGATTCGAATCGAACACGTGGCCCTGTGGACCCGCGACCTCGATCGAATCGCGGACTTCTATTGTACTTATTTTTCTGCATGCGCCGGGGCCAGGTACGCCAATCCGGCGAAGGGCTTCGAATCGCTCTTTTTGATATTCGGAGACGGCGCTAGGCTCGAAGTCATGCGGACTTCGCGGCTCGAGCCGGTGGAGCATGCGCCGGGCGCGGAGCGGTTGGGCCTCACTCATTTGGCGGTTTCGGTGGGCTCAAAACAAGGTGTTGATGAACTCACGAGTCGCCTGAGGCACGACGGATACGAGGTGGTGGATGGACCTCGAGTTACCGGGGACGGCTATTACGAAAGCGTGGTCCTGGACCCTGATGGCAACCGAATTGAGGTGACCATTTGAGGCGCCCCCAATGCCGGACCATTGCCGCGCCTTTATGCGACACCGGGATTCAGAAACTGATGGATTGCCTGTACCACGACTGAGCCTTCGCCGACACCGGACGCAACCCGCTTTACCGATCCGGACCGCACATCGCCGACGGCAAAGATGCCTGCCGTTGTCGTGGCGAACTGCGAGGCAAGGGCCTTATCCTCGGCATCACGGCCGGTCCGCACGAAACCCTTGGCATCGAGCGTCAGACACCCATTCAGCCATTCGGTGTTCGGCTCCGCGCCGATCATGAGAAACAGGTTTGCGATCGGGTGAGCCCGGCTTTCGCCCGAGTTGCGATTGGTCAATGTGACCTGGCGCAGATAGGTGTCGCCGGCGAGCGCGGTCACTTCGGTGTACGGGTGCACCGTGATCGAGGGTGAGCTCTCGATGCGTTGGACCAAATAGTCCGACATGGTTGCTGCGAGCCCGGATCCACGCACGACGACGTGCACGTGGCGTACGGTACGAGACAGGAATACCGCTGCTTGTCCCGCGGAATTTCCGCCGCCGACGACCGCGACCTCTTCACCGCGGCAGAGTTGCGCCTCCATGGCGGTTGCCGCGTAGTGAATCCCTTGGCCTTCATACTTGGCGAAATTATCAAGATCGAGCTTGCGGTAGCGAGCACCGGTCGCCACCACCACTGCCCATGCTTTCACGGTGAGCCGGCCGTCCAAGCTCAATCGGTACGGTCGCGTTGCGCAGTCAAGACCGTTGACGGTGCGGGCGATGGCGAGGCGGGCGCCGAACTTCTGCGCCTGGGCTTGCGCCCGCCCGGCGAGCGCCTGTCCCGAGATGCCGGTCGGAAAGCCGAGGTAATTTTCGATCTTCGACGAAGTGCCGGCCTGACCGCCCGGTGCGGTGCTCTCGAGCACTATGGTCGAGAGCCCTTCAGATGCCGCATAGACAGCAGCCGCGAGCCCGGCCGGCCCGGCGCCGACCACGGCGACGTCATAAACCAAGTCGGGGTCCAGGGTTTCGGTTAGACCGAGCGCATCGGCGAGCACCGCGTTGCTGGGGTTCCTGAGCACGACATCACCCGGAAGGATAAGGACCGGGAGCTGGTCCGGCTTGAGTTCGAAGCACTCGAGGAAACCGCCCGCGTCGTGGTCATGCTCGGTGTCGAACTGCCGGTGCGGGTAGCCATTGCGAATCATGAAGCGCTGCAGCCGCAGAGTGTCGCCTCCGCGTCCCGGCCCAACCAGAACCACCCCTCCTTGCGCATGCCGTATGATTCCGACCCGCCGCAGGATGAAGGCCCTCATCAGAATCTCGCCAATGTCCGGTTCGCCCGTGACCAGGTGCCGGAAATTGGCACGCTTGATGCGGACGACGCGGCTGTCGGCTCCGGCACGGCCCGAGACAAGGATCTGACGGTCGTTGAACAGGTCCATCTCTCCGGTGAACTGGCGCGCGTGGTTGACCGTCAGGACGGTCAACTTTCCATGATCCTCCGTGTCGAAGATTTCGATCGAACCATCGAGCACCAGGAAGAAGTCCCGGCCGCGCTGGCCGCGCTCGAAGACGATGTCGCCTGCCTTCAATAGCTCCTCGGTGCCGTAGCGGGCGACCCGTCTCGCCATGTCCTCGCTGAGGCGCGGGAAGGTTTGCCCTTCACGGGCGTAGGGATCGCTCGGATCGAGTTCGGGCTCGGTGCTGGTCTTTCCGTCAGCCATGCCCTATTTTGAGGTCGGTGCCGCCGGGATCACAAGAGTTTTTTCCCGATCGCAGCGCTCGCGCGTCGCGGCGTCGCGTGTCACTTGTGCCTGTTTTGCCGGTCCAGCGTCAGACTACCGGCATAATCGGCAATCATCCGGTCGACGGGCTCGTCTAGCTCCGCGAGCGACGTTTCGATGAATTCAACCACGCTCTGCAATGTGACCGGGGGATCACTTTGCGTCAGCGCCAGTCGCCCGTGATGCAGTACGCCCGGGGCCTTCGTGAGTCCGATGACGGTGAAGGCTGCCTCCGCCGCCCGCAACTGGGCTAAGGGGTTCTCGCGCAGTTGTTCCATGAGGGAGCCGTTTCTCGCGGCCGCCCAGAACTCGCAAGCCGTGAAGAGGACCCGATTGGCGCGGGAAATCTTTGCCGAGCCCGTCGTCGCAGTGGTAAGCACATCGAGCAACATTGCGGTCGTATCGCGCTCGTGTCCGCTCCAGTCCGGCATCTGGCGAGTCCCTTTCCCACGCTCAATCATGAGTTCGTGGAGTCTTAGCATGAGCGCGGTGCAACTCTCCGTGCGACAGCGTACAGACGGACCGATTATTTCCGCCGCCCTGCGGACTGTCATTCCGTGGTCTTGCCGGGGAGCAGTCGATCGTATTCCCGCTTGACGACCGCATAGCATTCGCAGGAGCGATGTTCGAGTCGTGCACGGTCAAGCACCGTGATATGACCTCTGCGGTACGTGATGAGCCCGGCCGCGTGCAATCGGCCGGCAGCTTCGGTGACCCCCTCTCGGCGAACGCCCAGCAAATTAGCGATGAGCTCCTGCGTCACGACCAATTCGTTGGATCGCAGCCGGTCCAAGCTCAACAGCAGCCAACGGCAGAGCTGTTGGTCCAGCGAATGATGCCGATTGCATACCGCCGTCTGCGCCATCTGCGTGATGAGCGCCTGGGTATATCGCAGCAGCAAGTACATTACGGGGCCCGCGCGGTTGAATTCCTCCATCATCTGGTTCGCCTTCAGCCGATAGCCCAGTCCCGCGCTTTGCACGACCGCACGGCTCGTCGTCGATTCGCCGCCCATGAAAAGGGAGATGCCGACGACGCCCTCGTTGCCGACGACTGCGATCTCCGTCGTCGCGCCGCTATCCATGACGCATATCAAGGACACGATCGCCGTGGTCGGAAAGTACACGTGGGTCAGTCTACTGCCGGCTTCATAGAGAACCGTGCCGAGCGGCAGCTCCACGGCTTCGATGTGCGACAGCCAGCGCGCACGCTCGGCATCCGGCAGCACCGCCAGTAAGGCGTTGTCTCGATTCTCACCGTCCACCGTGTGCCTATCCGCTACCGGTCACGACTGCGGTGTCCGGCGCAGATTCGACTCCAGCTCTTTGGCTGCGGTAATGTCGACAAAGGTGATCACGATGCCGTCGATGACATTGTCAAGTCTGCGATAGGGCAAGATTCGCACCGAGAACCATCTGCCCCCAAGGTCACGGATTTCCTTCTCGCAGAAAATGAGCGTGCGCAGGGTCCCTTGAGCGTCTTCGTGCAGCGTCGGATAGTGCAGAGTGGTGGTGATGTCGCTGAGCGGCCGGCCGACATCGCTTTCGCGCAAATTGATGATCTTGGATGCTCGCTCGGTATAGCGCCTGACGTTCAAGCCTTTGTCGAGAAACAGTATAGCGATATCGGTGCTGTTGAGAAGGTTCTTCATGTCGCTCTGGGCGAGCGCCAGATCGTCGAGTTTGCTCTGCATCTCGGCGTTGATGGTCTGCAGTTCCTCATTCATTGACTGCATTTCCTCCTTGGAGGTCGTCAGCTCCTCGTTGGCCGATTGCAGCTCTTCGTTGGTCGACTGCAGTTCCTCGTTGGCTGACTGTAGCTCTTCTCCGGAAGCACGGGTCTCATCGCGCAGCTTTTGAATTTCGTCCCGGTACTGCTGCAATGCTGCCTCGTGCGATTCGTCTGAGCCGTTGGTCTTGCGGCGCGCACGGCGGGCGAGGGGTGCCGGAACTTCGTTGAACACGATCATCACCATGCCTTGCAAGGCGGCCGGCCTCTCCAGAGCCTGAAGCGTCACGTCGACCCGATGGTTGCCTCCCGGCGCCTGAACCTGCAGACCACGCAAATGGACCGGATCCCGTTGGCCGGCCGCCAGTTTAAGTGCGTCGGCAAGCGGCTCGCGGAGTCCCTGGCGCGCCATGGCGTGAAAGTTCCAATTGGTTTTGCCCGCTGCGGGCTCCAAATATTTTCCGGTGCTCCCGCTGATAAAGACGACATCGCCGTCCGTGTTGACGACGACGGCTGGGGGTGCATGCGCCTGCAATATCAAGTATTCGGCCGCCGCTTGGAGAGTCTCGCGGGGCGGTTCGGAGTTGCCTGAAGGAGGCATAGGGGGATCTCGCTTTGCTTTGGATGATAGAGGAAAGGGTGTTATCAAGAAGTCGGGGGGGAGGCCGACCTTCTCCTGGCGCACGTACAGGCGCATCTTCGAGTCGGCTGCGGCGAACAGATTGTTCATCCGTCCGACGGTTTCCGAACTGCCGAGGACAAGGACGCCGCCGGTGCGCATGCTGTAGTGGAACAGGGGCAGCAGCTTGCGTTGCAGCGTCGCGTCGAAATAGATCATCAAGTTGCGGCAGGACAAAACGTCGAGCTTGGTAAAGGGCGGATCAAGCAGGACGTTGTGCTGGGCGAAAAGCACCATGTCGCGAATTTCCTTGGTGATCCGGTAGTGATCCTCGTGGTTGGTGAAAAACCTGGCGAGTCTTTCCGCAGATACGGCGGTGCTGATTGAAACGGGATACCGGCCGAGACGTGCGATTGCGAGGGCTTCCGCGCCCAAGTCCGATGCGAAGATCTGCATCGTGCATTCCCGGTATGGTGACAGACGCTGCACCGTCTCGGCGAATACCATGGCCAGCGAATATGCCTCCTCCCCGGTCGAGCAGCCGACCACCCAGGCGCGTAGCTTCTTTTCCGCGACTCGATGCGCCAGTAGTTCGGGAAGCGTTACGCTTGCCAGCTGCTGCCATACCGTGGGATCGCGAAAGAAGCCCGTTACGCCGATCAACAGCTCCTTGAACAAGAGATCGATTTCTTGCGTGTTCCGGTGCAGAAGATCCGCGTATTGCGCAAGCGCCGCGATCCCATGGATCGCCATGCGCCGCTCGATTCGGCGGTGCAGGGTGCTCGGCTTGTAGTGGGAGAAATCGTGCCGAGTGTGCTGCTGTAAGTGGAGGAAAACGCGTTGCAAAGGATCCGCACCAGACGCCTCGTCGCCGCCCGTGATGCTCTGGGCTTCCGGTGCTCCGGCCACCCGTTCAATGTAAGCCAGGATACGCTCCGGCAGCTCGGCAGGCGTCGCGATTATGTCCGCGCCCGCGGCAACGGCGTTGCGCGGCATGGAGTCGAATTGCGCAGACGCAGGCTCTTGAGCGGCCGACAATCCACCGACCGCGCCCACCGCCTGCAAACCCAGCATACCGTCAGATCCCATGCCGGATAGAACTACGGCGATGGCCCGGTCACCTTGGTCCCGCGCCAGGGAGGAAAAAAGCACATTGATCGGCAAGCGCAGACCGCGCGGTTCGGCGGGTTTTTCCAGTGAGAGTACGCCGCCGCTGACGCTGAGTTCGGTGTTTGGCGGGATCACATACGCATGGTCGGGCTCGATGGGCGTCCCGTGCTCCGCCTCTCGCACCGGAATAGTCGCGACCCGCTGCAGCAACTCCGCCAACCGGGCCTTGTGCGTGGGGTCGAGATGTTGCACTACGATGTAGGCCAAGCCACTGCGCGGCGGAACGTGCGCCAGGAATTGCTCCAGGGCCGCCAGGCCGCCTGCCGAAGCACCGATTCCTACGATGCGCGTCGTCGCCGGCGCAGTGTCTGAACGATTGGCGGTTGCCAAAGTGACCATCGGGTGAGTATGCGCGAACCCGAATGTGCGCGCTTCACCCGCGCAGCTGTTGAGGCGGTGCACGGCCCCGGGTCGCGCGCCAAGAGAGGGAGCGGTACCTGTCCGCTAGTGCTACACCTGCTGCCGATCTGGCGCCGCGTCTTCGCGAATGAATGTGAACGTCACATAGAGAAATCGCATTCGAGGTGCCGCTTTCCCCACGACCTGCAGCAGGCGCCGCGGCCCACCGGACTGCTCGGCGTAAACCTCGCAGGTCTCACTGGGGCCGTCCTTGCACAGCCGATCGAGCACCGCACGCAGGGCGGGGCGACTGTCGGCTGCAACGAGGTGCTCGATGGAACGGCCGGGCAAGTCGGCGCGGTCGACTGCAAACAATTCGGCGCCGGCCAAGTTTCCTTCTACGATCCTGCCGTCCGGCTCGAGGGTGAAGTATCCCACCGGGGCGAAATCGAAGCGCTCGACATAGCGCTCCAGGGTTTCGGCAACTTCCGCTCGACTCTGTTCCAACTGTTCGTGCTGCATCGCCAACTCGACCTGATGGACCTGCAACTCATGGAGCAACTTGAGGGCATCTCCGGCGCTCTCCGGGGATCCGGCCAAATTGTGCAGGACAGTGAGCGCCTCCATGCCCGTCGTCCATCCGCCATGCGCCGGAGGCGGAACGCCGTCCCTCAGCCGCGCTTCAGCCACATGACGCAGCGGCGCCGGAGTGTTCAACTTGACTGTGTCCAGAAACATAATGGCCTCCCAGGGACATCTGGTCCCCTTAGATAGCGCGGTATCCCTTAGTGTAGGCCAAGGCGGCGGTCATTGAAAACGGTAACGCAAGATTCCCGGGCAGCCCGCTTCACCGGCCGCCGGTGTGCCCGGCGTCGACCCGCCGATCGACGGTCCGACGGCTACCGGTCCCCGGCCCGCATGTTCTCCAGCATGGCGATGACAGCGGCACGCGCGGTCTGGGAGTGCATCGGAAACACCAGAACGTCGCGCGGGCGCGCCCAGTCGAGCGCGTAGCGTGCAGCCTCGACCTCGGTGTTGCATACCGGCAGGGCGGACTCCGGGAGGCCCGATCTTTTCAGTTCGTTGCGCAGGATCCGGGGTACGTCGCCGGGCGCGCGGCCGCGCAACTGCGCGTCGTTCTCCTTCACCACCACGAGATCGGGCCGGAACCGGGCGGCGACCCGGGCCAATTCCTCGATGTCGGCGTCCTGGCGGTTGCCCGCGTGGCCCAGCAGCAGGCAGAGGCGGCCGATACCGTCGCGCAAATGTTCGGCCACGGACAGAAGTCCGCGCAGGCCCTCGGGATTGTGTGCATAGTCGATCAGCACCTGCGCCCCCGCGACATCAAAGCGCATCATACGGCCTGGATTGTCCATGAGCCGGGTTCCAAACCGGGCGAACACGGACGAGATCGCCGCCGCCGGAATTCCGAGCGCCACTGCGCTAACCGCAGCGGCGGCCAGATTGGCCACGTTGTAAGCCGCAATCCCGCCGATGGTCAGGGGCATGGCCGAGACCAGTCCGAGGTCGTGCTCGCCGCCATGGTGACTCAGCAACAATCGCCCATTGCGCACTCCGCAGGTCGACGCACCGTCCGCGCGCGCGTCGCTCAAGGTGATTTGATCCGCATCCAAGGCAAACCACCCCAAGGGCGGACGCCCGCCGAACCGCGGTGCGAGCCCGCCGGCCCGCGCCCGCAGTTGTGGATCATCGGCGTTCAGCACCAGCATGCCCCGCGGCGCAACCACCGCCGCCACGCTGAGCTTGGTGTCTGCCAGGCCGGCAAGGTCATCGATGCCGTACTCGCCGAAGTGATCCGAGCTCACATTGGTAACCACCGCGACGTCGGCCTGCGAGACCGCGATTCCACGGCGCAAGATGCCGCCCCGCGCCGTTTCGATGATGGCCGCCTGCGTGCGCCGTTCGCGCAGCACCATGCGCGCGCCGGCGGGTCCGGAGTAATCTCCGGTCGCAAGGACCTCGTCATCGATGAATACCCCGTCGGTGCAGTTGTAGGCTGCCTGCCACCCGTTGGCCCGCGCGCAGGCGGCGAGCAGCCTGACCGTCGTCGTTTTGCCATTGGAGCCCGTGACCAGCGCCGTCGGGATGTCGCGCAGCTCGTTCCATCGAACATCGGCGACGGCCGGCAAAGCGGCGAGCGGAAAGCTCCGCCCGCCCACGCCGGTACCTACGGTCAGCTCCGAGTCATCGAGTACCAGGCGCAGTCCGTGAGACGCGGCTGCGTCGATGAGCGCGCGTAGCTGAGGAAGGCCTTCGACTGAGCCAAGGCGTTCGAAGCGCGCGAACGCCGCGGACTCTTCGATGACGGGAATAAGCTCAAGGGGAAGGCTGGCTCCGTCCTCGGCGGCTGCCGCCGCTTCGGCAATCAGGGCCTCCTGAAGTCCGCTCCACCGCAGCGGATCGCGCTCGACGAGACTTGCACACAGGGCCCACTCGTTGACTTCGGTGGCCAACAACAAGAGGTCGACAGGCGCGGTGATCGCCAGCAACACCCCGCCCGCATGCCGGCGCGCGATCGCCTGCCGGACTGTCCATCCCAGGCGTGCGCCGGCCCGGAGGGCACGCTCGCGCCACGCGACCAGGAGGGCATCGTCGATCGCCGTTCCCACGACGTCGAGCACGGCGCCCGTGGCAGCAAAGAACACATTGCTGCCGGTCAGGCGCCTGGAATCCTGGAAGGGCAGCGCAGGCGGAACGTTCAGTCTTCGCTCTCCGGCGCCATCCGGACACCGCGCTCATCGCGGATTAGACCATCGAGGCTGAACTCGGGCGCGGGGGTGGCAGGCCGGCCCCCACCGCCGTTGGTCAGCGCCGAGTTTGTCGGGTCCACGGCCGTTGGCGCGCGGGCGGTGGGCGCGCGCGCCGGCGACGGTCCCGGACGCGAGTCGGAGCGCGCGGGCGCGGTGCCGCTCGGACTGAATTTGGTGATCTGCTTCCAGGACCGCGTTAGCGCGTCGGCGAAGATCAGGATGAGGTCGCCGGGTTCGCCCATGCGCAAGGCCGTCTCGATCGCCTCCTGCTCGTCGGGAATGATCGAGATCGAGTTTTCCGGTACTCCGCGGGACCGCAACGCTTCCGCCTGAATGCGCGGCACCTCGTCCGGCGCCCGATCCCGCAGATTGTCGTCGCGGCGGCAGATATAGTGGTCGAACCGGCCCGCGACCGCGTGTGCGATCGCCACGAGGTCCTCGTCGCGGCGATCGCCCGGCCCGGCGAGCACCACGAGGCGCCGGCCGGTCACGTCGAGCCGCAGCGCCAGATCGGCCATCATCCCGACGGCGTGGGCATTGTGCCCGTAGTCGAACAGCACTTTGAACGGGTGCTCGTTGAACACATTCATCCGCCCCGGCGCCTGGTAGAAGGTCGAGTCGAAGGTGCGCAGCGCCTGGCGGATTGCATCGAGCTTTATTCCCAACGAAAACCCCATCGCCGCGGCGAACATCGCATTTTGCACGTTGTGCGTAGCCCGGCCCTCGAGTGTCGCGGGGATCAGATGGGTCCAGAGCAGCGGAATATGGCCGCCGCGATCGTACAGGGTAATCATCTGGCCGTTGACGCCGGCTTCGAGCGCGCAGGCGCGGCCGCCGGCGCGAATGTGTTCGCGCACCAACGTGTGATTCGGGTTCATGGTCACGTAGCAGATATTCTTGGCCTCGGTATAGCCGGCCATCTTCAGCACCAGGGGATCATCGGCGTTGAGCACGGCGCAGTCGGTCGCGACTTCCACGACGATGCGCTTCAATTCGCTCAACTGTTCGAGCGTGTCGATGCCCTTGAGTCCAAGATGGTCGGCTTGAACGTTCAGCACGCCGCCGACGTTGACCTCGGTAACACCCATGCCCGCGCGCAACAGGCCGCCCCGGGCGGTCTCGAGTACGGCGATGTCGATCTGCGGGTCCGCCAGCACCATGCGGGCCGAGACCGGACCCGTCATGTCGCCTTGCACGGTACGCTGCCCGTCGATGTAAACGCCATCGGTCGTGGTCAATCCAGGCGTATAGCCGCCCATTTTGGCGATGTGCGCGAGCATGCGGGCCGTCGTGGTCTTGCCATTGGTGCCGGTGATTGCGGCAATCGGGACCCGCGCCGACGCGCCCGCGGGGAACAGCATATCGATCACCGGTGCCGCAACGTCCCGCGCAGTGCCCTCGCTCGGCGCCACGTGCATGCGAAAACCCGGTGCCGCGTTCACTTCGCAGATGCCGCCGCCGATCTGGCGGTAGCTCTCGGTGATATTTTTGGAGAGGAAATCCACGCCGCCCACATCGAGGCCGATCGCCCGCACGGCACGCTCCGCCATTTCACGATTGTCGGGGTGTATCACGTCCGTCACGTCGGTGGCGGTTCCGCCGGTGGACAGATTTGCCGTGGAACGAAGGAACACCACCCGACCTGTGTCGGGAACGGACTCGGAGTTCAGATTCACGTGCTCGAGCATCTTCTGGGCCTGCGCATCGAGTTCAAGGCGCGTCAGGACTTTTTCATGACCCACTCCGCGGCGCGGGTCCTGGTTCACGATCTCGATCAACTGAGCGACGGTGTGCGTGCCGTCACCGATGACATGGCCCGGCGTCCGACGCGTTGCCGCGACCAGTTCACCGTTGACGACCAACAGCCGATGGTCATCGCCCTCCAAGAACGTCTCGACGATCACCGACCGCGAATGCTCCTTGGCGACCAGGTAGCCCTGCGTGACTTCGTCGTCGGTCGTGAGACGGATGGAGATTCCGCGGCCGTGATTGCCGTTGTACGGTTTGGTCACCACGGGGAATCCAATGCGGCGCGCGGCACGGACGGCCTGCGCTTCACTTTGGACCAGTTCCTGCTTGGGGACCGGCAGCCCGAGCAGGCCGAGAATCTTGTTGGTCTCCTCCTTGTCGCTGGCCAGTTCGACCGCAATGTGCGGGGTGCGGCTGGTCACCGTCGCTTGAATGCGTTGTTGGTACTTGCCATGGCCCAACTGCACCAGCGATTGATCGTTGAGCCGAAGCCACGGAATGCCGCGGTGTTCCGCCGCGCGTACCAGTGAAGCCGTCGAGGGTCCGAGCGCGCGACGCTGCGCGAAGCGAATGAACTCATCGCGCGCCTCCTGCCAGTTCCATCCATCGGGCACCGTCCCGTCCGGCCGGACGGCCGCAGGCAGCAGCGAACAGAGCAGCCGCAGCCCGAGATCGCCGGCCGCGATGCCTTCGTCGCGCTGCGCATATTCGTAGACAACGGTGTAGACGCCGGGACGGCCGGCGCCGCGCGTCTTGCCGAAGGTGACCTCCTCGCCGGCAATATTCTGAAGTTCGATGGCGACGTGCTCGAGGACATGCCCCAGCCACGTCCCGTCATCCTCGCGCATGCGTCGAAAGAAACCTCCCGGCTCCCGATACGAGCATCCATGTTCGACCAGACCGGGCAGCGCCGCCGCCAGGGCATCGACAAACTCGCCGCCGAGGCGGCCGGTCGGCCAAGCTTCGAGATCGCCCAGGTCGAGTTCGAGGCGGATGACCGGAAAATGGGCATGCAGCGACGGGCCAACATAGACGGAACGATCGAGAATTCGCATGGGGCGTTGCTATTCCTTAGCGTGAACAAGTCCACCGGCTTGGGCTAGGCGTGTATGCAAGTTGAATGTCGCACCGGCGACGAGAATGTGCAACCGGAGCCCGAGCACGCAGACCGGCTGGCCCTCGCCGACCTCGCCGATCGACGAATAGGAGACGTCGGACGCATCGACGATGGTCACTCCGCCGCTGCCCTCGACCTCGATCGTCTCGTCCGGCCCGATGAAGGCGGCCGTGTCTTCATCGAGACCGACGCCGACGGCAAACGGGTTGTACGCCAGCGCCGTGATCAAACGCCCGAGGCGATCGCGCTGCCGGAAGTGCTGATCGATGATGAAGCGATTCGTGAGGCCGAGGCCCGGCGCGAGGCGCACGCTGCCTGAAATGACGGAGGAACCCTCGTCGCCGAAAGCGATCATGTGCTCGCTCAGGATGCTTGCCCCGGCGCTGGTTCCGCCGACCGTCACGCCGTGCGCATTGCGTACGCGAATGAGCTTGGCCACCGGCGTGCCGCCGAGCAGCGTCGTGAGCCGCAATTGGTTCCCGCCCGTAAAGAAGATTCCGCTGGCTGCCTCGAGCCGCCGCAGGCGGCCGGGTTCCTGGCAATCTCGGCGCGTATCGAAGTCCATCACCGTCACCTTGGCGGCGCCCAAGTCCGAGAAGATCTGCTCGTAGCGAGCCCCCGTTTCGTGCATCCGACTGGCCGTGGGGATGACGACGATATCCGCGTCGGCGCCGCCCGAGACGCGCACGAAGCGTTCCAGAATATGGCGGTCGTTTTCCTTGTTTTCGGCGCCGCCGATCGGCACGATCCAGCCGCGACTCTCGCCATGGGGAATTTTACTTGGCATTCAGCAGCGCCTCCTCGAGCGCGAAAGATCCTCTGTGCCGCAGCGTTGGGGTCTCCCCGTCTCGATCATGCACTGCACGGCGGATAATGACTGTTTGCGAACGGTCTGTCGCGGGCAACACCGCGCAATCAGAACATTCGAGCCCTACGATTCAACGGGTTAGGGCAGGGTCAATGGTTGCGGCCTACATATATTGTATACGATCTGTTGCGCCGGCAGCCGCGGTGCAACAGCTGACGTGGATCGAATCCGGCAGCGATGAACTTCGCGCAAGTCCCTGATTTCGCCGCGAAGGAATGTGCGCTAACGTACAGTCATGGCGCGCCGCACGGCGCATCTTCCAATGTTGCGTCCACCACCCAGGGAGTTCTCCCATGGCAGACCTGCTGAATAGGATCGAGCATCGGTGGGGTAGACGCTTCCGAGTCAATATTCCCGTCCGGGCCGCAGTGTCATCGTCCGAAATCGAGTGTCGCTTGCGGAATTTGAGTTTGAGCGGAGCGCTCATGAAGTCTGAGCACGACTTCAGGCTGAACACATTGATCGAGGTCATCATCAGCTTGCCGCTGCTCGCGGAAGGGCGTGCGAAGGTGAAGGCGCATGTCACTCGCAAGCTGAACGAGGGCGTTGCCATCGAGTGGTGCGAGTTTGCGCCGCATGCCGTGAAGGAACTGCTGCGATCTCCCGAGGTTGCGGACGCCCGGTAAAGGTCTCTCGGTGCCGCGCCGCCTCTGATATTGTCGGTCCCGGAATTTTGCGTTCCCAAGGACCGCATGTGAATAGCGTCAAATCCGATATCGACTGGCGTTTGGTCCGCGAGATCATTTGGCGTTCTTCGGTTTTCATCGTTGCCGTTGCCATTTTGGTCGTGGTCGTCACCCGTTGGAACCACTGGCAGGGGGATGCCGAGTGGCAGACCACGGACGATGCCTACCTGCAGTCGGACGTGACCCCCATCGCCACCAAGGTGGCCGGGTATATCCGCGATTTGCCGATGCAGGACTTCGATCACGTGCGTGCCGGTCAGCTCTTGGCGCAGATCGTCGATGACGACTATCGCGCACTGGTCGCGCAGGCGGAGGCCAACATAGCCGCTGCGGTGGCACAGTTGGAGGCGCTGCAGGCGCAGCGCGAGCTGCAAGCGGCCAATGTTCAGGCGGCCAGGGCGGTGGTGAATGCCACCTCCGCCTCGTTCGATCAAAACAGTCGTGACCTGGCGCGCCAACGGCGCCTTCTCGAGACCGGGTCCTCCTCCACCGAAGCGGCGGAGAAGCTTGAGACCACCCACGCGCAGCTGACCGCGCAGCTGGCGCAGAACCGCGCCCAGGCCGACGCCGCGGAGAGGCAACTCGGGGTGCTCGCCGCACAGCAGGCGCAAATCGAGGCGGCGATCGGCAGTCAGCGCGCGAATCTCCAAGTCGCCTCGCTGAATTTGACCTACACCCGCATCGTCGCGCCCCAGGACGGCGTCATCGGCCAGCGTCAAGTCAAACCCGGCCAGTACGTCGGGACCGGGGCCCAAATCACCACACTCACGCCCCTGCCGCATGTGTGGGTCATCGCCAACTACAAGGAAACGCAACTGACGCATATGGCCGCGGGTCAGAAAGCGGAGGTCGCGGTAGATTCCTTTCCCGGCCATACCCTTCGCGGCCACCTGCTTGCCTTCGCGCCGGCTTCGGGATCGCAATTCGCGCTGTTGCCGCCGGACAATGCCACCGGCAATTTCACCAAGGTCGTGCAAAGAGTGGCGGTCAAGATTGCCATCGACGATGCCGATGGAATCGCCGACCGGCTGTTGCCGGGGATGTCCGTGGTGTCGAAGATCGATACGCGCAGCGGCCCACAGAAGTGAGCGACGCGGCCGAACTCCCGCCCGGGGCCGTCACCGCATCACCTGCGGCACCTGTAGGTTTTCCTCCGGCCCCCACCCAAATTCCGTGGCTCGGCCTTCTGGCCGTGCTCATGGGCACATTCATCTCGACGTTGAATGGCCGGCTGTCGACGTTCGGGTTGACGGACATCCGCGGCGCCGTCCACGCGGGATTCGATGAGGGCGCCTGGATCACCACGGCACAAGCCACCGGACAGATGCTGGTCGCCCCCGCCGCGGTGTGGATGGGCGCTGCATTTGGTCCGAGACGGGTCTTGATTGCCGCGGCGCTGGCTTTCGGCGCGATCTCTTTGCTGCTACCCATGTCGAACAGCCTGACGGCATTGCTGACTCTGCAGTTTGCGGGCGGCCTGGCGTCCGGCTTCTTCGTACCGCTGACCTTGAGCTTCGTATTGCTCAATACTCCGCCGAAGTACTGGGCTTACGGCATCGCCGTCTATGCGCTGAATCTCGAACTCTCGCTGAATATCTCCGCGTCCCTGGAAGGGTGGTATGTGGAGCACCTGTCCTGGCGATGGATCTTCTGGCAAAACGCACCCCTCGCAGCGATCATGGCGGTGTGCCTGCACTATGGCGTCCGTGCCGGACCCGCCACGGCCATCCGGCCGCCGCGCGATGTGTTCGGTCTGCTGTCCGGCGGTTTGGGATTGGCGTTGCTCTATGCGGCGTTGGATCAAGGGAATCGGCTGGACTGGCTGAATTCCGGCCTGGTGTGGGGTCTCTTGCTGGCAGGCGCGATATTGCTCGTGGGCTTTTTGGCCCACGAAGCGCGGATCGCGAATCCCTTGGTCAATTTCAAGGTGGCGTTTGCGGCCCCGCTGCCGAAGCTGTTGGTGCTGATAGCCCTGTTGCGGCTGACCATTCTCTCGACCGCCTACCTCATTCCGCTCTACCTCGGCGCGGTGCGCAACTTTCGCGCCCTGGAGGTTGGACACACCTTGATCTGGATCGCGGCGCCTCAGCTCATCATCTGCCCCTTGGCCGGCGTGATGCTGCGCCGGTCCGATCCCCGCCTCGTGGCATCGATCGGTTTCATATTCATCAGTGTGGCCTGCCTGATGGTGGCCTACGGCCTTACTCCGATCTGGGGTTCCGAGCAGTTCCTTCCCTCGCAACTGCTGCAGGCGGTGGGTCAGAGCTTCGCGCTGTCCGGAGTTGTTTTTTTCGCCATCTTGCATCTTCGGCCGCAGGATGCGCTGACATTCGGCGCCTCGATTCAGGTGGCCCGGCTCCTGGGCGGCGAAATAGGTCTGGCAATGGTCACCACTTTCGCCCGGGTGCGCGAGCAGGTGGCCTCGAATCTCATCGGCCTGCACGTGCAGAGCGGCAGTGGCCAGGTGCTGGAACGATTGCAGGGCTACGCCGCGGCTACTGCGAGGGCTGTCGGACCGGCGGCCGGCGATCCGGCGTCGGCAGCGGCTCGTGCCGCGGGCGTGTTGGGCAATCTGGTTCGCGGCATGGCAACGACTCAGGCGGTGATCGACACCTTCGTCGCCGTCGGTGCGCTTACCGCGGTTGCATTGCTGCTGGCCATCACGCACAAGCCGGCGCCGCTCGGTCCCGCCTCCGCGCGGCCG
>Ga0179592_10000393_pt1 | contig 17319 bp, 16 predicted proteins | sample CZODoug2_1_08_16_FD_148623 | JGI IMG/M metagenome (GOLD analysis project Ga0179592, IMG submission 148623) | Vadose zone soil fungal communities from Angelo Coast Range Reserve, California, USA - CZODoug2_1_08_16fungal (Illumina Assembly) | ecosystem: Environmental > Terrestrial > Soil > Vadose...
TTAGGAAGAGTTATGCAACGTTTGGCAGGTTGGGAACTGTCAATCCATACAGAGGGTGCAATAGGTTTCAAGCGCCTGGTTAGTCCTTATCGGTTTGAAGCGATTTGACTTGATGTCCGGTTAGCGCAGCCTTAATCAGCCAGGTCAAAGGCTGTATGGCAGCGTGGGTTGGCTTGACAGCCCGTTCCAGGCGATGCTAAAAGCCTCGCGATGAACCGTTCTCCCAGAAAGCGGTTCCACAGAGGTGCCAAGATGGGTGGACAAGGCGTAGAACGTCGCGACATCCTCCGTTTCATCGGAATTGCTTCTGTGGCTGGCACCTTTCCTGGATTCAGCAAATGGGCATTTGCCTGCGCCCAAGCTCATGGGCACGCACCCGTCGCCGCAACCGCACAGGCTACGCCCGGCCCATACAAACCCCTGTTCTTCTCTCCGAAGCACTACCAGATGGTCGAGCACCTGGCGGAGATGGTTATTCCAGCGGACGACACCCCGGGAGCCAAGCAAGCTGGCGTAGCTGAGTTCATTGACTTCATGGTTGCCAATCGGGTTCCTGTTAGCTCGAGGCGCAATGTGCGCTCCTCAGAAGACGCGATTCAGATAGGTAATGAGGCTCAAAACCGCTTCCTCTCTGGACTCGATTGGATCAACGCCCGGAGCAAGTCAGAATTCGGCCATGAGTTCATGGACTGCGCTCCAGAGCTGCAGAAGAGCCTCCTTGAGGAACTTGCCTACAAAGCGAAGTTCAAGCCCACAACCGAGAGCGGCCGCGAGTTCTTTCAATTCATGCGGGACTACACCGTTGTGGGTTACTACACGACCAAGATTGGATTGGAAAGTCTCGGCTATGCGGGTCTTCGCACAGTTTGGCCATCCATGCCTGGTTGCGGCCATGCCGATGATCCCGAGCACATCCACCTTCGCGAACCGGAGAGCGCACGTGTCGACTTCGAATAGCACGGCCTAGAAAGGGGTATTTTTCATGCCGACAAAAACGTTCGACGCGATTGTCGTGGGAACCGGCGCGGGCGGCGGTACGGTCATGAAGATGCTCTGCGAAGCCGGCCTCAGTGTCTGCGCGATAAATTCGGGACCGCGCTTGGAACCCTCCAAGCACTATCGCCTGCATCGGCAAGTCTATGACTTGAAGTATCGCGGATTTGGGAATCCGATGAGACTGGAAGGTAAAGCTCACCAGGAGCCTTATTCGGTGGAAGAGTCTGAGTACAGCGAAGGAAAGGATCTCTTCGAGCACGACGTCGCGTATTCCAACGGCCCGGGCACCGATTGGTATTGGAAGCGCTGTAAAGCAACTGGCGGCAAAGCCAATTTCTGGGGACGTTCTTCTGCTCGTTACGGCGACATCGATTTCAAGGCGGCAGACTTGGATGGATTCGGCGAAAATTGGCCCGTGGACTACGCGGAGATTTCGCCGTGGTTTTCGAAGGCCGAGCGTTACATGGGCGTTGCCAGTACAGTTCAAAATCGACCGAGCAATCCGGATGGCGAGTATTTGCCGCCGATTCCCTGGCGCTGTATTGACTACATAATCCAGAAAGGGGCCGAGAAAATTGGCCTGCCGTACCTGCCTGACCGTTGCGCTCAGCTCACTGTAGCGCACAACGGGCATCCGGCCTGCCACTACTGCGGGAACTGCAGCCGGGGCTGCGACGTTGGATCGTTTTTCTCTCCGACCTGGTTCACGATTCCAGACGCCGAAGCTACGAAGAACCTGACTCTCCTGACCAATGCTCTCGTGCGAAGGGTGCTCGTCGATGACGCCGGGATGGCGAAGGGCGTCGCGTATGTCGACCGAGCCGCCAGGAGGGACGTGGAAATTTACTCGAGAGTGGTTGTACTTGCGGCCTCCTGCGTGGAGACGGCGCACATCATGTTGAACTCGACGTCACGTCATTGGCGAACGGGTATCGCGAATTCCAGTGGACAGCTCGGCCGCAATCTGTGCGATCACCTGTACGGCAGTCCTGGCTACGGTTATTTACCGCAGCTCTTGGGCCAGCCTCCTACTCCTGACAGCATTGCCGATTCGACCGTTGCTTGGATGCCGCGCTGGCAGAATCTGAAAAATCCACGCGAAGAAAAATTCATTCGCGGCTACTCGGTCTATGTCGGTGGTGGGTGTGGGGAGTTCCCAGGCCATTACAACCAAATCGAAGGCTTTGGCGCAGAGTACAAGCGCGACATCAAGCGCTACTATCCGACTCCGATAGGAGCTCTCATTCAAGCACCCTCCCTGCCCAGCCCCACAAACTACGTCGACATTGATCCTGAAAAGAAGGACATATTCGGAATTCCTCAGATCCGCTTCCATTTTCAGTGGGGTCAAAACGAGCTTCTGATGTGGGAACACTCCAAGCAAATGATGATGGATCTCTTCAAGGCGATGGGTGGAGAGATGTGGGGCGCTGACGGTGAGCCGAATCGCCCCGGAACCAGCTTGCATGAAACGGGAGTCTGTCGTTTTGGATCTGATCCGAAGACCTCGGTCACAAACAAGTGGGCACAAACTCACGACGTTCCAAACCTTTACATCTCCGACGCGAGCATTTTTCCAAGTCCGACGGATAAGACCACGACGATGCCGATCATTGCTTTTGCCATGCGAACATGCGATCACATGCTCGGGAATTTCAGCAAGGGTGTTCACAAGCGCGTATGAGGTCCGGATCCGTGACGGCAAAACCAAGTGCGCCGAATTAGTCTTGACATCAGACTACCGGGTTAAGTCCTGTTCCTTTCTATTGACGGTAAGCAAACGTCCTTTTACAGTTGCGGCATGCCACGGAAAGTCATCCTGGGATTCGGAATCAGCATCGACGGCTATATTGCGCGACGGAACGGCGCCATGGATTATCTGGTGATAGACAAAGAAGGCGAAGCGTTGATGGCAGACTTCTTCGCCAAGATCGACACCACCATCATGGGCCGCAAGACAGCGGCTGCCACGGCGGAAATGCGCAAGAGTGGTGAGATACCGGAGATGCCAGGCATCTCTAACTACGTATTCTCGCGACGTTGGAAGCCGGGCAAACGCGACGGATTCGAAGTGGTGAGCGGATCTCTGACAGCCTTCGTGAGAAAGCTAAAACGCCGCAAAGGGAAAGACATCTACCTGGGCGGCGGGGGCCAGTTGTGCCGCAGTTTCCTGCAAGAGGATTTGGTGGACGAACTCTTCATTGGTCTTGGTCCCGTTCTTTTAGGTGACGGCATCCCCGGCTTCCCGGGCAAGTTCCCACAGCGCGACTTCAAGTTGACAGAGTGCAAGTCCTACTCGAATGGATCGGTCGCGCTACGCTACGAGCGGATGCGGACGAAGACAAGCCGATAATCCGGCCCGTCTCCGGATCGAGGTCGATATCGTAACGTGCTGAACCGTTCCCTCCCGGCGTTCACAGAAGCTCAGGGACTTCTCGGGAAATCGGGAAAAATCGGGGACAGAGGGAACGTTTTTTGATATTTGTTTGACAAGACTCGTTTGTCTCATAATGGTTGAAGATTTTCAGAGAAGAAAAGACAAGACGAAGACTCAACACAGAGAACACAGAGGCCGGAGCACGGAGGTCACAGAGAAAAAACAGGACGCGCTAAAGCGCGCCCCTATAAGGATTTGGGACGATCAGGACCACAGGTGTCGCGGGGAAATGGGCGCAAAAAGAGAAAGCGTAAAACCGCGTTAAGCTGAGTTTTACCCACGAGTTAGTGTACCACAACTAAAACAATTTGCAAGTGCTATATTCAGCGGGCGGACAAGCCTGAAAACCGCAGGGTGCCCCACCCGGGCGGCGCAGTGCGTAGCCGCAACATCCTCGCGAGTGCTAAACTGCCAGCCAAGGACCTAAAATGACGGCCAGCGTCCGATGACTCCAGAACTGCAACGCGCCCTCAAACGGCACACGCAGTGGTTCGGGTCCTATAAGGTATCCGGCGAACTGAAGAAAATACAGGTGTGGCTCGTTGTGAATGGCGGACAGATCGAATTCCTCACTCCGGGGGATTCCTATAAAGTGAAGCGAGCACGAAAGAATCCGCGGGTCATGTGTTATGTGGGGAGCAAGGAAGGTCCCGCGATTTCTGGAACGGCCCAAATCATTACCGACCGAAGCGAAGTGGCACGGGTTTACCGAGGCTACTGGAAGACCCACCCGTTGCCGATGGCGATTGTGATCGGACTTCGGCTTTGGATTGAGATACTGTTGAACAAGAGGGTGGTGGTCCGAGTCCAGCCGGACGAGCCGAATCCCTTAGAGGGACTGACCGATCCTGCTACCTGAATAATTCAGAAAACTGCACAGCCAACTGGAGGACCTTCTCCTCTCGGCCCTGTTCAATCCTTGAATGGGGCTTGGCGTTTATCGGGAGTTTGCGGGCAAACGCCGCCAAATCAATTCGAAAGTTTGGATTTTTCCGCCAACGGATGTCGGTGGCGCAACCAATACGATCCGCTCACCTTCAAACTTGATACTGCGAATCAAGTCCGTGTCTACCCAATCTTGTATGGACGAGATTTCGACGTGATGGATTACTTTGTCACCGTTGAGCGTGTATCGTCCGGCATAGGCAACAAATGTCCTGAAAGCCTCGGCTTGCTCTTCCGCAGGCGCTGAACGGGAGTCACTCGACGAGAGGCGCTTTCGTCCGCCGTAGCTGATAATCGCTGTCATTCTGCCGTCTTGAGTATAAGTGAGAAAACCTGCAGGGCTTGGGCCGAACGGGGTGTCGTTTCGTTCTCCGCTAGCGGTTGAAGCCGAGGCGGATACCAGTTTCCACGTGCCAGCCAGATTATCGATACTGTGCGCGGTCATACCTTCTCGGGATGTATCATAAGGAGGCTTCTGATTCAAACTCCCGAAGAGTTGCAAATGACCGTAGCAACGCCTAGTTCGAACCTCGGCCGTCATGTGTTTGGAGTGGCGGCTTTGGCCTTTGGCCTCATCACGCTGGTCTGGCACGACTACAACGGTCGGCATCTACCGCGTTACATTGTGTACGCCGTCGCTGCTGCCCAGATCTTCGGCGGCGCTGCGATTCAGTTCCGTCGGACCGCGAAAACGGGCGCAGTCGTCCTTGGTGCGGTTTATCTTGTCTTCGCCTTACTGTGCGTGCCAGGAATCGTTACCGCACCGCAGATCTACAATAGCTGGGGCAACTTCTTCGAGCAGTTCTCTCTCGTCGCCGGGGCGGCGATCGTTTCTGCGCGCTTGTCATCGGCATGGTCCGGGGAAACGCTTAATCGCATCGGCCGCATTCTTTTGGGCATCTGTACCGCTTCCTTTACCCTCGAACAGGCGATTTATCTTGGCGCTACCGCCCATCTTGTTCCCAAGTGGCTTCCGCCAAGTCAGATGTTTTGGGCGGTAACGACGACTGTTGCGTTCGCACTCGCGGCTGTGGCTCTTCTTACGAATCGCATGGCGCTTCTCGCGACTCGCCTGCTCATAATGATGCTTGTGATCTTTGGGCTACTCGTGTGGGTTCCGTTGGTTCTTTCGGATCCCCGCAGTCATACGAATTGGAGCGAAAACGTCGAGACTTTCGCGATTGCCGGAGCAGCATGGATTCTCGCTGATCTCCTCCGCGAGGTTCGGCTGAATGACCATCGCTCGCGATGACATGAAGTGTGCCACACTTGCGTTAAAGCGCAGCAAAGAATTGCCCACCCTTTGCACAAAATAAAATCGCAAAGGGAGGCCACCCAGAGATGCCTCAGCCTGTTAAGGATGCGCCACCCGCCTGACGGTAGTAGGCAAGTGGCCGCGTCTCAATTCCAAAAAACACCGTTGGGGTGGGTGTATACTTCTGACCGTTTTTGAACCAAAAAAGGAGATTCCGGCCTAGATAGAGCACGCGAGCTTACGCCAGGCATCCACATGCACACAACCATTCTCGCCACATTTCTTGAGATCTCTCGCACGGTGGTTTCGATGTGCAGCGCCGGCATCCTGCTTTTCCTTGTTGCGCTGTGGGCTGCGAAGACCGATCTCGCGCGGGCCGGCGGCCTGGACAAGATCGTAGCCTTAAGCAATTTGTGTTTCGCCATCCCATTGGCGGTCTTCGGCGCGGAGCATCTGTCGGGCGCAAGATTCATCATGCTTAGCGTGCCCTCGTACATGCCATGGCGTTTGTTTTGGGCGTATTTCGTCGGCGTTGCGTTGCTGTCCGCGTCCTTGAGCATTGCCACAAAAATTCAGGTGCGCTGGTCCGGCCTGCTGTTCGGGATCATGATGTTTCTTTTTGTGGCGATGGTGCATATCCCGCGAGTTCTGGCCAACCCCAGAGACAGGATTCCATGGGTGATTGTCATCCGGGAAATGTCATTCGCGGGTGGAGGCTGGATTCTTGCTGGAAACGCGATGCGCGGGCAAGGCAAAAGCAAGCTCATAACCGTGGGCCGCGTGTTGATCGCGATCACCGTTCTATTTTTTGGCGTAGAGCATTTTTTGCACCCAGCGGGATGCCCCGGAGTCCCGCTCGAAAAACTGATGCCCGCGTGGATTCCGGGGGGCTTGCTCATTGGCTATTTGACGGGCGCAATTCTTCTCGTTGCTGGTGCGTGCATTCTGCTGGCCAGGAAGACGCGGATGGCGGCAACTTATCTCGGTGCCTGGATTGTGCTGCTTGTCTTGTTCATCTATGGGCCGATCCTGATCGCGCAGATGTCCGACCCAAGCACCGCGGCCAAAGTTGAGGGGATCAACTACTTTGCGGACACGCTGCTGTTTGCCGGAGCGATTCTCGCGCTCGCCAGCGCGGCGCCACGCACCGATTAAAATGCCGCCTGCCAACCTATTGCGAAGCTAGGAGGCCGGGGCTAGCCCCGGCGTAACCGGGGCCCGGGATCAAAGAGCTTTAGCCCTGAAGCAGCGGGTCACGTTTTCAGCAGAGCAAAACAGCGAGGAGCCGAGAGAACACGGCGCAAAAAGAAAAAGGACGAAACTGTGGTCGAGCCGCAGGTTCACGCAAATTCCTTGTACCAGAACTAAAACACTTTGCAAGCCCCAATTTCAGGAAATTCTATGCGACTGGTCCACGGGACACGAATCACGGATCAGGCAGCGTCTTGCTACGCCGCCCGCACCAGCCTAAACTGAACTTATGATTCCGGCGAGCCTCCAAATTAGCGACCTCACCATCCGCCCGGCCGCGGTGCTTGCGCCTATGGCCGGCGTGACGGATACGCTTTTCCGCCGCGTCATTCGCGGCCTCGGCGGCTGCGGCCTGCTGATGACGGAGTTCACCAGTTCCGAAGGCATCACGCGCAGCGCCAAGAAAACTCTGCGTTACCTCTACTTCCAGGAAGACGAGCATCCCATCACCGCGCAGCTTTTCGGCGCCAATCCCGCCGTCATGGCGGAAGCCGCAAAAATGGTCGAAGACCTCGGCTACGACGCCGTGGACATCAATCTTGGCTGTCCCGCAAAAAAAGTTGTTAAGTGCGGCGGCTCCGGTCTGCTCCGCGATCTCCCGCTGCTCGAGGATATTTTCAAGGCCGTTCGCGCCGCCGTGAAAATTCCCCTGACCATCAAGCTGCGTGCCGGCTGGGACGAAAATTCCATCGTCGCCGTTGACGTCGCGAAAATGGCCGAAAGCATCGGCGTCGAAGCTGTCGCTGTCCACCCGCGTACGCGCGAGCAAGGCTACACCGGCGCCGCGGACTGGAGCATCATCGCCGCCGTCAAGCAAGCCGTGAAGATTCCCGTGATCGGCAACGGCGACATCAACAAGCCTGAAGACGCGGCGCGCATGGTGCGCGAAACCGGCTGCGACGCTGTCATGATCGGCCGCGCCGCCGCTACCAATCCGTGGATTTTTTCGCAAATGCAGCAATTCGCCGAGACCGGCCATTACGATATCCCCACCGACGACGTCCGCTACCGTTTACTGATGGGCTACTATAGGCAAATTAATGCTGCCAACCTGCCCGATGGAGTAGGCAAAATGAAGCAGTTCGCATGCTGGTTTACCCACGGCGTGGGGAACGGCAGCGAGCTTCGTCGAATTGTACATGCGGCGCGAACACCCGGTGAAGTCCTCGAAAGCGTGGAACTATTTTTCGTTGGCCGCCTTACGGCCGCCGAAAGAGATGACCGCTCTGCGGTCGCCACAAACGAGGGCCGCGTCGTTGTAGAGGTAGAGGAGGACCCAGCCCATGGTCCCGCTCGCGAGCACCACCGTTTCGAAGCAACGCTCGGAACGTAGAATTTCTGTCCGCCTGCCGCTCAAAGTCCGTGGCCGCGACGCCCACGGCTTTGCCTTCGAAGAAGACACCTCCAGTGAAAATCTATGCCGCAACGGCGCCGCCTTCATCACGCGTTTCGACGTCGCCATCGGCTCTGACCTCGAAATTCGCATTCCTCTTTCGCAATACGGCTCGCGCCGCGCGCAGCCCGAGCGGGCTGGGGGACCCGCAAACGGAAATCGTTTTGTTGGCACCAGAATGAACGAGACCGACTTCGCGACTCACGGCCGCGTCGTCCATGTTTGCGATTCCGAATCCGGAAGAGAAAAACTCGTCGGCGTCCAATTCACCGGCCCGCGTTTCCAGCGCGTTTTTCGCTCCGAATCCGCGGCCTGATTTTTCGGTGTCAAAAACCGTGCCGAGATGGGGCTCAACATGTTGCGCCCCTAGAAGAAAATCCGGCGACTTCGCTTTTTCTCGTCGTTTTCTATTTCCCCAAATACGTCGCAATAAACCAACTATTCCCCCACGCATCCTTAACTCCCGCGGCGCGGTCGCCATAGGGCGCGTTGCGTGGCGCCTCAATCGAAGTTGCTCCCGCCCGCAGCGCCTGCGCATAAACCGCATCCGTATCCGGCACATATACATGCAAGTGGCAGGGCATCGGCTGGTTTTCCCCGTGAGCTTCGTCAATTTCCAGCGTCGCGTTCCCGATTCGAATCGTGGCGTGGAGCACCGCGTCCTGCGGCGAAGTGTGTACGCCCATCGCCTCCGCCCCGAACGCCGCTTCCAGGAACGGAATCATCTTGTGCGCCTCGCGCAAGTGGAGATACGGTTGGACTGAGCGCAGCCCCCCTGGCTCAGGTGTCCATCCACGAGGCTTGGCGATGTACCAGTGATTGCCGAAGGGGTCTTTGACGGCGCCCCAGCGGTCGCCTGAAGGATGCTCGTCGGTCGGCGCGTAGAAGGAGCTGGCTCCGCCTTGCAGGGTACGCGCGTACGTGGCGTCAGGGTCATCCACGTATAGATGAATCGCCTGCGGCGCGGTTGGATACTGCTCGTTTCCGTCGCTTACCTCGATCGCGCCGTTGCCGATCGCCACTTCCGCGTGCATGATCGACCCGTCCGGCGCCGGCATCCGCATGCGCTCCACGCCCCCGAATGCGCTTTTCAGGAACTCGATGAATCGATCCGCGGGCCGCACGATCACGTACGGCGTGATGGCTGACAATCCCGGCCGCATGTAATGAACTGCTCTGGCTTGTTCCTCCCCCGTCCCTGCTTTTGCTGCCGCGGTGCTTTCGCTCATGGATGCTCTCCTTTGCAAATCGGATTTTAACGTCGCTCGAAACTCTTCGCGCGGAAGATCGCGCAATCCCCGGGCCACGCGCGCCAGCGAAGCCAACTCACGGTCCGGCGCTCTCTCAGGCCGTGGCTGCAGCGACACCAGCATTGCTTGCACCACTTCATCCAGTTGCAAGGCGAGTGAGCGCTTAGCCATGGCTGCCCTCCATCTGCGCCCGCAAATTCTGCACTGCCCGCAATTGCAATTGCTTTATAGCTCCTTCCGTCTTTCCTAGCCGCCGCGCAATTTCCTTTATGCTTCGCTGTTCCACAAATCGCTCGTACACCACCTGCTTTTGGACGGCCGGAAGCTGCCTCACCAGCCGGAACAACTGCGCACGATGCTCAATAACGCGCATCTCCGAGGCTTGCACATCGGCATCACCTGACGGCTCCGGCGGGTCGTTCGGGGCAGGGAACTCCCGCGCAGCACGTTTGGTGTGATCGACGATAGCGTTCGCCGCAATCCTCAGCAGCCACGCTGCAAATGGCACGCCTCTCCACTCATAACTCGCCAAATTGGCCAACGCCTTGTGAAACACTTCCGACGTCACATCTTCCGCACTCGCCCGGTCCCGCATCCGGCTTGCCACAAACGCATACACGCGCTCGAAATGCAGTTCGTACAGCGCATCAAACTTCGCCGCGTCGTTCTGCGCCGCTTCCACCAGGACGCGCTCATTTGGGGACCCGGCCGCGGCGCTTGCCCTCGCCTCTGCGGGCACACCCTCACCCGCGCCTTTCGCTGAAAGCTTTCGCGCCGGTCGTCGCGTGGCCATCGTTGCCTTAACAATATAACTGCCGAGAATCAAAAAGGTTACGCTACTGTAACCTTAAGGTTTGGAATAAGTTCGACGCAACATCCCCGGACTTGTCCAAGTCTCCTGTTGACGCCCAACAGGAATGTGCTACGCTCCTCCTTTCTCCTGTTGACCGTCTAAAGGAACGCAGCCCTTCCGGGTGCTAAGGGGTGTTTAAGTTATGCGCGAACTTTTCCGCACGTTTTTCCGCCGCTTCGCCGCACTCTTCCGCCGCCGTCGTCTTGAAGATGACTTGAACGACGAACTCCGTTCGCATTTGGAGATGGCCATCGAACTCAACCTGCGCAAAGGCATGTCTCCTGCCGACGCCCGCCGCGAAGCACTTCGCAGTTTTGGCGGCGTCGAGCAAACCAAGGAAATCTACCGCGACCAGCGAGGGCTGCCCATGATCGAGACCACCCTGCAAGATCTTCGTTTCGGCTTGCGCATGCTCCGCCGCAGTCCCGGCTTTTCTATCCTCACAATTCTTTGTCTGACTCTAGCTATCGGCGCCAACGCTGCGGTCTTCAGTTGGGTCGAAGGCATCCTCTTCCGCCCGTACCCAGCAGTAACCCACCAGGAGCAGCTGCTCGCCCTCACCGGAACGGCGCGCAGCGAATCCGGCCTGACCGGCACTTCCTGGCCGGATATTCTCGATTTGCAGCGAAGCTGCACCCTGATTGACTCCTTCATCGTGACCAAAATTATGGGCACCACCCTCAGCGTCGGCGATCGCGCCGAGGTCACCATCGGAAGCATCGTATCGGCAAATTATTTTGACGCCATCGGAGTCCATCCCATTCTCGGCCGCGGGTTCGAACCAGGCGAAGACGCAGGCCGAATGGCTCATCCGGTTACTGTCATCAGCTACCAGCTTTGGCAAGGACGGTTCAAGGGTGATCCGCAAATCATCGGGAAAACGCAGCGGCTCAATAATGTGCTGCACACCATCGTCGGCGTCATGCCGGTGGGTTTTTATGGGACCTTCGTGGGCTGGGCAATGCAATTCTGGGTTCCAGCTTCGATGGAGGAAAATTTTGAAGCCGGCGGCTACAAACTCGAGGACCGCGGCGCGCGCTGGATTGAGGCCTATGTGCGCCTCAAGCCCGGTGTGACACTCGCGCAGGCGCAGCAAGAGATTTCCGCCATTGCGCAGCGATTGGAAACCGATTATCCGGCAACCAATCGAGGCCGCGGCGTCAAGTTGTGGCCGTTATGGCAAACGCCCTTCAACAATGCAGGCACTCTGCTGCCCACGCTTGAAATCATGCTCGCCGTCGTCGTTTTCGTTTTGCTCATCGCGTGTGCGAACGTCGGCAATCTGCTCCTGGTCCGGTCCTTCGCGCGGCGGCATGAAATGACGGTTCGGCTAGCCATCGGCGCTGGTCGCGGCCGTTTGTTGAAGCAGCTTCTCACCGAAGGCTTCATCCTCGCTGCTTTTGGGGCAGCCGGCGGACTCCTCGTCGCACACTGGTGCCGTCACGCCCTCGTGCTGCTCTTTCCCGCGCGCGGCGGTGTGGCGATGCACCTGCCCGGTGAAATCGATTGGCGCGTTCTCGCTCTGAGCGCCGGCGTTTGCCTGATCACCACGCTTCTGCTCGGGTTGGTTCCCGCAATGCAGACCGGCAAGATCGACGTTGCTGGCGCCCTGAAGTCCGATTCGGCCGGTGTCGTTGGAAGCCGTGAAAGAGCATGGGTCCGCTCCGGCCTGGTGGTCGTCCAAGTATCGCTGAGTTTCGTGTTGCTGGTCGGAGCGGGCCTGCTGATGCAGAGCCTTCAGAAAATCCGTACCACTAGCCCGGGTTTTTCAACGCATCAGGTTCTGGACACGGCCGTCAATTTGACATCGGCGGGATACGACGCGCAGCGCGCCCAAACTTTCCAGGACGAACTCCTCAATCGCGTGAAGGCGCTTCCTGGCGTCGAGTCCGCAGCGTTCGCGCGAATGACGCCGCTGAGTTATGGAAGCTTTTCATCGTCTCCGATTTCCCTCGATGGCTATCAGCCTCCTCCCGAGGAGCAACCCACCGTCCAGTACAACGAGGTAGGGCCGAATTATTTCGCGACCCTAGGCATTCCCTTGGTTTCCGGCCGCGAATTCACTCGCGCGGATGACGAAAAGGCCGCTCTCGTGGCCATCGTGAATGAAACCATGGCCGCCTGGTATTGGCGCGACAGGAATCCGATCGGCGAGCGCGTCCGGGTCAAGGGCCGCTGGATGCAGGTCGTCGGTGTTGCAAAAGACTCCAAGTACGAAAGCGTTCGCGAAGCGCCAAAGCCATTTTTCTATGTGCCGCTGAGCCAGAATTTCGCACGCGGGGCAGGCTTGCATATCCGGACCACGCTCAACCCGCAGACGATGGCGGCGGCGCTGTCCCGCGAGGTGCACGCCCTCGACGGAAATCTTGCCCTCTTTGAGGTGATCTCGCTGCAAGAGCAGTTGGATCGCTCGACATCGGCGCAAATGGTGGCCGTCACTTTGGTTGGCACCCTGGGTGGATTGGCGCTGCTGCTCGCCGCCATAGGACTGTATGGCGTGATGTCCTACGCTGTTTCGCAGAGCACTCGCGAGTTGGGACTGCGCATGGTACTTGGCGCGGACGCCTCCAATCTTCTGCGCCTGGTTGTCTCGCGCGGCTTGGTGTTGATGGCAGGCGGCGTGCTGCTCGGCGCGGCGGTGGCGCTTGCATTGACGCGGCTGCTGGGGAATCTCCTATATAAGGTCAGCCCACGCGATCCCCTGGCATTTGGTTCGGCGCTCGCGGTGATGACCATCGCCTCGTTGGCAGCGTGTTTCTTGCCCGCCTGGCGCGCCACGCGGACCGATCCAGCCCGCGCGCTGCGCGATTGATTTTCTCTGTTGGGTGAACAATGCGAATGCCATTTTTCTGGATCGTCGTTATCATCGCTCCTCTCGCAGCATTACTTGCTCCCGTAGTTGCCGCACTTCCCCAGAACGCTCCCACGAGCGCTTCGTGCGCTGGCGACGAATCGAAACTCGCGGGCACCTGGCGCGGCGATTCTCTCTGTGTTGAGAAGGGCACCTCCTGCCATGACGAGGTCGCCGTCTACCGCATTGCCGCCATTCCAGGCAAGCGCGGCTACCCCCTGGTCACCGGCGGCAAAGTCGTGGACGGCAAAGAAATCGTCATGGGTTCCGGCGAGTGGCGCTACGACAGCGCAAAGCGCACACTCACCAGTGCACTTCCCCGCGGAGTCATGACTCTCAAACTGGACGGCGACGAGCTCGAAGGAGTTTTCACGCTTCCTGGTAAGAGCATTCTTCGCCGCAGCACTCTTAAAAAATCGGAGTGAGGCCACTCGCCTCTGTTCTGAAACGAATTCGCCGGCATCATCACTACCTGATATTGGGCAGCGTCGTGTTGCTCCCGCCAACGGTAAATTACATTGACGTATAGTTCACTCAGTGATACATACTGTTGCAATCCGGATCTGCTCAGGGTCTACCGGCCTTCCGATGCTTTCAGGAGGAACCATGCAGAAATCCATTAAGTTGATCGCTTTGATTGTCCTGCTCGGCATTCCCGCCCGGCTGTACGCTGACCGCGCTCACGACCTCGCCAAATTGGCTGCAAAACAGAAAGCAGTTACAGGCTGCAATCCAGCAAGCCTGACCACACAAACGTGTCACGCCCAATTTCCGACGGGGTGCACCGAATCGGCCCACAAATACGATGCGTACCTGAATTTCCTGAAGAACCAGGTTCCAGGTGCAGCCCTGGCTTCCACGGCGCTCCTGAGTGGAACTGATTTCAAGTCGCTGGAGGGTCAGATTCCAAAGACCCTGCACAGCGGCAACCATGCCAAGTCTGCCCCGGCGCTGGCTAATCTTGGCGAAGGGAACATCGTTACCGTCATCGCCTTTCTTTACTTCGTGGAAGACACCGGCAAAGGGGCAAACGGCCAACCTTCGATCGGGGAAACCACGAATTGCAAACTTCAACTCCCGGGCAGCTATGACTTCCACATCGGCCTGGGCTTTGACCCGGCATTGGCGCAACAGATTTTGCAAAATAAACCGCAGCCGGTATTCGGCCAACCCACGGAAATGGATAAGACCAGCGTCGTTGCCGAGATGACCCCCCACACGCGCGACGCAAAGTGGACATTTGCTCGCGTGAATTCTTTGCAGGGCCAGCAAGTCAAAGTTGTTGGACAGCTGATGGTCGATAACGTCCACTTGAATACTAAAGATGACTGCAGTTTCCCGGCCGCGAAGGCGAGTTGCTGGCGCTCCACAGTTTGGGAAGTCCATCCCGTGACGCAGTTTTATGTTTGTAATCTCAACGCCGGTTGCGACAAAAACTCTCCGGCCAGCGCCTGGACCAGCCTTGACAATGTGCCGTGAAGAACAGAGTGCCATCGTCGGTGGGACGCCCTAATTGACCGAGAAGAGCGGGACGCCTTTACTGTCTTGCGCACTGGGAGATTTTCCTCCCAGTGCGCAGGAATCCCGCCACCGGACTACAGTAGCTTGATCGACGTGACTTTCAACGTGTCGCCTTGCACGTCTCCGCTGACATCCACGCGAAGATGATCCTTTTTGTCAGATGCCTTGAGCGCCTCCACGATCTTCGTGTTTCCCTCGGCATCGAACTTCAGGAATTGTTTGTCCTTCGTCACGATTCCGAATCCGCTCGCTGCGCACTTTAATGCACAGGCTCGCGGATGGGAGTCCGGGTCGGCGGCTACTTTCTTCGAGCAGTTGACGTCCACGACCGGCACGTCTTTGTAGTTCTCCACAGCGGCCACCACAGGCATCGCACTCAGCCCAGCCAGCACAAGAAACGAAGCAAATTTCCGCATAGGTTCCTCCGATTCAGTTTTATTTTCGATCGAATTACCGGGTCACAACAAACTGCGAACTTGACGCTCTTTTACGCTCCTTGTCTTGCCGTTGTCCGCTGCTCGCGCGACGCGCTAAGTTGCGAGAGCGCGAAAGCTCCAACCGCAATCTCCACGTCCCGCATGGCCAGGTCATAGAACATGCCAGTGGTTAGCAGATTCACGGCAATGCTGATTAGCCACACCATAACCATGTAGCTTCCGAGCTTTGTCCAGCGGCTGAGCACGATCAGCCCGGCGATAATCTCCACCACGCCAACGCCGCGCATGAACGTTGTTGCGCTGACCGACATAATTCTTGACACGATGGGGCTCAGATACATTCCCCAGTCGGTCAGTTTGTTGAAGTATTTGTCGATACCGGTGATGATGGGCCCCACGCCAAGACCGATTCTGAGCGCCCACCATCCCGCGTTGAGGCGGTCATCGAATTCAGCCATTTCTTCCCCCCACTTAGGTGAGCGGCGAGTACCCCGAATGGTTACAAAGTTTTTCATCCGCATTCTGATCTCTCGATTCCGTCACCTGTAACCTTTCTTCTCGTCGGCGCTCTATAATTAGAGGAGTCATGGAAGCCACCGGAACTCTGGAAAAGGCCCGCTCCGAAGGCTGGACCGACGAAGAAGTCATCGACCGGGTGAAGGCCGGCGATACCGCCCTGTATGAGCTCGTTATGCGCCGGTACAATCAGCGGCTTTATCGTGTTGCCCGCGCGATCTTGCGCGATGACGCCGAAGCGGAAGACGTGATGCAGGATGCCTACGTCCGGGCGTTCCAGCACTTGGGCCAGTTTGCCGCGCGCGCACCGTTCTCCGCCTGGCTGACGCGCATTGCCGTCCACGAAGCGCTGGCTCGCCTCCGCCGGCGCAACCGCAGCCAGCAACTGGAAGAGTCCGAGCAAGATGGAGAATTTCTTATGACCATGGCCGACACGTCGCCTGATCCGGAGGAAATGGCCTCGAGCGCCGAAATCGGCCGCCTCCTGGAAGGCGCCGTGCTCGATCTCCCGGAGCAGTTCCGCACCGTGGTCATGCTGCGAGACGTTGAGGAACTGAGCACTTCAGAAACGGCTGCCGCGCTCGAACTCTCCGAGGAAAACGTAAAGGTCCGGCTGCATCGCGGCCGCGCGATGTTGCGCAGTTGGCTTGTCGCGCGAGTCGGGACAGAAGCAAAAAACCCATTTCCCTTTATGGGCGTCCGCTGCGATCGCGTTGTGCATGGTGTCTTCCTACGGCTTGCGGCCCGATCCGCGAACCATCTGTCGGTGTAAACGCGAGCCAGCGTGCAGCCCACGACTGTCCGCCCGCGGCATGCCCCAGCCTGCGGGGCTCAAATTCTCCCGGCCGGAACAGCATATTGATATTGCAAGTTGAACAAGGCAAAATCCCACTTTAGGCGGTAGGCCCTAATCCCGCGGCGTCCCCGCGCCGCGCTGACAGATCGGCGGGAGGTTCTCAATGCGAGGTGTCCTCTTCAGTCTGATAATGTGTTTTCTTCTAATGCCTGTCTCGGCTCAGGAAAAATCGGGCGAACCCACTGGCCAAAAGGCTCGCAAGACGTATGAGAATGCCGTCAAATCCTTGCACGAGCGCAAGACGGCATGGGCTCTGGACGACTTCAAGAAAGCCGACAAACAGGATGGTGGGCATTGTGTCGCGTGCCAGAAACAGATGATCAAACTTGGCGAGGAACTCGGCGACTGGAAAACCGCCGAACTCGGCGCCGAAGAAATCATCGCGGAAGCGCAGGCTCAGGGACCACGGGACGCTGCTATTGCACAGTATCAGTTCGCGCTCGTCCTTTTGGCGGAGGGGCTGGAGAAACACAAGGAAGAGATTTTCGTGCGCGCCCACGACGAGCTTGGCAAAGCGCTGGCCGCCTATCCCGCGTTCCCGGATGCGATCTACGTGGACGGACGAGTGCTTGCTCAATTGAAGCGGGACGACGAATGCCAGGCCAGATTTGAGCAGTTTGTGAAGATGAGGACCGCCACGGATGATCCCGACCACCAGCGCGCCCTCCGCTATATCAGCCGTCCTGAACTCGCGCGCGCCAGGATGGTCCCGCCCTTCTCCATTACGACCATCGATGGACAGCGCATTTCCATCGCCG
>Ga0179592_10000400_pt1 | contig 17258 bp, 13 predicted proteins | sample CZODoug2_1_08_16_FD_148623 | JGI IMG/M metagenome (GOLD analysis project Ga0179592, IMG submission 148623) | Vadose zone soil fungal communities from Angelo Coast Range Reserve, California, USA - CZODoug2_1_08_16fungal (Illumina Assembly) | ecosystem: Environmental > Terrestrial > Soil > Vadose...
TGAGCTGCCATGATCCATTTCCGGGCACGCCTGATACTGGAATCCCGATCAAGGTCGTTGTGTCGGTTGATCCGGCCGCGGCCCGCATCCAAGTGGACCTGCGGGACAACCCGGATTGCCTGCCCTGCGGTCTGAATCTGTCGGAAGCGTGCTCGCGGACCGCCGCGATGGTGGGCATCTTCAATTCGATCGAGCACTCTGTGCCGAAGAATGCCGGCAGCTTTCGTCGCATCGAGGTGCTGTTGCGCGAGAACTGCGTCGTCGGCATCCCGAAGCATCCGACGAGCACCTCGGTCGCGACCACGAACGTCGCCGATCGGGTCGCGAATTCGGTGCAGGCCGCGATCGCGGACCTCGCGGACGGCTTCGGGCTGGCCGAGTGCGGCGCCGTCATCCCGCCGGCGGTCGGCGTGATTTCGGGCATCCATCCGGCAACGGGCGCGCCGTTCGTCAACCAGGTCTTCCTGGGAATGACCGGGGGTGCCGGTGCGCCGTCGGCGGACGCCTGGGTAACGATCGGGCATGTCGGGAACGCAGGTCTTTGCTACATCGATAGCATCGAGCTCGACGAGTTGCGTCAGCCCATCCACGTCTACGGGCGTCGCCTGCTGCCCAACACGGAAGGTGCCGGTCGCCACCGCGGTGCGCCGTCTGTCGAGGTCGATTTTGGGCCGTTGGCCGGGGACCTCGACGTCGGCTACGTCAGCGACGGCGCCGCCAACCCGCCGCTCGGCGTTCGCGGCGGCCTCGCCGGCGGGAACGCAGACCAGTGGCGAATCGCGGCGAACGGCACGCGCGAGCGGTTGCCGCCCTGCGCTCAGGTAACTCTCCACCCCGGCGATCATCTCATCTCGATCTCGACCGGTGGCGGTGGCTACGGGCCGCCGACCGACCGCGATCCGAACGCGGTCGAGCGGGATGTCGCAGAGCGCTGGATAGACGGCGAGCGTGCACGATTAGTGTATGGCGTCGCGCTGAGCGACAGCGGCGCCCTCAACCCGATTGAAACACAGCGCCTGCGCAGGTCCATGCGCGGCAATTCCTGACAGGAGAGCAATCCATGAAGCTACAGGAGCGGGTCGCGGTGGTAACCGGCGGGACGCAGGGGATCGGCAAGGCGATCGCACTCAAGTTGGCCGCCGAAGGCGCGACCGTCGTCGTCGTCGCGAGCAGTGACCTCGAGAAGGCGCAGGCCCTGGCGGACGAAATCTGTCGCGCGGGCGGACGCGCTGTAGCGAAGGTCGCAAACGTCACGAAGTCCTCAGAAATCAAGGCGCTTGTTCAAGGTGTCGCAGCGGAGCTCGGGCGCATCGACATCCTGGTCAACGCCGCCGGCGTGTTCCTGTCCACGCCGGCCGGCGCCGCGCGGGAGATCGACGTCGACCAGATGATCGCGATCAACCTCAAGGGCGCGTTCATGATGATCGACGCGGTGGTACCCACGATGAAAAGCCAACAGGCCGGCAAGATAGTCAACATCGCTTCCGTGGCCGGTTTCATGGGTATCGGAACCTTTGCAATCTACTGCGCAACCAAAGCAGGCATCATGTCAATGACTCGGGCACTCGCCTGCGAGCTGGCTGCGCACGGCATCAACGTGAATGCGGTGGCCCCCGGGAACACCGCGACGCCCATGAACGAAGGCGTGCGGACGCTCCCGGAATTCCAGCCGATGCTCGCCGCGATGAGTGCGCGCACGCCGAGCGGACGAACGTTTTCGACAGCCGACGAGATGGCGGCTATGGCCGTGTTTCTCGCGACGAGCGACGCCCGATCCATGCACGGCTCGACCGTCCTGATGGACGAGGGCTTTTCGGCAGGAATGTGAAGGCCAGGAGATTTGTGTGAACCCAATTGATCGAAAGATAATCCTCACCTGCGCTGTGACCGGAAACGCTCCGTTCAACCGCAAACACCCATCCTTCCCGATTACCCCGGCGGAAATCGCTGCGGCGTGCGTCGAGGCGGCGAGAGCGGGGGCCGCCGTCGTGCACATTCACGTTCGCGACCCCAAGACGGGCGAAGGCAGTCGTAGCCCGCAGTTGTTCAAGGAAACCGTCGACCGTGTCCGGGATTCCGGTGTGGATGTCATCATCAACCTGACGGCGGGTCTTGGTGCCTTCTTCCTGCCCGATCCGGCGGATGAGTCACGCGGCCTGCCGAAAAGTGACGTCATCGGTGCGGATGAGCGCGTTGCACATCTCGAACTATGTCGACCCGACATCGCCTCGCTCGACATCACGACGGGAAACCAAGTGGAAGGGCCGATGGAGTTCGTGTACCTCAACACGACGCGAACCCTCCGTGCAATGGCCAGTCGATTTCAGGACTTGAACATTAAGCCGGAACTGGAAGTGTTCGGTGCCGGGGATATCGAATTCGGTAAGGCACTGGTACGCGAAGGACTGGTCTCGGGGCGGCCGCTATTCCAGTTCGTGCTCGGCGTGCAATGGGGCGCGCCCGCGGACACGCGGACTATCCTGTACATGAAGGAGCTGCTCCCGGCGGACGCGCACTGGGCTGCGCTCGGGATCGGGCGGTTGGAAATGCAGGTCATGACTCAAGCGGCGCTACTCGGCGGAAACGTTCGCGTCGGCCTGGAAGACAACCTCTATCTGCGGCGCGGCGTCTTTGCGACGAACGGTGAGTTGGTCGCGCGTGCGCAAACCATTCTGGACGGCCTGGGATACGAACTCGCAACGCCGACCGAGGCGCGCGAGATTCTGGGACTGGCGGCTTGAGCTCAACGCCTGTACAGAAGGGAATTGTCGGCGGGAGATCTGATTGTCGCCGTGAGCTCCATCGTCAGGCTCGGCAAGACATCGCTCACGTACCGCACGCGGCTGTTGCGAGGACCAGGGGATGGTGTGGAATGCGCGACGCTGACGGGGGTGGCCGTGCATTTCGATCTTCGCAGACGCACCTCGATTGATCTCCCCACTGAATTTCGCGCGAGGGCAGAGGCGTTGTTCAAAAGCCGGTTATAATGCCGAGAAGATGACAGCTCGAAGCCGAAAACCAAGCCGCTCGCAAGCTAAACGACAGTCTGGTATTCGGCACAAGGATGAAGCGCGTCCGGCGGTGGTTCGGGCCGATTCAATGTCCGATCACCGGGATGCGTTTCATTTCGGCGATCGGCTGCGGACCTTCCGCAAGCAGCGAAAGTGGTCCTTGGAACGCGCTGCGGAGATGGTAGGGGTACCCGCCTCCACATTATCGCGGATCGAGAATCGGAAGATGTCTCCGACGCTCGATCTGATTCAAAAGATTGTCCGCACCATGGGTTTACATCCTTATGACGTTCTGGGCCGCGATCCGGCACGCGGGAATAGCGGTACGATCAGTGTCAATCGGCGGGGAACGGGCGACTATACGGAGTTGCCAAATATTCTGTACGCGCCGCTTCATCCGGATTTCGCCCCGACGGGGATCCGGCCGATCCAGGTGACACTATTCGCGCGCTCCGTGGAAGAGTACGGCGGCGTGACTGCGCATGCTGGAGAGGAGTTCCTCTACGTTCTGCAAGGAGCAGTGGAAATCCATTTCGAGGGCCGGCCCATTGAGCGGCTCGAAGAGGGTGATAGCATCTTCTTTGATAGTCACGTTCCCCATGCCTATGTTGCGGCGGGTCGCGCCCAGGCGAAATTTCTCATTGTCGCTTCGACACTTGACCGTCCCTTCGATTCCGTGAATTGAATCATGCTGGGGCCATTCATTGGAACGCCGGGCTTACGCTTGGCATCTACCTAGCAACTACGCCAGAACTGTTTGCAGACGGTTGCCCCGGCGTTCGCTAGGCGCGTATCCTTGCGCATACGCAAGGAATAGGGACGTCATTGAACCGCCGAAAATTCGTAAATACCGCTGCATCATCTTGTGTTCTGTTTGGTATTGAGAATGCCCTAATGTTTCCATCGGAGGCGCAGGCAGGGACGCAGATCGGGTTGCAGCTCTATACTGTGATGGACGCGCTGGAGCGAGATTTCGAGGGAACACTGCGCGCAGTCGCCAAGATCGGCTACAAAGAAGTAGAAACGATGGGCACATTCGGCCGCAATCCGGAACAGGCAACCCGATCACCCCTGATGTTGCTGACTCGAAGTGGCAAGAAGTTGCAAGGGGAGCGGTTTCGGTCGACCCCCAGGCCGAGACTATGGGCATGTTGCGCGCCCTGGCGGGCGGGACGGAGCTTGGGGGGCGGCGCCTGCGCCTTGAGTTCGTCCTGAGGCGGGCAAGGTTCGTTCGGAGCACCTGCGCGACCTTTCGGCTCGTGGAATTCGCCGCCGCATCCGTCCATGATAACGTTGGCCTGGCTTGGGGGTCGCGGGGCGGCGGGATCTGGCTCAAATGGTGCAAGCGGCTATGAGTGAAAGTCTCGGGGCATCCGATCCACGGTCCGACTTGCGGGTTGTGGAGGAGCTGGCGCGTGAGCACCGGTTGGCGCTGCTGCGTTACTTCCATCGCAAGGGGATCAAGCCGCCCGATGACGAAGACGCGGTGCAGGAGGTGTTCGTACGCCTCACGCGCCGCCACGGCCTTTCGTCCCAAGTTGGCAGACCTGACAGCTACCTCTTCGCTGTCGCCGCCAATGTCGCCAGTGACGTGTACCGCATGCACAAGGCCCACGCCGTTAATAGGCAAGACGTGTATGACGAGGCGCTTCATGCGCCTCTGACCTGCGATGCGGGCGAAATCTTCGAGGGGCGTGAGACTCTTTGGACGGTGATTGTCGCGCTCAAGGAGCTGCCGGAGCGTACGCGCACGATCTTCGTGCTCGCGCGGCTCGAACACATGCGCCAGGCCGAGATCGCGAGGCGCCTTGGTGTCTCGCTCAATACGGTGGAGAAGCACCTGCAGAAGGCCGCGGGCTACCTCGGCAAGCGGGTAGGGAGAGGCCGATGAAGTTGTTTCGCGCCCAAGATCGGACCACAGGACCGACGGTGCATGAAATCGCGGCCGACTGGCTGTTGCGCGAGGAGGAAGGCCGCCTCTCTTCCGTTGATATTTCGCGCCGCGAGGCCTGGCTCGCGGCCGACCCGTCACACCGCCAAGCGCTCGCGGATGTCAGGCTGGCGCTCGTCACCGCCAGCGAAGGCGCCGCTGATCCCGAACTGATGGCCATGCGCACCCACGCGCTCGCGGCCCGACCCGAGCGGGCTTGGCCTCTGTCGCAGTCGGCAGCGGCCGTGGCGGCCGCCATCTTAGTCAGCGCCGGCGCCTGGTGGATCCTGTCGGCCGTAGCCCCAAGCCTTCAGGGGCCGCCTGCGGGCGCACAGATGCAGCCGGGCGACCCCAATGCCGTGCTCTATCGGACCGCTGTCGGTGAAAGAGCTGCAGTCACCTTGCCTGACGGTTCGGTCGCCACCCTCGACACCGACAGCGAGATCAAGGTCGCCTACACGGGAAACGAGCGCGGCGTGCATCTGCTCCGCGGTCAGGCCCTGTTCGAGGTGGCCAAGCACAAGCCCACGCCGTTCCAAGTCTACGCCGGCCGTGAGCGCGTGACCGCGGTAGGCACCACGTTCAACGTGCGCCTCGATGGCGCAGGCGAGAACTCCAAGGTCAGCGTGGCTCTTCTCGAAGGGGTGGTGACGGTAAGCCCGGCGGCGGCTGTGGACCGCACTGCGCCGCATCAGTCGGTGACCATGGCCCCAGGAGAGCTGCTCGAAGCCAAAGCCGCGGCGCCCCTCGTCGTTGTCGCCGCCGACACCGAACGTGTGACGAGCTGGCGAAGCGGCGTGCTAACCTTCAACGACACTCCGCTCGCCCAGGCGGTCGCGGAGATGAATCGCTACACCACACGCCCGATTGTCCTCGCCGATCCCAAGCTCGCGAGCTTGCGCATTTCGGGCGTGTTCAAGACCGGAGACCCGGAGCACTTCGCCGAGACGGTTTCGGAAGCCTTCCCCGTGACGGTATCGCTCGAGGCTGACGGCTCGCTGGAACTAGAGCCGGGGCGCTAGAAAGCGCGGCCAACGCCGGCTAATGGCGCTGCATGAAGCCCGCAGATCCGTTCCGGGAGAGCTGGTTTCCCAAGGTATGGGGGATGGCGTCGAAAGCGTGGCTCATATAAGGCACGCGGATGAGTTCCACTGTGACGCCCTCGGATTTCGCCTGTTGGGCGAACGCATACGTCGGCTCGGGTGGAACCAGAGTGTCGTTCTCGCCCACGATGAGCATCGTGGGCGGCGCTCCTGGGGTCAGGTAGCTGGCGGAGCTGATTGTCCGATACCTTTCGGGATACTGCTCGGGCGAGCCGCCCGTGTACTGGCTGGCCATCGAGCGGGCGCTCGGCCCCATAATCGGATCCGGATTTCTGTAGAAATCGGCCGGGTCGATCACCGGGTAGAGCGAAACGACCGCGCTTACGTGCGGCACCGAACCGCCGCATGAGCTCATGAGCCTGTCGGCGTTCGCCATGTAACTGACATTGATCACCAGATTGCCCCCGGCGGATTCCCCTATCATGTACAAGTGCGAGAGGTTCCCCCCGAACTGGGCGGCGTGAGCTCCGACCCACGCCATGGCGCAGCCGACCTGTGCCTGGGTGACGTCCCACAGATGTCGTTCTTTCGTGGACAGCGAGTAGTCCACCGCGAAGACCAGCCAACCCTTGCCGGCGAACCAATCGAGGTCCGCGTGTCTTCCTTCGGCGCGCCCGGAGACCCATCCTCCCCCGTGCACATAGATCAGGATCGGGCTTGGTTGGCCTCCTGTCACGACCTTAGGTCGACGGATGGTGAGATTCAGCGGGACACCGTCGAACGTCCTATAAGGTACGGTCGTTACCCCATTTGCCGCGGCGAAATCCGGAAGCTCGAAGCTTTGGAGAGCGCTTACCGCGACCCCGTTTTTTCGGGCGGTCCGGGATAGGTTGATTTCGATCACTGCCGCTTCGGAAAGGGCGAAGAGGGCGATGAGCGCCACGACCGTGGTCCAGGCGCGTTTGCGCAAGCCGGCCGCCCATAGATAGGCCGCGGCGGCGACAAGCGTCAGAACGACGAACCACGTCGCCAAAGCCGTCACGATCGCTCCTAGGAGAGTGAGCGGAGTCGTTCTCAGAAACGCCCCAAGGAAGGATATCGCGACCAATATAAGCACAAGTGTGCTGAGGAACATGCCTATCCTGCGCCCCCGGGACAGGCGATTTGGTTTCATAGCACCTTGCACCTAAAACCCCTTGTGCTCGAATGTGTGGATGAGTCCGTCGAAATCCCTTCCCAGGGGCTCAAGGCTGGATGAAGTCGGTCTGAAGGGTCGATTCGCCGGTGAGCCGAGGATCAGTCGAGGAGCCTCCTACCCATAGGGCGTAGCCGCCGGGCCTGACACGCCAGCCATCGGCGCCGGTGTCGAAGTCGGCCAGGAGCCGGCGATCGGCCGTGACGCTCACTCGCCGCGTCTCGCCCGGCTTCAACGCCACCTTGGTGAAACCGACCAGCCGACGATAGGCGCTGCCTGGCGGCTGGGCATACACTTCCGCGACCTCGGCACCCGAGCGCGGCCCGGTGTTGGTCACGGTGAAGCTCACAGTCAGGCTCCGGCCGGCCTGGGTCTTCAAGCCGCCGTACCCGAAGCGCGTGTAGGACAGGCCGTAGCCGAACGGATACTGCGGCGTCAGCCCGCGTTCCTGGTACCAACGGTAGCCCGTGGCGGCTCCTTCCGGATAGGTCGCGTCGAAGGGCGGATCGTTGCGGCCCATCAAAGTGTGGGTGAGACCCGAGCCCGGCTGCTTGGGGTTTGGCAACTGGTCCAGGCTGGCGGGGAAGGTGATCGGCAGCCTGCCCGAAGGGTTTACCTGGCCGAACAGCACCCGTGCGATCGAGCGACCGCCCTCTGCGCCCGGATACCAGGCCTCCACGATCGCACCGACACGAGACGCCCAGGGCGTGAACACGGCGCCGCCGGTCTCGAGCACAACGATCGTGCGCGGGTTGGCCGCCGCCACGGCGTCGATCAGTGCGTCCTGAGCGCCGTCGAGCGAGAGGCTCGCGTCCTGTCCTTCCGTGCGCCACTGGGTAGCGAAAACGATCGCCACGTCCGCATGCTTCGCTGCCTCGACGGCCGCGGCGACATCGTCCCCACTGGAAAAGGCGACCGAGCCGCCTGGGGCTGCGGTTTTAATCGCGGCCAGCGGCGAATAGGGGTGGTAGACACGTTTCATCAAACCCGCGACCGGCCCTTCGGTCACGGGGAACACCAGCGGCTCGCCGCCGTAGCCCATCACCTGCGTCGAGCCGCCGCCGGACAGCACGCCCGCGTCCGCACGCCCCCCGATCACCGCGATCGACTTCGCCGAGGCCGCGAGCGGCAGGAGGCCGTCCGCGTTCTTGAGCAGCACGATCCCCTCCTCTTCCGCGCGCGCCGCAACCTCCGCGTCGGCCGCCACGTCAATCGCCCCGCCCGGCTTGGCCGGGTCATCGATCACCCCGACCACGTACATGCTGCGCACGATGCGAAGAGCCATGTCGTCCAGCCGCGCCTCGGGGACGGCGCCCGAGGCCAACTCCGGCTTGAGCAGCTCGCCGAAGTAATCGCCTGGGTCCCAGGTGTGGGCTGACTCGTGGTCGAGGCCGGCCAGCGCCGCCTTCACCGTGCTGTGCGCCCCACCCCAGTCTGACATCACCCAGCCTGGATAGCCCCAGTCGTGCTTGAGCACGGTGTTCAGCAGGAACGCATTCTCACAGGCATAGTCGCCGTTCACCTTGTTGTACGCGCACATGATCGCGCCGGGCCGGCCGTGTTCCAGCGCAATCTCGAAGGCCAGAAGGTCGCTCTCGCGCAAGTCCTTCTCGCTCATGATCTCGTCGACCACGCCGCGACCGTTCTCTTGGTCGTTGACTGCGTAGTGCTTGGCCGTGGAAATCACGTGCCGGCTCTGGATGCCGCGGATGGACTCTCCAACCATGATCCCCGACAGCAGCGGATCCTCGCTGGCGTATTCGAAATTGCGGCCGTTGCGCGGCTCGCGCTCAAGGTCCACGCCGCCGGCCAGGAGAACGTTGATGCCCTTGGCGTGCGCCTCCGAGCCGATCATGGCGCCCCCGCAGAAAGCCAGCTTGGGGTTCCAGCTCGCGGCGGTGGCGAGCGATGAGGGCAAGGGCGTGGACCTGTGTTCGGGTCCCGTTTCCATGCCTCTCGAGACTCCCAGGCTGGAGTCGGCCTCCTGGAGGGCGGGTATTCCAAGCCGCGGCACGCCCGGCACATAGCCGGCCGACCCCAGGGCCCCTGGGGGCGGCGGCAAGTTCAGAGGAGGCGGGGCGCCCGTCAGCGAGAGGCCGAACCAACCGCTGATCAGCGACATCTTCTCCTCGCGCGTCATCCCGGCGACCGCGCGGGCTGCACGCGCGGTCGGCGCTTCGGTCTCTGCGAGGGCGACGCCGGCTGCCGCCAGGGCGGCGACCGACAAAGCTGCGACCAGCGCCGCCTGCAGGGACCGCCGCGGTGTGAGCTTAATGGACATCCGTTCTCCGTGCGCCAGTTAGACCGGCAAGGCTTGTGATTGAAACTGTCAGCGGAGCGCCACGCTTCTACGGCTGGGCGGGCGGGCTCGCGCTCGCCCGCGCGACGAGGGCGCGGATTGCCGCGGTGGTGGCGATCACCAGATCGGCCGGCGGCTGCGGGCTGGTCATGGCGCCCAGGATCGAGGCCGAGGCTCGCGCCCAGCCCTCGTCGCGGCGAAGAAGCTCATCTTGCTGCGCCTTCCATGCGGCCGTCGGCGCGCGCCGGCCGATGATCGCGTCCATCGCCTCCAGCCCGGCGGCCGCCTGAGCGGAGATATCGGCCGAGATCGGGAGGGCGCTCTTCAGCACCGGGGCGCGTTCCGCCGCCGCCTCGAAGGCGCGATGGACGTCGCGCCATGTGCGCAGCTCGGCCTTCAGGGGCTCCGTCGCCGGATTGTCCGCCGACGGCGCGCCGAGGAAAGCCCGGACCTGGGCTTCGAGGCGGTGCGCCGCGAGGCTGTCAGGCGCCGCGACGTCGGCCAGCGTGTTGAATTGCTGGGTCACGGGCGCCTGGAAACCGCTGCGCAGAAGTTTCCAGTGGGCGCCGTTCTTCACCGGCTCGACCAGGCTGATGAACCGAGCGACCGCCGGATCGGGTTCCGCCTCCAGCCGCTCGAGCATGCGGGCTTGGTTTGCGTGCTGGTGAAGGCCGAACAACGCGAGCTCGCCGTCCACCACGATGAGTCGGCGGTACATGTCCGCGACGTCCGTCGTCGCCGACGGCGACCACAAACGTTCGGCGATCGCGGCTGTCCGCGGCCAGACGCGGCCATCGATCATCTCGGACGTGACGAGCTCGGTCCACATCACCGCCTCGCCACCGAGCACTCTCTCCTGCCCGGCCGGCGTCAGCCGCAGGCCGTCGTCGACGACCCAGGCCTCCTTCGAGAAGAAGACCTTGAACGGGGTCTGCTCCATCTGGGCCCAGTCCGCCTGGGAGAAGCCATAGCCCACAGGGTCGATCGGGTCGGTCCGGTACATCGGCCCGGCCGGTAGCAGGCGATCCAGGTAATAGCCGCCCGAACTCAACGCCGGATGGCCCTCCTGGGCCGCGAGCGCAGTCAACTTCGAGCTGCGCCAGGACTGGACGACGACGCTCGGGCCGAGATCGGGCCTGAGCAGCTCGTCCCAACCGACCATGACCTTGCCATCGCCCGCGAGGATCTTGCGAAGGCGGTCGGTGAAATAGGCCTGCAGCGCCTTGTTGTCGTCCAGGCCGTGCGTTGTCCTGAATTGCCGGACCGCAGGGCTGGCGTCCCAGTCCGCCCCGTTGACCTCGTCGCCCCCGACGTGGAAATAACGGTCTGCGAAGAGACGACTCATCTCGCCGTAAAGTTTGGAGACGAAGGCATAGACCTCTTCGCGGGACGGGTCGAGGGTGTCATTCATGGGCGCCGCGCCCGGCGTCGGCTCGACGCCCGGGCCCAAGTGCGGATACGCCTTGAGCCAGCTGCGAGCATGGCCGGGGGTGTCGAACTCGGGAACGACGCGCACGCCGTGATCGGCGGCGTAGTCGATCATGTCGCGCATTTCGGTCTGGGTGTAGTACCCATCGCTGGTCTTCTGGAACTCAGGGAACAGCTTGCTCTCGACCCGGAAGCCCTCGTTGTCGCTGAGATGAAGGTGCAGGACATTGAGCTTGACCAGCTCCATGGCGTCGATTTGGCGTTTCAGCGCGTCGAGCGGCATGAAATGACGCGCCGTATCGATCATCACCCCGCGCCAAGCGTAGCGCGGTCGATCCTCGATGCGTGCGCCTGCGAACTGGAGCCCCTCGGGCGCCGGCTCCACGAGCTGGATCAGGGTGGCGAGCCCGCGCAGCACCCCGGTGTTGGTTACGGCGGTCAGGCGAACGCGGCCGGGTTCGACGACCAACTGGTACCGGTCGTCGCTCTTCACCTCGAGCCAGTGAGCGTCGCGCCCCGCGCAGTCGATCTCGAGGGTCTGCTGCGGGCGTGTCTCGTCGGAAATGATCGACAGGCCCGTGCGCATCCGCAACCGATCCAAGAACCGCGCGGCGGCGCGGTCCAGCAGCGGATCGCGATAGGCCCTCCAGACGATCTTCCAGTTGTCACCGATCGGAACCGGCTGGCCGGTCTCCGAGAGGGCCTCCGGCTTGGGCATGAGCGCCGACGCCGCGGCGAACGCCGGCGCCAGGGCCAGGCCGACGCAGCCGACGGCGAGAATGGCGGTCGCTTTGAGCGCTTTGCTGAAGAGACGGCGAGACGAATGCTGCATGGATCCTTTCCGGGGGACTGATCGAGCCTGCACCCAGTCAGCCGATGAGAGCGTTCTCGCCGTGCGCGAAGGACGATGGGAAGTCATGGCGGGCTCGGTTACTCGAAGTGGTAGCGCAGTGCGACGCCGAACCTTCGCTCCGCATACTTGTCGAGAATCTGGAGGTAGCCGCCCGGAGCGACCGGGGACCCGATCGGGAAGATCTCGTCGACGAAATGCTGGCCGAGCACGTTCTTGACGAAGAAGTCGATTGAATACTTCTTATTGATCTCCACCAGGGTGCCCGACAGGTCGAGAATCCCGTACCCTTTTTGGATCTCGCCCGGATCCTGGCTGACATCGAAGAGCACTTTGGTCTGGTAGTGATAATTGGCGCCCAGGACCAGACTGTGCTGCTCCCAGCCCAGTGGGATGGTGTAGTCGGCGGCGATATAGCCTTTGAACGTCGGTGTGAACGGCAACTGGCCGCCCGACAGGTTTTTGACGCCGGAAGGAGAACACTCGCCGAGCTCGATTTGAGGCGCGTCGCAAGGCCCGTTTGGATAGGAATCGAACTTCGCCTGCATGAGGGTAGCGCCGGCGCTGACGCCGAGGCGCGACGCCGGGCGAGCCATGATGTCCAGCTCGACGCCGGCGGTATGAGCCTTTGCGACATTTTGGAGCGCGTACGCCAAGGCGACGGGACCCGGGATCACGGTCTGCGCCTGGAAGTTCTGATACCGGGTGTAGAAGCCGTCCAGATTGAGGATCAGGCGCCGCTCGAACCAGGACGACTTAAGGCCCAGCTCGTAGGCGTTGCTGGTCTCAGGTTGAATCAGCCGATTGAGGATTTCTGGCTGGGTTTCGGCCTCCAGCGAATAGGCTGGCCCCTTGTAGCCTTGAGCGAAGCTGAAATAGGCCATGGCCGTGGGCAGAACGTCCCATTCGAGCGCCGACTTCAACGACGCGTGCCCTTTCGAGGCCGAATTGCTAAGGAACGGAACAATCGGCACCGGACTCACAGCGGGATAGATCTCGGCGCCGAACGGCGTCGCATAGATCGCGCGCTGAGTGTAATCGTAGGAAACCCGGTCGTGCGTGTAGCGGGCGCCACCGACGAGCCGCAGGTAGTTGGTAAAGTGCGCCGTCGCCTCGCCGAAAGCGGCGTAGTTCTGGTCCTCGAAGTGGATGGTCGAGGGATATTGCACCAGACCGAGCGGCAGGCCGACCACGCTCGAGAGGTCTTCGTTCGTGCTGCTCGCGAAGCGGTTCTTCTCGTCGTAGAAGAAACCACCGACGACGTAGGTGAGGAACTGGTCGGCGGGCGAGGTCAGGCGCAGCTCCTCACTCCACTGGTGCAAGTTCGTATCTTCTGGCTGGGAGATTTGATAGAAGTTCACGGCGCCCGGGAAGTCGTCGGCGCTCTCGTACTCGTCCCACTCCCGGAAGGCCGTAATCGAGGTCACCAGATAGTCTGAGTGCGACCAGTCGATCTGCAGGGAATGGCCCATTGCCCGGTCGCGCGTGATGCTATTCTGACTGTTGTTGACCTCATTGCCGTCGGGTGAGGGCACGACCGGCAGTTGATTGGCCAACTGGGCAGCTCCGCCGGGCAGACTCGCGTCGACCGAGCGCAACGCCAGTACCGGCCCGGAGCTGTTGTTGGAACTGATATCGCTCCGCAACCTGATGGTCAGGTCCGACGTGGGTTCCCACTTCGCCACTCCGCGGAAGAGATAGCCCTTGCGGCCGTTCTCCCAGTCTCCGTTGAACACGTTGCGCGTGAAGCCTTCGTCGTTGGTCACGCTAGCGGTCAGGCGCAGCCCCAGGGTGTCGGTGACCGGCGCCGAGACGGTGAACCCGGCGTGATACTCGCCCATCTGGATGGCCGAGGCCATGAAGTCCATCGTCGGCGTGCTGCTCGGATCCCTGGTGATGATCTGGATCAGCCCGGCGCTGGCGTTCTTGCCGAACAGCGTACCCTGCGGACCGCGGAGGACTTCGACATGATCGATGTCCACGAGGTCCATGAAAGCCATGCCCGAGCGGGCCAGGACCACGCCGTCGACCATGGTCGAGACACTGGGTTCTGCGCCGACGCTGAACGAGAAGGTACCGATGCCGCGGATCACGAACGACGAGTTCGCGGCTGACCCGCCGTTTTGGACTTCGACCGACGGCAGGATGCTGACGAGGTCGGCCGAGGTGACGGAATGGGTCCTTTCGATCTGATCGCTGTTGACCACACTGATCGCGACCGAGACCTTCTCAACATTTTCGCTGCGCTTGCGGGCGGTGACGACGATTTGCGCGAGTCCGTCGGACGACTCCGTGGGCTGAGGAGTCGCCGATCCCGGCGCGACCGGCTCGGTGCCGTTGGCTTTGCCCTTTGCCGCCTCGATCACGATCGGACCTGTGGCAGCGAACCGATAGGTCAGCCCGGTGTCCTTGAGAAGCGCATCGAGCACTTGAGAGAGCGTCATGTCGCCCCGAACCGCGGGGGCGTGCTTCCCCCGCGCCAGGGCGGCGTCGAACACGATCTCCTGCTGCCCCTGCTGCGCTGCCTGATTGAGCGCGTCGCCGAGATCCTCGGCTGGGATGTCGAAATGCACGGGCCGGCCGTTCTGGGCGAACGCCGCGCCGCCCAGGGCCAGGCTGGCGCAGCCAGCGAGCATGAATGAGCGGATCGCGATGCGAGACTTACGAGTCATTGTCAGTTTCCCCCTCGGGGTCTCCAATCTAGCGGGACCCTCTATGGGAGCAAGACGGGAGCGGTCGTAAAACCCGTAAGCCGCCAACAAAATAATTTCGAACTCGGCTTTGGGAACGCCGGTCGACATCGCGGCCAACCACGCCTGTTAGCGAAGTCCGGGGCGCGGAGCGGCAAGTTGGATGGCAGCTCTCTCACGGACACCGGTCCCATAGAGCGCGGCATTGGGATCGCCCGGCTGCATCTGTGCGGCCGCAGGCGGCCAAGATTCTACCAACATTACCCGACGATGTGAGTTTCGATGAGCTCGAGAAAGTTCAGTCGCCGCTCGTCAATCCGGTCCCAGTTCAATTTGGTGAGCACACTATGCTGTAAAGGCGCTCGCGATCAGTTCACCACGCTCAAGATCAATCAGGACCGAAGTATCGGACACCAGAATCGTCATGCTTCTTCAAGCGAAAGAAACCGCGGCCTCGGGATGATCGAGTCGGTCATAGCGGCGACGCCGGCTTCTCTTTCAGGGCTTTGAGTTCGAGACTGATCGCTTCAATATCCGCATCGATGTTTTCATCCAAGAGCGAACGCTGCATGACATCCATCTGCTCGCTGCGTCGATCGAAGTGCTAGCGCTTTAAGATCGCCATCTCGTGCGTAAGCTGGTCGATCTTTAGCTGCTTGGCTTTGAGTTCCGCAACGAGGGCGGCGTGAGCACTGCGTTCGGTGTCGCGTTCGGCGAGTGGGCGTAGAGCGTCGCGGCCAGATTACGCAGCTGCACTGCGCAGCATCTCCCCAATGCCCAGGATCTGCATCACGCTGGGTTAGGGGTTCGAATCCTCTTTGCTCCAGGGAGATCCAACGCTGTTCGGAGACACCTGCTTATCCGCTTGCGACCCTACCGTCTGGCTTTTCAAAGATGAGGTCGCGGATTTCTGCGCGAGTCGGTCGCCCTTCAATTCTTCGTCGTCCTCGGTCGTGGTATTGTGGTATTGCAACAGACATCCCGCGAGCGAAATTTCGATCGTGCGTCTGGGCTTTGAACACATTTTCAGTAGCGCAGGGCACCTCCTCAAGTATTTGGGGTTGCGGGACTTTTGCGTAAGTCGGCTGTGCTTCGTTGTGCTCAGTCGTGCTCTGGGGTCGATTTGCAACGGACATCCCGCGAGCGAGGTAGTTAAATATCAAGTAGTTACAGTTACCAAAAATCCAATTTTGACGGTGCGGCAAGCTTCGAACCAGGGGGTCGGCGGTTCGAATCCGTCCGGGCGCACTTTCCCCACAAAAAATGTTCGGCACCCCACCACCAGCCAGCGAGTGTGAGCCCTTAAGTCCGCCAACTACCACGACAGCAATTCAAGACCCGGAACGTCTCGAAAGTCCGCTGCGTTCATAGTGACGAGCGTCGCGCGATGGACCAGCGCCTGAGCAGCGATCATCCGGTCTAGCAACTTCCGCCGCGAATACCCGACCGCCTCGACAATCTGCCGATACGCATCGGCAGCAGCATCATCGAACGCGAGGACGGGCAGCGCCGCCAACATCGCATCGAGTCGCGGCCGACGATTACCGACTTGAGCGGGGTTCCGATAGACACCCCCTTCGAGTTCGACTCGGCTTATGACCGAGAGCAGGATTGCACCTTCCAACGCCGCAACCTGTGAAGTGACGGTTTCGTCGCCGTCGCGCAAATGGATCGCAACATTGGTGTCCAACAGATAGGCCAAGGTCAAAGCCCCGATGGTTCCGGTAGCACCTCGTCATCGCGCGCCTCGATTTCCGAGGGGATCGGAAGCTCTTTTAGCTGTTTCACCAGCTCACCGATGGGCTTACGTGTTGGATAGATGGTGAGCACATCACCGGACCGGACGATGGTCACTTCGACCTCACGCCCGAACGCGACATTGCGCGGCAAGCGCACGGCCTCACTATTCCCGCTTCGAAAGGTCCGACTGTCGGCGACGGCCATTGCAACCTCCTTCGTCATCACACGTATATACGAGATATTGCTGGCAGTTGCAAGACCCGCAGGTGTTCCGCGCCGTGAGTAGTCGTAAGTGGTTGCTTTTATTGCACTTGTCGCTGGTTCACCCGCCCTAATACTCGCAAGTAGGGCTGGGCTTGGATGGGGTTTCTTCAGTGTGTGCTCCAAATTCAATAGCACAAATTTCGCCCCTCCTGCACGCGTTGCAGGGCTGTGCGCTATTTGACGTATAACGTTAAGCGTTATACGCTTGAAAAATGACCAAGGGGTTCCGGTGCAAAGAGACTCGGACCTTATTCGAGACCGGAAAATGCAAACGCTTGGCCAACGTGAACCGCGTTGCAACTCGCAAGCTGGCTCAGCTTGATGCTGCGCAGACATTGGATTTCTTGCGTTCGCCTCCCGGCAATCGGGTAGAGACCCTAGCTGGAGACCGAACCGGTCAATACAGCATTCGAGTCAATGACCAATACCGCCTGTGCTTTCGCTGGACGGCAGAAGGGCCGACTGATGTTGAGAGCGTGGATTATCACTAATGGTGAATGAGATGTTCAAGAATGGTATGCGACCGGTTCATCCGGGTGAAGTGCTTCGGGAGGATTTCCTCAAGCCGCTTGGCATGAGCGCCAACGCACTCGCCAAGGCACTGCGCGTGCCGGCGCCGCGGATCAACGACGTTGTGCGCGGGCGCCGTGGCGTGAGCGCGGATACCGCCATGAGACTCGCACGCTATTTTGGTGGTGATGCGCGCTCCTGGCTAAACCTGCAGACGGCCCATGACTTGCGCGTGGCGGAAATCAGCAACGCCAAGCGCGTCGCGCGCGAGGTTTCGCCGGCGACTACCTAGCTGCGA
>Ga0179592_10000403_pt1 | contig 17131 bp, 15 predicted proteins | sample CZODoug2_1_08_16_FD_148623 | JGI IMG/M metagenome (GOLD analysis project Ga0179592, IMG submission 148623) | Vadose zone soil fungal communities from Angelo Coast Range Reserve, California, USA - CZODoug2_1_08_16fungal (Illumina Assembly) | ecosystem: Environmental > Terrestrial > Soil > Vadose...
CTGTTGAACCCTACGCCCGTGGACCCTACGCTCGGTTAGGCGAAAACTGCGGCGCGACCGCTTCGATCAACGTCGGGCCCGATCGGGTGAATGCCGCACGAATGGTCTCGGTGAGTGCGTGCGCATCCGTCACGCGCAACGCGGCCGCACCGTACGCCAACCCTAAGGCCACGAAGTCCGGATTGCGTGCGATCACGCCGGTGAGCGGAATGGCCGACGCCTGCATGTCGTCGCGGATCTGGCCCAGGGCGGAATTGTTCCACACCACGATGGGCAGGGTTAAGTTCTCCTCGACCGCGGTCATGAGTTCGTTCAGCGTGAATTGCAGCCCGAAATCGCCGGCGAGCGCCAGAATCGCGCGAGCCGGAGCCGCAATCTTGGCGCCCAGCGCCGCCGGCAGGGCAAATCCCAAGGTGCCGTAACCCGACGGATGAAACCATTGTCCGGGGCCGTCGGTAACGAATGCGTAGTTGCCGAGGTAGGCGATCTGCGTCATGTCGCTGAAGACCACCCCATCGCGCGGCAGTGCGGCGCGAATGGCGCGCAGCGCCTCGAGTTGCGCACGGGCCTTCGCCTCGAAACCGTTTTCGATCTGCGAGCGGTAACTCGCCGCACCTCCGGTCTCGGTTTTCCATCCGCGCCGCGGCGCGAGCCGTTGCTCGATCGAGCGCAACGCGCCGCGCGCGTCGCCCCAGACGGGCACGTCGGCGCCGTAGTGATCCGCGAGCTTGGCCGGGTCGACATCGATGCGGATCAACAGCCCGCCCAGGGGCAGTTTCATCAGGTAGAAAAGATCGGTCTCGGCGATTTCCGTGCCCACCGCCAACACGACGTCGGCGTCGGCGATCAGCGTCTGGACGGCGCGGTATGGAAGCGACGTACCAAGATTCGCCGGATGGCTTTCGGCAAGGATTCCCTTGCCCGCCGCAGTGGTGACGCATGGGCAATCCAACGTGTCGACGAGACGGTGAAGCTCGGCGCCGGCATGCCGCGCGCCGCCGCCGGCGATGATGATGGGCCGAGCCGCCACGGCGAGCAACCGGACAGCCGCCTCGATTTGCTCGTCGGCGGCCTGGGGCAGGGGTACCGTCTCGGCAAAGCGCGTTGCCGGCAGCGTGGTCATTTCGCCCAGCACGTCCAAGGGAACTTCGAGATAAGCGGGCCGCGGCCGGCCGGCGCGCAGCGACGCCAAACACGCCCGGAGATGATCGCGCACGTCCTCGGCGCTCGCCGCGGCGCGAGCCACGCCGAAAATGCCGGCGGCCAGCGCCCACTGGTTCTGCAATTCGTGCAGCACACCCCACTGCTTGCCCAGCGACGCCCGTACGGGCGCACTTGCCACCACCAGAAGAGGCACCGAGTCGGAGTACGCCTGCGCGACCGCGGTCAGGATGTTCGTGAGGCCGGGACCTGAGATCGTGAACGCGGCAGCCGGACGCCCGCTCATTCGCGCATAGCCATCCGCGGCAAAACCGGCGCCTTGTTCGTGGCGCACCAGCACATGACGGAGGTTGGAAGCCGCCAACCCGCGATACAATTCCAGGTTGTGCACGCCGGGGATGCCGAATACGGTGTCGATACCGTTGGCCGCAAGCAATTCGACGAGATAACAGCCTGTGGTCCGCGACATGTGCAAAAGTATCGGCGGTCGGCGCCGGTGTTGCAAGAAGCAAGGCGCGGCTGTCGCCCGAAGCAAAGGTATAAGCATGAAATTTTCGAAGCTGGTCGGCAGAATCTCGGGTGACGGCGCCGATGCGTGGAAGACTCATTACCTGGCGAGCGGGGCGCGCGAGAGCGGCGAGGATGTCATTCTGCTCAGCGTCGGCGATCCGGATCTGGACACGCCGGCGCCGGTCGTGGAGCGCGCGATCGAATGTCTGCGGGCGGGCGATACGCACTATACGCCCGCCACCGGGCGCGAGCCCCTGCGCACGGCAATTGCCGAGCAGCATCGTGTGCGCAGCGGTCAAGATGTCGACGCCAGCAACGTGATTTTTCTCGCCGGCGCGCAAAACGCCCTATTCGCGGCGTCTCTGTGTGTGGCCGGTCCGGGCGACGAGGTGATCGCGTTCGAGCCGCTGTATCCTACGTATCCGGCGGCCATCGAGGTCTCGGGCGCCCGTATGGTGCGGGCGCCGGCATCGCCGGCCGCCGGTTTTCGCGTCGACCCCCGGTCGCTCGAAGCGCTCATCACACCAAATACTCGCGCGTTGTTCTTTGCCACTCCGAATAATCCCAGCGGCGTCATCTTGAGCGAAGCGGATCTCGCCGTGATCGGCGATGCGGCGCGTCGGCACGGGCTCTGGGTGGTTGTCGATGAAGTCTATGCGGGTCTTGCACCCGGTGGTCGTGTGCCCAGCCTCGCGGCGAGCCTGCCTGACCAAGTGGTGACCATCAGCAGCCTGTCGAAGTCGCATGCCATGCCGGGTTGGCGTGCCGGCTGGATGGTGGGACCTCCTACGCTCATCACCCACGTGGAATCACTGGCGATTTGCATGCTGTACGGGCTGCCGGGATTCGTTCAGGAAGCGGCCTTGACGGCACTGCGCGTCGCGCCGGCGGCCGAATCCCGGATCCGCGACTTTTGCGCCCAGCGCCGCGACGTGCTGCTCGCGGGCCTCGCCGGGATACCGGAGTTGCGCTGCTGCGTCCCCGATGCGGGCATGTTCATGCTGCTCGATGTGCGGGGCACCGGGCTCACGGGCTATGAGTTCATGAGGCAGCTTTATGCGTCCGAAGGCGTGTCGGTGATCGACGGCGGTGCATTCGGCAAAGGGACGCGAGACTTTGTTCGGGTATGCTTTGCCGCCGACGAGGGCCTGTTGCGCAGCGCCTGCGAACGCATCCGGCGGTTCGTACGGACATTGAAAAAGGCGGTTGAGGTGACACATGGCTGACATGGGCATGGTGGTGCGTGTGGCGGGCGGCCCCGAGGCGATGGAGTGGACGGAACTCGACACCGCGGCGCCGGGCCCGGGCGAAGCGCGGATCGTGCAGCATGCCGTCGGCGTCAATTTCATCGACACCTACTTTCGCAGCGGCCTGTACCCATGGCCGTCGACGCCCTTGATTCCCGGCGCGGAAGCCTCCGGCGTGGTCGAGGACGTGGGCCCGGGAGTGACGGGCCTTGCGCCCGGGGACCGGGTTGCGTACACGACGCCGCTCGGCGCGTACCGCACGCGCCGCGTAGTGCCCGCAGACCGGCTCGTGAAATTGCCGGAATCGATCAGCTTCGAGACGGCGGCCTCCGTGATGCTCAAGGGGTTGACGGCGCAATTTCTGCTGACTTCCTGCTTTGCGGTCAAGGAGGGGCATGCCGTTCTCGTGCACGCGGCCGCGGGCGGCGTGGGCCTGCTGCTGGGCCAGTGGTTGAACCTGTTCGGCGCCACGGCCATTGGTACGGTGGGCTCCGCCGACAAGGCGGAAATCGCCAAAGCCCATGGCTATGCGCATGTCATCGACAACAAGTCCGAGGACTTCGCGGCGAGGGTACTCGAGATCACCGGCGGCGGCCGGTGCGACGTGGTGTACGACTCGGTGGGCAACGATACCTGGCGGGGATCTCTCAAGTGCCTGAAGCTGCGCGGCACGTTCGTGTGCTTCGGCCAGTCCTCCGGCGCCATAGCGGACTTCAAGCTATTGGATCTGGCAACGGGAGGTTCGCTGTTCGCGACCCGGCCGATGCTGTTCGACTACATCAAGACGCAGGGCGAACTGCAGTCGCGTGCGGACGACCTGTTTGCGCGTCTTGCCGCCGGCGATATCAAGGCCCACGTGGGCCAGAAAATGGCGTTGCGCGACGCCGCCGACGCGCACCGCGCGCTCGCCGGCCGACGCACCGTCGGCGCGACCGTCTTGCTGCCCTGATGCGCTTTAGCCTCCGCACCGTCGGCTGGGCGCGGCACCTCGGCAAGAGTCTCGCGGCGGCGGCGTGCACGGCCGTGGTGGCGGCCCTTGCACCGGCGCTTCCCGCCGCGGCGTCGACGCTATCGCTGGGTCCGCGCGGCGTGCAGAGCCTGGTCGTGGAGCAGCTGTTCAATCGAGAGGGCCGCTGGTATCTCATCGACGATGCGGGCGTGTGCTACACCTACCTTGAATCACCGCATGTCCGGCTTGCATCCGACCGGTTGGTGCTGAAGGCGCATATGGTGTCCAGGCTCGGCCAACGCTTCGGCAACAATTGCGTCGGCGCGGACCTCGCGTCCAACGTCACCGTATCCGGGAGAGTCCGCGGCAGCGACCACCAGTTGATACTCGACGACATCCGGATCGATCGCGTCGAGGATGAGTCCGCCCGCAATGCCCTGAACCTCGCACTGCAGGTCGCTCCGGACTCCATTCCGCGAACGGCGCAAATCGATGTCCTGGAATCATTGCGCAAGCAACCCTTCGCGTCCGGGGGGCTCACGGTGCATGTCGACCAGATTCATATCGCGGGCATCACGGCGCGAAACGACAACCTGGTCATTCAGTTCGACCTGAGCCTGAGTGCGCCTTGAATGAGACGCGCCGCCTGGTTCAGGTCAGACGCCGAGGGGCAGCGCGGTCGACTCCTTGATGACGGTCACCGCCACCGATGAATTGACCGATTGCACGTACGGAATGCGCGACAAGTAGTCGAGGTAGAACGCCTCGTAAGCCTTGATGTTGCGCGTGACGATCTTCAGCAGAAAGTCCCATTCGCCGGTCAGCGTGTAGCATTCGAGCACCTCGGCGCGGTCGCGGATCGCCTCTTCGAATTTCGCGATCGCGTCGCGGCCCGTGGTCGCCAGTTTCACCTGCGCGAACATGGTGACATCCAGCCCCAAGGCATTGCGATCGAGCAACGCCACGCGTGCCTTGATGACTCCGTCCTGTTCGAGCTGCTGGATGCGCCGCCAGCACGTCGTGGTCGACAGTTTCAGCTGCGACGCGACGTCCGCGACCGAAAGCGCACCGCTCCTCTGCAGGACGTCCAATAACCGGAGGTCGAGCCGATCCAGGGCAGGTCGGTGGGAATGTTCCATCAATTGCGTAAAATTGGAATGCGCATACCGAATTATCGGGACTCCTCCTAATGAATGCAACATCGGGCGGCGTGCGGACGTAGATTGGCGAGGTCGGGGAGGAATTGAGAGGGGAAACCATGAAGAGCCGGTCTCGTTTGCATCTGCCGCAGGCACCCGCGCGGCCCGGCGAAGCGCCGGATTTCAGCTACGTGCACCTATCGCCGGCGGGAGCGATTTCGCGGCCGGATATCAACGCGCGCGCCCGGGACATTGCCTTTCTGTCGACGGAACTCGTGCGCGTTCTCGATGACGGGGGCCAGGCCACGGGACCCTGGCATCCGCACTTGGATCCCTCGGACCTGCAAATCGGCTTGCGGCATATGCTGTTGACCCGGATCTTCGACGATCGGATGCAACGGACTCAGCGCGCCGGAAAGATTTCCTTTTACATCCGTTCTCTGGGCGAAGAGGCGGTGTCGGTCGCGCAGTGCATGGCGCTGCGCCCGGGCGATATGCTGTTTCCGTCCTACCGCAACCAGGGTTTGCAGATCGCGCGCGGCATCCCGTTGGTCGATCTCATGAATCAGACGCTGTCGAATACCCGGGACATGTGCAAGGGACGCCAGCTCCCCGTGATGTATCACTCCAAGGCCGGCAACATTTTTTCCATCTCGGGCAACCTGGCCACGCAGTTCCCGCAGGCCGTGGGCTGGGCGATGGCGGCCGCGATCAAGGGCGAAGACCATCTTGCCGCGAGTTGGATCGGCGAGGGCAGCAGTGCGGAAGCGGATTTTCATCACGCCCTGTTATTCGCTTCCGTCTACCAGGCGCCGGTCATTCTCAATGTGGTCAACAATCAATGGGCCATATCGACTTTCCAAGGCTACGCCGGCGGGGAGCAGCGCTCCTTCGCGGCCCGCGGCCCGGGTTACGGCATCGCCGGCATCCGCGTCGACGGCAACGATTTTCTCGCCGTCTACGCGGTGACGCAGTGGGCGGCCGAACGGGCGCGCACCGGCGCGGGACCGACGCTGATCGAGTTGGTGACCTATCGTGCCGCGGCGCATTCGACCAGCGATGATCCGGCACGCTACCGGGCCAAGGACGACCAGGAGCATTGGCCGCTCGGCGACCCGATCGAGCGGCTCAAGCAACACTTGATTGCGCTCGGCGAATGGTCCGAAGAGCGCCATCGAGCGCTCGCCGCTGAGCTCGACGCGTTGGTCGGGGCCAGCTGGAAGGAGGCGGTGACCTACGGCACGATGAGCGAAGGGCCGCGCCTCGATGCGGACCTGATGTTCGAGGACGTTTTCAAGGAGATGCCGCAGAGTCTCGAACGCCAGCGGGCATTGATGCGCGCAGAGCGAGGTTGACGATGGCGAACATGAACATGATTCAGGCCTTGAATTCCGCCATGGACATCATGCTGGGGAAGGATCCTGCGGTGGTGCTCATGGGCGAGGACATCGGCTATTTCGGCGGCGTGTTTCGCACCACCGAAGGTCTGCAGCGCAAGTACGGGGAGCATCGTGTTCTCGACACGCCCATCGCCGAGGGCGGCATCGTCGCCGCGGCGATCGGCATGAGCGTCAACGGGCTGCGGCCCGTGGCGGAAATCCAATTCGCCGATTACATCTATCCCGGCTTCGATCAGATCGCGAGCGAGCTGGCTCGCATCCGCTATCGCAGCGCCGGCGAGTTCTTCGCGCCGGTGACCATCCGCACGCCCTGCGGCGGCGGGATCCGCGGGGGCCAGACGCACTCGCAGAGTCCGGAGGGCATTTTCACGCACGTGAGCGGACTCAAGGTCGTCATGCCGTCGAATCCCTACGATGCCAAGGGATTGTTGATTACCTCGATCGAGGACGATGATCCCGTGATTTTCTTCGAACCCAAACGCCTCTACAACGGGCCCTTCGACGGCGATCCGAACAAGCCGGCCGTGCCGTGGAGTGCGCATCCGAAGGGCCAGGTTCCGGAAGGCCATTACACCGTTCCGCTCGGCAAGGCGGAAATCGTGCGCGGCGGCGCCGATGTGACCGTGATCACCTATGGAACCATGGTGTTCGTCGCGCTGGCTGCCGCCGCGGCGTTGGGGCTGGATGCCGAGATCATCGATCTGCGCTCCTTGGTGCCGCTCGACGTCGATACCATTTGCAGTTCCGTCAGCAAGACCGGGCGTTGCGTGGTGGCGCACGAGGCCACTCGTTTCTCCGGATTCGGAGCCGAGATTCTGTCGGTGGTTCAAGAGGAATGCTTCTGGGATCTGGAGGCGCCGATACAACGCGTCGCCGGTTGGGACACGCCGTATCCGCACGCCTTCGAATGGGAATATTTTCCCGGCCAGGCGCGCGTCGCGACGGCCCTCAAAGCTGTCACGGAGGGGCGATGAGCCAGTTCATCTTCAAGATGCCCGACCTGGGTGAGGGCACGGTCGAGGCGGAGATCGTCGCGTGGCACACCAAGCCGGGCGATGTGGTCCAAGAGGACCAAGTCATCGTGGAAGTGATGACCGACAAGGCTGCCGTGGAAGTACCGGCGCCGGTATCCGGCCGCGTGGTGTCGATATCGGGCGAACCGGGAGACAAGGTCGCGGTGGGATCGCCGTTGATCGTGTTCGAAACGGCAGCCGCGGCGGCTGCTCCGGCGGCGCCTGAAGCCGCTTCCGCCCCGCCGCCAAGCGCGGATTTGGCAGCGCCGCCGGCGCCGCCGCCGCTGCGGGCGTCGGCGATGCGCGCGTCAGCCGCAACGATTTCCGCCGCCGATCCAGGGGGCGGCGAGCCTGCGGAGCGCCGGAGCCACGGCCGGGTGAAGGCCTCGCCGGCCAACCGCCGCCGGGCGCGTGAGGCAGGAATCGATTTGTCCACCATCGCAGGTTCGGGACCCGGCGGGCGCATTCTGCGCGGTGATTTGCCGGCGGCCGATAGTCGGGCGGCCGCGAGACCGCCGACCGGTCCCGGCGCCGGGTCGCGGCAGGTTTCCATGGCAGGGGCCGCTTCGGATACGTCGGCGACACCGGAGACCACCGAAATCAAGGTGATTGGCGTGCGCCGAGTCATCGCCGAGCGCATGAGTGAGGCCAAACGCAACATTCCGCATTTCGCCTACGTGGAGGAGGTCGACGTTACGGAACTGGAATCGCTGCGGCAGCATCTGAACGCCAAGCTGGCGAAGGGCGAAGCGAGCCTCACGTATCTCCCGCTGGTCGTCCTGGCGCTCACCCGGACTCTGGAGTCGTTTCCGCAATGCAACGTCCTGTATGACGCGGCACGCGGCGTGCTCGTCCGTCATCGCGCCGTCCACGTGGGCGTCGCCACTCAGACGCCGGACGGCCTCAAAGTCCCGGTGGTTCGCAATGCCCACGCGCTGTCGCTATGGGATCTCGCGGCCGAGATCCGCCGCGTCTCGGAGCGGGCGCGGTCCAACAAGGCGACGCGCGACGAGCTGGTGGGATCCACGATCACGGTGACCAGTCTCGGCAAACTCGGCGGCATCGCCTCGACGCCGGTCATCAACGCGCCGGAGGTCGCCATCATCGGACTCAACAAGGCAGCCGATCGGCCGGTGGTGCATGACGGTGCGGTGATTGTGCGGCGTATCATGAACTTATCGTCGTCATTCGATCATCGGTTCGTCGACGGTTATGATGCAGCGGCAATGATTCAGACATTGAAAGATCTGCTCGAGCACCCGGCGACGATTTTTATACCCAAGGTGAAGACCCCATGAATGCACAGCCTCAAGCCGCTAAGGCGCACCCCCAGCCCGCGACCGCACAGCCCCAACGACCGGCGTTCGGCTCCCTCTTGACGTCCCACATGGCAGTCGCCTCGTACCAGGGCGGCCGCTGGAGCGCGTCCGAGGTCAAACCCGTGGGACCGATCGAGCTCAGCCCGGCGGCGCATGTGCTGCATTATGCGAGCACGTGCTTCGAGGGTTTCAAGGCGTTTCGCCGCGCCGACGGAACGGTTCACATATTCCGTATGGACCGGCATATCGAGCGCATGCGCCAAAGCGCGCGATTGCTGGTGCTACCGGAGCCGGATCCGGTACAACTCGCGGACATGGTGCGCGCGGTCATCACGCGCTGCCGGGAAGCGGTGCCGGAAGCACCGGGTGCGCTGTATTTGCGGCCGATACTGTTCGGTACCACCGCCAATATCGGGGCGGCGGCCACGCCCTCGGCCGATGCATCGCTTCTGGTGCTGGCAAGCCCGGTGTGGGACTATTTTGCCGGCGGCATGAAGCCCCTGCGGATTCTCGTCGACGACGAGCACACGCGATCGGCGGCGCAAATGGGCATGGTCAAGACCGGTGGAAACTATGCTGCGGCGATCGGCCCCACCTTGGCCGCGAGAGCGAAATACCAGGTGGATCAAGTGCTGTTCTGCCCGGGCGGGGAAGTGCAAGAGACGGGTGCCGCCAACTTCCTGTTGCTGCGCCAGGGCGAGCTGCTGACGCGCAGTCTCGACAGCACATTTCTGCATGGCGTGACCCGGGATTCGCTGCTCGCGCTGGCGCGCGACAATGGGTATGCGGTATCGGAGCGCGTCTTCGACGTCAAGGAAATGCTGGAGTGGGTGAAGACCGGCGAAGCAGCCCTGTCGGGTACGGCCGCGGTGCTGGCGGGCGTCGGCACGCTCATTCACCGCGGCGCTGAATACCGCGTCGGCAACGGCGAGGTGGGCCCGCTGACGCGCGCCTTGCGAACGCAACTGGTCGCGATTCAGCAGGGCGACGCGCCCGATCGCCACGGTTGGCTGGAGCGGGTGTGAACGCGGCCTAGGCGGCGCCAAGCGGCCGCGCGCGGTCAATATTCTTCGTGATCCTCGTCGTCTTCGTCGTCGAGGTCGTCGTCATCGTCGTCGTCCTCATCATCGTCCCAGTCCTCGTCGTCCTCTTCATCGTCCTCCGCATCCTTTTCCGCCTTCGAGCCCGACCAGCCCTCGGGTTCTTCGGTGAGCTCAAGATCGAGTTCCGCCCAGCCGTCCACATCCAACTCCTCGACATCGCCGTCGAGATGCTGAATCTCAACGGTTTCCTTGTCCTCATCCACCTTGAGCACTTGGAAGGTTTCCTCGTTTTCCAAGTCCTCGTACCACTGCCCGACGGTCGGTTCGTACTCTCTGCCCACTTTGTGGTTGCCCCTGTGAAGCGGTTGATCTTCTATCAGGCGAGATATTAGGGGAGGCTGCTTGCTCAAGTAAATGGCAATATTGACCTCTTGTGACCATAGCCGACCGCAAAACCGCAGCCCGCCGCTTGTCCGACGCCAAACGCGTGGTCGTGAAAGTCGGATCGGCGTTGCTGGTCGATGCCGAGAAGGGGCGCCTGAATCGCAGTTGGCTCGAGGCTTTCGCGGCCGACGTGGCCTCCATCCGCAAGCGGGGTCAGGAAATCATTCTGGTGTCGTCGGGCGCCATTGCCCTCGGTCGCAGGCACCTTGCCTTAAGTCCGGGAAAGCTTCGTCTGGAGGAAAGCCAGGCGGCTGCCGCGGTGGGTCAAATTCGTCTCGCGCACGCCTACAAAGAGCTTTTGGACGCGCACGAAATCACGGTCGCGCAAATTCTCCTGACCCTGGGCGACACCGAGCAGCGCCGCCGGTATCTCAACGCACGCGGTACGTTGAACACGCTGTTGTCCTTGGGCGCGGTACCGGTCATCAATGAAAACGACACCGTGGCCACCGCCGAGATTCGCTATGGGGACAATGACCGGCTCGCGGCACGGGTCGCGCAAATGGTGGGCGCGGATTGTCTGGTGCTGCTGTCGGACATCGACGGGTTGTACACGGCGAATCCGCAGCTGGACCCCGAGGCCGAGTTCATCTCCCGCGTACTTGAAATCTCCCCGGAAATCGAGGCGATGGCGGGCGGCGTCACCAGCGACGTGGGATCGGGCGGTATGCAGACCAAGATCGCCGCGGCCAAAATCGCGATGGGAGCGGGGTGTCATTTGTGCATCGCGAAGGGGGCTTACCAGCATCCGCTGAAGCGCATCGAGGATGGTGCGCGATGCACGTGGTTCGTGCCGTCCTCGACGCCGGTCGCTACCCGCAAGCAATGGATAGCGGGAACGCTCCGGCCGGCCGGCGCGATTACGGTTGACGAGGGCGCGGTGCGCGCCTTGATGGGGGGCAAAAGCCTGCTCCCGGCCGGCGTGACCCGGGCGGTGGGGCGCTTCGAGCGCGGCGATACCGTGAGCATCATAGGCCCTGACGGCGCCGAGGTGGCGCGCGGAATATGCGCCTATTCCGACAGCGATGCGGCCCGGATCATCGGCCGCAGGTCCACCGACATTGAAAAGGTGCTAGGGTTCAGAGGTCGCGATGAGATCGTGCATCGCGACGACTTGGTTTTGTTGAGAGTGTTGTAGGCATCCGGTATGAATCAAGACACCACCGCTGAAGGCTCGGTTCGAACACCGCAGTCGGTGGCGGACGCCATGCGAGCCATCGGCCGTGGCGCGCGGGCGGCGGCGCTTGCACTCGGTCTGGCTTCGACCGATCAGAAGAATCGCGCGTTGCGGGCGGCTGCCGCGAGCTTGCGTGCGCGCCGCCATAAGATCATCGCGGCCAATGACCGGGATATGCGGGAAGCGGCGGCGAAGGAGCTGTCGCCGGCGCTGCTCGACCGGTTGAAGCTGGATGAGAAACGCGTCGACGCGATGGCAGGCGGGCTCGACGACATCGCGGAGCTGCCCGATCCGATCGGAACCGTGCTCGCGGAGTGGACCAGGCCGAACGGCATGAGGATTCAACGGATACGAGTCCCCTTGGGCGTCATCGGCATCATTTATGAAAGCCGCCCGAACGTCACCGCCGATGCGGGGGCGTTATGTTTGAAGTCGAGCAATGCCGTCATATTGCGCGGCGGCACGGAAAGCGTCCGTTCGAGCGCCGCCATTCATGCGTGCTTGGATGAAGGGTTGACGGTCGCCGGCCTGCCCGGCAGCTGCATTCAACTCGTCCCGACGACCGACCGGGCCGCGGTCGGTTACATGCTGGCGGACATGGTGGACGACATCGACGTGATCGTGCCGCGCGGCGGCAAGAGCTTGATCGCTCGCGTCCAACAGGAAGCTCGCGTGCCCGTGATCGGTCATCTCGAGGGCGTGTGCCATGTATACGTCGATCGTGCCGCCGACTTAGGCATGGCCAAGGACATCGTGCGCAATGCGAAGCTGCGGCGCACCGGGGTGTGCGGATCGGCCGAAACCCTCTTGGTCGACCGCGCGTGCGCCGGCACGCACCTGCCGGCGCTCGTGCGGATGCTGCTCGACGCGGGTTGCGAAGTGCGCGGCGACGAGCCGAGTGAGCGGATCGACGAGCGCGTCATACCCGCCACCGAGCAGGATTGGTACACGGAGTATCTCGACGCCATCATCGCGGTCCGGGTGGTCGACGGAGTGGACGCGGCCATCGCTCACATTCACAAGTATGGCTCGCAGCACACCGACTGCATCGTGACCGGCGATGCGCAAGCCGCCGAGCGTTTTCTCGCGCGAGTCGACAGCGCCATCGTGCTGCACAACGCGTCCACGCAGTTCGCCGACGGCGGCGAATTCGGGATGGGCGCGGAAATCGGCATCAGCACCGACAAATTCCACGCGCGTGGACCGGTCGGCGTGGAACAGTTGACCAGTTACAAGTATCTGGTGCGGGGCAGCGGACAAATTCGACCCGGATAGGTCATTCGTGGTGCGAGTCGATCAGCCCCGCGATGCCCTTGAGCCATTCACGAACGGCAGCCGGGTCATCCAGGCGGTATTGACCTTGAACGCGACCGCCGACGGCAATCGAGACGCCGCCCACGGTATCGACCACGCGAAATCCGTCGAGGTCGGTGAGATCATCCCCCACGTACACCGGTCTTCGTCCTGAAAACGGGGGTTCCTTCATGAACGCTTGGACGGCACCGCCCTTGTTGAAACCCCGCGGTTTGATTTCCAGCATCATGCTGCCCGCCTGCACGTGGTAGTTCGGGCCGAGCGCGGCCGCAATGCCCGTTACCGCCTCCCGTACTTCCGGTTCGAATTGCGGCGCCATGCGGTAATGAACGGCGACCGTCCTGCCCTTGTCCTCGAGCAGCGTACCGGGATGGACTTGCACGAATTCCTTCAGCGCGGTTCGCGCGCGATCCAGCAGCGTATCGGTGAAGCTCGCGCCGTGCATGACACCGGTCGCCTTGCGGCGTTCGACGCCGTGAAGCCCGGCGGAGGGCAACCGCAGCGGGGCGAACAACGCATCCAGATATTCGACGCTGCGGCCGCTCACCAGCGCGAGGGCGCCGCCGAGCCTCTCCGCGACCTCCTTCAACACCGCTTTAAGTTCATCGCTCGCCTGCGTGTCGAAGGGAGTCTCGGTCAACTCGATCAGCGTTCCGTCGACATCCAGAAATAGGCACCAGTCGAGCGATGGCTGCGGCGAATGGGGCTGCTTCATTAAAAAAGACCATAGCTCACCAGTGCGCCGCTGCCTAGCCTTCCCTTTCTATTTGAATTTCAATGTAATTCTTACATCGGATGCGGGGTGTTGAAATTCAAGACGGTGCCACGGATTTTCGGTATTTTGACGGACCTAGCCTGGAATGGCGTCCCCTATAATCTACACGGAGGCACGATGTTTCGATCGGTGATGTTGCGCTTCGTGTTGCCTGTTGCGTTCGCATCCTGCGTCGTCGCTTACTTCGGGCTGCCGTATATCGAGCGATTGCTGGCGGAGTGGTTCCGTTCCGACGTCGAGCTGCGCTCGCAGCTCGTCATGCATTCCATGGAAGAACCTCTGTCGGATCTAGTGGGAGTGGGCAAAGGCAACGAGGCCCGGCTGCGTAGTTATCTGGCGAAGGTCACTGCCGACGAGCGGTTGCTCGCCATTCTGGTGTGCCGTCCCGATGGCACGATGATATTGAAGACCGAACGCACTCCCTCGGCCATTACCTGCGGGGAGAATGCGGCAAAGAATTCCGCGGAAGCACGTGTCGTGCAGCTTCCGTCCGGCTCGGTGCAGGTGTCGCGCTTCGATTTCGACGCTGCGCCGACGCCGTTCCGCGTGCTGATGCTGCACGACTTGAGCTTCGTCGACCGGCGGCAGCGGACGGCTCGCGACTTCGTGCTGGTATTCATCGGCATCTCGATGTTGCTGCTGGCGCTGCTGGTGGTGTTCCTCGCCTGGCTGCAGCTGCGCCGCTGGGCAAACGTGCTGATCGGCGATATTCGCGGCAAGCGATTCCTGGACAATGCCGAATCGCCGCGATCCTCGCTGCCCATTCTTTCCCAGGTACGGCAGGTGCTCGCCGAAGCGGAACAGAAGCAGCGCTTGGAGATCGATTTTCGCGAGAATTGGACGCCGCAGGCGCTCAAGCAGGTGGTTCACGACCATCTGAATTCATCGCAGGTCCTCATCGTGTCGAACCGCGAGCCCTATATCCACGATTACGATGCCGATCAACGGCCGGTGATGCAGGTTCCCGCGAGCGGCATGGTCACCGCGCTCGAGCCCATCATGCGGGCATGCGCGGGCACTTGGATCGCCCATGGCGCCGGCACCGCCGATCGTGAAACGGTTGACCGGTTCGATCAAATCCGCGTACCGCCCGATGATCCGTCTTACACGCTGCGCCGCGTCTGGTTGACCCCTGAACAGGAACAGGGCCATTACTTTGGATTTTCCAACGAGGGTCTCTGGCCGCTTTGTCACCTGGCGTACATACGGCCCGCGTTCCGGCCCACCGACTGGCATACCTACGAAGAGGTGAATGCCAAATTCGCGGATGTGGTGGCCGCAGAGGCGAATTCCGACAGTCCCGTGGTGATGATTCAGGACTTCCACTTTGCGCTGCTGCCGAAGCTCATTCGGGCCAAGATACCGAAGGCAACCATCGCCCTGTTCTGGCACATTCCCTGGCCCAACGCGGAAACATTCGGCGTCTGCCCCTGGAAGAGGGAGATATTGCTGCACATGCTCTCGGCGGACATCCTGGGGTTCCACACCCGCTACCACTGCCACAATTTCCTCGAAACGGTCGATCGATTCTTGGAATGCCAGATCGATCACGAGCAGATGACCGTGACGCTCCAGGGCCGGGTATGCCGGGTGGCGGCCTATCCGATCTCGATCGAATGGCCGCCGCGGTGGCTGAAGGTTTTACCGGACGTCGCCACCTGCCGAGCGGACGTCCGAGAGCGTCATCGGATCGGGCCCGAGGTGGTCATCGGTCTCGGCGTCGAGCGTTGGGACTTTACCAAGGGAATCATCGAGCGCTTTCACGCCTTGGAAGCCTTGCTCGACAAGAATCCGCGGCATCGCGGCCGACTCTGTCTCCTGCAGATAGCCGCCCCCTCGCGCAGCACATTGCCCGCCTATCACGCGCTGCAGCAGCAAACCTACGGCGAAGTGGAGCGCATCAACGCGAAGTTCCGCGAGAACGGCTGGCGGCCCATCATCTTGATCGACGAGCATCAAGAACCTGCCCGCGTCTTCGAGTTGTATCGGGCGGCGGATTTTTGTCTGGTGAACAGCTTGCACGATGGGATGAATCTGGTGGCCAAGGAGTTCGTGGCATCGCGTGACGACGAGGACGGCGTGTTGATCTTGAGCACCTTCGCGGGAGCGTCACGCGAACTCGCGGAGGCGGTGCTCATCAATCCCTTTGACGTCAATGAAACCGCCGACGCGATGGAGATCGCGATGCGCATGGGACGCGACGAGCGGCGCGATCGCATGTCTCTGATGCGCCGGACCGTGAAGGAGAACAACGTCTACCGGTGGGCCGGCCGCATGCTGATGGACGCGGCCAGAATCCGGCAGCGCCAAAGTCTTCCGTCGGTCAAGAGGCGCTACGGAACCTGACGCGGCGCACGAAAGACTCAAGTCGGCTCCTTGATCCGAGCAGCGAAACTGCGCAGGCGTTCGGCTGCCGACTCGAGAGTTTCATCGCGCTTGGCGATGCACAGCCGCAGCAATGTCATCGGTGGCGCAGCCGCATAAAAGGGCGACAACGGAATGGTCGCGACCTTGGCTTCGCGAATCAGCCGGTCGGCGAAGTCGGTGTCCCCGGATGCGCTCAAGGCGCTGTAGTCGACCAATTGAAAATACGTTCCGGCCGCGGGCACCGGTTCGAATCCCGTGCCGCGCAGCAGTCCGGCCAACAGATCGCGCTTGGCCTGGAAAAAATCCGACAGACCCATCCAGGCATCGGGAAACCGCGAAAGGTAGCGTGCGATCGCGTATTGCAGCGGCGATGCGATGCTGAAGGTGTTGAATTGATGGACCTTGCGAAGCTCCCGCGTCATCGCCGGCGGCGCGACGCAGTAACCCACCCGCCAACCGGTGGCATGCAGTGTTTTGCCGAAAGAAAAGACAGCGAAACTACGCGCCCGCAATTCGGGGTGGGCAAGGACCGACGCGTGGCGCCGGCCGTCGTAGAGCACGTGCTCGTACACCTCATCCGCGAGAATGCTGATGGGGCGGTCGCGCACGAGCGCGGCAAGGGCATCGAGGTCATCCGAGCCCGCCACCGTGCAACTCGGGTTCTGCGGGCTGTTGATGATGATGAGGCGCGTACGATCGCTCAAGGCACTGCGCACGATATCCCAGTCGAAGCGGAACGCGGGCGGGGCCAAGGGAATCCGCACGCAGCGTCCCCCCGCCAATCTCACGGCCGGTTCGTAGGCATCGTACGAGGGATCGAAAATGATGACTTCATCCCCCGCGCGCACCACCGCTTGGATCGAGTCGTACAATGCTTCGGTGCCGCCGCACGTCACCGTGATCTCGGATTCCGGATCGAATCTTCCGGCGTAGCTCGCCTGTAGTTTGTTCGCGATCGCAGCCCGCAGATCCACCACGCCTTCCATGGGTGCGTATTGATTGCGTCCCTCGGCGATCGTCTCGATGAGCGCCTGCGACAAGCGCGGGTCGACGGAGTAGTCGGGGAACCCCTGGCCCAGGTTGACCGCGTGCTCCTCGAGGGCGCGGCGCGACATCACCGTGAAGATGGTGGTTCCGACGTCAGGTAATTTGCTGTCGAACAGCACCCGTCTGCCCCCCTCAGTGTCCTGAATTAGAAATTCGCATCAATTCTCGCTCGGTCTAAGCTCGCGATGCGGCGTTGCTCGTCGTCGCCATAGTACCGCAATGGCTC
>Ga0179592_10000404_pt1 | contig 17115 bp, 14 predicted proteins | sample CZODoug2_1_08_16_FD_148623 | JGI IMG/M metagenome (GOLD analysis project Ga0179592, IMG submission 148623) | Vadose zone soil fungal communities from Angelo Coast Range Reserve, California, USA - CZODoug2_1_08_16fungal (Illumina Assembly) | ecosystem: Environmental > Terrestrial > Soil > Vadose...
CCGATCAAGACCTGGGTGGGTAATTCCAGTTGGTATGGCCCCGGGTTCAATGGCCGCAAAACCGCCAATGGCGAGCGCTTCGACTCGGAAGCCCTAACTGCGGCTCACCCCAATCTTCCCTTTGGCTCTGTAGTTCGTGTGGTCAACACCCGGAACGGCAAGTTCGAGCTGGTGCGTATCAATGACCGGGGTCCTTATCAAGAAGGGCGTGAAATTGATGTATCCTATCGTGTCGCCCGGAAAATCGGCTTGATCCATTCCGGCGTGTGCCAGGTTCGGCTCGAGCTCCTGCAACTACCCGAGAAACACTGACCCCGAAGAAGTCGGGGTCGCTTATGACCACGACGACCTTCGACGCCCATCCCCGCAGCAGTCTGATCGTCGCGCTTGATTTTGATTCTCTATCCACCGCGCTGAAATTCGCACAGCAGGTTGCCGATCTGGTGGGCATGTTCAAGATCGGCAACCAGCTCTTTACCGCCGCAGGCCCCGCCGCCGTCAAAGAGGTCGCTGCGCTTGGTCCGGGCATTTTTCTGGACCTGAAATTCCACGACATTCCCAACACCGTTGCGGGCGCTGTGCTTTCCTCGGCAGCCATGACCGGCGTGCAACTCGTCAACGTGCACGCACTCGGCGGCAAAGCCATGCTCGAAGCCGCGGTGCAGGCCATCAGCGCTGGTGTGCCGATGGGAGCTGACCGGCCGCGCCTTTTGGCGGTGACCATCCTGACGAGCATGGATCAGAAGACCATGAAGGAAGTCGGAATCAACGGCGCTCCCAAACTCCGTGTCGTGAAACTGGCGCAACTCGCCAAAAAGGTTGGCGTCGATGGCGTCGTCGCTTCGGTGCAGGAAGCCAGGGCGATTCGCAAAGCTTGCGGCCGCGAATTCCTGATCGTGACGCCCGGTGTTCGCCCGAAAGATTCCGAAGTCGAACCCAAATCAGAAGATCAATCCCGCAAGGCTACACCAACCGAAGCGATTCGCGCCGGCGCCGACTTCCTGGTAGTTGGCAGGCCCATCATTGCCGCCACCGATCCACGCGCCGCCGCGCAAGCCATCGTCGAAGAAATCGCCGCCGCAAAGTAGTTCCACAATTTGACCCCCGATTCTTTCCTCCAGTAGCATCCAAAGCGGAAGAGAATCTCCGCTCGTCCGAAATATGTCTATGAACATGAAGAGCGTAATTGTCGGCACGGCCGGGCACATCGATCACGGCAAATCCACGCTGGTCGAAGCGCTGACCGGCACGCATCCGGATCGTCTTGTCGAAGAGAAACGTCGGGGAATTACGATTGATTTGGGTTTCGCTTTTCTGGAAGAAAACGGCGTGCGCTTCGGTTTTGTGGACGTGCCGGGACACGAAAGATTTGTCAGCAACATGCTCGCTGGCGCGGCGGGAATCGACGTCTTGTTGCTGGTGATTGCAGCGGACGAATCCATCAAGCCGCAGACGCGCGAGCATTTCGATATTTGCCGGTTGCTGGGAGTGAAGCGTGGCGTGGTCGCGTTGACGAAGAGCGATATGGTGGACAAGGACACGCTGGAGTTGGTGCGGATGGAAGCGGAAGAATTCTTGCGCGGATCGTTTTTGGAGAATGCGCCGCTCGTGCCGGTGAGCGCGAAAACAGGATCCGGACTCAGCGACTTGAAAAAAGCGCTGAGCGACGCGGCGGCAATTGCGTCCGTAAAAGACGCGGCGCGATATTTTCGCCTGCCGATCGATCGCGCGTTTGCGATGAAAGGGTTCGGTTCGGTGGTAACGGGCACGCTGATTTCCGGCAGCGTTGGCCCAGGCGATGAAGTGGAATTATTTCCGCGCGGCGAGCGGCTGCGCGTGCGCGGCGTGCAGTCCGGCGGAAAATCGGTGGAACGTGCCACTCCGGGGCAGCGCACCGCGGTGAATCTCGCGGGAATCGAACATACCGCGCTGAAGCGCGGCATGGTCTTGGCCGCGCCGGGGAAATTCCGCAAGACGCGGCGGATCGATGTTCGTTTGGAGTTGCTGCCATCCGCGAGAAAAATGAAGCAAGGCGCGCGCGTTCATTTTCACGCAGGAACAGCGGAGACAATTGCGGAAGTATTTTTTCACGGCGAGAAAGAACTGCGGCCGGGAGGAAGCGCGCTTGCGAATTTGAAATTGCAGGATGAAGTGCTGGTGCTGCCGGACGACCGCTTCATCGTGCGGCAATTTTCGCCGGTGGTGACGATTGGCGGCGGCGCTGTGCTGGATCCACTGGCGCGGCGGCCGATGCTGCGAGACACGGGACGCACGGCGTTTCTGGAAACGCTCGAGCGCAGTAACCACGAGGAAATTCTCGCAGCGATGACGGAGCGCGCGATCCTCGGTCTCGGATACGACGAAATTGTTGCCCGCACCGTGTGGACGGATCACGAAATTCGCGATACCGCCAAGAAACTTTTCGATACGGGCCACGCGAAAACAGTATCCACGGAACCGTTGCTGCTGGTTTCGGAGAAAGCATTTGCCGATGTTCGGCGTAAAATTCTGGAGAAGGTCGAAAAATTTCAAAAAGAAAATCCGCTGTTACCGGGAATATTGCGGGAGGATTTGCGGTCCAGCTTAGGCAAGCGTGTAAGGGCCGAATCTTTCCGGGCCGCACTCGACGAGCTTGCCGCGCAGAAGAGGCTGGATACATCCGGCGAACTGGTCAAGAAAGCCGGCTCAGAAATCACCCTCCTTCCCGAAGAAGCAAGAGCCAAAGAGCAGATTGAAGCGGCGTTTGCTTCCGCGAGTCTGGCGGTTCCCTCGGTGAAGGAAGTGCTGGCAAAGCTCACCGTCGAAGCGAAGCGCGCCGAGAAACTTTTACAGATTCTCTTGCGCGAGAAAAACCTGGTCCGTGTTTCGCCGGACCTGGTCTTCCACCGCCAGGCGCTGGCGCAATTGAAGGAGCAGCTTTCCGCTTACAAAAAAGCGAAGGGTGATCGAATTAACGTGCCTGCCTTCAAAGAGTTGACCGGAATCACGCGGAAGTACGCCATCCCCTTGCTCGAATACCTCGACCGGGAGCGGGTGACGCGCCGGGCCGGGGATGAGCGTGTTATCCTGTAGGTGCAAGCGGCGACAGTGACTTGCCGCGCGGGGCTACCTGCGCTAGGGTTTAATTAGCGCGCCGCCAGATGGGGCGCGTGGAGGCGGTTCATGGGTGAATTCAGTATTTTTCATTGGCTGATCGTTCTAGTCGTAGTTCTGATTTTCTTTGGCGGCAAGCGAATCCCCGAAATTATGAAGGGATTTGGCGAGGGCATCCGGAGTTTCAAAGATGGCATGTCCGGCACCTCGTCCACACCAGCTCCCCCGACGGCCCCTCCGCCCACGGCAGAGAAGCCTGCTGAGGAAAAGAAGTAGCGCAGAAGCACACAGAGGTTTCCCTGCGATTTGAGATGGGGCGGCCTGTGTGGCTTCCCTTTTTCGTTTTAGAGCGACGATTTTTTCCGCATGCCATTGCGCATTCCAGCCAACACCAACTTCCTGCCAATCGGGTTTCCATCTGAGGGACGAACAGTTGGCATCCTTACCGACAAGGTCGGGAACTTTGGTCGCTCCTTGAACCCGTTTGGAGCGCAAAAAGCGCACTTTCGCTCAGGATGACACCCGCTCCGTGTAAGAACACTTGCGTTAAGAACACAAAATTGTGTCCAAACAGTAGCGGAAAACGCTGATCCAAGGCGCAAAACCTGTACGTTTGACCAGTAGCGGCGGCATAACTTTGCGTTCAGCATCGGGTAATCACAGGGTGCCCCGGGAATCAAAATCTTCCGAATGACTCGTCAGGAGAAAACATGAAATTCACGTGGATGAAGTGGAGCGCTTTACCCGTTGCGGTGCTGATGGCCGGCAGCGTGGCGTTGGCGCAGGATCAATCGTCTTCAGGCTCGCAGCAAGCCCCGCCAGCGCCAGCGCAGGCGGCAACACCAGCGCCGGAAGCGGCTCCGGCAGAAAAACCCAAGCCGACGGTGGCGCAGCGCAAGGAAAATCAGCAGGACCGCATCGCCAACGGCGTGCAGAGCGGCCAGCTGACCGCGGGCGAGACCGCCAAGCTGGAAAAGAAAGAAGCCGCCATCAACAAGGAAACGGCAGCGGATCGCGCAGCCAACGGCGGGAAGTTGACGGCGTCGGAGAAAAAGCAAGTCAACCGCCAGCAAAACCAGGCTTCCAAGCAGATTTATGCCGACAAGCACAACGCCAATACGGTGCACTACGCCAACAACAAGGTGGGCCGGCGCCGCGAAAACCAGCAGGACCGCATCGCTCAAGGCGTGAAGAGCGGGCAACTGACGGCCGGCGAAACGGCCAAGCTGGAGAATCAACAAAAGGGCATCAACAAACAGGTTGCCGCGGACCGCAAGGCCAATGGCGGGACGCTGACGGCTTCCGAGAAGAAACAGATCAATAAGGAACAGAACGGCGCGTCGAAGAACATCCATAACAAGAAGCACAACGCCAAGACGCAGCCGCAGGCGCAGCCAAAGCCGTAAATTTCCCTCCACCCCCAAACAAAGAGAGGCGCTCCGGTGAAAGCCGGGACGCCTCTTTTTTTGTGTTCACCATTGCCAGTGTTTGTTGGTTTTGGTTTCCTGTCGGAAGATGAAGACCAAATGAGACGGGAGGACACGCGGTCCTTTGCAGACAGAGAGGACATAAAAGTCTCCCTAGAGTTGAGTTTTGGTGCGGATCGAAAGCGGGTCGCGCCCCTCGTTCCTCTGGTGAACTGAAGCGCGCCCCTACACAGGCAAACCAGGGGTTACAACATGGGCCTAAATCAGAAACGCCCCGACAGGGTCGGGGCGTACTTTTCAACAGGGATATTGTACCACAACGGTAATGCGGGTCAAACCCAAAAATTGCAAGCGTCCTTCCAGAAGGACAGACAGTTTCCGATTACGCAACCAATCGGGACTAGACCTAACTCCGTGATATAAACTCTCGGTCCGGTTCAGTCGATCTACGATTTCGCAACTGCATGCGTCCAGTCATCCAAGTTTCCAGAGTCCGCAAGACCTACGGCCCAACGGTGGCTGTCGACGAGGTGTCTTTCGAGGTAAACGACGGCGAGATCTTCGGTTTAATCGGACCCAACGGAGCGGGAAAGACCACCACGATGGAGTGCATCGAAGGCCTGCGCACGCCCGACCGCGGCACTATCACGGTTCTGGGTCTTGATCCCTTTCGTCAGGTCTACAAGCTGCAAGAGCGAATCGGAGTGCAACTCCAGCAGGCACAACTCCAGAAGCGGATCAAAGTGTGGGAGGCAGTAGACCTCTGGGCTTCGCTTTACCGGAAGAAAGCGATAGACGGCGCACACTTACTCGAGCAGCTTGGCCTCACCGACAAGCGGGACACCTGGTTTATGAACCTCTCCGGAGGCCAGAAGCAGCGGCTATTTATTGCCCTTGCGCTGATCAACGATCCAGAGCTGGTGTTTCTCGACGAGCTGACCACGGGGCTGGATCCGCAGTCGCGGCGCGCGATCTGGGATCTGGTGCGCGGTATTCGCGAGCGCGGCAAGACAGTCTTTTTGACCACTCACCTGATGGAGGAGGCCGAACGCTTGTGCGACCGGGTAGCTATCATCGAGCACGGACGGATCATCGACATCGACAAGCCGGAGAAGCTCGTCGGCAGACACTGCCCTGAGCGCACCGTCGTTCTTGCCACGGACGACCCCAGGGCTGAAGAGCGCTTTCGAGCGATCCCGGGAGTTGAGGCGGTGACGCGCGCTGACTTGCGATTCACCATCCGCGGCCGGGGCGACGATTTCGTGACGGAAGTGATTCATTGCCTGTCCGAGAATCGGATCCGGGTCACGGATTTCCGCACGATTCTGCCCAACCTTGAGGACGTCTTTCTAAAGCTGACCGGTCACTCGATTCGGGAGTAGCCTCGATAATGATGCTGCGTGGACTCTGGAAACTGACTTGGATCGAAATCAAGATCTTCTTGCGCGAGCCGCTTGGCGCATTCGGTACGATCGTTTTTCCTGTTCTCGTTTTCCTTGGGCTGAGTCAAGTGCCCAGCCGCAAACTCACACCACCCCCATTCGGCGCCAGCAGTTTTATACGCGTGGGCCTACCGGTTCTCGTGTCACTACTGATCGCCATCAGCGCCGTGCTGTCCTTGGTCACGATTATCTCGATCTACAGAGAGGGAGGCATCCTCAAGCGACTCCGCGCCACGCCGCTGCGCCCGCAGACAATCCTTACCGCCCACGTGATCGCCAAGCTGATATTCACCGCGGCTACACTGGCCTTGATGGTTCTGGCAGGCAAACGCTACTACCCGGCCGGCGTTCATGTTCCATGGTTCTCATTCGCGATTGCGCTGCTGCTCAGCACCTGGAGCATCCTGTCGATCGGCTTTCTCATCGCGAGCATTGTTCCCACGGCGCGATTCGCGCAGCCGATCGGCGCCATCATTCTGTACCCGATGATGGGTGTGTCGGGAGTCTTTGTGAGCATTGAAATGCTGCCGCCAGTTCTTCGCGCGGTGGCCCGAGTGCTGCCGCTAACCTATGCCGTGCCTCTACTCCAGGGAATCTGGAACGGCGACGCGTGGTTGGCGCATGTGGGCGACGTGGCGGGACTGGTCGTGGTGTTTGTCGTTTGCACGGCGCTCTCGGCAAGAGTTTTTCGTTGGGAGTAGCAAATTTCGTCGATGCTCTTCTCGATCCCTTTCCACATTATCGGGGCTACTTTGTCGCTAGAGAGCTGCGGACCTTAGCGTAACCTGGCTTGATTACGGAGTAGATCAAATCGCAACGGCGGTCATAGGGAAGGAAGGCGCTCTTCATCGAGTTGATGGTGATCTTCTCAAAGTCTTCCAAGGACAGACCGAAGGTATCGCGAGCCGCCTCGAATTCCCGGGTCATGGTCGTGTCGCTCATCAAGCGGTTGTCGGTGTTGAGCGTGACGCGAAATTTCTCCTGGTAAAAAATCTTAAAGGGATGCTCGGAAAGGCTGCGGGCGGCCCCCGTATGAACATTGCTGATCAAGCAAATCTCCAGGGGAATCCTCTTGTCGAGGACGTATTGCGCGAGGTCGCCCAATTTCACGGCCTTACCCTGCGCGACGGCAATATCATCGATTAGCCGTGTTCCATGTCCGATGCGGTGCGCTCCGCAGTATTGAATGGCTTGCCAAATCGATTCCTTCCCGAACCCTTCGCCAGCATGAATGGTGATGTTGAAATTCTGCCGCTGAATATAGTGAAAAGCTTCCACGTGCTTCTTCGGAGGAAACCCGCCTTCCTCACCAGCCAGATCGAATCCCACAACCCCGCGCTCGCGAAAGTCAACGGCGAGCTCGGCCATTTCCAGGGAAACATCCATATTGCGCATGGCGCAGATGATCAACCCGGAAGAAACTCCAAAATCCTTTCGGCCCCGCTGCAGGCCTGCGAGCACGGCGGAGACAACCTGTTGGTGGCTCAATCCTTGGCGAGTGTGAAAAACCGGGGCGAAGCGAGTCTCAAAATAGACCACGCCGTCCCGGCTGAGGTCTTCGGCTTGTTCATAAGCTACTCGTTCGAGCGCCTCCTCGGTTTGCATCACGGCGATGGTGTGCGCAAAGCCTTCCAGATATTTTGGCAGGCTTCCCTGGTTTGCCCCCTGGTGGAACCAGCGCGCCAGGTCTTCCGGATCTTTGGCAGGGAGCTGGCCGTATTTTGCGCTTTGCGCCAACTCAATTACAGTTTTCGGTCTCAGCACACCGTCAAGGTGTTCGTGTAAGAGAACCTTGGGGAGACTCTCCAATACTCCGCGATCGAGCTTCATGAAGGCCTCCAGTTTCCTCGTTCGCCACCCTCAGGATAAAACACCGGCAATCCGCAGGGCTAGCTGGCACGGTGTTTGGCGAGGATGAGGGTGATATCGTCGTGCTGTTCGTGGGGGCTGAAGCGCTGGACTTCGTCGACGATGGCAGTTAGCGCGGCTTGGGAACAGGATTCACGGTGGCGTTGCAAGGCTTCGATGAGGCGTTGTTCACCGAATTGTTCGTCGTCGGAGTTGTAGGATTCGGTGATGCCGTCGGTGTAGAGGGCGAGCGTGTCACCTGGGAGGAGGTGGCATTCTGCAATTTCACAATCCCAATCCTTGAAAATACCTAACACGGTGGCGGTAGCGCCGAGGCGCTCGACGGTGTTGTCGCCGCGGAGAACGAGAGCAGGAAGATGGCCGCAATTGGCAAAGCGCAAGCGGCCGGTGGCGTCATTGTATTCGGCGAAGAAGAGAGTGGCAAAGGCGCCGTCGGGAGTGTTGTCGCAGAAGAGTTGGTTGACGGAGCAAAGGAGGCGTTGGGGCTGGTCGAGGGCGATGGCGCACTGGCCGCGCAGATTGGCTTGAAGATTGGCCATCAAGAGAGCGGCGGCGATACCTTTCCCGGAGATGTCGCCGATGACGAAACCGACACGCTCGCTGCCGAGATCCAGGAAGTCGTAATAATCGCCACCGACTTTGCGAGCCTGGATGCACAGGCCAGCATATTCGAGGGTTTTGAGTGTCGGCTGCGATTGGGGGAAAAGCCTGGCCTGGACCTGTTTGGCAATTTCGATTTCCTGCGCGGCGCGGCGTTCGGATTCCAGCCTCCCGGCGAGGGCGCGGCGTTGCGCTTCGACAGCGTGGGTCACCTCATCGAAGCTGACCAGCGAAAAGGAATTGCCGTCGGGATCCTTGAAGCGAGTAAAGACGCCGCCCCAAATCGGAGCGGGCTCTGTGCTGGGCGCGGAGGGCTCCGTCGGCTGCGGAGCGCGCACCTGCACCTCATACTTGAGGCGTTTGAGGCGCGGCGCGAAGTTGAAGCGAACGCCGCGCTTGGTCCATTCGCGGTACTTGGCAATCACATCCTCGGTAACAAAAGTGACCGACGTGGGCCGACCAATGAGCTTGCACTGTTCCGAGCCGGGCTCAGGCGCGACGAGAGTGAGGTTCGCGGTGCCGTCGGGAGGCGCGACAGTTACAAAACGGCGGTCGGGCTGGATGCGGGCGTCAAAGACTAAATGGAAGCCGAGTTGATCGAGGTAGAAGCGCAGGCTCAGCTCGAGATCGCGAACGTAAATCGTAATGGATTGGAGGCGCAGGTAGGGGTCCTGGCGATCCAGGCGAACGGCGGAGCCGTCAGGCCATTCGCGGGGGGAGTTGGTCATGGCGAGATTATAAGCCGGAACAGCATTCTCTCGCGTGCGCCTCGGTGAGACTCATTCCGAGCTTAGCGAGGACTTTGGTTCTCTTAAGAAAGACGAGAAAAAGCAGATTCCTCGGGCAAACTTCGCCCTCGGAATGACAAATCGGCTGGTTTTTCAGCAGATGGCCGGGGAAGGCGCAGCCCGCCGCGGCGGGCCCCACTACAAATGCAGCGGCTTAGTCTTCGGACCAGCCGAGGGCGATGAGGGCGTGGTGGAGACGCGAGAGGGGCAGGCCGACAACGTTGAAGTAGCAGCCTTCGATGCGCGGGATGTAGCGCCCGGCGCGGCCCTGGATGGCGTAGCCGCCGGCTTTGTCGTGGGGCTCGCCGGTGGCGAGATAACGGGAGATTTCTTCGGCGGAAAGCGCGGCGAAATGCACCAGCGTGGACTCGACGAAGGTGAGGCGCTCGGCGTCGGGAAGACGGATGAGAGCGACTCCGGTGACGACGGCGTGTGTGAGCCCGGAAAGCTTTTCGAGCATGTGGCGGGCGTCATCGGAGGAGCGGGGCTTGCCGAAGATGTGGCCTTCGAGGGTGACCTCGGTGTCGGCGCCGATGACGATGGCGGGGCCAACGGCGCGAGCAGCGACGAGTTCGGCTTTAGCGACGGCAAGACGCTCGACGAGATCGTGGGCGGATTCGCCAGGGTAGGGAGTTTCGTCGATGGCGGAAGAGAGCGTGGTGAAGGAGAAGCCGGCGTCGCGCAGGATTTCGGCGCGGCGGGTGGAGGCGGAAGCGAGGATGAGTTTCATGGCGAGTCCTGGATTTCTGGGGCGGAAGAATACTACAGAGCTAGTGCGGTGACAGCCTGTGCTTTGGTGCAGGGGAAGCGGCGGGCGATCTGGACAGGCGAAGTCGGAGGAAAAGCGGGAGCCCTTCGACGCTCAGGGTAAACAAGCTCCCGCACTCCAAAATCAGATGACGACGGACTCCTGGTATTCGCCGAAGACGCGGCGGAGGGCGTCGGAGATTTCGCCGATGGTGGCGTAGGATTCGACGGCGGCGAGGATGGCGGGGAGGAGATTTTCCGTGGTGGCGGCGCAGCGCTGGAGTTCGGCGAGAGCGGACTTGGCGCGGGCGGAATCGCGCCTGGCGCGGAGAGCGTTCACGCGGGCGATTTGGGAGCGCTCGATTTCGGCGTCGATGCGAAGAATGGGAATGGTGCGCGCATCGTTTCCTTCGGAGGGAGCGATGAAATCGTTTACGCCGACTACGATTTGATCTTTTTTCTCGACGGCTTGCTGAAATTCGTAAGCGGCTTTCTGGATTTCCCCCTGGACGAAGCCGGCTTCGATGGCGCGCAGCATTCCTCCAAAAGGGCCGCCCATCGCGTCTATTTTTTCAATGTACGCGAGGGCGCCTTTCTCGATTTGGTTGGTTAGCGATTCGATGGCGTAGGAGCCGGCGACGGGGTCGACGGTGTTGGCTACGCCGGTTTCATTGGCGAGAATTTGCTGGGTGCGCAGAGCGATGAGCGCGGCGTCTTCGGTGGGCAGCGCGAGCGCTTCGTCCATGGAATTCGTGTGTAGGGATTGGCAGCCGCCGAGAACGGCGGCGAGCGCTTGAATGGCCACACGGACGATGTTGTTTTCCGGCTGCTGCGCGGTGAGGGAGGAGCCGGCGGTTTGCGCGTGGAAACGCAGCATCAAGGAGCGCGGATCTTTCGCGCCGAAACGTTCCGTCATGATTTTCGCCCAGAGGCGGCGGGCGGCGCGGTACTTGGCGATTTCTTCGAGAAGATCGTTGTGGGCGTTGAAGAAGAAAGAAAGCTGCGGGGCGAAATCGTCGACGCGGAGCCCGGCGTCGAGCGCGGCCTGGACGTAGGCGATGCCGTCTGCGAGGGTGAAGGCGACTTCCTGGACGGCAGTGGAGCCGGCTTCGCGGATGTGATAACCGGAGATGGAGATGGTGTTCCACTTGGGAAGATGGTCGCGGCACCAGGAGAAAATGTCCGTGACGATGCGCATGGCGGGGCGCACGGGATAGATGTAGGTGCCGCGGGCGATGTATTCCTTCAGGATGTCGTTTTGAACGGTGCCGGAAAGTTTTTGCAGGCTGGCACCTTGGCGCTTGGCAACGGCTACGTAGAGACAGAGGAGAATGGCGGCGGTAGCGTTGATGGTCATGGAGGTGGAAACTTTTTCGAGCGGGATGCCGTCGAAGAGCGTTTCCATGTCTTCGAGAGAATCGATAGCGACACCGACTTTGCCGACTTCGCCGAGGGCGAGAGGGTGATCGGAATCCATGCCGATTTGCGTGGGCAGATCGAAGGCAACGGAGAGGCCAGCCTGGCCTTTGCTCAGAAGATAGCGGTAGCGCTGGTTGGATTCGACGGCGGAGCCGAAGCCGGCGTACTGCCGCATGGTCCAGAAGCGGCCGCGGTACATGGTGGGATAGATGCCGCGGGTGAAGGGAAATTCGCCAGGAAAGCCGAGAGAGGTTTCGGGGTCCCAGTTGGAGAGATTTTCATCAGTGTACAGGCGTTCGAGCGGAAGGCCGGAGAGAGTGGTGAATTTATCTTTGCGTTCGGGGGGCGCGCTAGTCTTGGTATCGGACATAGATGTTCGAATCGCGAAATCAACTACAAATATCTGCTCTCTTGCTCTACAACTTCCGCGCTTTGCGGAACGAGGTTACCGCGAAAAACGCAAATAGCAGGGCCACAGCTACGGCGACGCCGACGAGCCAGCGCGCTGTGTCGCGCGTCCAGGCGCGCAGGGCGGCGTTCAGCCAACCCAATGCGAGAACCGCAAAGACCGCGGCAATGACCTCGTGAAAGAGCTGGCGAAGCGCGCGCCAGAAACGCCGAAACCCGCCTTGCGGTTGGGGCGCGGTGGCTGCGCTGGCGGCCGTTGACATAAGAACATCTTAACGCAAAACCTGGGGAACATCAGGAAGCAGGGGCGGGTTTCGCTCAATAGGAGGAGCTTAGAACCTGAACGAAGGTACTGTGGACGAATTGGAGACAACGGAGCGAAGCGCTCTTGTATCCAACAAGGCGTGGGCCTAAAATGGCCGAAGAAGTCTGGGAGAACCAGCCTTGCAACTCGACGATCACCTGAAGAACTTACTCCGCGAACTGGGACACGCCATCAATGACACGGTGTCCGATTCCGATCGCATTACGGGGGCCATTGCGGGGGTGCGCGCGCACGGGTACGACATCGTGCTGAAGCTGGATGCGACCATCGGGCTGGCGAAACGCGATGCCGCCGCGGCGGAAGCAGCGAAGCTGACGACACAAGACCGCCGCTTCCTGGAGTCGCTGCGGATTCAGGTGGATCAGGAATCTTTTCTGGAAGAGAATGACAAGAAGCCGATACCACGGCTGGCCATGACACCTCAGGACGTGCGGTTTTTGAAGTCGCTGCGAATTGCGACGGACGACGTGGAATGAAAAGAATCGTCAAGATTGCCGGGTTGGGACTGCCGCTGATGCTTGCAGGGGCGCGCGCCTTTTCTGCGCCTGCTGGGGCGCAGGGCCCGGCGACCGTGCCGATCATCATTGCCGAGACCGCGGCGCCCATCATCGTGAGCGCTGTGAAGCCAAAGCCGAAGCAGACGGGACTGGATAAGTTTGAAGGCTTCGTGATGAACGCGAATAGCGCGCAGATCACCGTTCGCGCCAAGGGCAACGACATGGCGATCAGGACCTTCCCTCTGTCGGAAGCCGCGTCCGCGAAAATGCAGCAAATCATCGACAAGGGCGGCTATCAGTACGGCGACAAAGTGACGGTTTATTACGTGCCCGCTACGGAACAAGCAATCAAATTCAAAGGGAAACCCTCGAAGCCTATTTGATTCGCGGAGCGGCAACATGCTTCGCCTGCCTGCGGTTGCCGGACGCTTCTACCCCTCAAATCCCGAGGAACTCACAGCACTCATTCGCAAATGCACCGTAGCGGACGCGCAGAATCCGCCGATTCCTGTGCGGGCATGCCTGGTGCCGCACGCCGGGTATGTTTATTCGGGGCAGGTAGCCGGCGCGGCGCTCGCGCGGATCGCGCTGCCGCAGAAAATCATCATTCTCGGAGTGCGGCATTATCCGCGGGGTGAGCCGGCAGCAATACTTTCGAGCGGCGCCTGGCGCACGTCGCTGGGAGACGCGCAAATTGACGAGGAGTTGGCGGAAGCGCTAAAAAAAGCCTGCCCGTTGCTGCACGAAGACAGCGTGGCGCACAGCACGGAGCACTCCCTGGAAGTGCAGGTGCCGTTCCTTCAGGTGCTGGCGCCGGACTTCACGTTTGTTCCCGTGGCGCTGGGAACGGTGCAATTTGAATCCCTGGTGAGTGTGGGAGAAGCCATCGGACGAGTGCTCGAAGCCTCGAAAGAAAACGTGCTGCTCTTGACGACCTCGGACCTGAATCATTACGAGGATGACGCCACCACGCGCGTCAAAGACCGCAAAGCGATCGATCAATTGCTGGCGCTGGATGCGCGCGGACTCTACGACACCTGCCGCAACGAAGGAATTTCCATGTGCGGAGTGGGGCCGGCGGTGACGATGCTCACGGCGCTGAACGCGCTGGGGGCAAAAAAACCGGAATTGGTGAAGTATGCGACGTCCGCGGATGTGTCCGGCGACCGCAGCGCGGTCGTGGGCTATGCCGGAATGATTTTTTCCTGACCACCACTAATCGCAATTTATTGTTGCCCAAAGCGAAACGGCTCCCTTTTGGAGAGCCGTTTGAGTGATGATCTCCGATGCGATCAGTGTGGCCTGCCGGAAGATGGGTGCGAAGACGACGTCGAAGAGGAAGAGGACGACGAAGATCGCCCCGAGCTGCTGCCGCTCGAAGAAGCAGATCCCCAACCGCTGCTTCTGCCGCTGCTGGCACCAGAACTTCCGCGTTCGCCGCCGGAATAGCGCGGTGCGGGCGGCGGGACGGTGTTGCGCGGTGGTGGAGACGAAGCACTTCGCATCACCGGCGGAGCCACAGGGGTGCGCGGCGGCGCGACTGCAGCTGGGGCCGAACTGGTGGCCGTAGCCCGTCCACGTTCGAGGAGGATTTCTTTTTCGTTGATGGAAGACGAAGCCGCGGGAGAATTTGTATTCACAAAGCGGTGTTCGCTCGGATCGTAGGCGATGGAAGAATCCTTGCCGAGTGAACCGGTTCTAATTCCGGATTTGCTTTCAACCACGGTCCTAGAAACGCGCGTTGGCGGCGCGGCGGCCGCAAGGCTGCCGCTGAGACTTTCGCGTGGCGGTGACTTCAACACGTCCCATTTCTGTCCGTGCTCGACGGGCATAAGCTCTGGCGTTCCGCCTCTCGTTCCCGCGTTCGAAAAAACACCGCGCTCCAAATTCAACGGAGTTTTTCCTTTTTGATCTAGCGGGTGCATAGGCACGATGCCGCTCTTCACGCCCTGTCGAACGAAAACAGCCGTCACCGGATGATAGATGACGCGAGGTGGATTAACGCGGCCAGGGAAGTGCCTTCGCGGAACACCTCCATATCCTGGGTACCCGTAAAGAACGGGAGGGGAATAAAACCAGCCGCCGCAGGAGGAATCGAAGAGCCAACCTCCATAGTGATAAGGAGCCCAGCCCCACGGCTGATAGCTGACCCAGGTGTAGCCAAAAGAGGGGTCCATGACCCACTGCCCATTCGTGAAGGGTGACCACCCGAAACCCACGCCAAACGGTCTCCAACCAAATCCATAGGCCCCGCAGCTGGAAAAGGCGCCATAGGTATAGAGATCGGCGAATCCCGGAGCGTAATAAGACGAACCGGTGTATTGGAGGGCTGCGGTCGTGGCGGTGGAGACACTTTCGATGCGGCCGGAAACCCAGCGGTCGAAGTCGTCTTCCTCTGGAAGACGGCCGACGCTCAGGGAAGAATCATCGCCCGCTTTCACGGAAAGGGACTGGCCCTTTTCAAGGCGCGTGGAGTTCTTATTGTGAAGGACTGAAACGCGGCCCCGATAGGTTTGGACGGCGCTGCCATCGTCGTAATTGTCCAAACGGAAGGCGCTTCGATGCTCAGCTTCCACAGTGAAGTCGCCACCGGTGACGCTGAAGTAGTCGCCGCTTGCAGGATTCACGTAGAAAGAAGCGCTGCCCTGTCGAAGAACGAGTCGCGTCGTTCGCGCAGAGTCATTCAAGGAAAGGTCGTAGAATTCCAAGACCGTGTTTTCCTTGAGGAAAGCCATGGCGCCGTTCTCGAATTCCACTTCGGCGCGGCCTTTGTCCGTGGCCAGAACGTATCCCTGCCGGATGGGCAAGTTCAGCCCAGCGGTCTCCCAGGTTGCCGAGGAGTCGGCGAGTGGGTCGCCGTGCGTTTCCCGGGCGAACCGGACGTCGCCTTGAACGAGGCTCAAGCGGATGATGCGGGCATGGCTGGAATCCGCAGAAGCAGGATGCGCCCCCAAGAGCGATATCAACAGAACTACCAAAACGGAAGGAATCAGTTTGCGGGAAATCATAATTCACCCCCTCACGGGGCGCGACCCAAATCGTTAGACGGAGAAAAGAATGGGCAGGTTACATGGAACATGCCCTAAACTATCGTCTCGCCCGGGGAGGGTGGCGTCAAGGGAAGTCTCCGGCGCGCCGGTAAACGAACTCTTCAAGGGACAATTTGAAACAGCATTTACGCACAAATGAGGTAAATCGGAATTTTTGTAGCTTAGTTCCTTGACACCCCAAAACTGAAACGCTAATTTCAAAAGGGGTAGTGCCGGGGTTACCTGCTTTGAGTCCTGCGGTCCGTCGTCCTTTCCAAGAGAAGGGCGTTTGCGAGCCAAACGGAGTTTGCTCACGACCGTGGAGCAGAATAGTCCTATTCTCTGGGGGTGTTTATGCGAGGCATACATAAATTCTTAGTTGCAATGCTGGTATTGGCGGGAACCCTGACGCCTACGAGCGCTTATGGACAAGGCGGCGCAACGGGAGCGATCAGCGGCGTCGTTGTAGATACGACGGGTGGTTCGGTCGCTCAAGCCGAAGTTCAGATTATCGATACGCGCACGGAGTCGCTGGTGCGAAGAGTTTCGACAAACGCTGATGGGGAGTTCGTCGCGCCCTTGCTCCCTCCGGGAACGTACGTCGTGGTTGTAAATAAGCCTGGCTTTGCGGAAGCGAAGGCGTCCGGCATCGAAGTGCGCGTGACGGAGACCACGAAAGTTACGATCTCGCTCAAGCCAGGTGGGGTGAGCGAGAAGGTGGAAATCTCAGCGCAGGTTACGAACGTGGAAACGACGAACGCCGCGACAGGACAGTCGCTGGGAACAGAAACGGTGAGGGAATTGCCGCTGGCCACGCAGAATTATCAGCAATTATTGACGCTTTCGAGCGGCGCCCAGAGCGAGTTAAACGCGGCGGCGCAGCTTGGCCGCGGCAGCGTGAAGCTCTTTGTGAATGGACAAAGGGAGGACAACAACAACTTTCTGATCGAAGGCATCAGCGCGACGGATTACAACGTAGCCCAGGCAACGTACGTTCCGTTGCCGAATCCCGATGTGATCCAGGAGTTCAAGGTGCAGACTTCGCTTTACGATGCCAGCCAGGGAAGAAACGGGGGTGGAAACGTAAACGCGATTCTGAAGTCTGGAACGAGAGAGCTCCATGGGGATGTGTACGAATACTTTCGCAACGACGTTTTGAACGCGAACGAATACTTCCTGAACAAGGAGGGACAGGCGCGGCCGTCGGTGAAGCAGAACATTTTTGGCGGCAGCCTCGGCGGTCCGGTTGGCAGGGAAAAGTGGGGGTATTTTTTCGTCAACTATCAGGGAACCCGGCAGCGCAGCGGGCTTTCGCCGGGCACGTTCATCAGCTCGAACATTCCTCTCCTGCCCGCGGACCGCTCACCGGCCAGCCTCGAAAGTGTTTTTGGGCTTCCCAGCATCGATCCCATTCTTTCCAATACGGGCGGCACTGGTCTCTTGCAACGGCTAGACACCACGGGACAGTTCG
>Ga0179592_10000408_pt1 | contig 17064 bp, 14 predicted proteins | sample CZODoug2_1_08_16_FD_148623 | JGI IMG/M metagenome (GOLD analysis project Ga0179592, IMG submission 148623) | Vadose zone soil fungal communities from Angelo Coast Range Reserve, California, USA - CZODoug2_1_08_16fungal (Illumina Assembly) | ecosystem: Environmental > Terrestrial > Soil > Vadose...
CCACTAGCTTCCAGCAGCTTTTCGCTATAGCGCACGGTGTTGAAGGCAGCAGGCCGGGCGCCAATCGCCCCGATGCGCAGGTTCTTCAAGCCTTTCACAATCCGGCAGACTCCGGCAAACCATTCGAGATCTTTCTTAAACTCTTCTGAATTGGGACCGACAGTATGCAGCGTCGTCAGCGAATAAGGAATTCCGTACTGCTTCAAATTGTTGCATGTGGACATTTTTCCGCAAAAGCTATCCCTACGGTGCGCAATGCCCATCTTTGAAGGTGTGTCGGGCGTAGCCTGGATGAGTACCGGCACATGCAGGCTCGCCAATCGCAGGGTGTCAGCAATGGCACGCTCATCGCCGAAATTCGGCAGAGAAACGATGACACCGTCGATGCGATCGCTGGCGGCACGAAATAATGCCGCGCAGCGCTTCGCTTCTTCGTGTGTTTCGACCGCGCCGTGCTTGCTCTGTTCCGGGCCGAGGACCACCACCTCAATCCCCGCGGAATTCAGAACCTGGATCATCTCCTCACGGCCGCTCTTGGCCAGGTGATCGGGGAAGAACCCTCGATTGCCGATGATGAGACCGAATGTAGACTTCGTGCCCATTCCTCTGATACTCCTTCACGCGTCTTTTTTCGGGCGGAAAACAGCCACGTACACGCCACCCAGGATAATCAGTAGTCCGCCCCACCACACGGGCGCGTGCAGCTCAGCCAGCACGGTGCTCGGTGCTGGGAGGGTTTGACCATTCGGCAAGCCCGCTCACAAAAATCAAGCAACCGTAGATCAAAAGCAAAACCCCGACAAAGAACCAGACCGGAACGATATGACGTTTTTCGCTCATCTTGATCACCAGAAGACTATCTGTAGTACCAAGAAAATCGCAATGGCCACGGCGCCCCAAAAGGCCGGGCGGCGAATTAGCCCGACGCTCCCCTCTTGCTGTACTTCCGTGAGGCTGTAGACCAGCCCTTTCAGCTCCTCATCGGGCCGCGGCTTGGTCACGAGCGTGACGAGAACCGTGACAGTCACACATATCACGCAGGACCATAGTGCCTGATACATGTCCTGCGCCAAGGCCTTGGCGTGCGGTGAGAGCGCGAACACCGCGACATAACGCGGATCCAGCTTCATCGCCACGAACATCCCGATGGAAGAGAATGTTCCGGCTAGCAGCCCCCAGAAGCCGGCGGCCCTGCTGACGCGCTTCCACAGCATCCCGAGTAGAACAGTCCCAAACAACGGCGCAATGAAGAAACCAAACAACGCCTGCACGTAGTCCATGATGCTGGCAAAGCCCATCGCCAGATAAGCAGTGCCAATGCTGATGACCAGACCGATCATCGTGCACCAGCGCCCCATCGAAACGTAATGTTGATCGGGGGCGGTCTTTCGCAGGAATGGACGATAGAGGTCATACGTCCAGACAGTGGCGAAAGCGCTGACGTTCCCCGCCATTCCCGCCATAAATCCCGCGACCAGCGCAGTGATTCCGAGCCCTAACAGACCGGGCCCACAATAGCGCGCAAGCATCAGCGGGAGCACTTCGTTATAGCTGTACTGCCCTGGTTGCAGACTGCTCGCTGGCACCAAATGCTGGGGCAGGACTGCCAAACCAAGCAAGCCTGGAAGAATCACGATGAAAGGCACGGCCATCTTGAAAAAGGAGCCTATGATCGGAGCCATCTTCGCCGAGCGGATGTCCTTGGCAGACAGCACGCGCTGCACCACAAGAAAATCCGTGGTCCAATAACCCATCGCTTGCACCGCGCCCAAGCCAAACACAATGCCGGTCCAGTGCATGCCCATGGGATTATCTTGAAAGCGGCCGAGAGGGCCCCAGATATGCGTGTAATCCTGACCGGGAAAATTCTGCTGAATGCGCGCCACCATACCCTTCCATCCACCAGTTTCGATTAATCCAAGGATGGGAATGAGCAGCGCGCCGAACCAGATCAAGAAAAATTGCAAGACTTCGTTGAATATTGCAGAAAAGAGGCCGCCCGCGGCAACATACAGGCCCACCGTCACCGACGACACCCAAATGCTGAAATTAATATTCCAGCCGAGCACTACCTTCATTACGACGGCCATCGCGTACATATTTACGCCCGACATCAGAACGGTCATGATGGCAAAGGTGACGGCGCTCAACGCGCTGGCCGCGGAACCATAGCGCAGTTGGAGATACCCCGGAACAGAGTGCGTCTTCGAAATGTAGTAGAACGGCATCATCACGATACCTAGAAACACCATTGCCGGAATGGCGCCAATCCAATACCAATGGGCAGCGAGGATTCCGTATTGATAGGAGGACCCCGCCCAGCCCAGCAGTTCCAGCGATCCGAGGTTGGCGGAAACGAAAGCGAGTCCTGCTACCCACGCCGTCATTTCGCGGCCAGCCAAGAAGAAATCTTCGCCGGTTTTGGCAAAGCGCTTTAGATAGAATCCAATCCCCAACACAGCGAGGAAATAAATGGCGATGATCGCAAGGTCCACCGGAGCAAGATGCACCAACCGCTCCGAGTTCAGCAAAGCCGGGGCATAGGTCATGGGGTTGCTATCGCACTCCTCTTTGCTACTTCAGCGTAAATTTTCCCTGCAATTCGATATGGGCCAAAGATCCGCCCGCCAGGATTGCAGAATTACCCGGTTCCACTTGCAATCGTAGTATAGGTAGCCGAGAAAACTCATTCTGAATATGCAAATCGTTTGTCGCTAGTCTTGGGGTAGTAGCTTTTGTCGCTAGTCTTGGGGTAGTAGCTATGAAGGATGAGCAGCGTGATCTCGCAATGCAGGAACGGCCTGCACCGATGGTCCAAATGGCTCATAAGACCTGGCTACTTCTCCTCTACGATAACCGCATCCCACGGCTTCAGTGTTCCTTGCTGACCTTCGGCGATGGTCGCTTGAGAGAGTACGGTTCGAACCGTGTTTGACCTGAAGCGCCACAGGCGGCTCCTGGTCAGGACCCGTTAAGCCTGCTTCAGAACATCCAGAACTACACTCTGTTGCACGAAGCGGCACAGGCGGCTCCTGGTCAGGACCCGTTAAGCCTGCTTCAGAACATCCAGAACTACACTCTGTTGCAGTTCCTTCGTACGTCAAGGTGCCTTTACCGAAAGCATTGCGCGTAATGGCTGGATATTTAGCGAAGAAGGGATGATCGTAATACGCGAGCGGTTTCGCGGTGTCCGGGATAAGCGTTAGGAAATCTTCCATAATTGATGACTCGTTCTAGTACTTCAGGAAATCAAAACCGCGCCCAGGGGAACCCAAAGAAAAGAAAGTAAATTCAAGACGATGGCAAACGTTTACTCCCATCCGCAATCTTTACCGACCCTACAAACCAGTTGCTTTAGGATAGCGTGAGTAAACGATTGCTCAGATGTCAGGCACCCTAACTCTCCGAGAACAGGTGTGTCAAGTATTTTCTTCTAGTCTGCATCAGTTTCCTAGCTTCTCATTTATATTTTCATTGCAACTCGTTTGTCTAGTGTGTATTAGCGTCGCTGTGCTTTAGAGCCCTCTTCTTTGTTTTGCCTCTGGCCCCGCTGGGATCGGGCCTAGCAGTTGTGAGTAATCGTTTGCTCGTCCTTCCTTCAAGTATCCAGATCCTCCTCTGAGTCACTCGACGAGAGGACATCCTTTCCGGCTGGTCCGAGGATGCTCAACGGAGCTTGTAGGTCCTCAGCCTGTACAACAGCAAAGAAGGCGCGACTGGGCCTTGGCGGCGCGTCCGTAACTTGGCATGGTGTCAGAATGGTGGATGCGATGTGTGGGAGGGCGTGATTAGCACACTCAACGGGACTCAATGATGCGAGGAACGAGCTCCACTACCTTGAAGCACTCGTCAGCTTGGCGCAACATTCGGGACGTTCGGGCAAGTCTGTACTATCCCATCCACCGCCCAAGGCCTGGACAAGCAGCACAGCGTTCACCATGCGGCGGCCGAGAATACTCACCGAAGTGAGCTCGTCGGAAAGAGCTGCAGTCTCAGCGGTGGTTACTTCGAGGTAGCTGGTGACGCCACCCTTGTAGCGAGTGATGGCGAGTTCCAGATATTTCTGAGCTGCGACGACGGCTTGGTCCTGAACCTGAGCTTCGTGCTCAAGGATCCGCAATGCAGCTACGTTGTCCTCGACCTGCTGGAAGCCCGTCAGCACGGTTTGGCGATAGTTGGCGACGGCCTGATCGTACGCGGCTACGGCCTGGTCTGACGTAGCCCTCCGCCTCCCTACGTCGAAGATAGTAAACAGAGCCGATGGCCCGGCCGACCACAAAATGCTCGGGCCGGAGAGTAATGTTGTGACAGAGCCACTGTCAAAGCCTCCCAAGGCTGCCAAATTGACGAGCGGATAGTAGGCGGACTTGGCGACCCCAATCTGCGCGTTGGCGGAGGCCATGAGGCGCTCAGCGGCTGCGATGTCTGGTCGCCGCTCGAGCAGTTCTGAAGGCAGGCCCACGGGAATCGGGGGAGGAGGCATAGTGAGAGGAAGAGGAGCCAGATTGAAAGACGCCGGGGGCTTGCCAATCAAGACTGCAACTGCGTGCTCGTACTGTGCGCGGGCAACTCCAACATCAATGGCCTGAGCGCGGGTTGTTTCCAGTTGGGTCTCCGCTTGCTGCACTTCGACATCGGAAGCTATACCTCCGGCAAACCGACTGTTGATTAACTCCAATGCTTGCTCATACTGCTTGACGGTCGAGTTCAGAAGCTGCTCCTCGGCATCGAGCACGCGGGCCTGGAAGTAAAACAACGCTAACTGGGAATGCATCGAGAGGTTCACCGCGGCTAGGTCGGCTGCGCTGGCTTGCGCCTGATCGCGATAGGACTCAACGGTGCGGCGTACGCGGCCCCAGACGTCGATCTGGTAAGACAATTCGAAAGGAATCTGAAAGTCGTTGACAGTGACTCCGTTGAACGTCGGGCTGTGCGGCTGATGGTTGGCGGACGTTTTGCTGCGGGTTGCGGACGGGTTGGCGCCCACAGTTGGAAAAAGATCGGCCCGATGGTAGCGGAGCAGCGCGCGAGCTTGGGTGTATTGGGCTTCAGCGGCTTTCAAGTTCTGGTTGGAGACGTTGACCTGAGCTTCCAGGGTATTGAGTTGAGGATCCTGAAAAGTCTCCCACCAGTTGCCGCCGAGATTTTGGTCATTTGGCTGGGCAGGTTTCCAGTCGCCCACCTCTTTATAAGCTGGAGGGACCTCTGCTGCCGGGCGGTGATATTTTGGCCCCACGGTACAACCGGCAATGGAGAGCACGCCGGCAAGGCCGACGATAGCCGGAGCGCGCTTCCAAACTCGCATCTGCGTGTTCGCGTTGTGCTGCAGGCTCATTGGCCCCCTCCTGCGCCACTTGGCGATGCCGTCTTCGCGATCATTGGCCCCCTCCTGCGCCACTTGGCGATGCCGTCTTCGCGATGTGCACTTGTTGTCCTGTGAGAATGGAATCCGGCGGATTCTGAATTACCGATTCGTCGCCGTTCAGGCCAGCCAGGATTTCGATTTGATTTCCGAAATCGTGACCAGGCGTAACCTTTGTGAGCACCACTTTGCCATCTTTTACAACGGCGACCTGGAGACCTTCGGATCGAAACAGCAGAGTGTCAACCGGCAAAAGGTGAGCAGAGGCCAGTCCCGCAAGCTTCAAATGGACTTCGGCATACGAACCGGACAACAACTTGCCCGTGGGATTATCCACGTCAACTTCGGCCTGCAAGGTGCGGGTTGCGAGGTTGATGGCGTTGGCGGTGCGCACTAACTTCCCTGAGAAGCGACTCCCGGGAAACTCAGCCAGGGTTAGCTCTGCCGTCAGCCCTGGTGTGGCAGCTTGTGAGTACTCCTCGGGTATAAAGACATACACCCTCAATTTCCCGGGTTGCGCGACATGGAATAGGTCGGTCTTCGTGCCCGGTGCGCTACCGGAGTTGATCAGGTCGCCGACGTCGACGTTACGCACGGTAACGATGCCATCGAACGGAGAATAGAGCTTTTCGAAAGATTGCAGAGTTTCCAGTTGCTTCACATTGGCTTGCATGGCTTGAACAGTCGTCTGATTTGCATTGAAAGTTCCCGCCGCATTGTCTGCATCCTGTTGAGATACTGCATTGTCTGCATCCTGTTGAGATACTGCGTTGGTCTTCAGCAGGCCCTGGTAGCGGGTGTTGGTGATCTCTGCGAGCTTGAGGTTGGCCTGGGCTGTGGCCAGATTGCTGCGTGATTGCAGGAGCTGCTGGTCGACTTCGGGTGTGTCGATCTCAGCGAGAAGCTGGCCCTTTTTTACGCGCCCTCCGATGTCGACGTACCACCTCTTCACATAGCCACTGGTACGCGAATAAATCGGAGCTGTCATGTAGGGTTCTACGTTGCCGGGCAACACAAGCTCGTGCGACGGTGCGGTACGCTGTGGAGAAACGACATTGACCGACGGCACAGCCATAGTGGCAGTTTCGGCGCTCACAGTGGCTCGCGCCCGAACGCGCCGAACGATGCCGGAAACCAAAATCCCCGCAACCGCCAGAACAGCTATCAGAGCGAGGAGCCATCTACGTCTCGCGCGATATTTCGCGTTGAAAGCGCTTTGCTTTTGCGGCGCGTTCGCGACAACTTGTGTTTCTTGCGACATTGGCACACCTTTTTTGCTCGTAAAGAGCTTCTATTTTGGAATTCCGGATTCAGCCAGGCGATGACGAAGACTGTGCACCATACTGAACACCGTAGGGACGAAAAACAGGGTAGACACCGTGGCGAAGAGCAACCCGCCAATAACGGCGCGACCGAGAGGCGCATTTTGTTCTCCACCCTCTCCCAGCCCGATCGCCATAGGCATCATTCCGATGATCATAGCCAGAGCGGTCATCAGCACGGGCCGGAAGCGCGCAAATCCTGCCTCCACCGCCGCTTCGGCCGCCGAGCGTCCTGCAGCCAATTGTTCTTTTGCGAAGCTGACTACCAGGATGCTGTTCGCCGTTGCCACTCCGACGCACATGATCGATCCCGTAAGAGCGGGCACGCTAATCGTCGTGCCGGTCACAAACAAGAACCACACAATTCCAGCGAGCGCCGCTGGAAGCGCCATGAGAATAATGAACGGGTCGAGCCACGATTGAAAATTAACGACAATCAGGAGGTAAACCAGGACGATGGCGAATGCGAGCCCTGTCAACAAACCCAAGAAAGAGGACTTCATCGTCTGGATCTGGCCACGCACTACGATTTGCGAACCCCGGGGAAGCTCCTTCTGACTAGTTTTTAGAATGGAGAAGATGTCCTTCGAAACGGCTCCGAGATCACGACCTTGCACAGAGCCGAATATATCGATCACCGGGGAGACATTGTAATGAGAGACCACGCTCAAGTCGGAATTGCGGCTAAACGAAGCGAGACTCGCAAGTATGGAGGGCGGAGCAGTACTCGTACCGGTAACTGGAATGTTCTCCAGATCCTGCAATGACTGAACCAGGTACTGCGGTGTTTGTGTCGCAACCTGATAACTAACGCTATTTTTCGGATTCAGCCAGAAAGTTGGTGCAGTCTGAAAGCTACCGCTCAGCGTTATCAGGAGATTATTCGCAACCTCTCGCTGGGTGAAACCGATTTCTTGAGCTTTGGTGCGATCCACATCAATGTGAAACTTCGGCTGGTCAAAGGTTTGCTGAATGCGGAGATCCGTTGTCCCCGAAACGTACTTGACCTTCTCCAGCAGCGTGTCCGCGAATTGCCGGTTGGCCTGTAGATCATTTCCGATAACTTGAATATCAATAGGTGCAGGCAGACCAAAGTTCAAGATTTGAGTCACCATATCCGAGGGCAGGAAATAAAAGGTGACTCCAGGAAAATCCTGCGCCAGCTTCAACCTCAAGTCATGCACATAACCTGCTGTTGGCCGGTGCTTCGGCGAGAGCGCGACCATGATGTCCGCGTCAGCGGTTCCAACCGGCGCCGAATTGCTGTAGGAAAGGTTGATGCCGCTATAAGGCAATCCGATGTTGTCGATCACTCCAGAGAACTCGGCGGGTGGTATTTGATTGCGGATCTCGGCCTCCACGCGGTCACACAGGGCGGCCGTCTCTTCAATACGCAGGCCGGTCGGAGCGCGGAGATGCAGGGTAAATTCGCCGCTGTCCACGGATGGGAAGAAGTCTTGTCCCAGCCAAGGGTAAAGCCCGAAGAAGAATGCGCACACGGCGAGAAAGGAGCCGGCAAAAATGCGGCGGTGACGGACACAAGCGACGAGTAGCCCGCGATATGCGGTGCGAATCCTCTCAAAGTTGCGTTCAAACCGCGCTTGAAACAGCACAAGAGGATTCTTGCTGGGGGCGTGCGAGCCTTCTTCAGCATGAGCTTTGAGGAGATACTTGGCCATGGTCGGCACGAGAGTCCGCGAAAGCAGGTAGGAAGCCAACATTGCGAAGACAACGGCCTCCGCCATGGGCACAAATAGGTAACGGGCGACGCCGGTGAGCAAAAACATGGGCACAAAGACGATGCAGATGCTGAGTGTTGAAACCAGAGCCGGCACTGCAATCTGTTCCGCTCCAAGAAGAATTGCCTCTTCCGTCTCTTTGCCCTTGCTCAGAAATCCGTGAATATTCTCGATCGTGACCGTCGCATCATCCACCAGGATGCCAACGGCCAACGCCAGACCACCCAGAGTCATGATGTTGATCGTTTCTCCTAAGGCGCTGAGAAGAATGATCGAAGTCAAAATGGAAAGAGGAATCGAAATAGCGATGATTAGCGTGCTGCGCCAACTTCCGAGAAACAGGAGAATCATGACTGCAGTAAGGCAGGCGGCGATGAGCGCCTCTCGCAAAACGCCGGAAATGGCGCCACGGACGAAGACGGATTGGTCTCCGAGCAGCCGAATTTGAAGGTCCGGCGGAAGCGTGTTCTTGACACTTGGCAACAGGTTCTTGATTGCAGAGATGATGTCCAACGTAGACGCAGTTCCGATCTTTTGAATGGTCATTAAAGTTGATCGACGCCCGTCCACGCGCACGATATTGGTTTGCGGGGGGAATCCATCGCGGACGTTTGCGACATCGCGAATGTAAATCGTCGTGCCTCCCACAGCTTTGATCGGGAGGTTGTTCAACTCTGCAATAGTTGTGGGGCTCCCATTCATGTCGACGTTGTATTCAAATTTCCCCATCTTGGCGGTTCCGGCCGGGAGAATGAGATTCTGAGCGCTGATGGCATTCACCACGTCAGCAGGCGACAAGCCTTTCGATTGCAGTGCCGCGGTGTTTAAGTCCACCTGAACCTGGCGCTGTTTGCCGCCATAGGGGTACGGGACTGCCGTGCCCGGTACCGAAGTAAGCTGGGGCCGGATGAAATTCAGGCCTAGGTCGTTTAACTGCTGCTCCGAAAGCGTGGGGCCGGACAAAGCCATCTGGAGAATGGGCACGCTGGAAGCGCTATAGGTAATGATCAGTGGCGGCGTCGTGCCTGCTGGCAACTGCTTGAGCTGCGTTTGAGATTGGCCTGCAATCTGCGCAATCGCCATGCTGATATTGACGCCGGGATGAAAAAAGACCTTTATGACAGCGCAGCGACGCCATTCAGTGACTGCGACTCGAGATGCTCAATATCATTCACGATTGTCGTTAAGTTGCGCTCTTGAAGAGTGATAATTCGGTTGGACATCTCCGCCGGCGACAGCCCGTAGTAGTTCCAGATAATGCTCACCACAGGAATGTTGATGTTTGGAAAGATGTCCGTTGGCGTGCGAAAAATGGACAGCGTTCCAAGAATCAAGATCAGGATAGCCAGCACCACGAACGTGTACGGGCGTTTCAGCGCGACCCTAACAATCCACATAATTCACCCTTTCGGCTTAGCCGACTGCAATAACCAAATTGACGTTATGTCCTATGCTTCGGGGTCTTGGCATCCAAGGTCGAGATCAACTGCTCGGCCGCTGGGGGCACAGCAACTGTTCCGGATAGAACAATTTCCCGCGCAGGAATCTCCTTGCCATATACACGGCGGTTGTCGCCATTGTCCGGACGGATTGTGGAACCCTCGAGAGAGACTCCGGCGAACAATCCACGCGCCCTTGAGTAGCTCAAGATTTCGGAACGCAGGGTCGCGTCCGTTTCGGCTGACGAATCGCGGCCGACGGGGCCTGCGGCCACCGAAGCGTCGCCTCCCAGCTTGACCTTGCTGGCGAGAATGCCCCTCGCGCCACTCTCATTCATAACGAGCAAGACAAAATCCGTAGCTTGTCCCCCGATCTGAAAACCGAAGCTGCCGCCCTCAAGAGCCATCATTGTGGGAGCGCCCCACGGTCCCCGGAAGTTTTCGCCTTTGCGACACGACATGGCGCCCCGACCGTAGCTTCCGCCAATGATGAATGCGGCTTTTAGGACGGAAGGAAAGACAACGACGCAGTCTGCTTTGTCGAGCAGGCCTTGCGGAATGTTGTCCGGAACGTCAAGAATCTCTTTCAGGACCGAGCCACAGTTTCTCAATCGATCGTCATCCTTGGTCTTGTCCGATGCGTTCGCCACCTCAGCGAGGAATGGCAGGACAACCATTAAAATGCTGCTCAGGAAGCTTGACAACTTTCTCATGTGATATCCCTCCGGCGGTTCTTCTTGCCTCAAATCCTGAAGGATGCAGCCTGGATGCCACTGTGAAGGGTGAGCGAGAGCTCCAGGAAGTAGTTGAAAACAGGGCATTTAGGAGGAGAGCCACGGAATAAGTCGCGGAGGATGAAGGGCAAAGAGTCCAGCGCATTGGATGATTGTCAGCACCCTGACAGGGTGTCTGTCGGGATGGACATCGACTTCGGGACGGAGGAAGGAACTTAATAATGACGGGGCCTCTGCGTCCCGGTCCAGGTCTCAGCACGAAGTAGAACGTTTCTCTGGTGAGGTTACGCAGTAATGCTGGGGGAGCCGTTGAGGTGGCATTTGACCACGACAATCGTGACATCATCATGGAAACCGACATCGCCGCAAAAATCTGCTGCAGAGTTGTAGATATTGGCCATGAGGTCCTCGGCGGGCAGCAAAGAACCGCGGAGCACTGCGGCAGAAAGACGCTCCATGCCGAATTCTTGGCCAAGCCCGTTCGATATTGGCCATGAGGTCCTCGGCGGGCAGCAAAGAACCGCGGAGCACTGCGGCAGAAAGACGCTCCATGCCGAATTCTTGGCCAAGCCCGTTCTCTGCCTCAGTGACGCCGTCTGTATAGAAAACCAGCACGTCGCCCGCTGTAAGGTCAGCAGAGGCCAGCTCGCAAATCTCGTCTGGAGATAGCCCGATGGGTGGGCAAGACGAGTCCATGCGCGTGAGCGTGCCCGTCTTTGCTCGAAACAGAAGCGCGGGATTGTGGCCGCAGTTCACGTAGTGGATTATCCGTTTGTATGTGTCGATTTCCGCAACCAGCAATGTCACATACCGTTCGGGATGCGACATTGCGCCGATCTCGGTATTCAACCTTTCCACTTGTTCCAGCATGTTTCGATCGCGATTCGCTTCAAGCCGCATGGCTGCCGCTGTCGCGGACATTAAGAGGGCCGCTGGGACGCCTTTCCCGGCTACGTCGGCAATCACGACCTGGATGGTGTGCGCATCGATGGGGATATAGTCATAGTAGTCGCCGCCTACGCCCTTGGACGGTTGCATCATGCCGGCGATTTCAAGTCCGGCAATGGCTGGCTTGCCCATGGGAAGAAACATTCGCTGAACCTGCGCGGCGAGCTCCACATCCCGAAGAAGGTCGTTTCGTTGCTGCTGTATCGTTTTGGCAAGCAATTCCCTCTGGTCAATATACCGCCGGATGACGTAAACGATGAATGAGAAGCATAACAAAGCCAAGAGATTATCGAAGACTCGGAGCCCGGGATGGATAATCCGCGGTGACCAATAGTCATGGAACAAGACACAAACCGGTATCAGACTGTAGGCGACTTCCCTGCGCAGCAGAATCGCGCTAACGCCTAGAGGAAAGATATAAAGGTACACCAGTGAAATCGAAACAACGAGATGGTCGGCATACGCCACCCCGACTATCGCCCCCAGGACCAGGACAAGTGGTAGCCACCGCGGTCCGATTGAAGCCACATCCTTCCGCAGGGGAGCCAGCAGTGGGACCCTATCGCGTAGATCAGGCACCTTGGCCGGCATCAAAGCTCGAGTGGTTGAACGCATTTTGGATCCGAACCAAAAAAGTCGTACGCGCGTGCCTACGAAATCAAAAATTAAACTTACTTCGCTGTCTGTGCTCCCGGCACTTTGTACCCGTCGCTGAGTGTCTTCAGGAAAGCGACGAGGGCATCTTCTTCCTGGTCTGTCAGTTTAAGGTTGCCGAGTTGCCTCTTATTGAGGTTGGTTGAGTCTTCGGGCGCTGGCCAGCAGGAGACCTTTTCGCCGGAATCGCCTGCCTTGCATTCGGGTAAGACGTCGCGGGTGTTATAAAAATGCACCACTTCCTTCAGGCTTTTGAAATAGCCATTGTGCATGTAGGCCTTAACGAAGCTTGGCGTTGGACGCATATCGACATTGCGCAAAGTGGGTACCTGGAACTTCGCGTCGAACTCCGGCGCGTGTTTGATCCACTCAGAATCAGGATTGAGTTGGCCGCTATCACTTTGCAGCGTACGCAGAAAGGATCCAACTCCCCTATCGATGTATGCCGCTCCAGCGATGTTGCCAGCAATGTCGGGAGTGTAGCCGCGTTGGTCGGGCCGGCCTTCGTAGTAGAATTGCAATCGCGGATTTCCGGGGACGCCGAGATTACTAGCGGTAAAGTCTGTAAACAGGGGCTCCTCGCCGGGCCCGCCATCGCGATGACACTCGTTGCATCGCGCCTTGCCGCGGAAAAGCTCATAGCCCAATTTTTCCTGCTGCGTGAATTGGTCTTTTTCCGCCTGCACGTAGTCGTACTTAGACGTGAACGGACTCACCTCTGGCGAGAATTCGTATGCGGAAATCGCCAGCCCAAACCCGTCGTAGATATGGTCGGCGCGAGCTCGGTCTGCTGGACTCAAGTGGACCGGGAATTGATCATTCGCCGGTGGCGGCCCTGGAGTCGCGCAAACCCTTTCTACATTGGGAGGCCAGTGAATGGTAAACGAGTCCGCGCCCCACACCGACTCAAACAGCTGGCGATAGGGAGCGTGCGACAGGCGATACGCAATACAGGACGAATCCGGCAAACCCATTTCTACAGGATTCGTCGGCGGTCCCTGCGCTTGTTCCGCGCTGGGATTCTGTAAGCGGTAGCCGCTCGCGCGCATGTCCCAGAAATTCCCGCCAACAAAGTCACCCTGGAGTGCGTTGTAGTGGAGCACGGGTGAGAAAGGTGCGTACATGTAGCTCTGGGGCTTTCGATTGCTGAATCGCGTTCTGACTGATCCTGGATAGGACACAGTGGTCTCATTCAAAGATTGAATCGGCCCGGTGAATCCCGTCTCCGGCGTATGACAGAAGCTGCATGCTTCGTTTTGATTGACCGAGAGGCGCTTATCGAAGAGCAGTAACTTTCCCAGGGTGCGGACCTGTCCTTGGCGATCGAGCGGGGTGCGGGCCATCTGGCTGAGAGTGTCGGCTTCAATCCGATCGACGTCGGCAACAACCCTCGCCACATTCTGATCGAACAACGGAGGCATCCGGCCACCAAGATTGGTCTGTGGACTTGCAGCGAGTGGAGTGGGAGCTCCGGAAGCTTGTGGGTTGGGGCGCGCTGAAATTAAAAGCCCGCTGAATATGAGAAGACCAAACAGCAATGCCGCGAGATTTCGCTTACGCATAGTTTCGTCTCTCCTCCCGCCATCGCTCATTCCTCCCTGTGCCAGGTGGAATCCGGGTCGTAGGCGGTCGCCGCTTGTGCCAGCTTCGTTGTGTTAGGACCAAGGTTCTTTTCGTAAATGGTTCCGGATTCGTCGACGATGAAAGTCATCACACCCGAGGAGCGGTACTCCACAGGGTAAGCGACGAAGGCGAATCCCGCGGTCATCTTGCCATCGACGATATAGTTCTTGGCGCCGCCCGGTGCATGTGGTCCTTGGCTCGTGAGGATTCGGAACATATATCCATTGAACGGAACATGTTCGCCAACTTGGTCGGTTGGGAGGTTCTGTCGCGCGTAGGCGATGAGAGGGTTGATCGGGCTATCGAACTCATCATCAGCACCGTGCCAATACAGACCATCGTGACGGCCCTCATCGCTAACCAGTCTCTGTGCGAATTGCTTGGGGAGGTCTCCCGGCGGGTGCGCGAAATATTGTTTTTGCGCCGTGACCAAATCGCGGCACGCTTCCATGGCGGCAAGTTCATTTTTGCCGATGCGCCGGAACAAGACCTCGTCTTTCCCTGCGTCCGTGTCGAAATACCACGCACCGTGGTGGTTCACCAAGGGAATCGGAAACGGCCAGTTTTCCGCCCCGACAACTAGCGTGACAGTTCCGTCCGGTTCGGTCACGAACCGATGCATCTCCTGGTATTTGACGATGAATCCAGCGCGAGCGTCCGAATCTTCTGTTGCATCACCGGTTGAGAGGATTTCCTTTCCGTCAGTTCCGAGGATGCTCAAGGGAGCCCCTTCGTCCTGCAGTTGCATTGCGTCAAAGAGAGCGCGACTGGCATCTTCGGCTGAGGCAAAGGTTCGCTGTCTCGGCTGCTGGGCGAACATTGGTGCAAACGAACATCCCAAGGAAAGCGCGAACAGAACAGGCACTGCAAACCGAACAAGGTTCTTTCTTTCAAGTTGAGCAAAGTATGAAATTCTGTGCAGCATGGTGTTCTTCTCCATTCTTAGATTCTCGATAAGCTCTACCGGCTGGCGCATGTGATTACCGATGTCGCCCGCCACCGCCACCATGGAAACCGCCTCCATGAGAGCCGCCCCCGAAGCTCGACCGCCCGCGAGAGGAAAAGCCCCGGATATTGCCACCGTGATCAAACCCACTGAACGCCCCAGAGCGCGTTCCCGGCTGAAAGTGAGGCGCCGAAGACCCGTGGAACCCTTGACCTGCGCCGCCGGGCCTGCTTCCGTGGAACGCGTTGCCGTGGTTGAAGTTGCGGTGATTGAAATCGTTGTGGTTGAAGTTGTTGCGATTAATGATCGTCCGGCTGTGGGAGATGTAGGTGCTGTGGTTGTAAATCACCACGCGTTGCCGTGGTTGAAGTTGCGGTGATTGAAATCGTTGTGGTTGAAGTTGTTGCGATTAATGATCGTCCGGCTGTGGGAGATGTAGGTGCTGTGGTTGTAAATCACCCGGTGGCCATGCCAGTCGCATCCCCAGTGATGCCAGCCCCACCCATATCCTCCGAAGTAGCCGACTCCAAAGCCAATTCCAAATCCAATCCCCGCTCCGGCCAGGAAGATTCCCGGCACGGGATACCAGCCCGGATACGCGACGATCGGCTCGCCATACACGAGCCAGGGGTCATAGGCAGGTACATAGACGACCTCAGGATTGGCCGGTTCGATGATGATTGTGTTCCCTTGAGTCGTTACCTTCTCCTGTTCGTTGCTATTGAGGTGGCCGGCCTTGTGAGCTTGCTGACGCATTGCCTGGACGGCATCCGTCACGTCCTGCTGTTGGTTGGCGTATGCGTCGCCAAGACATGAAGTCCAAGAGAGGTTCTTGTCCATGTTTTCAAGAACCGAGGGAAATTGTGTGAGGGCCTTTACGCTCGGGTCCCAGGGCTGTTTGTCGACTTCCTTTGCCAGCTCTTCACCCTTGAGGTTGGAACGGCTCTGCATCCACCGATCCGCCTCGACAATCTGTGTGGGATATGTGGAAGCGGCGAGAATCTGCGCAACGAGGGCGTCCGGGTACAAGGCGATCGGCGCCACGAGTTGCTGCAGCTCTTGAGGGGAATGTTGCACGAGCGGGGCCGACTGCCCGTTGCCTTGACCCGTAGGACCGAAGGACTCTGCCTGCGCAGTGGATCGCACAAGCGAAAAACAAAGAAGTAAGATTAAAACCTGCTTGGAAAACTTCATGGCACATTCTCCAGTACAAAATTGAGACCATTTTCTTGATAACAAACCAATATTCAAAAAACCTCATAAAGCCTCGTCAGCCGGGAAACCTCACTGGCCGCGCAGTGTGCCTGGCTCGATGTCATTACGGCGCGCCAGGTCTTCAAGGTCGTCGAGCTCCGATTGTGTTTCGGTGACGCGCTGCTGAAGGATTTCAATGCCGGCTTCGGGAGTGATCCCTATGTCGCCGTCGTCGAGATCTATGCCGCCTGTCGTTTCCTTTAAACTTCGGGCATCTTCGAGAGCCCGGCGGAATTCACTGAGCCGGGCCTGTCTGCGTCCGAGTTCCTCGTGCAGCTTTGCAGCCTGCACGGCGTACCATTGCGGATCCTGCGTCTCCAGGTAAGGCACAGGCATTGCAGCGGTGGTTGAGTCATCTGCTTTGTTTGGTTGGCCAACGATTGAGATGGCGGCGAGACGCCTTAGTTTCTCAAGGTCTTCGTTCGTCCATAGCACCGTGGTTTTTTCAGTCTTCCTTGCGCGCGGCTTGTTTGCCGCGCGCAGAGGAATGGACAGCGTACTCAGGGTCATTGAAATAGCGAGTGAAAACGTCAGACAGCGATTCATCTTACCCTCCTTAGTGTTTCCCTGACGGGGCAGGAGGAAAATGCTGGAACATCTTGTTCACGCCTTTGTCGAGGTTCTTTGTGTTCTTGTCGGCGTTGTCGGAGAGCGTATCGCTCGAGGAACTTCGCCAGATCAATTTCTCAGTCTTTGCGTCGAACAGATCGATTACCAAGGTTCCCACTTTGTAGGTTTCGACGGTCGTGGTGGCGTCGCCAAATCCACCGAATCCTCCCCAATGGCGGCCTCCTCCGAATCCGTTATAGAACGTGTCCAGGGTTTGCTGATTCTGAGTCGTCTCGATGGCAAAGACTTCGACGTCACCTCCCGCGGGAACTTCCGTCCAACCCTTTGCTCTCAGAGCGCTGTTCACTGCACTCTTGATGCGGTCGACCATGAGCTGGTCTTTCGTCTGGACCTTTTCCCATGAATAGGTCTTGTATTGGCCAAAGTTTGCATTGTGGTCGTAATCGGTTTTGACGTGTAGAGCAAATGAAACG
>Ga0179592_10000409_pt1 | contig 16941 bp, 15 predicted proteins | sample CZODoug2_1_08_16_FD_148623 | JGI IMG/M metagenome (GOLD analysis project Ga0179592, IMG submission 148623) | Vadose zone soil fungal communities from Angelo Coast Range Reserve, California, USA - CZODoug2_1_08_16fungal (Illumina Assembly) | ecosystem: Environmental > Terrestrial > Soil > Vadose...
ACAACGCTAGCCGGCCCACTTTAGATGACGCATTTCGCGCTGCTCATTTCGCTCGAGCCCGATGAGCGGCTACACGTTCCAATCACGATGTTTAATAAATCAGAAACGACATCTCGGTTTTCGTCAGCGCCCATTTAGGGTCGCTTAACCCTAATCATTGCAAAGTGATCCGCCTCGCCACGTCTTGCGCAGCGGGGGGTCAGGTCGGAATTCCGTCCCTTCAAGACGATCAAGCCGATTGAAGCGATTCAGTCGGCGCGGCTGGCCGTGGCCTCCGTGGAAGCAGTGTGTCGAATAGCGTTGGGTGAATAGCGTAGATAATGACGTGTGCGACCGCGACGTTCCCTGAGTTCACTTCTTTCGAGCTGGCGCGCGGCGAACCTCGCCGCGGTCGCTTGCGCGGCATCGCCGTCAGGCTGGCGACCGTGGCAGGCGTCGGCGTCGCCGCGGCCTTCGCGGTTACCGCAGCCGTCTGGATCGTTGCCGCTGCTCTTTCCATCAATCCCAATCTCCATCCGATGGTGCCGATCGGATTGGATATGGCTGTTTTGACCGACCCGTATCGCCCGCCGGCTGACGCGGCGGATCTCGGCGGCCCGGCCCGGGCTCTGACCGTAGCCGACGATGCCCCTGAGGTGACACGCGAAGCCGAGGTTGAGCCCGTTGCTGTTGTTGCGACGGCTTCCGCCGCAGCCGACGCCGCACCGCTTCCTCCGAAGCCGCCGCTTCCTGCGAAGCCTATGCCCGAACGCGCCCAGAGCGTGCCGGCGCCGGTGCCACGTCCACGCGGCATTCCGAATCAAGGCCAGCAGGACATCGCGCGTCTCCCGGCCGCCCAGGCCGCCCCGCAGGTGGCCGCTCTGCCGTCACCGGCATCGGCCTCCGGGAAGTCTACGACGCCGCGCCCGGCTCACCCCGACACGAATGCGCTGCCCGATCTCGACAGCCGCACGGCGGTCTATGACATCGAGGCCCATACAGTCTATTTGCCCGATGGTGAGAGGCTTGAGGCGCATTCCGGGCTCGGCGACAAGCTGGACGATCCTCGCTACGTCAACCTCAAGGATCGCGGGCCGACGCCACCGAACGTCTACGATCTCACCTTGCGCGAGGAGCTGTTCCACGGCGTTCGCGCCATTCGCCTCAATCCGATCGATGACCGCCGGACGTTTGGGCGCGACGGCATGCTTGCGCATACTTACATGCTGGGTCCCACTGGCCAATCGTTTGGATGCGTGTCCTTTCGGGATTATCAGGCGTTCCTGCACGCCTTCCTGAGAGGCGAGGTGGACCGACTTGTGGTCGTGCCGCGTGGCGGGACCACGGTCTTGCGCGCCACTCCCGCCGGTCGAGGACAGATGGCCGCTCTGCAGGACGGCAGCTGAACTAATACAGCGTTTCCGAGGTTCGAATTATATCGACATTATCCATCATCCTCGTCCTTGTATGGGGTTTGGTTTGTCAAGCGGTGAGACTTGGTTGCTTGGATACGAAGTGAGCTGGCCGTCCACAGGTTGTCGGCGATCGACCGTGGCGAGTCAGGCGGCGACGACCTGTGGGCGGGCAGCGGGTTGGCGCGACGGCAATGAGGAGGCATGACACTGGACTCGGCCGTGTGTGAGGACCGCGGAAAGATCCGCATCACCTTGTATCCGGTCGGGCACGATGACCCAGACCCTAATTCTTCATGCACGGGCGAAGGCAAGGCCGTAAAGAGACGGGACCCGTGAAAGCGGGGTGGTTAGTGCGAAAGCGGGGTGGTTAGGCCCCTGGACGAGGGCGGTCACGCGTCTGTCCTTTGTCATGTCGGCCATCATTGGTCGCGGCCGCTTACAGGCTGGGGCGCAGCACGGCGCCGGTGGGTATCACGCCGGTCTCGAGATATCGCCACAGTGCCACCATCAGCTTGCGGGCTACCGCCACGATGGCGATGCGTCGAATGCGACCCTTGATGTCGCCCACCCGCTTGTGGAACCAAAGGGTCAAATCGTTGTCGGGCTGATGTCGAACCCACAACCAGGCGAGTTCGATGGCGAGCTCTCGGGCGCGGTGGTCGCCGGCTTTGCTGGTGCCCTGATCGCGCTGGCTGTCCCCGCTATCGTAGGGCATCACGACCAGGCCGAAGTAGGCGCCGACCTGACGGCGATTGTTGAAGTTGAAGGTGCGATAGAACACTTCATTGACCAGCCCTTGCCCGCCGACCGGGCCGATGCCCTTGAGTTAAGCGAGGCGCACGGTCTTCTCTTCCGCCGAGCCCGGGGCCGAGGCGCGCTGCTCGGCCCGGCTGTCGGTTTCCAGGACGGCCAGCTGCTTGTTCACCAGGCACAGCCGTTCGTGCTCGCGTGTAGCGGCTCATCTTCGCCGAGCCCGGCAACATCACGCCGAACTTCCACTTCGCTTTACTCAGTTCAAATGCAATGTACACCGTGGCATACTCGTCCGTGGTGACGGCGTCAGTGCGATCGAGCTTCAACATCTTGATCTCCAAGGTTTGGATGGGTCGTTGCGAACCAATCCTAACCTCCTGACCTCCCACCGCCCCATAGTATCTGAGGAGCCAACCGAAGGTCAGCGTCTCGAAGGACGCCACAAACGAGATCGTGCCCAGCGTCTATCCTTCGAGACGGCGCTACGCGCCTCCTCAGGATGAGGTCCGTGGATTTGATTTCCGTTGGTCCAATCCGATTGGCTTCATGGAAGCGATCCACTAGTAGTCTGGTTACTTGATTTCGGTGTCCAGCCGCGCGCCAGTCTCTCGGCTTCCGCGATCTGCGCCGGGGTCATGCGGCGCATGACGGCATCGGCGTCCTGCAGCGCGTCCAGATTGCCCGCCGACGCCGCCAGGCTGAGCCACATATAGGCCGTCACATAGTCCTGGGGCATGCCCTTGCCGCCTGCATACATGGCGCCGAGATAGTACTGCGCGTCATGATCGCCCCTTTCGGCCGCCGCGCGATACCAGGTCACCGCCGCGGTGAAGTCTTGCGGCACGCCTTCGCCGCTTTCGTACATCATCCCGAGCTTGAACTGGGCGGCGGCATTGCCGTGATCGGCGGCCTTGCTGATCCATATCACCGCGGCTCTTGAGTCCTTCGGCACGCCTCTGCCGTCGGCGTACATGAGCCCGAGGCCGTACTCGGCACCCGCGAAGCCCTGGTCGGCGGCCTTGCGGTACCATGTCAGCGCTGCCGCATAGTCCTGCTTCACTCCAAAACCTCGATCGTACATCGACCCGAGGTCGGACTGGGCGCTGGCGAAGCCCTGATCGGCGGACTTGCGGTACCACGTCAGCGCCGCCGCGTAATCCTGCTGCACGCCTTGCCCGAGCGCGTACATGAGCCCCAGGATGGCTTGAGCGGGCGCATTGTTCTGCTCGGCGAGCGGCCGGATGAGCCGCAGCGCAGTCGCGTAGTCGGCCCGCCGGTAGGCGGCTACACCGTCCTCAAACGGCCCTGCAACCGCCGCGGCACCCAGGCTCAGGGACAGGGCAAGCGCAACAAGTCCCATCTTGACTGGTGTTCGGAACACAAGACCCTCCCGCCGTCACAAACCCGAGATTAGCACGGCTCAACCGTCACCATGACCGATGACCGAGCTCGCCCTCATCCGCCTGCGAAGTGCTCGCGCAGCACCTGATCAACTGCGTCGTTACCGGTTGGCAGTGACGTCTCGTCCACCTGTGCACCGGCATGGAGCAACACGCGCGCGCATGCGGGATGCCCGGCGGTCGAGGATCCCCAGGGATGGAGGGCGCCGTGGATCAGCCAGCCCATCGGCGTGGCGCCGATTTGCTGGTCCGGCGCGTTGATCGGTGCATCGTGCCGCAGCGCTTCAGCGGCCATATCGGCGTTGCCGTGGAACGCGGCCCAATGCAACGGAGTGCCGCTGTTCTGCGACATCGCCGTCACCGGAAAGCCGCGGCGGAGCATGGCGCGGACGGCCGCGAGGTTGTTGTTGCGCGCTGCATCGGCGACCTGACGCAAGGTGGTGCCGGGCGCATGCTCCACAAGACGCGGATCGGCCGCGAGGATCGCGTCGGCGCTCGCATCATCGCCGCGCCACAGCGCATCAAGCAGCAGATCAAGCGGACGGGCGCGTTCGCGCAGCAGGGCGAACACATCGGCGTGGCCGCGCTTGCGGGCAATGTCGAATGCCGAGACGTGGAAGCCGAGCGTCCATTGGTAGATGTGCCCGCCATTGGGGGCGGTATCGATCATCGGAAACCAGTCCTGGTCGACCCGCATCGCAATCGCGCCCGGGTCGGCGTCGAGATGGCGTCGCGCCAGCGCGAGATCGCCGAGCGCCACGGCGAGCAGCAAATCGGAGCGGGCCCCGTTTGCGACCAGGAAACCCGCGACGTCCGGGTGGTCGGCAATGAGATGCTGGGCCGCGGTCGAGTCGTGATCATCGTCGAGCGCGTCGATCTCGGCGCCACGCGCGATCAGGTGGCTGGCGATCTCGATCGTGCGGGCGAAATGCAGCGGCCGCTTGCCGTCACCGCCTTTGGCGTGGACCAGCGCCGGATCGCTTGCGGCCAAGGCCGCGAGCTCGGCCATCCTGCCGAGATTGGCGGCCGCCCAGATGTCGATTCTGGCGCCGCGGGCAATTAGGGGAGCGGCTTGTTCGGGAGTAACCCGCTCCAGCGCGCCGAAGCCGCCCTTCTCCCAGCTGGACCGGGCGTTGAGATCCGCGCCGTGCGCGAGCAGGAGATCGAGCAGCTCGAGATTGGTCAGCGCGACATGCACGGCCGGGCTCTCGAAGGCGAACATCGGCTCGTTGATACGGGCGTCGAGATCACGGTGGGACTGGAGCAGGTGCCGCACCTGATCGACATCGCCCGCTTCGACCGCCGCCACGAACAGGTCGGCCGGCGACTGCGTCAATGACTCGATCTTGCTCTTTAATTGCGGCCAGCCCGCGAACCCGTTGCCTCGCGCGATGACGAGCTGGGCGTCGCTCAGGACAAAGGCGTCCGGTGGCGGAGGCTTCGGGTGCAGCGCACGTACGCGCTCGACCGCATCCGGGTGGCCGCGCCAGTAGTCGCGCGCCAAGGCCTTGGCGAGTTTTCGCTGCATCTCCAGGTTGGGATTGGGCGGAAGCGGGCGAACAAAGCGATTGACTTCGCGTTCCGAGGAGTCATCGGACATGGTGGACCTTCTTTCATGCCCGGTGTCCACGAGACGGGCGGAAAGAGGGTCAATGGGTCGTCGAGATTGCCATTCAGGTGGGAGGTTCCCTTCCCGTGGACGGGATGCGCCCTGACCGCGCCCCCTAAAATAGCATGCGACGCCGGCTTTTCCAGTCACCGATCGGCCGCCGCGGAAGGAGCCGGTAACGAAATCGCCGCTCACTTCGGCAGGAACGACTCTGTGTAGAGCTTGCTCATGTCGGGGGCCTCCGGGAGGAGGCCGAGCTCGATGAAGGATCGGGACAGGGTGTACAGGGCCTTGGGGTTGAAACGGCCCGTTTGATTGAAGATCGGCATCAACTCCTCGTAGTTGCGGCTCGAGACCGATTTCGACGCATCGGAAGCCACGCGCGCCGCTATGTCGATCGTCTGCAACTTGTTGTCGCGCATGTACTGGACGGTTTCGAACCAGCCGGCCAGGAAGGCGCGTAGCGCATCCGGATTGCCGTCGATCAGCTTCTTGCTCGCATAGATGACATGGACATGGAAGTCCTTGATGCGGTCGCCGAACCGCACCAGGATGCGGCCGATCCCATCCTCCTCGAGCTTGAAGACCGTGCTCGATTCGGTGACGATCCCGTCGATCTGGTTGGTCTTGAGCGCGGCGGCTTGCGCCGCCGAGGACCCCAGCGTGGCAATCTTGATGCCGTCGGGGCCCCAGCCGTGGGAACGCGACAGCTGCTGCGCCAGCCAATAGGTGAGCGAGCCCGTGGTGGAGACGCTGAGCGTGCGGCCCTTGAGGTCGTCCTCGGTCTTGACCGGACCATCCTTGAGCACCACCACCATGATGGTGCTGGGCGCGTCGGCCGCGGCTGCCACCCCCAGCAAGGGTACGCCCTTAGCCACGTAGGCCAGCATCGGGCCGCCCCCGAGCGCAATATCGACCGCGTCGGCCGTCAAGGCTTGCAAGAGCCGGGCATCGCCCGCGAAGCTGCTGATCTCGATATCGAGACCGCGTTTCTTGAACAGGCCGGTCTCGGTCCCGACATCGGCCGGGATGAACGCGAAGGTCTGCGCCTGCGCCTTGCCGACGCGAATCTTTGTTTGGGCTTGCGCGACGGTGCTGGCGAGAAGCGTGCCGGCGAGAGGAGAGCCGACCAGGAGCGCACCGATCAGCGCCAGGGTGGCGGCGCGAGTCCCGTGCGGCACGGTACTCTTCTGCAACCCTGCCATGGCGTTCCCGTTCATCGTTTTGTCGGCCGGTAGTCCAATGATGGCTTCGGTGACCGCAATGTCAACTCGCGCAACCGCGCGATTGGGGTTCGCTCTCTTGCGCGGTTGTGGCGCGGACTGCATCATGGCGGCGCGCCATGGATGAAGGCGATGACACAATGATGACGCAGGACGGAGAGGTTCGTCGTTGGAGAATCAGTGGCTCACGCGCGCCAAACGGTTGCAGGCCATCGCCTCGACCGGGTTGCACTTTACAAAGGACCCGTTCGACCGTCAGCGTTACCAGGAAGTCGCCGACATTGCGAACAACATGTTGGCCGAGCTGGGCAATGTGCCGATCGAACGCATCGTCGGCCTGGTGTCGGACTTCGCCCAGGGCTACGCGACCCCCAGGGTCGACGTGCGCGGCGCGGTGATTGAGAATGGGAAAATTCTTCTGGTGCGCGAGAAAAGCGACGGACGCTGGACACTCCCGGGCGGCTTTGCTGATATCGGCCGGTCGGCCGCCGAGAATGTGGTGATGGAGGTGCGCGAGGAAGCCGGGCTCGTCGTGGCGGCGCGCAGCCTCTACGCGGTCCGGCACAGCACCAAGGGTCCTTATCGGCCGGACGTTCGGGATTTCTACAAGTTGTTCTTTCTCTGCGAGCGCAGCGATCAAGCCGAGCCCTCGGTGGGTGCGGAAACGAGCGCCGTGGACTTCTTCTCGCGCCATCGCCTGCCCGAGCTGTCGCCCGGTCGTGTGATCGAGCGCGACATCGAGGCCGCCTTTGCGTTCCACGAGGGCTCGATGCGGGTGACTGCGTTCGACTGAAGGGGTCCAAGGCTGAAGGAGTCCAAGGCTGAAAGGAGTCCAAGGCTTGACAGCACGCCGGGGCCACGGAAAGGCTTCCAGGCGACGATCAGGAGGGCCCGCATGAGCAAGCAGGCCCTTGCAAGCGCTCGAGGAGAAGCGGTGATGAATATTTCCGCACGTCATTTGCCATGGATCGGCGGCACCGCACCGGTGGCGGCCGACGCGAGCTTTTCGCCGCTGGTATCGCCGATCGACGCGACCGTCGCGGCGGAGATCGTGGAATCGGACGCCGCCGTCATCGATGCCGCGGTCAGGCACGCCCATGCGGCCTATTTGGCGCATCAGGACGCCACCATCGCCAGACGGGTGGAATGGCTGATGGCGGCGGCGGATGCCATCGACAAGATCGAAGCGGAGCTGATCGCCTCGCTCATCCGCGTCATCGGCAAGCCGAGGCGCGCCGCGACCTTCGAGGCCAAGCGGGCGGGTGCCTTCATACGCGCCTGCGCGGCGCAGTTGCCCCATCTCAACGGCGAGGTGCTGCCGCTCGACGCCAATGCGGCCGGTGCCGGCCGCTTCGGCTTCACGGTGCGGGTCCCGTATGGGGTCGTGGCAGCGGTGACGCCCTTCAACGGTCCGGTCAATCTCCTGGTCCAGAAGCTTGCGCCCGCGCTCGCCATGGGCAATGCGGTTGTGGTCAAGCCATCGCCGCCCGGCACCGAGGTCGCGCTGCTGCTCGCGGAGGCGGTGAAGAAGGGCGGCCTTCCCGATGGGCTCTTCAACGTGGTGCCGGGGGGACGGCAGGCGGCGCTCCTGCTGGCGGCCCATCCGCTGGTCGGCGCCCTCACGGTGACGGGCAGCACCGCCGCCGGCCATGGGCTCGCCCGCGCGGCGGGCGCCAAGCGATTTGTCGCCGAGCTCGGCTCCAACGCTGCCAACATCATCTGCGCCGATGCGGATCTGACCGATGCGGCGCAGCGCATGGCGGGCGCCGCCTTCGAGGCCTCCGGCCAGCAATGCATCTCGGCCCAGCGTGTCATCGTGGAGCAGCCGGTCTTTGAGAAGTTCCTGGATCTGTTCGTGGCGGCCGCCAAGAAGCTCAAGGTTGGCGACCCCGAGGATCCGGCGACCGATGTCGGTCCCATGATCAGCGCCGCCGCCGCCGACCGGGTTGAGCAGATGGTGGCGGATGCGGTTGCCAAAGGCGCCCGTCTGGTCCTCAAGCCCGAGCGACGCGGCTGCATCCTGGGCCCGGCCATCGTCGCCGAGGCGCCGGCGCATGCGCGCCTGATGGGCGAGGAGGCGTTCGGACCGGTGGTAGTGGTGCAGCCGGTGGCCGACGTGGATGCGGCCTTGGGGCTTGCCAATTCGTCCGAGTTCGGCCTGCAAGGCGCCTGCTTCACGGCGAGCCTGGAGACCGCGTTCAAAGTGTCACGCAAGCTCAAGGTCGGCTCGCTCTGGATCAATGAGGCGAGCCGCTTCCGGCTCGACACCTATCCGTTTGGCGGGGTCGGTTCGAGCGGCTTCGGACGCGAGGGTGTCCGCTATGCCATGGAGGAAATGTCGCAATGGAAATTCACCGGGATCAGGCTCAATCCGAAACCGGGTTGAGAATGAGCCCGGAAGATGCCTGCATGCGCCCGTGCATATCACGTGTGCGTTGCACAATTATGGGTTTTCCGGAGGCGCGATCGCGGCCGCGCCCCGACCTCGATCGCGCCGCCATAATCGGACCAGAAAAACAAAATAAGATGCTGATATTGCTGATATTATTATATCGGCGCGCTCCAGCGCTCCGGCCGTTGATCAGCTGCCGAAAATTCCAAATCAAAAGATTGTGCGTTGCAAAATCATGGTCCGCCGATACTTCAGGATGGCAAACGGAATCGCAGACCCGCCGCTATTTCGGGGCCGCGAACGCAACCACAAGAAACTGACAGATGGAGATTTCAAGATGTTGACCAAGACAAAGGCAGTTCTCGCCGCGGCGCTCATCTTCGGCACCGCCTCGGCGGCTCTGGCGGGCTCGCAGGGTGAAGACACGGGCGGGTACGTGCTGCCCGGCAATACCGACGGCGTCAATCCGGTCTACCACCGGGATCTGTTTCCCACCACCATCAACAGCGGCAATGCCGGCAAAGCCTATGGCTTCGTCCCGGCGGCCAAGCAGACGCCCCGTCCTTCGCACGAGAAGACCCAGGATCGTTGAGGTGCTGGTGAAGCTCTGAGGAGCCATAGAGCATGATCCCGAGAAGTTGTAGACTTTTCGGACGCGATTATGCGACCGCCCAAATGGTTAGAGCGAGTGCCATTGGGTTTCAGCGCGATACCAAAGAGTGCGACACAAGGCCCGGCCCAACCGCCGGGCTTTGTTTTGGGTCCCGGACGCTCTCCGGGGCCGCAAAATCCGCCGGCTTCATTCCGCCGATATCCCGGCGAACGCAACCACCTTGCGCCATTTCTCCGTGTCTTCGGCCATGAACTTGCCGAGCTCGTCCGGGCTCATCGGCATCGGCAGCCCGCCCGTTTCGGCAAAGCGCACTATGATCTTGGGATCCGCGAGGGCGGCATCTATGGCCGTGCTGAGAGCTGCCACGACCGGGGGCGGCGTGTTCTTGGGGGCCGCGATCCCATACCAGACGTCGACCTCATAGCCGGGCACGGTCTCGGCGATGGCCGGAATGTCCGGCAGTGAGTCCCAACGTTTGGCGGTCGTGACACCGAGCGCGCGCAGCTTGCCGGACCGGACCAGCCCGATTGATCCCGCCAGATTGTCGAACAGCACGTGGACATTGCCGGCCATGAGATCCGGATAGACAGCAGCCGAGCCACGATACGGCACATGCACCATCTCGATCTTGGTCATGAACTTGAACAGCTCACCTGACAGATGCGGGGAAGCACCGACGCCCGACGATGCCATCGACAACTTTCCCGGATTGGCCTTGGCGTAGTCGATGAAATCCTGCACGGTCTTGACCGGCAATGACGGCGGCACCACCATCAGATTTGGGAACCGCATGACGCCGCCGACCGGAACCGAATCCTGCAGGAAGTCGAAAGGCAGCGTTTTGTAGATTGCCGCGCTGATGGTGCTGGCGGCGCCCATGAACAGGAGCGTGTGGCCATCGGGCGGGGAGATCAGGACAAATTGGGACGCCAGGTTCCCGGCCATGCCGGTACGATTTTCGGCGACGAATTGCTGACCGAAATGCTGCGACAGCCGCTCCGCCATGATGCGCGCGACCAGGTCGGTTCCGCCGCCCGCCGCGAGCCCGACAAGCAGATGCACCGGTCGCGTCGGGTAGGCTTGGGCCCGCGCGCCACGCGATCCGACCGCGGCGGCGCCGGCTGCCAAAGACAGGAATTGGCGGCGCGGCAGTTTCATCGGTCTTGCGCGCGGAAACCTCGTCCTTCAGGCCGGGGAGGAAGCGCGCCCTCTCTTTGGTTGCGGACATACTCGGCGATAATCGAAAGCGGTGCACCGCCGCATGAAGCGGCAAAGTATGACGGCGACCACAGCACGCCCTTGCTGTATCGGCCCGACACCTCCGGTCGGATTTCGCGCAGCCGTCGGCTCGATACGCCCTTGAGGCTGTTCACTAGCCCAGAGATGCGCATCTTCGGTGGATAAATCACCAGAAGATGGACGTGATCGTCCTCGCCGTTGCATTCCTTCAGCTCGGCGCTGAAGTCGTTGCAGACCTTGGCGAAAATCGCCGCGAGGTCTTGGATCGCCAAAGCAGACAGGACTTGACGCCGGTATTTTGTGACAAAGACCAAATGGACGTGAAGGCTGTAAACGACGTGCCTTCCGGTGCGGATATCTTGCATATTCCCATCAGACCAATTACGTCTCTGGGTATGATCCTCACCTACCGCTACCGCGTCAAGGACAAAACCAGCGCCAAGCATCTTCGGCGCATGTCCGGCGCGGTGAACTTCGCTTGGAACTACTGTGCTGCCACTCAGCGTGAGGCGCAGCGGCGACAAGCGAGATGGCCGAACCGTTTCGATTTCGTGCGCCTGATGACCGGCGCCAGCGCCGAGCTCGGCATTCACAGCGATACGCTCGGGGCCATCGCCCGGCAGTTTGTGGACTCTCGCAAAGCCGCGAAACATTGCCCGGCATGGCGTTCGCGCAAGCGCGCAACGCTCGGCTGGGTGCCGTTCAATGCTCCGCGCGCGTTTCGAATTGACGAAGCAAGCGGAAGCGTCGTGGTGCTCGGCCGCAAATATCGGATCTGGTATTCGCGACCGATCCCGACCGATGCCAAGATCAAGACAGCCTGCTTCGCCGAGGACGCGCGCGGTCGTTGGTACTTCAACGTCCAGATCGAAGTCGCGGAAGTGGCTGTAAAAACCGGCGCTACCGTCGCGATCGATCTTGGCCTCAAGGATCTCGCCACACTCTCCGATGGCCGCGAGATCGAGATGCCGGCCTTCTACCGACGGCATGAGGCGCGATTGGCGCTGGCTCAGCAACGCGGCCAGAAGCGGCGCGCGACGGCGCTGCACGCCAAGACAAAGAACTGCAGGAAGCATTTCCTGCACGAACATTCGACGCGGATCGTGCGCGAGCATGCCCGCGTGATCGTCGGTGACGTGAATGCGGCCAGCCTGGCTCAGACGCGGATGGCAAAATCCGTGCTTGACGCCGGCTGGTCGATGTTCCGAACGATGTTGCAATACAAGTGCCGTCGGGCAGGCGCAGCGTTCGAAATCGTCAGCGAGAAATGGTCGTCCCAAGCCTGTTCCAATTGCGGTGCAATCGGCGGTCCGAGAGGATTGGAAGGCTTGCGAATAAGGCATTGGTCTTGTTCCGATTGCGGATCGTTGCATGATCGTGACGTGAATGCGGCTCGGAATTTACTGGCTTTTGCCGGGGCGGAGCGTCGTCCTCTTGTTGAAGAAATCCCCTCCCTTTAGGGAGGGGAAGACGTTAAGTGGCTATCCTATCACGTTGCCGGTTTGCGCGGTCAAACCGATTGGGCACCGGACACGGCCGCGTTGCGCCCGGCCTCCATTCGCCTCAACATGTGCTCAAGGGTTTCCAATCGGTCGGCCTCCCGCGGCGGCTTGTCCCAGCGCAGGCGGTTGATGCGCGGAAAGCGCATGGCGAGGCCGGATTTGTGTCGCGTGGAGCGCTGCAATCCCTCAAAGGCGACTTCCAGAACCAAGCCGGTATCGGCTTCGTGCGTCACCTCGCGCACGGGACCGAAGCGCTCGATGGTGTTGCGCCGCACGAAGCGGTCGATCTCGATCAGCTCCTGGTCGGTGAAGCCGAAATAGGCCTTGCCGACCGGCACCAGCACGTCGCCATTTTCGGCCTTGGTCCAGACCCCGAACGTGTAGTCGGAATAGTAGGAAGAGCGCTTGCCGTGCCCGCGCTGGGCATACATCAGCACGGCATCGACCATGAGCGGATCGCGCTTCCATTTCCACCACGGCCCCTTCGGACGTCCAGGCAAATAGGGCGCATCGCGGCGCTTGAGCATGACGCCTTCGACCGCCTCGGCATCGGGGCCGGCCAAGTCCGGATCGGCGCGCGCGGCTGTCAGTTCGTCCCAGGTTCGAAACGGCACCAGCGGGGACAGGTCGATACGGGGCTCGTCCAGGCGTGCGACGAATTCCTCGAGCCGCGCCCGGCGCTCCGCGAACGGGCGCTCACGCAAGTCCTCCTCGCCCTCGACGAGCAGATCATAGGCGCGCAAGTGAGCGGGAAATTCCGCGAGCAGCTTGCCATTGACGGTCTTGCGATTGAGGCGCTGCTGCAGCACGTTGAAACTCTGTATTTGCGCGTCGCGCACGACCAGCAATTCGCCATCGATTGCGCCGGCGAAGCGCATGGTCTCGATGAGGTCCGGAAAGCTGCTCGAAATGTCCTCCCCGGTGCGCGAATAAAGCCGCGCCAGGCTGGCGCCGTCGGTGCCGCGCGCCGCGACCGCCTGCACCCTGATGCCATCCCATTTCCATTCCGCCATGAAATCCCCTGGATCGAGGCCGGCCAGCTCGCTTTCGTCGATCGCGTGCGCCAGCATTGCGGGCCGGAACGGAATCGGATCGTGGCTCAAGGGCTTCTCGGCGCGGCCCTCGAGCCAAGCGAATAGCTCGACATAGGGCGGCTTGAGCCCCGGCCAGATCAACTCGATCTCCTGCGTATCCTTGGCTCCGAGCGCGGCGGCAGCGGTCTTGGCGAGCCGCGCCGACACACCGACGCGCAGTCCGCCGGTGACGAGCTTGAGGAGCGCCCAGCGTGCGGTCTCGTCGAGCTCATCGAGCCAGCGCGCCAGCTGCGCCGGCAGCTCGGATTTGCCGAGCGTGGCCAGCGTCCCGATCACGTCCGAGAGGGTGGGCGAGGGCAGGGCCTCCCTCAGGGTGAGGGCGGGGGGTGCCGGCCACATCAGGGCGACGGTTTCAGACAGGTCGCCCACATAATCGTAGGATAGGGCGAACAGGACCTCGTCGGTCCGCTGCCCGATCAGGGCGCGGATGACGCCGGGCTTGGCGTGCCGAAAGGACAATGCGCCCGTCAGGGCAGCCAGTGTCCAGCCGCGCTCGGGATCCGGCATGTTGCGGAAAAATTCGGTCATCAGCCGCAGCTTGTTGTTGCGGCCTCGCTCGTAGCTGAGGCGGTCGAGCAGTTGGGCGAAGCGATTCATGGCGCCTCGCCGGATGCCTTGGCACTGTCCACGGCGTCGTCGATTTCCTCCTCCTCGCCATAGCCCACCAGCGCGAGCGGCCGCGCCTTGAGCCCATTCTTAAGTCCTTGGGTCAAGCAGAAGTGCACCAGCGCGTCCTCCTGGCCGTGGGTGACCCAGACTTCCGCCGCGCCGGTGGCCGTGATGGTGGCGGTGAGACCGTCCCAGTCGGCGTGATCGGAGATGACCAAGGGCAGCGCGATGCCGCGCTGGCGCGCGCGGGCGCGCACCCGCATCCAGCCCGACGCAAAGGCAGTGACCGGATCGTGGAAGCGGCGCGACCACAGATCGTTCAGGGCGGAAGGCGGGCACAATATGATGGCGCCCGCAAGCTGCGACTTGTCGGCATCGCGTACTGGCCGCAGCTCGCCGAGCGCGATGCCACGACTTTGGTAGTACTGCGTGATGCTCTCCAGCGCGCCATGCAGGTAGATCGGTGCCGCGTAACCAGCCTTGCGGATCAGGGCGATGACCCGTTGCGCCTTGCCGAGCGCATAAGCACCCACCAGATGCGCGCGCTCGGGAAACAGCGCGACCGACCTCAGGAGCTTGGCGATTTCGTCATCCGGATTGCCGTGACGAAACACCGGCAAGCCGAAGGTCGCCTCGGTGATGAAGACATCGCAGCGCACCGCGGCGAACGGTGTGCAGGTCGGGTCGGCCACGTTCTTGTAGTCGCCGGAGGCCACGATCCGCAGACCGTTGTGCTCGACGCCCACCTGGGCCGAGCCGAGCACGTGGCCGGCGGGATGAAACGTCACCGTCGCGCCGCCGATGTTCAGGCTTTCGCCGTAGCGCGCGGCCTGCACTCGCCCGGCGAAATTGCCGCCATAGCGCAGCGCCATCAGGTCAAGGGTTTCCGGGGTGGCGAGCACGCTGCCATGACCTGGTCGGGCATGGTCCGAATGGCCGTGGGTGATCACCGCCTTGTCGACCGGCCGGGTCGGATCGATATGGAACTCGCCGAGCCCGCAATAGAGGCCGGCAGGGGTCGGCATGAGAATGTCCTCGGGGCGCATGACGCTTAGATATGTCATAGCTTCGCGGCTGCGAGCTTTCGTGAGCCTTTTTGATGAACCTTGGCGTGCAACCCGTCTTCATCTCCTCGGGCGATCTGATTGCCGACCGGCGCCACCAATGGGCGCTGGACTACCTTGCCCGCGGTGATCCGGCGGGGGCGGCGGAGATTCTTGAGCAAGTGCTGGAGACCGTTCCGGCCTTTGCGGGCGCCTGGTTCGCGCTCGGGACGATCCGCGAGGCCGAGGGCGATCGAGCGCGGGCCATCGCTGCCTTTGTGGCGGCCCGCGATGCCGATCCGCAGGACCATCACGGCGCCCGCCTGCACCTGGCGCGGCTCGGGGTGGGGGAGGCCACGCCCGCCATGATGGAGACCCATGTCCGGCGGCTGTTCGATCAACATGCCCCGCGTTTCGACCAAAGCCTGCTGCGACATCTCGATTACCGGGGCCCACAATTGCTGGTCGCGGCGGTCGCGGCGGTGACACTCAGCGCCGGCCGTCCACTGCGGTTTGCTGCCGTGCTCGATCTCGGTTGCGGCACCGGACTTGCCGGCGCCGCCTTCCGGGCCGCGGTCGATCGCCTCACCGGCATCGATCTCTCAGCCGCGATGATCGAGGAAACCCGACGCAAGGCCCTCTATGACCGGCTGGTAACCGGGGAACTGGTTGATTTCCTTGCCGCCGAAGCGGCGGCGCAGATGCGCTACGATCTCGTGGTGGCGGCCGATGTGCTCGTCTACTTGCAGGATCTGGCGCTCGTGGCCGCTGCCGTGCACCGCGTGCTGGTGCCTTCTGGTCTGTTCGCCTTCACGACCGAAACCCATGCCGGCGACGGAGTGCTGCTGCGCCAGAGCCTGCGTTACGCCCATGGCGCCGCCCATGTCCGCGCCACGGTGGCGGGGGCGGGCCTCGATCTGAGCTATTTGGCCGAGGTTTCGACGCGTACCGAGAGAGGCGAGCCGGTGCCGGGCCTGTTGGGAGTTGCGACCTCGTGCTAGATACGATCGGCGAGGCGCAAGGATCGCTTTGGCGGGAGGCCGCATGGTTCGCGGGACAAGATGACCACAGAATTGTTGATGCTGACGCTGAGCGTGGTGTTGGGATTCGTCCACATCACTGTGAGCGCAATCGCCACGACCGCCCAATACGGATCCCGATGGAATCTAAGTGCGCGGGATGCCTCGATGCCGCCCCTTGGGCCCCTCGCCGGCCGGCTGCAGCGCGCCTCGCACAATTTCCTGGAGACGTTTCCGCTGTTCGCCGTCGCGGTCTTGATCGCCGACGCCACCAACCGGCACGACTCGATGGCAGTCTGGGGTTCGCAAATCTATTTCTATGCCCGTTTGATCTATCTGCCGATCTACGCAGCCGGCATTCCGGCGGTCCGCACCGTGGTCTGGAGCGTGTCCACGCTGGGCATCGTCATGGTGCTGCTCGCACTATTCTAACGCTACGCTTGCTGCGAAAGGAGAAGCACATGGCGTTCACTGTGATCAGCAACAGCTTCAAAGACGGCGACTATTTGCCGAAGGATTTCATCCTGTCGGCCGATTTCGGCTTTGGCTGCGCCGGCGGCAACAAATCACCGCATCTGAAATGGTCGGGCGCGCCAGCGGGAACGAAAAGCTTCGCCGTCACCTGCTACGACCCCGACGCGCCGACTGGCTCGGGCTTTTGGCACTGGCTGGTGGCGAACATTCCGGCGGACGTGAGCGAGCTCGCCGAGGGCGCCGGCAGCGCAGGCGGCAAGCTGCCCGCGAATGCGTTGCAGACCCGCACCGATTTCGGCGCGTCCGGCTATGGCGGTCCGTGCCCGCCCGAGGGCGACCATCCGCATCGCTATCTGTTCACTGTGTTCGCGGTGAGGGCCGACAAGCTCGACGTGAAGGCCGACACATCGGCGGCGGTCGTCGGCTTCAACCTGCACTTCAATACGCTGGCGCGGACGGAGATCATGGGATTGTTCAAAAGGTGAGCGGGAAAGCGTTCCCGGCGCGACGATCGCATGCCTGAGCCGCTCGGGGCGAACCCGATTCACCCGCAACCGCCTAATCGATCTTGAATCCG
>Ga0179592_10000411_pt1 | contig 16917 bp, 16 predicted proteins | sample CZODoug2_1_08_16_FD_148623 | JGI IMG/M metagenome (GOLD analysis project Ga0179592, IMG submission 148623) | Vadose zone soil fungal communities from Angelo Coast Range Reserve, California, USA - CZODoug2_1_08_16fungal (Illumina Assembly) | ecosystem: Environmental > Terrestrial > Soil > Vadose...
CGACGCCGTTTCTTCCTATCATTGGCTGTTGGATCAGGGGATTTCGCCGAGCCGCATCTCGGTCGTTGGAGACTCCGCGGGCGGCGGCCTTGCCCTGTCGATGGTGATTGCACTCCGCGATGCCGGCGCGCCAACTCCTGCGGCGATCGTTGCCATTGGTCCGTCCACCGATCTGGCCAAGGAAGGCGCATCGATGAAGGAACGCGCCCATCTGGACCCGATAGTCACTTATGAAAGTAGCATGGCGCATGCCCTGCGGTACGTCGGTCCAAACGGCAATTTGAAACACCCGCTGGCTTCGCCGTTATATGCCGATCTTCGTGGGCTGCCGCCGCTGTTGATCATGGTCGGCACGCACGAAGCGTTGTTCGATGACTCCACTCGGTTCGCGGCCAAAGCCGAGGCAGCAGGCGTGGAGGTTCAGCTCGACATCTGGGAGGAGATGATTCATGTCTGGCCGTTCTTTGCCGATATCCTGCCCGAGGGTCGGCAGGCCATCGACAAGATTGGAGACTATCTAAAAGCGCGCGTTCCATGACCGCGAACGGCCGGCGCACGGTATGCGGTCACCAAGCCCAAGCGCGACCTCAACCTCGGATCAGGTGCCGATCGGGCCCAGCAGCCCAAGCTGGCCCAACAGAGCGGCGGCCTGCGCGCGGGTCTTGCATCCGAACTTATCGACGACATTGTCCAGGTGAAAGCGAACGGTCGCCTTCTTGATTCCGATGAGGTTCGCAATCTCGGCTTCGCGATAGCCCTGCGCCAGTGTCCGGACGCAGTCCCATTCACGTGGTGTGAGACGCGAGCGTTCATTGGCTCCATCGGCATCGCTATTCAATGAGTGGCTGGCAATTCGCATGAACCGATGTCCGATGGCAAGCAGGTCTCCTTCGATGCCCGTGAGAACGCCGGTGAGTTCATCGACTTTGCGGTTGCCGGCCCAAACTATGATGGCAACCTGTCCCTTCGACAGATGCAAGGGCACGACGAGCAATGTCGTTACCCCCATGCCATGGATGAGCTCGGTGATCTGGGTCTGTTCGCGGCAGGCGCGATCAAGCTGGTGCCTGTGATCCAGCGATACCAGGAACGGAAGCTGTTCGAAACGACAGCGAATATAGAAAGGCATCTTCAACGCGGCGTGCCGACTCCACCATAACTTGAGAAGCTCGTCCGGCCACCCATGCGCGCGGGCGTAAGCATCCATCTGCGGTAGCTCGTACGGATGGGATGTGTCGGGCACCCAGCAGGCCCAGGGCAACCCAAGAAGCACCGCAACCGCATCGAGAGCCGCCTCGCCGGCCTTCAGGTTTGTCGCCGCACGCATGTCGGCCAAAATACCTTCTAATGCTTCACGCGCTTCGCTTACCTCCCCGACTTCGCTTACCTCGCCGACGAGGCGATGATTATCGATAGCACAAGCAACCATGTTCATGGCTCCCCCTAACCGCGCGCCTGATTCGTCCTCCGCCCGCCGTTGCTCAGGCGAAGGGCCAGCCAAAGGCTCAAATCACGATCGCCGCAAATCGTGCATGGGCTTTTCGTGATTCGTACTACGCGACATCATTGCTCAAATTGACGAAAAAGTCAATCATTTTAGAACTATTAGCTGCATGATAAGATGTGTCATTGCATAATAAGATAGGTATCTTCTTATTGGACAAGTACGTTGTGAGTGTGAGCCGGCGCCAGCAGAGGAGTTGCAGGTTATGCAAGAGCAGGACGACGAGTCACCAATCAAGTCCGTACGAAAGGCGATCGATATCCTCGATGCCCTTTCGGATGCCCGCCGCGCGCTGCGCGTCGGCGAGGTCGCGTCGAAACTGAATATGTCGGTGAGTGCCGTGTCCCGCCTGATCGCGACTCTCTCCAAAGGAGCGCTGGTCCACCAGGATGAGGAGACCGGGCGTTGTTATCTGGGTTTGGGTCTGACGGTGCTGGGGGCCAACGCGCTGGGCCGCCGCGCCATCGATCGCATCGCGATGCCGATCATGGATGAGTTGGCAAATCGGATCCGCGGCTATGTCAGTCTGAGTCGGTTGGCTCGCGGCAAGGTCGTCCTCATGCGTGCGCTACCGTCGCCCCTCAGTCAACACGGGGTCAATCTCATTGTGGCTGCTCCGGTGCATGCGGTCGCGTCCGGCAAAATTCTGTGCGGCGGTCTTACGACCGCAGAAATCCACGAACTCATGAAAAGTCAGGGAATGGACCCGATCACCACCCATACGATCGCCCAGCCCGCGCAATTCATCGCCGCCGTCGAAGCCGGCCGGGCCGACGGGTTCGCGGTCGACGACCAGGAGTCGGCCTACAAACATCGCCATGTTGCCTGTCCCATTTTCGATCACAACGGGAACGTGGTGGCCGCACTCTCCGGCGGCGGCGCTCTCGAGGATTTCCAGTGGAGCGAGTTGCCGGCGTTGATCCAGGCCTTGAATCATGGAAGTCTGCGAATTTCGCGCGAGCTCGGGTTTGTTGGCGAGGCCAATGTCAATCTCGAGGCGTTCGATGGAAAACGCCTCCAATCCTCGGCCTAGCTGAGTGCCCTTTTCATGCGAAGGCGCACCTCCACCGGCGAGCGGGTGGCGAAACTCGCGTGGAACTTGATGCTTTCTGCCGGCTGCGCCAGTTCGATCGAGGAAAATCGCTTCAGCCATTCGTAGTAGGCAATGCGCTGCTCAGCGCGGGACAAATAGGCGCCCGCACAGAAATGCTGGCCGCCGCCAAACGCAACGTGCTTGTCGAGCTCGGTGCGATTGTGATCGAACGAGGCCGGACAGGCGAATCTGCTTTCATCGCGATTGGCGCTGGCCGTACCCAGGAAGACCTTGGTGCCCTTCTTGATGACTACGCCCCCCAGCTCGATGTCTTCGCTCGCGATGCGATGGGCCGACTGGATCGGCGGCAACGCCCGCAGAACCTCCTCGACAAATGACGGGAGCTGCTCGGGATGCGCTCGCAAAGTATCCTGAAGTTCCGGATGCTGTGCCAAATGTGTCAGGCCGGAGTTGATTGCGTTGGCGGTGGTTTCATGACCGCCCACCACGAGCTCCTCGACTATGTAGCACATTTGCCTCTCGGTCAGCGGCTGGCCGTTAACCGTTGCCACGGCAAGCGCGCTCAGCACGTCATCCTGAGGATTTTTGCGTCGTTCACGGATCAGCTCACGCACGACACCATGCATTGCGACCATGGTTTTCGCGCCGGCAACAGCCTCCTCCTCGGGTACGACGTAGACGAGGTAGGTCAGTGCGGCGGCGGCGTAGGCCTTCGCCTCGTTGTACATGCTTCTCGGAAGTCCGATGACATCCGACATCACGTAAAGGGTGTAAGGCGCGGAAAAGTCAGCGACGATCTCGCAAGTGTCCGATTTTTCAATCTCACCGAGTACGGCATCCACGCATGACTGGATGGCAGGCTCGCGCGCCATGGCGGCCTTTCGTCCCATAAACGGTTCCACGAGTTTGCGGAACTGGGAGTGCTCCTCGCCATTGCTCTGGCTTATGCAATGAATCGGGAAACCGATCACGGGATCGGCCAGAAGAATCTCCTGGGCTGCCTTGTGAGGCGTAACAAACTTGCGCCCGTCATTTTCCGCCGCTCCCTTCAGAAAGCGCTTATCCCTCAGAATCTGCCTAACTATCTCGTAGCTCGAGGCGAAATAGCCGTTGAGCTCAGGAAGGAACGCGATCGGCCTCTCTCTACGGAGCTCTTCGTAATATGGATAGGGGCACTGGACTACATCCGGGTCCAACAGGCTCTTGGCAGGCAATGACATATTGATCGCTCTCCTGGAAGCGTCTTCGCTGGTGGAGTTCTACACCTGCGGTCTGGGATTCGGGGCCCGCAATTGTGGGGGGTCAATCGGGAAGGAGAAAATCGGGACCGGCAAGCGGAGCCGTTTTCGCCTGTTGCATCTGTCCGCCAACCTTCAGGTCGCCGAGATCGATGGTTGCAAAGCCGAAGCTTTCGATGAGGTTTGTCACCGTGGTCTTCGCAGCTTCGTCATCGCCGGAAACGAACAGCACCCGCCGAGTGCCTGCTCGCAGTCTGGGCCCTTCCGCCAGATTGGTTGCGAACATCGTGTTGAATGCCTTCACGAGACGTGCTCCTGGAGCCAGGTCCGCGACAATTTCGCTCGAGATGCGCCCCCGGAGATCATCCAGGACGTTCAGATGCTGCGGATTGAGAAATGGATTGGTTGCGTCAATCAAAATGCGGCCGTTCCAGGGAGGCAGGCCGGTCAAAGCCTCGCGGACCGATTCCCACGGTACGGCCAGCAGTACGACTTCCGCCGCCGCCGCTTCGAAACGCGAGACGCCCGCCGCACGTGGCCCCAGTTCGGTGACGATCCGCGCCAGTTTGGCCGGCCCGCTGTGATTGCATAGCAGAACTTCGTGACCTTGCTCGAGGGCGTACTTCGCGACCCCTCGAGCAATGTCCCCCGCTCCGAGCATTCCGATTTTCATGCCACTGCCCTACAGTCTAGGCCCTGCGATGTCGACGAGGGTAGCACCCCCGCCCCCCGGGCAAAACCGGCCTATTGGAAGCTGTAACCGACCGAGATGCCGTAGGTAATAGGCCTGCCCGTATAGCGAATCACATCGTCCTCCAGCTCCACGACGTTGTTCACATAGAACCTGTTCGTGACGTTCTTGCCCCAGAGGTACACGCGCAAGCGGTCATCCTGGGATTTAACACCGGCCTGCAGATTCACCAGCGTGTACGCCGGCATGTTGTACAACGCCGGACTGCCGATCGCGGCCGTCATGTCGCCTGTGAACGAGACCTGAGCCCCTACGAAGCCCGACCATTGATCGGCCAACGAGTGTTCGTAGCTGGTACTTGCGGACAAGTTCCATTTCGGGGTGTACGGCATGGCCGAGCCCGCGAAACTCCCCACCTGCCCGACTTGGTTCACGCCCGTGAATCTATCGATCCTGGCCGACAGATACGTCCCCTGAGCGCCGAGGTCGAGGCCGGTCAGCGGCCTAGCATGTACCTCGAACTCCGCCCCGCGAATCGACGATTTCGGAATGTTGACCAACGCCGTCAGAACACCGAAAAGCGGATCGATGATCCGCGACTTCAGCTGCTTGTTGATGTAGTCGTAGTAAAAGACGGCGCCGTTCACCAGCAAGCGGCGATCGAAGAACTGAGCCTTGAATCCGGCCTCGTAATCGGTCAGCTCCTCCTGGGTGACCGGGGCCAAGGCCGTGACGATGCTTGCCGGCAGAGTCGGGAAGCCGCCCGCCTTGAAGCCACGCGAGACGTTCGTATAAACCAATAGTGTGTCGGTAGGCTTCCAATCGAGGCCGCCGGACCAGGAGACGTTGTGCTGGTTCAGGTGGGTGAAGAACTCTCCGGTCTGGTAGGCAGGGGGCGGGCCGATCAATACGCACTGACCCGGGGCCACCGGCACAAAGGGCCGCCCACCGAGAAACGCCGCGGAGCCTTGCACGAAGTTCTGGATGATTCCATTGGGAGCCAATGGCGTCCCGTCATATGAGATGCCGCATATGCCTGCCTGCCGATCCGCTTCGGTGCCGCGCACGCCGAGTTTGAGCTTCAGCTGGCTGAGAATGTCGTATTCGCCGTGCGCAAACGCCGCGTAATTACTCATCCTCTGATTGCTGAAATCGTTATTGCCCAGGGAGCCGGCAGTCGGACCAAAGGTACGAGTCGTGCCGCCCGGCCATGAAATCGCGTCGTATTGCCGAACGTGGTCGCCGGAATAGTTCACGCCCCCAAGCCATCGGAACGGTCCACCACTCCCCCCGGCCAGGCGCAGCTCCTGCGAATAGCTGTTTATCCAGCCTTTGCTCAATGAGGTCTCATTGACGGCAACAAAGGTACCGTCTGCGTCCGGCCGGTCGTTGCGGTAATAGTAGATGTAGTTGGTTATCGAGCTTAGGGTGATCCTCGAGGTAAGGTCATAATCCGTGCGGAGAAACGTCTGCACGAGCGACTCATTGTTCTTGGGCGCCCCAAACATGTCCGACCAATCCGCGACGTTCGCGTCATTCGGGGCCGGTGGCTGGAGAACCGCCGGCGAATAGGACGGAAAGTTCGGTTTGAACTGGATGTCCTGCGGCTGCTGCGGCTGGCTGCCGTCATACCAGCCATTGACATTGAGCTCGAAGCGCAGAGCATCCGTGGCGTGCCAGTCGAGGATCCCGCGCGCCGCAAACTTGTCTTGCCGACCGTTGGTGTCCTGCCGAGTCTGGCTATGCTGCCAGCCGTCAGCGCTCGCGGTCGTGCTGACCGCGAATCGGCCAAGCACCGCATTGCTGAGCGGCCCGCTGACGAAGCCGTCGATCTGGCCGGTGTTGTACCGACCGTAGCTGAGCTCGGTGCCGGCGGCGAAGTCTTTCGTCGGCTTGTTTGCGATGTAGTTGATGGCGCCGCCCGTGGCGTTGTTGCCGAAGAGCGTTCCTTGCGGACCCTTGAGAACTTCGACGCGCTGGGCATCGAACAGCGACAGTGTCGTCTGCACCGGGAACGGCAGCGGCGCCTGGTCCAGATAGACGCTAACGTCGGGATAGGCTGCCAGGGATGTCTCGTAGAAGCCGACGCCACGCAGGGTGTAGACCGGCGTCGAGCTCTCGGTCTCCGTGAAGGTCAGTCCCGGCACCGATTCCGCCAGATCCTGCAGCGTCGTGATGTGCTGCTCCGTCAGTGCCTTGAAAGCGATCGTCTGAATGGTCAAGCCGACCTTGCTGCTCGACTCCTCAACTTTGTTGGCGGTGACGACGATCTCCGCGAGACCCTGGGTGCCAGTGTCCCCGGCTTCCGCGGAACCGGCTGCTGCGGATGCCGCGGCATCCGCGAACGCCGTCGCGGGAATAGAGATCCAAGCAAGGCACAACAGGCTGCCGGCCTGGCAGAGTTTTGCCGTGAAGCGTGATGACATGTGTTGATCCCCTCCCCGAGAAATTTGCGGTTTCCTCTGATGGGCTGTACGGTAGCTTACGCTCGCCCTGTGCCGGCCCCGCGCTTCTGAGGGCTATCACGGACGCGCCTTCAAGCGGGCACTGAAGCTTGGGCTGGATTCGGTCGATCCATTTCCCCTCACTACTGGGAGGCTCGATGCGATCTTCAGCATGCTAGCGTGAACACGCATCCGTCGGTTTCAAGGAGAATGCAGCCGTGCCAGTATCCGGCGAGGTGTATAAGCAAATTGGCCGCAATGCGGCCGGTCCCGTCTGCATTGCGGCCGCCTACGATCGAGTTACGGGTGCGGTCGTGGGACTCACCGCGTCGTCGTTTGTTACGTTGTCGTTCGAGCCACCAATGGTGATGTTTGCCATCCAGCAACACGCCGATTCCTATGCTTCCATCGTGTCGAGCAAAGCCTTTGGAGTGAGTCTGCTCGGAAGCGAGCAGAGTCAGATTGCTTCACTGTTCGCAACGAAGGGTCGCGAGAAGTACGAGCGCACGCCATTCTCGGTCGGAGGGACGCTCAAGGTACCGCTGATAGAGGGCTCACTCGCGGAAATTGAGTGTCTGACGTCGCAAGTATTCGTGAGCGGCGATCACGCGATCATCGTCGGACTCGTCGAGGCTGCACGCACACGCTCGGGGGAGCCGCTTCTGTATTTCGGCGGCAAGTTCGGTTGTTTCGCGCCTCTGGCTACGGTCGCCTCCTAGATACCCTCGGCGGCTGCCGGCGGCTGCAGCGCTAGGAGAAGACGACCCGTACGTCCTCCCAGGAATTGACCAACAGTTGCTTGTCGCGGATCGGGGAGCCGACGAGCTTCACCTGCGAGAACCGGGGCATGAGCTCTTCGAACAGGACGTTGATCTCCAGACGGGCCAAGGCAGCTCCAATGCAGAAGTGCTCTCCGAAGCCGAAGCCGAGGTTTCCTTTGTCGCGCGGCCGAGCCAGATCGAATATTTCCGGTGCCTGGAAGATCTCCTCGTCACGGTTGCCGGACATGAAGAAATTGAATACACGCTGGCCGGTCGAGATCCTTCGGCCCCTGACCTCGATATCCTGAAGGACGGTGCGTCCGAATCCACGAACCGGACTCAAGTAGCGCAGAAATTCTTCCGTGGCCGTCTTCACGAGCGTCGGCTGTGCGGCAAGCAGCTTCATCTGATCCGGATGTTCCGACAATAGGATGATTGCGCCATTGATCGTGTTGCGCGTCGTCTCGTTTCCGGCGGTCAAGACTGCGGAAAGGAGCATGTGCACCGTCTCGCTGCTGATCAGCCCATCCCTGCGTGCCTGTTGAAGCACGGTCAGCAGATCGCGTGAGGGGTTGCGGTCGCGCTCGGCAAGGTACTTCTCAAAGAACGGTTCCATCGGCGCGATCCGGGCGACAATCGCAGCGATTTCTTCCTGGGTGGTGTCCGCGCCGATCTTGATGACCTCGTCACTGAAGAACTTCAATGTGTCGTATTGATCCAGCGGCACCCCCATCAGTAACGCTATCACCATGAGCGGCAACGGTTCAGCGATTTGCCGCGACCAATTGACCGTCTGGCCGGCCTCGATCGGCGCGAGCATATCGCCGCACATTTTGCGGATCACCTGGCGCATTTCCGACAGGATCTGTGGCGTAAAGGCAGCCCCGACGATCTTGCGGATCTCCTTGTGCCGCGGCGGCCCGAGCAAGCCGATATTTTCCGAGTTGGCGGGGAAGAAGGTCTTGGTGACATCGCCGTACCGAAAGTCATTTAGAAAGATGCCGTCGTGATTCGAGAAGATCTCCGGCGTGCGACCGACAAGGCGAATGTCCTCGAACTTTGACATCACCCACATATCCAGCGGCTCGTAATGGAAGACCGGATCTTCGCGCCGAATTCTTTGCAAAACAGGGTAGGGATCATCGAGATAGAAGTTCGGATCTTCCAGGCGGACAAGGGATGCCAGATCGCTCATGGTCGCTCCGTGCGCCGGTTAAACCGGCAAAGTGTTGTAAATGAAAGTTTTATACATTGAAGGTCTAGCCAACCACATTGGCCCCGAGTCATGCATCGGCGTCCGCAAGGCCGCAGATGAAGCGTTGACAGGGGGACGTGCAGGCTGGGTATTGAGCTGCGAAATACATGCCCCGCCACGAGGTGGGTTACTTCGGGGTGCCGACGCGGTGGAGTACAGCGGAAGGCAAAACCAGGGGCGTCGCCATGGCAAGACGCTCCGGGACCCCGCGCAGTCAGAGACCCCACGCATGTACGGACGCACTTTGCTCGGGAACCGGGAGATCCCATTGGCCTCTGGGCTCGCAAGGGCAGCAGAGCGTGTCGGGCGGTCGAAAGACTGGAGCCGGCGATGAACGCTGATGGGAAGTCGGACCGACCCGTAGTACCTGGGAAGTTGCCGAACAAGGCCGAAGGATCGGCCGCGGAGGCGATGGAGGGAAGGGGTCGGACCAAGGGGAACTTGCTCGAAGGCAACACACTCCGGACTCAGGGCCGGGACGGTGTGCACAGCGCGCTCGAGCGGGTACGTCAAGTAGCAAGGGAGGATAAGAGACAGCGGTTCACCGCGCTTTTGCACCATGTGTACGACATCGAACGACTGCGAGCGGCCTTTCTTGCTATCAAGCGAGACGCGTCGGCAGGTGTGGATGGTGAGACGTGGGGGCACTATCGAGAGAGCTTGGAGGACAACCTTCAGGACCTGTCGCTGCGGCTCAAGCGAGGCGCGTACCGAGCAAGACCGGTGCGCAGAGTGTTCATACCGAAAGACGGTGGGCAACGCCCGTTGGGGGTGCCCGTGCTGGAGGACAAGATCGTCCAGCGCGCTGTCGTTGAGGTGTTGAATGCGATCTACGAGGAGGACTTTCTTGGCTTCTCGTACGGATTTAGACCCAAGCGCAGCCCGCATCAAGCGTTGGATGCGTTGACGGTCGGGATCACGACTAAGAAAGTGAACTGGGTGCTCGATGCGGATCTGCGCAGCTTCTTCGACACGTTGAAGCATGCGTGGCTCGTGCAGTTCATCGAGCATCGTGTGGCAGATAAGCGCATCGTGCGGCTGATCCAGAAATGGCTCTCTGCCGGTGTGCTGGAGGATGGCAAGCGAACACAGAGCGAGGTCGGTACGGTTCAGGGCGGAAGCATTAGTCCGCTGCTGGCCAATATCTACCTGCACTACGTGTTTGACCTGTGGGTCCAACGATGGAGACAGAAGCAGGCACGCGGTGAGGTCATCGTGGTGCGCTTTGCTGATGACTTTGTCGTTGGGTTCCAGAATCAAGTCGAGGCGGAGCAGTTCCTGACCGAGTTGCGCGAGCGGTTCGCGTACTTCGGGTTGGAACTGCACCCCGAGAAGACGCGACTCATCGAGTTCGGTCGCTATGCGCGGCACAATCGAGAGAAACGCGGCGATCGGGGCGCACCGGAGACCTTCAACTTCCTTGGCTTCACGCATAGCTGCGGGAAGACTCGCAAGGGTGGGTTCACGGTGCTGCGCCAGACGATGCGAAAACGGTTGCAGGCGAAGCTCAAGGCGGTGAAAGCCGAGCTCAAAGCGCGCATGCACGATCCCATCCCTGAGGTTGGCAAGTACCTGCGTTCGGTGGTTCTCGGTCACGTGCGTTACTACGGCGTACCTATGAACGGCCCTGCCATCGGTATGTTCCGCCTCGCGGTCGGTCGCGTGTGGTGGTTGGTGTTGCGGCGTCGCAGCCAGGGCAATCACTTGCCTTGGCGCCGTATGCGCCCACTGATCGACACATGGCTTCCGCCCGCACGTATCTGCCACCCTTACCCACTCGTGCGCTTGGGCGTTGTCACCCAAGGTGGGAGCCGGATGCGGTAATGCCGCTCGTCCGGATCTGTGGAGGGGGTGGTCAGCAATGATCATCTCTACTCCGACTTCAAGGCTCAGATGATGGAAAACCCGCCATCGGCGGTAAGCACCGCGCCGGTCATGAATTTGGCGGCATCCGAGGCCAGGAAGGCGACCACCCCGGCGATATCGTCGGGCTGACCCATCCTGCCCATCGGGGTCATATTTTCGAGCATCTGGTCGAGCGCCTGAACATTCGCCACTACGCCGGCCTCGATGAACACCCCCACGCTGCCCTTGAGCATCGTGGTGTTGATGGCGCCGGGTTGGATGGCATTCACGCGAATGTTGGTTTTGGCCTGGGCCAGGTCCACGGCGAGCGCCTTGGTGAACATCCGCACCGCCCCCTTGGAAGTGCAGTAGGCGACGTTCCAGGGGCCGGCGATTTCCCCATAGGTGGAACAGATGTTGATCACCGACGCGCCGGCCGGGTTGGCCTGGCCGCCCCGGCGCAACAGCGGCAGCATCGCCTTGGCGCCAATGAACATGCCCTCCATGTTCACGCGCATCGTCTTACGGAGATCCTCGAGCTCGGTGTCGAAGAAAGAACGTGAATCCATCATGCCGGCATTGTTGACCAGGATGTCCAGCCGCTCGAACGCGCTCCCGACCTGATCCGCCACCCTGGCCCAGTCCTCCGGCGAGGTGACGTCCAACCGGACGCAGCGGATCGGGAGATTCTCCTCGCGGCTGCGCGCCGCGAGATCGTTGAGCTCCTCCTCGAGAATATCGGCGGCGAAGACCGTGGCGCCCTGACGGGCCAGCGTACGGGCCGTCTCGCGTCCAATTCCGCGGGCGCTGCCCGAAACGAGTGCTATCCGGTCTTTCAAGCTGAACATCCCCGAATTACTAGCACGTATGGCGCTCCAAGCACCTCCCTCTTTTGAGGAGGAGCGCGTTCAACGCGGTACCTATACTCGCGAGATAGAAACGGAGGATGGCAATGAATGTCGCTGTCAGGCGCTGGCCGGGAAATGACGAAACGAGGATTCCCTACTGGATCTACACGGACGGGGACATCTACCGTACAGAGCTTGATCGCATCTGGTATGGGGAGCATTGGCTCTATGCGGGATTGGAAGCGGAAGTCCCGACCGTCGGCAGCTATCGCACGACGACGCTCGGAGAGCGCTCCGTCATTGTGATCCGCAGCGCGGAAGACAAGATTTCCGTTCTCGAAAATCGCTGCCAGCATCGCGGCGTCACAATTTGCCAAGCGCGGTCGGGCAAGGTGAAGGGCATCACATGTCCATATCACCAATGGTCCTACGCTTTAGACGGAACATTGCGAGGGGTTCCGTTTCGGCACGGCATCAAAGGCAAGGGGGGCATGTCGGCGGGTTTCTCGCGTAGCGATCACGGGCTCGCCCGGCTGAAGGTCGAGATCGTCAACGGGATCATCTGGGCGAGCTTCAGCGACACAACGCCGCCGTTCCGGGATTATCTCGGCGAGAACCTGTGGGACTCATTCGAGCGTATCGTCGACGGGCGCCCCTTGAGGGTGGTCGGATACAGCCGCCAGTTCATTCCGGCGAATTGGAAGCTGTTGATGGAGAATTTCAGAGACCCCTATCATGGGGCGCTTTTGCACGTTTTCCTGCCCACATTCGGATTGTTCCGGCCGGATCAAAACAGCGAACTGCGCATGGACGAAACCGGGAGGAACGGCAGCCTCATGTCCGCACCAGCCCATGATCCCGGCGTACAGAGCGAGGGAGGAGACATCGAGCGTTTTGTGTCCGCCGTCGGATCGATGCAGCTTGCGGACAGACGCCTCATCGAAGCGGTCAAGGAGTTGAAAGGCGTCGAAACGGTCGGAACCTGCTCTGTTTTTCCGAGCGTGTTCATTCTTCAACAGGTCAATTCGCTTCAGATCCGACATGTCGTTCCAAAGGGTCCTGACGGGTTTGAGCTCATGTGGACTCATTTCGGATTCGAGAATGACGACGAGACGATGCGGCAGCGACGAATCCGGCATGGAAATCTGTTTGGTCCCGCAGGTCTCGTGTCGGTGGACGACAGTGAGATTGTGGTGATGGCTCAGAACGGGATCGACACGTTTGAAGAGAGCGGCGAAGCGGTCCTGAAGATGGGATGCGGGGGTCGGGAAAATAGAGAGGAAGGCCACATGGCGACCGAAAGCGCCATTCGCGGCATGTATCAATATTATCGGGAGGTGATGGGCTTATGAACGTGTAACTGCCTGCCGCACCGCGGGCCGCTAAGTACCCTCATTAACGGCAATGAATAGGCAGCAATCGACCAGTTCGGCAAGCGACGCGCGTTCTGGACCGGCCCACCAACGTCTGCCCTCCGCCGTCGGATAGTGCCCCACGACAATTAGATCAACCGCGAGTTTTTTCGAATAGGCGACTATTGTGGGAATCGTGTCTCCCCTGGCGAGATAAGCATGCGCTTTGATGCCCTGTGACTTTAGTCGTGCGATACAGTCGTCCAGCAACTCTCGACATTGCTGCTCTTCGTCCACGAGGCAGACATGACCCGCTGCAGCCGCCATCACCGCAGGGCTAATTGCATTACTGGCAAGGATCGACAATACGTGTACCTCGGCCCCGACGAGAATCGCGAACTCTGCACCGCGCTTGAGAGCCCGACGACCATCGGCAGAGCCGTCGTAACACAACAAAACACGGTTGAACACAACACCCTCAAGTATGTTGCTAAACCCAAGCTCGAACGCGGTTCTTTACTGCAAGTAAACCCCATTGCCTGAGTGGTTGCATCGCATGCATTGCGACACGAAACATACGCAACCATGGAAACATGGGACTCCTCCTGGACTCGTGATAACGCGCGCCATTGGGTCTGACCCGGCGCTCCCGCGCACTCTATCATCTACGTTGAGTTTGGCGATTGAAGGCGGCCGTTACCGCCCTCTCAGTAGTGAGGGTGCAAGGCAATTGACAATCCACAGTGCCCCCGCAACACGCAACCGTCGGCAGTTGGCGGTCGCTCATTCTACTTCTGAAGCTTCAAGTCCCCAGTCCTTCAGCTTGAGGCCGCCGTCGAGCACAAGTTCATTGCCGGGACTCGGCGCCGGAGTTCGGCTGAATTTCGGTGCGGCATTGGGATGAATCGCGCCGCCAAGCAGCGCGCGAAGTTTCGCTCAACCCGGTTCTGTGCATGAGTCATGACCTCGTCAATCCGCAATACGGGGGTCACGCAAGCATCCGTGCCGTCAAACACCTGCTGCCACTCAGCTCTAGTTCGTGACCTGAAAATCTGTACCAGTCTCGCGCGTACCGCGATGTCGTCATTGGGCGCCGCCATAATCGAGTCAGCGTGCTCCCCTAGGCCCAGCAGCTGCAATAGTTGTAGCCGGAACTCCGGCTCAATTGCGCCCACCGCCATCCAATCGTCGTCCGCTGTTCGGTAGCAAGTATAGAAATAAGCGCTGCCATCAAGAATGTTGCCGGCGCGGTTCGCGGGCCAGCGACCGTTCGCGCGCATCCCGTAGATCATCGACATCAACAGAGCAGCGCCTCCGGTCATCGACACATCGACCACCTGGCCTCGACCCGAATTGCAGGCTTCCAATAGTGCGCACACGACACCGAAAGCCAGCATCAGACCCACCGCCAAAGTCGCCGACGAGGTTACGGAGCGCTATTTGCGCGTTGACTATCGAGGCCCGCCCGTGAGTCGTGCTTGACGCAAGAAGCAGGCAAGCAAGCCCGTGCCGGGATGATTCAGAGTTAGACAATGGGATTTGGCACTCGCCATGAACTCGCAGCGGCTCCCGGCTCGTATCTATTGTACGCAAGGTCTTTGGCGAGATTTCGATCCTCCCAGTAGACGTCCGAGCGGCTCAGATTCATACTCTGTCGTGGTGGAGTAGCTCGTTCGAATAGCAATGATGCGATGCAAATGAACATTACGAGAACGATCCTGCCGCTCGAGCATTACGGCTCGCCCGAGATTGTGTCCTTCCCAAGGCTCAAGGGAGGAGACGGCAAAGATCACTTCGCACTTATTTTCCCTTTTCGAAGTGACAATCCACAAGAACCTCTAGTCAGGATTCACTCTGAATGTGTCACCGGGGACGTGCTTGGCTCGCTGCGTTGTGATTGTGGAAAGCAACTTGCGGAAGCTCTGGCTCTCCTCTCCGCAGATGGGGGGATTTTAATCTACCTCCGGCAAGAGGGCAGGGGGATTGGTCTTGATGAAAAGTTGCGAGCGTACAAACTCCAGGATTCCGGATTGGACACGTTCGAAGCGAATGTGATGCTTGGCCATGCGGAAGATGTGCGTTCCTATCTACTTGCCGCGGAGATTCTGCGAGCACTGGGGGTACCCAAGATTCGACTGCTCACGCGAAACCCGGATAAAGTGCACCAACTGCGGAATTTCGAAATTGATGTGGTGCAGGTGAAAACCGGGTTGCATATAAATCCTCGTAATGAGAGGTATCTCCATGCAAAAGAACAGCGTGCTGCTCGGGCGACACGGACCTAGGCGTGGAGCGGTTGATGCCCGGCCTCGACATCCACCGCGATGCCGCAATCGTTAGCGGACCGATTTGTAAACAGCTGGCGGACTGCCATTGATACCGACCACGATGTCCGGCACCGCGGACCCGTCAGCGAAATAGTCGAAGTCCTGAGAGTTCGGGTCCGCGATCGTGGCCTGGACCGCGCCCGTCACCGGATCGGAGACCGTGAGATTAAAGGCATAGGAGTACACGTGGCTGTTATCGACCGCCGGCGTCCACAAAAGACCGCCGGCGATCGCGTCCGCCTGGAGCAGTGAGAGAGCGAAGCATCAGCTGGTTGAGCAAGTGGTTTTGGCACCGCATTGCTGAGTCTCGACTGGCAACCGGTACGACCACGCGAGAGCCTGCGCGCGTTGCAGGCGTTAGCGGACCCTCGGCGCTAAAGCGAGTCCGGCCGCGACAGAGGAATTGTTTTGCGTCCGTGGCGACGGTAGATATGGAAATCGGAATCCAGCGACAGCACTAGACACCGATCGTAAATCTCAGCCATCCGAACGAGACAGACGTCCGCCAGAGACGCGGGGACATTGTAGTAGCGATCAAAAAGCTTGCGAACCGCCGTGACCTCCTCGGCCAGGCTCATCCCGAGTCGCAGCGCTCCGGACTCGACTAAGGCTAAGACGCCACTAGCGCCACCTCGATGTTGGCGGAGTAAGAAACACGCTTCCGAAATTACCGGCTCGCAGGTCAAAAAAGGCGCCGGGAATGCGGCGAATTGTGATTTCGCCCAGGCATGAGCTTGGTCATTACGACTGAGTGCGGCCACCAACGGGCCTGTATCCAGCAGAACGACCGGCCGTGTCACTTGCCGTAGTCATCCATATATTTTGCGTTCGTCGCTAGATCAACAGGACCGCCTCGCACACTTCCGATCAAGCCGCCAGCCAAATCCAGGGCCGATTGGAATTTATGGTCTTCGCCAGTTTGTGCGACATATTTCGCCATTGCGCGCCGGACCAATTCCGACTTCGTCACGCGTTCGCGGCGGGCAGCGATGGCAATACTGCGCTCCAGCGCTTCGGGAATCTTAACAGTTAGCGTCGTCATGACATTCTCGTAATACCAGGTGGCAGTAAATAATACCATATTTCCGGCCTTCCTTCCCTCTCGGGTCTCAGCTCGTCCTGAAGCATGGCCGCCCAACAGCAAGCCGCCGCAAAGCGCAGTCTCGACAGTGCCGGCGACCGCTGTGGGCCCGCAGGCCTGCATTTTTGGGCCTTTCCGCGCTCAACATAACGCGATCGAACGTCATTATTGTTTCGCTTGCCGATGAGATAAACTTAGGCAATCAAGATTTGCGCTACATAGGCCGGTGCAGCGCATAGAAGAAGCGACCCAGGGAAGGAAATCAATGCGCGAAATCTCCACCCCGCTTGCAAAGCTTGTATACCGGTTCGGCGTCGCATGGATTCTCATTATCGCCGCCGGTTGTGGTGGTGGTGGTGGAGGCGGCGGCGCGCCTCCTCCGAGTCCGCTGACCTTCGCCATGCCGGGGCCCCTTGATAAGACCTACGGCGACGCCTCTTTCACCAATGCCGCGAGCGGCGGATCGGGCAGCATCACTTACAGCAGCAACGCGACCGCCGTGGCCACGGTCGCCGCG
>Ga0179592_10000415_pt1 | contig 16826 bp, 13 predicted proteins | sample CZODoug2_1_08_16_FD_148623 | JGI IMG/M metagenome (GOLD analysis project Ga0179592, IMG submission 148623) | Vadose zone soil fungal communities from Angelo Coast Range Reserve, California, USA - CZODoug2_1_08_16fungal (Illumina Assembly) | ecosystem: Environmental > Terrestrial > Soil > Vadose...
TCACCGAGTTATCCGGTCCGCCGGGCTTTCCCCAATGGAAAGCCTCTCAGCGTCTCACCTAAATAGTCGGCCATTACCCGATAAACTTGAGCGCACTTAGGAGCCCGGGGCGCCGGTTGACGCCGGGAGGACTATGAGCGCGCGGTGGCAGCCTCCATCCCGTGCCGGAGTTTGGCCGCCGCTGTCGCGGGCGACGCCATGAACGCCAGGAGCTGTCCGGCCGCCGCGGGGTCGGCGCAGGAGAGCGAAATTCCGGCGGAAAAAGTCGTTATGCTCTGAATCGCCGGCGGCAACGGCCCCACGACCTCGATGTTGGGTACGTTCATGAGCTCGCTCAGTTGTTGAAATCCGAGCTCCGCCGTTCCGCCTGCGATGAGCGATCCCACGGCGACGCCGGGGGGCGGCACCACGATACGGTTGCGGATGGCTTCAAGTATGCCCCAGCGTTCGAACAGCTTTTCCAGATAGACGCCGCTCGGGCCGGTCGAGTAGCTCAAGGCAGCGGCAGCCAACACGGCGCTCTTCACCTCCTCTTCGGTTCCGACCTTGGGCCTGGGGCTATTCGCTCGAATGGCGATCGCTATGCCGGACCTGACGAGATCCACGCGGCTGCCGGCAATCAATTTTTTCTCTTCGATCAGTTTGTCGATGGCGCCGCTCGCGAGCACGACGACGTCCACAGTCTCGCCGCCCTGGACGCGCTTGGCAACGTCGACTCCGCCCGTCGCTTCGCAGTTCACGGCGCGACCCGTATCCATCTGGTAGCGGGACGCCATTTCGCGCAACACATCGCGGGCGGCCATCGAAGACAACAACTTCAGAGGGAGAGGCGTCATTTGAAAATCCGTTCAGGAAACATCCAGCTCCGCATAATGGCGGAAAATGCCTTCTTGATTGAACGGGATACGCCGGGGAGACGCAAGGTAAGCGGCGATTCGCGGGCGTTCCTGCACCTGCGCGTGCAACGCGAAGAGGCGCCGATAACGAGGTGCGGCCCGTGCCATGGCGCGCGGAAACGCGTAGCTCAAGCCCGCAATGACCTGGAACATCGAAAGATCCACGTACGAGAGTCTCGTGCCGACCAGATGCCGATCTGTCCGTGCATTGCGCGATAGCACCCGGTCGAAATAGCTCAGGAACTTGGGGGCGCGGTTCTTGATAAAATCGTCGGCGCGGCGGCGCGCCTCTCGCTTTTGATCCTCGTAATACAGACCGGCGGCAATGGGATGGTGGGTGTCGTGTATCTCGGCTACGAAATCTGCGATGGTGAGCTGCAGTTCGTTGGCCCACAGTTGCGCGGTCTCATCCTTGGGAACGAGATCGTGGCGCGACCCCAAGAATCGCAAGATATTGGCCGTCTGGCCGATAACCAGCCGCCCAGCCTTCAAAAACGGCGGCGCGAACGGCGGCCGCCGGACGCTGCGGCTGTCCAGGAACCGCATCAGCGCCGCGACTCCGGCGCCCGGGCCCGAGTCACGCGCAACATCCGCATAGCGTGCACCGGCCTCCTCGAGGACCAGACGCACGAACTCGCCGCGCCCTTGAATCGTCGGCCAATAGTAGAGTTGATAGACCATAGCGCCACCCTTAAACTCATTCGCCAAGATACAACGCCGCATAGGTCGCCCGCAGCGCGTTCTTTTGAACTTTGCCCATGGCGTTGCGCGGTAGAACGTCAAGAAAGAGAATCCGCTTGGGGATCTTGTATCCCGCCAACCGCGTTTTGACGGCGCGGATGATATCGGCTTCCGTCACGGCGGCTCCGGGCTCCCGCACCACGGCTGCGGTGACGCCCTCGCCGAAGTCCGGATGCGGAACGCCGAAGACGGCGCTTTCCAGGACGCCCGTCAACGCATCCAATTCCGTCTCCACTTCCTTCGGATACACGTTGTATCCGCCGCTGATCACCAGGTCCTTGGCCCGGCCCATGATGTACAGGTAGCCGTCGTCCTCGATGCGGCCCACATCGCCCGTTTTGAACCAACCGTCAGCCGTGAATTCGGCGCAGGTCTTGTCGGCGTCGTCCCAATAGCCCGCAAACACGTTAGGCCCCTTGATTTCGAGACTGCCGACGCCGTCGGCGGCATTGGAGACCCGTATGGCGACGCCCGGCAACGCCGGCCCCACGGATCCCGGCACTCTCGCACCGTCGTAGGGGTTCGACGAGTTCATCAATGTCTCGGTCATTCCATATCGTTCGATGATGTGGTGTCCCGTCCTCTCTCCGAAATCGCGATGCGTTTCGGCCAGCAGCGGCGCGGAACCGGAGATGAACAATCGCATGCCGGCGGCCGCCGCGCGATCGAGGCCTGGCTCCTGCAGCAGCCGGGTGTAGTGCGTTGGCACACCCATATAAACGGTGGCCGCGGGCAAATGCGCGAGCACCGACGCCGCATCGAATTTCGGCAGCAACAGGAGACTCGATCTCGAGGCGAGCACGGTATTGATTGCGGCGAACAAGCCGTGCACATGAAACAGCGGCAGCGTATGCAGCAGCACATCGTCTTCCGTGAAGCGCCAGACGTCGGCGAGTACCTCGGCATTGCACGCGAGATTGCCGCGCGTCAACATCGCGCCTTTCGCGCGGCCCGTCGTGCCGGACGTGTATACGATTGCCGCCAGCGAATCTCGGCCACACTGCCGCGGGGGGCGCGCTCCCGCGGCACAGCGGCTCACCAGTTCCGCCAGTGAACCTTCGCCGTCGGCCCCCAAAGTCTCCACGTGGCTGATTTGCGCTCTCATGGCCACCGGCTCGAGCAACGCTCGGCTCGACGGCTTCACCACCGCGAGCCGGGGCCGCGAGTCGCGCAGGAAGTAGTCGACTTCATTCTCGGTGTTCGCGGCATTGATGGGGACGAATACGGCGCCCACATCCAAGCAAGCGAGATACAGCAATACCGCGTCCACGGACTTATCGACCTGCGCCGCCACGCGATCGCCCTGCTCCACCCCCCTGGCGGTCAATGCAGTGGCGAAGCGGGCGATTTGCTCCTCAAGCCCCCCGTAACTCAGCTCGCGCCCCTCGGGGGTGCGAAGAAATGGCCGGTGCGGTCCCCTTCGTGCGCCGTCAGCAATCCAATCGGCGGGATCCTTCGCGGATGACACTATAGCGACTCGCTAAAGTCCGCGATCGCCGACCGGACCGCACGGGCGATACTCGCGTGATGCTCGGGTGCCCGCAAATCGTAGGTTATTTCGAGCTGCGCGCCCTTTTTCCGCAGGCCGCGATTGCAGATGTTGAAGGGGTGGCGTCCGGGATACCTATGGCCCTCGGAGACTACGACGTAGCCCTCAGCCGCGAGCCCGATAGACAGCCGCCCCGACAAGTCGAGATCGAGCCCACCGACGAATATTCGCGAGTGTCCCATGCAGCCATGTACGCTCACGATGATGTCGCGGCGCGCAGCCATGTCGAGGCAATCCGGATGATCGAAGCGGTGACTCGTGATGTGCAGGTCCCGATTCCGGCCATACGATTTGAGGCCTTCGAAACAAAAGAGACTGTGATCCGCGCCGGCGATCAGCGCAGCGATCTCGGAGGTTCCCTCTTCGATCTTACCGCCATGGGGCGCGAGGATGACGACGCGGGAGCCGGGACGCTCGACCTGCCGGACGCGAAAATCCCTTCCTTGCGCCTCGTGCTCCGCAAGCTCCCCGAACGATGCGTACTTGCTCATCCCGTACCTGGCCTAGACACCCATGGCATCCATCGTACGATACGCGAACACCGACGGTGCGAGGAACCAGGGGATCCCGAAATAGTAGGGACGCGTCGGGAATGGGAGGCCGTCGAGAGCGGTTCCGCCCTCCTTCAGGTTCATCATCTGCTGTCCCACCCGCTGCCCGAAATACGGCGCGAGCGGCACACCCTGCCCGCAATATCCCATGCAATAGTGAATGCCCTCGTGCCTGCCCAAGTGCGGCAGCGTATCGAAGGTGTAAGCCACCCACCCCACCCATGCGTGGTCGATTCGCACCGATTCGAGCTGCGGGAAGATGCGTGTCAGCATGGCCTTCAATCGCGGCACACAGGCCAGCGGATCCTTCTCTGCCAAGGCTGCCCGCCCACCGAAGATGATGCGCTCGCCGTCGGAAGACGGCCTGAAGTACACCACCACGCGGCGCGAGTCGACGACATTGCGGCCCTGCGGTATCAGTTTGCGGACCGCATCGACCCCCAGCGCCTGCGTTGCGATTTGGTAGCTGCCGATCGGAATCACCCGCCTGCGATGCCATGGTGAGAGTGGTCCCGAGTAGCCGTTCGTTGCGATCAATACTTTGCGCGCGTGGATCATTCCCAACGGGGTGAGGACTTCGAAACCGTCGCCCGACCTCTGCAGGCCGGCGACCGGACAATGATCCAGCACGGTGGCGCCTGCGTGCTCCGCCCGGCGCAACAAGGCCACGAGCATCCGCATGGGGTCCACCGATGCGTCATCATGATAGACACAGCCTCCATGATAGAAATCGCTGTCGATTTCACGGAACTGCTCGGCTCGGGGCACCACGGTAATGCGCTGCTCGAGGCCCCGGGGTTGATGCTGCGCATCCCGCACCATCGCGGCGAAGTGGCCCTTCGTGTGCGCGCCGAAAAAACACCCATTCTCGCGCCAGTCGCAATCCACGCCCTGGCCGGCCGCCAACCGCCGCAGGTAAGCCACGGCCTCGCGGCCTTCCTCACAGATGGCGAAGGCCTTGCTCTCGCCGTAGCGCGACGCGAGCGCCGCAAACGACGGCTTGATGCTATACGCGACCTGACCCCCGTTTCGGCCGGAACAGCCGGCGCCCACCGCTCCCGCATCCAACACCCACGTGGCGGCTCCGGCTGCGGCCGTCTCCCGAGCGGCGGATAGTCCGGTATATCCCGCGCCTACGATCAACACGTCGACGCGCGCGGGCAGCGGGCGCCGGGGCAACTCAGGGACTGCGCAATGCTCCTGCCAATACGGCTTCGTCACGATGTCCATGTCAGTAATGCGGCGGCCGCTCGTCTTCGGCAGATCGCTGGCGTTCCTCCGACTGCGCAGCAGCAAGGCGCTCCGACACCTCCTTGATGCGCGCTCCCAGCGCGCGAATTTCCAGCTGCTGGCGAAAAACCACGTCGCTAAGATCGGCGTTTGCCTGTTCCAGGAACGCGATCTTGGTTTGAATCTGCTCCAGCGCCTCCTCGTCCATCGGAGTTCCATCGCTCATGTTGCGGCGTCCTTCCCGTCCCTCATTCCTCAGGTGCCGCAGAACGTTTGCAGCACGCGTTCCTCGGGCAGCGGCGGAGCGGCGTAGGCCGCACCTGCGTCAGAGTCCTCGTAGGGGCGAGACAGAACCTTCGCCAGTGTTGCGAACGGCGCGTAGTCGCCGCGCTCCACGGCCGCCACGATCGCCGCTTCGATGCGATGATTGCGCGGAACAACGGCGGGGTTCACCAAGCGCATGAATGCCGCATGTTCGCTTCCCGGCTGCGGCTCGCGCGCGAGCCTGGCACGCCACCCCTCGGACCACTGCCTGAAACCGGCCGGGTCGGCAAACAGTTCATCCATTGCCGCGTCGCCGGCGACGCCTTCGGCGGCCGCGCACAACCGGCGAAATGTCAGAGTGAAGTCCGCGCCGCCGCGCTGCATCGCCTCCAGCAGGCCGCGAATCAAAACAAGGTCGCCATCCTCTTCCGTGAACAGCCCCAGCTTTCTCCGCATGCCCGCAAGCCACTGCTCGTCGAACTCCCGGGAGAAATCGGCGATCACCCCGGTGGCCAGCAGGATGGCGCTGTCGGTTTGCGGATCGATGCTTGTCAATAGCGTTTCGGCGAACCGCGCCAGATTCCATTGCGCTGCCGCAGCCTGATTCCCATACGCGTAGCGGCCCATGTGATCGATGGAACTGAACACCGTCGCCGGGTCATAGGCATCCATGAACGCGCACGGCCCGAAATCGATGGTCTCGCCCGAGATCGCCATGTTGTCGGTGTTCATCACGCCGTGGATGAATCCCACGTTCATCCACCCGGCAACCAGCCGCGCCTGCCGCTGCATGACGGACCGCAATAATTCGAGGTACGGATTGGCTGCGGACCTCGCGTCGGGATAGTGCCGCTCGATCACATAATCCGCTAGGCGCCGGATCGCGTCCATGTCCCCGCGGGCGGCGAAATATTGAAATGTGCCCACGCGCACGTGGCTCGCGGCGACCCGCGTCAATACCGCCCCCGGCAACGCCCCCCGTTCGCGATATACGGCTTCGCCGGTCGCGACGGCCGCGAGCGCGCGGGTTGTCGGTATTCCGAGCGCGTGCATGGCCTCGCTCACCACGTATTCGCGCAGAACCGGGCCCAAGGCCGCGCGCCCGTCACCGCTTCGCGAATAGGGCGTGCGGCCCGAGCCCTTCAATTGGATATCACGGCGCCGGCCAAGGAGGTCGCGCACCTCCCCCAGCAGGATGGCGCGGCCGTCGCCGAGTTGCGGCACGAATTGACCGAACTGATGGCCCGCGTACACCATCGCAATGGGCAGCGTTCCGGGTACCGCACGGTTGCCGGAGAAGATTTCCGCCAAGGCTCGCGGTTCGAGGCCGTGGACGTCGAGTCCGAGTTCCGACGCAAGCGCCGAATTGAAGGCTATCAGCGTGGGATCCGCCACGCGAGTGGGGTCGACGCGGGTGAAGAAATGCGCCGGCAGCCGCGCGTAGCTCTCGATAAACGCCGACCCTAGGCGCTTTGCACCCGCCGCCGCCGCTGCGCCTGGATCGGTCGTCTGTAACATGCCCCTATGTTAACAGCGATCCCTCCATGTTCGCGTGCCCCACGTTCGGGTGGCCCACGTTCGGGTGCCCGTTCACGCGCCTGCCCGTGCGTTCCGCCTTGGCCAACCGCGCATACAATTTCAGATAGTTCTGGGCCATGTGGTGCGCCGTGAAGCGGCGGTCGAATTCCGCCCGGATTCGATCGCGGTCGAGCATACCGATTTTGGCCACTGCATCCACGGCCTGTTGTTCGTTCTCCACGATGAACCCGGTGACCCCGTCCTCCAGCACTTCCGGCACCGACCCGTTGTTGTACGCAATCACCGGGGTTCCGCACGCCATGGCCTCGATCATCACCAGACCGAACGGCTCGCGCCACGCGATCGGAAACAACAAGGCCGCGGCATTCCCTAGAAATTCGCTCTTTTGATGCTCGCCGATTTCGCCGACGAATTCGACGTCGCCCTGACACAGGAGCGGCTCGATCGTGGTCTTGTAGTATTCAATGTCGACCTTGTCGACCTTGGCCGCTATCTTAAGCGGCATGCCGGCCTTGGCGGCAATTCTGACGGCGGCATCGGGAGCTTTTTCCGGCGAAATACGGCCCAAAAATCCGAGGTATCCGCCCGTGCCGGGCCCCTTCGCGAGCAGATCCTTCGGCAGTCCGTGGTGTACAGTCGCCACGTAGTTGGGCTGCGGCAGGGGAAAGCGCTGCGAATTCGAAATGGACACCACCGGCACGTCGTCGTACACGCCATAGAGAGCGGGGAGTTCCGGCAGATCCAGCCGGCCATGCAGCGTCGTGAGCGACGGAGTCGGGAGACGAAGCAGCATGGGATAGCCGAAGTAATCCAAATGGGCGTGGATGACGTCGAATTCGTGCGCACGCCGCGCCACCAGTTCGAGCATCATGAACAAGGGAACGAAATAATCCATCACGCTGGGATCGAGGCGCAGGGCACTCGGCCAGATGGCATGGAGGTCCGCCTTCGTCAGGCTATCGCCAGAGGCGAAGAGCGTGACATCGTGTCCGAGTTCCACCAATGCATCTGTCAGATAAGCGACGACACGCTCCGTGCCCCCGTACAGTTTCGGCGGTACGGCTTCCGTGAGCGGTGCGACCTGTGCGATTCTCATATTGACGTTCCGTCCCGAGGTAGGATTGTAGTAGAGCATATATGACGCAGCGGCACGCCGGTAGTTCCGCGGCGTGCGGCGCTCGCGATGGAACCGATGCGCTTGCAGCCACTCTTAGTCGTGATGTCCGCATTTCGTAGCGCGGTGCGCGGTCTCAAGATGAAACTTTTACAATCAACCACAATGGGACGTGTGTGAACACAACAACTCTGCTCAACTCCTCAGCGCCGGCGCAAACGGTCGACGATGTTGTTCCGGCCCCGCAATACGCCATCGCCGCGAACGCTACGCTTCAGGAGCGCCGGACGCGCACGCTGAAACACGGAGACACGTTCGCGGTCTTCGATCAGCGCGGCGATATCGGCGGCGAACCGGGCAATTCCGAAGGACTGTATTATCGCGACACCCGGATCCTGTCGCAGTTTCAAGTGCTGCTCGAGGAAGCCCGGCCGCTGTTGCTGAGTTCCATGACCCAGGACGACAACGCGGTGTTCAGCGCCGATCTCAGCAACCCCGATTTGGCTCTCGACGGGCGGATCGCATTCCGCCGCGAACAGATCCACTTGAACCGACTCAAGTTCGTCTGGCAGGGCGCCTGCTACGAGCGCCTGCTCGTGCGCAATTTCAGCGACGGCCCGCTGCACGTGCGATTGTCGTTCCGGTTCGCGTCGGATTTCGCCGATCTGTTCGAAGTGCGCGGCGAGGTACGCGCGGCTCGCGGCGTATCTTCCACGGACTTGGAGAGCGGCAGCGGAGTGCTGCTCAAGTATATGGGCCTGGACAAGATCGAGCGCATCACTCGTCTGACGTTTGCTCCTGCGCCGAATGCGTTGACCCCGGCGCGTGCCTCGTACGAACTGTCGCTGAAACCCCACGAAACCCGCCGGGTGTTCGTGCGCTACGGCGTGCCCGGCGGCTCAAACGAGGGGGCCGCCGGCGACTGGAGCGGCCGGGGTTTCTACCGCCGGATGCGGGCCGCCCGCCACGCGCTGCGCGAATCGAGCGCGCGCGCCGCGAGCGTCGACACTTCCAACACCGTATTCAACGAAATCGTGCGCCGCTGCGTGTCCGATTTGTACATGCTCATCACCGACACGCCGCATGGCCACTATCCATACGCCGGCACGCCGTGGTTCAGCACCCCCTTCGGCCGCGACGGACTCATCACCGCTCTGATGACCCTGTGGCTCGATCCGACCATTGCGAAAGGAGTTCTGAATTTTCTGGCTGCGAACCAGGCGACCGTCAGCGAAACTGTGCGCGATGCGGAGCCCGGAAAGATATTGCACGAGATGCGCCACGGCGAGATGGCCAATCTGCACGAGGTTCCATTCGGCCGCTACTACGGCAGCGTCGATGCCACTCCTCTGTTCGTTTTGCTGCTCGGTGAATACTTTGTCCGCACGGGAGACTTGGGATTGGTGCGCTCGCTCTGGCCGAACGCCGAGGCGGCCTTGCGGTGGATAGACACCTACGGCGACCGGGACGGCGACGGCTTCGTCGAATACTACCGGCAAACCAAGGAAGGCCTCGCAAATCAGGGCTGGAAGGACTCCCATGACGCCATCTTCCACAGCGATGGCCGGACGGCCCACGGACCGATCGCCTTGTGCGAAGTTCAAGCCTACGTCTACGGGGCGAAACGTCACGGCGCTTTGTTGGCCGGGGCGCTGGGTCATCACGACCGGGCCAACACCCTGCAGGCGCAGGCGGTTGCGCTGCGGCGGCAGTTCGAGGAGAAGTTCTGGTGTGAAGACCTCTCCACCTACGCCCTTGCGCTCGACGGCGACAAGCAGCCCTGCCGCGTGGTCTCGTCGAACTCAGGTCAAGTGCTGCTCACCGGCATTGCATCGCCCGAGCGGGCGGAGCGCGTCTCCCGCACATTGCTTGCGCCCGCCGTTTTCAGCGGTTGGGGAATCCGCACCGTCGCGGTGTCGGAGGCCCGCTACAACCCGATGTCCTATCACAACGGTTCCGTTTGGCCGCACGACAACGCACTGATCGCAATGGGCATGGCGCGTTACGGCCAAAAGCAGGCGGCAGCCACGGTCTTCGGCGCGCTATTCGACGCCGCTTCGTATATGGATCTGCGCCGCCTGCCCGAACTGTTCTGCGGATTCGTTCGACGCCAGCGCAATGCACCCACCCAATACCCCGTCGCCTGCTCGCCGCAGGCATGGGCCAGCGCGACCACGCTCTGCCTGCTGCAGGCCACGTTGGGCCTCGAACTCTTCGACGGCAGCCGCGAGGTTGCGTTTTACCGGCCGGTGTTGCCGGCATTCCTCGATCACGTTCATCTGCGCAACCTTCGGCTCAGCGGCGGCTCGGTCGACGTTCTCCTGCATCGCTACGGCGACGGTGTGGCGGCGACGGTCACGCGCCGCGACGGCGACGTGGTCGTCGTCGTGCGCCAGTGATCGATCAGGCGCGCCGCCGCGCCGGCGGTTTCGGTGCGGCATTTTCGTCCGGCGGCGCGGACTTCTCCGCCGCGAGGTCGCGCTCGTCGCGCGCAGGGCGGCCTCCGCCCGCGCCGCCACCGGCGTCGTCATCCGCCTCCCGTCGGGGTCGCGTTTCCGGCATGACGAATGCCGTGAGAACGGCGAGCGAACCGATCGCCAGCAAGGCGAAGAAAGCCAGCCTGGTTCCGAAATGGTCCGCCATCCATCCCGCGGCGGGTGTGCTCAAGGTGGCGCCGATGCCGATGCCGAATCCGACCGCGCCCAGGGATAAATTGAAATGTCCCGACCGGCCGGCCACATCGCTGACGATCAACGGCACCATGATCCCGAAACAAGCTCCGGCAATGCCGTCGAAAAGCTGCGCGGCAACCAGTACGTTCGGATTTTGAGTCGTCGCGAACACCGCGCAGCGCAGCGGCAGCATGCTGAAGCCGATCATCAACACGATGCGCCGGCCGTAGCGTTCCGCGAATCGACCCACGGCCGGCGACGCAAGCGCGACGATGATCTGCGGCAGCACGATGCAGGCGGCGATCAGCAAACTTGGGTTCGATCCTTGCGCCGTCAAGGTACCGCTGATCAGCATCAGCATCGGCGCATTGGCGAAAGTGAACAACATGGCGCAGGCGCTGAAGATCAACAAGCGTCGGTCGGCGAGCACGCGGAAGTGTTTCACCGGGCTCTCCCCCTCTTTGAGATGCGGAGGACGCAGCTCCTCGGGCGCCACGGCGGAACGGCGCAGCGGCAACAATGCGATCAACGCCGGCAAGGTCAGCGCGGCGGTGAGAAAGAACACGGCGCGCTCCGACACATATTGTCCGCAAGCCCCCATGAGAGCCGCGCCGACGCCGTTGCCGATGGCCGCATAGCGCGCGTTGCGGCCGAGCCTGAGGCCCATGCCGAAGCGGCCTGCAATTACCAGGCTCATTGCCGCAATTGCCGGGCCCAGGGTACAGCTCGAAATGCCGTGCAGGATTTCCGCGAGGTACACGAACAGCGGGATCGGGTGAATGGCGAACATCAGCGCACTGATGGTGAACACCACCACGCTGAACGCCGCGACGCGCGTCTTGTTCGGCATGAGATCCACCAGGGCGCCCGCCGGCACCTGACTGGCCATCGAGCTCACGGTCCCGATGCTGAGCGCTACGCCGATGGACGTTTGGGTCCAGCTCTGACTGCTCAGGTACACCGCGATGAAGGGGCCGAATCCCGTCTGGATATTCGCAACGAAGAGGTTGAACCAATCCAGCCCGCGGCCGGCGCGGGCATCAGTGAAGTTCGCCGAGCCCGCGTTGTCGGCCGGAGCAGGCATTCGCTCACTTCTTGGAGTCGTTGAGGGGCGGCGCTGCCGACGCAGGTGAATTTGGGGCCGGGGCCGCAGCGGCCGGCGCGGCGGGGGGCGCAGCCGCGGGCGCGGCCGGCGCGGCGGGGGGCGCAGCCGCGGGCGCGGCCGGCGCAGTGGTGGGCGCGGTAGGCGCGGGCGGTGCGGCGGCAGACGCCGCGGCAGGCTCGGGCACCATCAAGGTCTTCGGGCGCGGATCGTCCTTGTATTCCGGCGCCGCCTTCAACTTTTCCCGGCTCAAGCTCAACAGCAGCGACGGATCGCTGCGGTCCGGATTGAAGCGCAGCAGCGGCCAGTCGACCGCGATTTTACGGTCGCCCACCCCCAGGAAACCACCGAAATCGATGATGGCGACGCGCACGCGCCCGCCCGAATCGGCCAACACATCCACCACGCGCCCCAGGTCATCGCCCTTGGGGCTCTGCACCTTCTTGCCCAGAATCGACATGACGGACACCGGCAGCGGCGCCACCCGCGCATCGATTATTCCGTCCGGAGGCGTCTCTGCAACCTGCGGTGCCGGAGGTTGCGGCGGCGGCGCTCTCTTCGGCATGGGCCTCGGCTTGGGTTTGATTTTCGGTATCGTATTATCGATCGGCAGGCAGGGCGCCAACGCCGCCGCATTGGCATCCGCCGACTGGGTCATGTCGTTGTTCGGCTCCTCCGAATTGGATGTATCCGGCTGCGGCGACTCCGGCTGCGCCGGGGCAGTCGCCGACGGCGGCACCGCATTTTCGCCGGGCGCCGGCTGCTGCTGCCCAGCGCGATGCGGCGCCCCCCGCATGGTGTGGCATCCCGACAACACTGCGGCCAACGCGAGGACTGCGCAAAATCTCGATCGCTTCATGGCACCTGCTCCGCGCCCACTCTGATTTGACGGCCGTACATTCGGCTGTAGACCCCTTTGGTTTGCAGTAATCTGCGCGGCGGGCCGTCCTCGACGATGCGGCCTCGATCGAGCACCACGATTCGATCGAATGCATCGAGCGTCGATAGCCGATGAGCGATGGCGAGGACGGTGCGTCCCTTGAACAGCCGGGAAAGGGCCTCCTGAATCGCCTGTTCGGATTCGGTATCCAGCGAGGAAGTCGCCTCGTCCAACAATACGATGGGCGCATTCATGAGAAATGCGCGTGCAATTGCCAATCGCTGGCGCTGGCCTCCCGAGAGTTTCATACCGCGCTCGCCCACCAGGGTGTCGAACCCCTCCGGCAGATTGTTGATGAACTCGGTGCATTTCGCCGCCTCGACTGCGCGGAACACTTCCTTGTCGCTCGCCTCCGGCCGCCCGTAGCGAAGATTCTCGAGCAGCGAGCGGTGGAACAGGGAAATATCCTGCTGCACGACGGCGATCGAACCGCGCAAACTCTCCTGCGTCACGTGCGCGATATTCTGACCGTCGACCAACACCTCTCCGGCGGCCGGATCGTACAGCCGCTGCAGGAGGGCGATGATCGTGGACTTGCCGGCTCCGGAGCGCCCTACCAAGCCGATCTTTTGACCGGCCGGCACGTCGAGAGAGAAATCCTTGAGCACGCTCTGTCCGCTCGGATAACTGAAGGAGACGCGGCGGAAACTGATCGCCCCGCCGCCGATCACGAGCGGCTCGGCGTCCGCTGCATCCTGCATTTCGTGCGGCAGTCCGAGCACTTGCACCGCCTCGCCGAGCTTCGCGAACTGCTGCACCATGTCCACGAGAGCCATGGCGAAATCCCGGGAGGCATGCAATACCGTGAATCCCAGCGTGGTGGTCAGCACGACATCGCCGGTGGATATTTGGCCGCGCCGCCAGAGTTCAACCGACCAGACCAGCACGCCGGCAGTGACGCCGAACACCGTGAAGGCGTGGAACAAGCGCAGCCGCTCGAGGGATCTCAGGCTGGCCCGCTGCGCCTGCATCTCGTCCCGGATTTTGGCGCTGAGCCGCTGCTGTTCACGGCGGGCGGCGCCGAAGGCGCGCACCAATCCGATGTTGCTCACGATGTCCGTCAGATCGCCGCTCACGTGCGCCGCATGTCCCGCGAAGCTTTGATGCAGTTCCCGCCCCTGGGACGCAAGCCACGCGATGGCCGCGCCGAGCAATGAGACGACGACCAGGAGGACCACGGTCAGGTGCCAGTTAATCGTCCCCAGCACCAATACGCTCGCGATCACGGCGGCGCCCGGCGGAATCGTACTCCATGTCAGCGAGTTCTCGATCAGCCAAGCGGCGTTGGCCGCCGCCGTGATCCGGCCTGCCAGGGCGCCCGGAAAGCGCTCGACGAAGTAGCGCGTCCCCTGGCCCGACAGGTGATCGAAGAGCTCGAGCCGCATGTCGCCGCCCACCGCCACAAAGGCATGGGTCGACACCCACCCCGCCAGCCGCCACAACAGGTTGTCCCCTGCCACCAGCGCCAGCAGCAGCCCGACCGCACCCCACAATACCTGCGGGGCTGGACTGCGCGTCCCGAGCACGTCCACCAAATGCTTGACCGCGTACTGCGAGGCGACCGCGCAACCCACCGCCGCCAGTACCGCCAACAGCACGATGGTATGGCTCAGCAGGCGGCGCCTGACATAGTGCCCGAGAAATCTGATCGCGCCTGTGGAGGCATAGCGTGGCAAGGCCATATCGGATTCGTGCGCCTGATGCGGGTGGATCGTTATTCTTAGTCAAGCAAATTGGTCGACAGGCCGGATAATGGTGCCAGTCCGTGTCAGCATTCGCTTACATGCGGCGAGTGAGTGCCCGCCAAAGTCAAGAACGACTCCGGGACCCTGCCGCCGCCGGTCCGGGCGGCGGCGCCCACTCATTTTGCGGCGGTGAACGCCGGAATGATGCCGGGGACGACGTACTGCTGGACGATGACGATCACGACCAGCACCAACGTCAATACGATGCTGTGCACGAAAGTGCGCGCCAGGACCGCTCCCTCCCGGCCCGTAAGGCTGGTGACCGACACGCCCGTCGCGATGTTTTGCGGTGAAATCATTTTGCCGAGAACGCCTCCCGATGAATTGGTGGCGGCGAACAGCAAGGGATTCAGGTTCAGCTGCCGCGCCGCGACCACTTGCAGGTTCCCGAAGAGCGCGTTACCCGAGGTATCGCTGCCGGAAAGGAACACCGCCATCCAGCCGAGGAAGGGCGAGAACAGGATGAACGCGCTGCCGCTGGAGGCGACGGCAAGACCCAGCGTATAGGCCAGACCGGAGTAGTTCATGACGTAAGCGAGTGCAACCACGAGCATGACCGTCACGACCGCCAGCCAGATCTGCCGAATGGTGCGTACCGCGCACCGCACCAGTTCCGCTGCCGGCAAGCGCACCAATGCCGCAGTGATGAATGCCGCGAGCAATATCGCCGTCCCGGTCCCGAGCGGCTGAAATGCCCACACCGCTTCGTATGGTTTGTCGTGGTAGAGCGTGATGGCAATCGCCTTGTTGAGACCGGGCCAGGGAATTTTGGTTTGGCCCATGGCGGCAATTTTGAAGGTTGTCCACAGGATCACGGTGGCAGACACGATCAGCCAGGGAATCCATCCCTGCCATGCGGCCACGGGCGCGGGAGCTGACTTCGGCGTGTCGAGCGGCGAGCGCACGATGGAGTACTCGGCCGCCTCGGCCGGCCGCCACACCCGCAGGAAGAGCACCGTGGCGATGAGCGACCCCAGCGCCGCCAGCACGTCCGTGAGGGTGTAATCCAGATAGTTGGACGCGACGAACTGCGCCGCGCCGAAGCTGACGCCGGCGACGAGCAATACCGGCCAGAGCGTCCGCACCGAGCGCCACCCGCCGTACAACACCATGACGTAGAACGGCAGAATCATCGCCATCAACGGCAATTGACGGCCGATCATGGCCGCCAGCGCGGCCGCAGGCAGCCCGGTCACCGCGGCCAGAACCGTCACGGGGGTGCCGAGCGCGCCGAACGCCACCGGAGTGGTATTGAAGATGAGCACGAATACCAGGGCGTCGAGTTCGGCGAACCCGACCAGGATCAGGAGCGACGCGGTGATCGCAACCGGTGCGCCGAATCCCGCGATGCCCTCGAGCAGCGCGCCGAAGCAGAATCCGATCACGACCAGTATCACTCGCCGGTCGTTCGGCAAGTGCGTTATCACCCAATCACGGAACGCATCGAACCGGCCCGATGCCACCGCGATGTTGTAGAGAAATAGCGCATTGATGACGATCCACATCACGGGCCACAGAGCGAATACTGCACCGTTGCATGCCGCGGCTAGCGCCATCTGCACCGGCATTGCCCAGATCGACACCGCGATCAAGAATGCGACGACGAGGCCGGCGAAGGCGGCCTGCCACGCGGGTCGCTTGAGTATTCCAAGCAGCACGAGGACGGTGACGATAGGCAGTAGTGCAACCAGGAACGACAGCCCCAGGCTGCCGCCCACTGGGGTCAATAATTGGTGGAACATAACTCCCCTATTTTTTCGTTAGATCCCGCACCATGTAATCGATGGCGTGATTCCACGCGTTGTTGTTGTCGCCCCGAAAATCGAAAGACTTCCTAGCCGTTATTTGCCCCGTCTGCACCTCGTGAATCTCATACGTAAGGCTCAAGATGAGCCCGCTCACACGATCGACCCAGGCAACCATGACCTGATCGGCATGCAACGAGCGGCCCACGTCAAGATCGCAGCCATTGCAATCGTGAAGGTAGGACTGCTGCGATCTTAGCGTATCGATCATGCCTTGCGCGGCACTATTATCGAGAATCCGGTACAGCCCGGTGCCCTCAAGGTCCCGGCGAAGTCTGGCGCTCATCGTCTCCAGCCGCGCTGCATGTTCCGCCTCGAATTCGGGTCCGCCCAAGTCTCCCGTGAGCTCAAGATCGAGGACGGCGAGCGCCGGCAACCGGCCGTCACTGCCCGCCGGGTCGGTGCTGGCCGCCGATGTCCCGATGACGGGCGCCTGGGCCGCGGGTCCTTCCGGCGCCGCGACCTTCGTCCGCCGACCCGCAGCGGTCCAGCCTTCGATTCCGTCCGGGAACCAAAATACGCGGCGATAGCCATAGCCGATTGCCCTTTTGGCCGCATTCCAGCTCAGCCAGCAGTTCTCATGGCAATAGACGACCAGCGGCACGTCGACGTTCCCCGCGGTCGCCTTTCCTAAGCGGCTGCGGTAGAAATCGTCGACCTCCCGGGTCAGCGCGCCTG
>Ga0179592_10000417_pt1 | contig 16820 bp, 17 predicted proteins | sample CZODoug2_1_08_16_FD_148623 | JGI IMG/M metagenome (GOLD analysis project Ga0179592, IMG submission 148623) | Vadose zone soil fungal communities from Angelo Coast Range Reserve, California, USA - CZODoug2_1_08_16fungal (Illumina Assembly) | ecosystem: Environmental > Terrestrial > Soil > Vadose...
TTTACCGAAGTCGACAGCGCCAGCATCCACAACGACAGCAAGACGGTCCGCTATCTGCTGTGTCCGCTATGAAGAGACGAGGATCGCGCCGGTCCGACGATGCGCCGGGCGCCTTCTAGATCTCTTTGATTGAGCATGATCTTTTCGGAAAACCGGTTTCCACTTTTCCGGATCATGCTCTAAGCCGCGCTCGCGGGCGGCAGCGCCAGTACCGAGTAGATCGCCTGGGCATCGCGCGAGGCACGCAGTTTCTTGGCAACGTCCTGGTCGCGCAATAGCCGGGCGATCCGGGCCAGCGCCTTCAGGTGATCGGCGCCGGCACCCTCGGGCGCCAGCAGCAGGAACACCAGATCGACCGGCTGGCCATCCATGGCTTCGAAATCGATCGGCCGTTCGAGCCGCGCGAACAGGCCGAACAGCTTTTCGAGCTTCGGCAGCTTGCCGTGGGGAATCGCGACGCCATAGCCGACCGCGGTGGTGCCGAGCTTCTCGCGCTGCAACAAGACTTCGAACACGGCACGTTCGTTCTGCCCGCTGAGCTCGGACGCCTTGGCAGCCAGCTCCTGCAGCGCCTGCTTCTTGCTGTTGACTTTCAAAGCCGGGAGGATCGCCTCGGGTGCGACCAGATCGGTAATCGTCATGAGGCGTTCCGAGGTGGGTGACCGTCAGGTTGCGAAATAGGCCTTCATCGGCCGGCGTCAAGAAGCTGAGCGGGGAGACGGGCTTATGTCCGGGTCCTGATTTGTGGGCTTCTACTCCAACGGAGCGGCGGTGCCAACACCTCCGAGAGCAGTCCTGCCAGCTTTCCTTAAGAACCGCGAGGGCTCAAAAAAGCCGCAAGCTCAAGAGTTGACCACGGGTGGATCGACCCAGCCGATATTGCCGTCGGAACGCCGGTAAATGATGTTCACACGGCTGCTCGAACCGTGCTGGAACACCAGGCAGGCCGCGCCGGTCAGGTCGAGCTCCATCACCGCTTCGCTGACCGAAAGCCGTTTCAGCGACGTGGTCGCTTCGGCGATGATGACCGGGCTATAGCCGGTCACCTCGTCGTCGCCTTCCGCCGGCGCCTCGATCACATAGCTCGGCGCATCCAGCGTCGGGCCGATCATCTCCGCAAGCGCTGCGGAGGCTACATGGGCCTTTCGCGCGGAACGATCCTTCAGCCGGCTCTTGTAACGGCGCAGCCGCTTTTCGATCATCAACAAGGCCTGATCGGCGCTGGCATAGGCGTCGGCGGCATTCGATTCGGCTTCCAGCGTGATCCCGGAATCCAGATGCAGCGCGCAATCGGTCCGGAAGCCGAAACCATCTTTGCTCAGCGTGATGTGCCCCGAATAGTTACCGTCGAAATATTTTCGCAGCACCTCGTCGGTGCGCTCGGCGACGCGCCCGCGCAACGCGTCTCCGACGTTGATGCTCTTTCCCGAAATCCTGAGAGTCATTGGATGCCTCGATTGGATCAGCCTGGAAGGAAACTGACACTAGCGCCATTTGAACCCGGCGCAATCCGAAGTCCCACATCTGGCCGCGCGGCAAAATGCGCGGGGTGCTTCAAGTCGGCAGCGCCAGCGCGCTTTGCTTGTCGCGGCGGCGCTGGACGGAGGATGGAATTCGCATGGCTTCCCGGTACTTCGCGACCGTGCGGCGCGCGATGTCAATGCCCGATCCGCGCAGCCGTTCCACGATGGTATCGTCGGAGAGGATCGCACTCGGCGCTTCGGCGTCGATGAGCTGCTTGATGTGATGGCGGACGGCTTCCGCCGAATGCGCCTCGCCGCCGTCAGCGGACGCGATCGAGGCGGTAAAGAAATATTTCAATTCAAACGTGCCGCGATTGGTCGCCATGTATTTGTTGGCGGTGACCCGCGACACCGTCGATTCGTGCATCTGGATGGCGTCCGCCACCGCTTTCAAATTGAGTGGCCGCAGATGTGCCACGCCGTGGGTGAAGAAACCGTCCTGCTGCCGAACGATCTCGGTGGCGACCTTGAGAATGGTGCGGGCGCGCTGGTCGAGCGCGCGGACCAGCCAGGTCGCGTTCTGCAGACAATCGGTGAAATAGGATTTGTCGCCGTCCTTGCGGATCGTCTTGGACAGCTCCGTATAGTAGATCTGATTGACCAGGACGCGCGGCAACGTGTCGCTGTTGAGTTCGACGTGCCAGCCGCCGTCGGGTCCGGGCCGCACATAGACGTCCGGCACCATGGTCTGCATCCGGGCCGCGCCGAATTTCAGGCCGGGCTTCGGATTGAGCCGACGGATCTCGCCGATCATGTCGATAATGTCTTCGTCGTCGACCCCGCAGAATTTGCGCAGAGCGGTCAGGTCGCGCTTGGCGAGCAGGTCGAGATGTTCGACCAACGCTTGCATCGCCGGATCATAGCGGTTGAGCTCGCGCAACTGGATGGCCAGGCACTCGCTCAAATTGCGCGCGCAGACGCCGGGCGGATCGAATTTCTGCAAGACCGCGAGCACTGCATCGACATCGGCCTGGGGGGCTCCGAGCCGCTCGGACGCTTGGCCAAGGTCAGTCGGCAGGTAACCGGCCTCATCGACGAGATCGATCAAATACTGGCCGATCATGCGCTGGGCCGGCCCGCTGAAGGCCACCGCGAGCTGCTCGGCCAGATGCCCACCAAGCGTCACCTCGGCTGCGACAAAGGCCTCGAGATTGTATTCATCGTCATTGGAGGCGCCGCCACCCCATTCGGTATAGGTGGTGGGGGCCGCGTCCTGGGCGTTGCGGGCGGCAGCCTCCGCAGGTTCCTCGGAAAACACGTTGTCGAGGCCGGTGTCGAGGGTTCGTTCGATCTCGGCGCGGCTGCCGAGATCCGGGCTCAACCATTCTTCCTGCGCCGGTTCGAAACCGTCCGCGCCGCTGATCTCGGACTGGCCGGCCGCAAAATCCTCGCCATTGGCGGCGCCCGGGTCGTCGGAATCGCGGAATTCCGCGCGTTCAGGGGGCGGTTCGCCCGCCAGGGGGGCTTCCGGACCGTCATTGGCCCGTTCGAGCAGGGGATTGCGCTCCAGCTCCTCTTCGACGAAAGCGGACAAATCGAGATTGGACAGCTGCAGCAGCTTGATCGCCTGCATCAGCTGCGGCGTCATCACCAGCGACTGGGACTGGCGGAACTCTAGTCTCTGCGTCAGCGCCATGGAGGCAAGATCGATCCCAAAAAATTGGTCCGATTCTTGCTTATCCTAGTCTGAGGCCGATGTACACGTCTTGACGGAAGCAAAAAATAGGCTAGAGGCGGAATTCCTCGCCAAGGTAAAGGCGGCGTACATCCGGGTCGTTAACGATGTCTTCGGGGCTGCCCTCGGTCAAGATCTCCCCACCATAGACGATGTAGGCGCGGTCGGTCAGGCCGAGCGTTTCCCGGACGTTGTGATCGGTGATCAACACGCCGATGCCGCGGTTGCTGGTGAGGTGGCGAACGAGATCCTGAATGTCGCCGACCGCGATCGGATCGATGCCGGCGAACGGTTCGTCGAGCAGCATGTAGTTCGGCCGCGTCGCCAGCGCGCGGGCGATTTCGACGCGGCGCCGTTCGCCGCCGGACAGCGCGATCGACGGCGACTTCCGCAGCCGCGTGATGTTGAATTCGTCGAGCAGCGAATTGAGCTCGTGCTCGCGCTTCTTCCGGGACGGCTCGACGACTTCAAGCACCGCGCGGATGTTCTGCTCCACCGTGAGACCACGAAAGATCGAGGCTTCCTGCGGCAGATAGCCGATCCCGAGCCGCGCGCGCTGATACATCGGCAACTGCGTGACGTCATGGCCATCGAGCTCGATGGCGCCGCGGTCGGCCTTGATCAGGCCCGTGATCATATAAAACACCGTCGTCTTGCCGGCGCCGTTCGGGCCCAGCAGGCCGACGGCTTCGCCGCGCCGCACATAGATGCTGACACCGCGCACGACCTGGCGCGACCCGAAGCTCTTTTCCACGCTATGCACAGCCAGAAATCCCGGCCGCCGCAGCAATTGCGGACCGGCGGAGCCATTTCCCTTGGCCGGCTTGGCGGGGTTCGCCGGTTTCGGTCGCGGGCGCGGCCTATCGCCCCTCGGGGATTCTCTCGGAGATTCCGCGGTCGGTGCCGCGCGCGACATTTCGGCAGCCGACGCAGACGCGCCCCGTGCCATCGGCGGGGCATCGCGCACGGCGCTTGCCAGCATGCCGAGGGGATCGTCAAGCGGGGAGACGTCCTCCCGCGAACGCGCAAACCCTGCTTTGCCGCGTTTCACGGGACGCCGACGGAACATGCTGAGTAAATCCACCATCCCCGCTTCGCTCGGTCTTTCGAAGGTTGGTCCACAACCCGCCGCGGCGGTTTGATTCGCGCGCTCAGCATGAAGGAATGGATGCCCCGCGGAACACCCCCACCCCCGGCTAGATACAGGGTCGCGCGGCAGGCTTCAACCAGACGGCGCCCGACTTGCGAACAAGTGATTGATATTATTTCTGTTTAGGCGCATTTGGAGATGGCAGTGGGGATCCCGCGCCCGGGCCGGCGGCGCCGCACCCTGAGCCCTGCGATTGCACAATAAGGGCTTGCACTTTTCCACCGTCCGACTCCACCCGCGACACGCCCGTCGTCATGTCGACGAACAGCCGGTCGCCGCGCAGCACATTCTTGCATTGCGTCAAAACTACGCCCCCGGCCATCGTGATCAGGTTGGTCTTGGTGTCGAACACGGCGGTGTCGCCAGTCACGACCTGCTCCTTTTGCGTGACCACCACGTTGCCGTGCGCTTCCAGCCGCTTGATCGACGACGCGCCGCCGGGTCCGGGGGTCGCGGCCTGCATCGGCGCCGATTTCGCCGGCGCTTTCGCGGATGCCGGTGACGCTCCAGGCTGCCCGCCGGAGCCGCCCGAGTTCGAATCGTAGAAAACCACCAGCGACTTCGACGTCATGGTGGTGTCGCCCTGAACCACCTTCACGTTGCCGGAGAACGTCGCCTCCTTCTTCTTGTCGCGCATCTCGAGGGATGCCGCCTCGATCTGGATCGGCTGGTCGCGATTCTGCGAAAAGCCCTGCATCGCGTTGGGCACGCCCGACATCGCAGCCGTCTGAGCGTTGGCGGCGAACGCCCCGCCAAGCGTCAGCGCGACGGCGCCTGCAAGCGTGCCGCGCGCGCAGGTCTCGGCCGCACCCCTGGCCCACGCACCAAACCGCATGAAAAATGTCATCAAGGTCATTTCAGGTTGGTGGATTTGCTGGAAGGCGACCGCGTCTTGGCGGAATCGCCCGGCGAGGCCGAGGCGGTCGCGGAAGCGTTGGCGGATGGCGCGCTCGCCTCATCGGTGTCCATGTGATCGATATTCATCACGACATTGCCCTCGAACCGGATGACCGCGCCGCCCTCGGTGATCCGAAGCCTGTCCGCCGACAACGTGCCGTTGGTCAATTTGACGTCAACGCGCTCTTCCGAGGTCACTGTGCCTTTGCCCATGTCGACAAAAGCCTGGCTCAGGCGCGCCTCATAGCCCGACGAGGTCTGCAGGAAGATATCCTTGTGCAGGTTGAGCGTCTGCAGCTTGTTGTCGAATATGCCGGTGCGGGCGTCCAGCGTCACCGTTGTGATCTGGTCTTCCATCAGCACCTTGGAATGCAATGTCGTGAGCTCGACGCGGTCGGGATCGGTCAGATCCTGCGTCGCGGTCTTGGCCCAGAGATCATAGGGCCGCCGGTCCGGCGTCGTGTAGCCGGACAGATGCGGCGCTTCCATGGTGATCTTGGAGCCGGAAACGACGAGGTTGTCCATGTCGACCGGCAGCGCCGGCATCAGGATCCGGAACGGATTGAAGATCGAGATCCCGACCACCGACGCCATCGCGAGAAACACCGCCGTCGGAACCGCCACCCGCAGCACCCGCACCATCCGGCTGTGGCGCGCCGCCCTGGCGAAGCGCGCCTCAAGTCCTGGGTCAAAGGTGGGGTTACGAACAGAGTTCACCGCTGCTCCGAAGCGCAGCTTCGCCGCGCGATCCGCAAAAATGTGCAGCAGCCATCCCTGAAGACCGTGCACCCGCCCGCATGTAGTGGGCGGCTCGTTGAAAACGAGGGGGCCGCCTCAACCGGCCGCGTGCCCCATTCTACCCGGGATCGCCAGCCGATACAGCCGGGAACTGGCTTTGGGACTGTGACCTAAGCGCGACCAAAAGCCGTCAGGAATGAGCGAAAATGTCCTCGGCTTCCCAGCCCTGCAGGTCGAGTTTGGCCCGCGTCGGCAGAAAATCGAAACAGGCCTGCGCCAGCGCCAGACGGCCCTCGCGCGCCAGCATCGTATCCAGCCGCTCGCGAAGCGCGTGCAGATGCAGGACGTCGGAGGCGGCGTAGGCAAGTTGGGCCTCGCTGAGCTGGTCCGATCCCCAGTCGCTCGACTGCTGCTGCTTCGACAGGTCGACATTGAGCACCTCGCGCACGAGGTCCTTCAGGCCGTGACGGTCGGTATAGGTGCGCGACAGCCGCGAGGCGATCTTGGTGCAGTACACCGGCTCGGGCATCACCCCGAGCGTGTTGTAGAGCGTGGCAATGTCGAAGCGGGCAAAATGAAAGATCTTGGTCACCTTCGGATCGCCGAGCAGCGCCTTCAGATGCGGCGCATCGGTGTGATCCTTCGGGATCTGCACCACATCGGCGCTGCCGTCGCCGTTCGACAGCTGCACCACGCACAACCGGTCGCGGTGCGGATTGAGCCCCATGGTCTCGGTATCGATCGCCACCGATGTGGTGTAGCGGGAAAGATCGGGCAGATCGCCGCGATGCAGGCGTACGGTCATGAGATGAGGCCCCAATAGCTTCGCCGGGTCGGGCGATTCGGCCGGACACTAGCGCCCAAATCGGCAAGATGCGAGCGGCGGCGGCCGGCTTTCGCCGGCCAAGTTGGGGCAAAATGGCGGCCGGGCCGCCCAGGAGCCGAGGTTCATTTGGCGCGGAGCTGACCGATCGCCGAGAGCCAGTTCTCCATGTGATAGGTCTTGGCGATCCTGCCGTCCCGGATGGTCTGGATGTCGACCGCCATGATCCGGAAGCTCTTGCCGGAATGCGGCACGCCGAACAGGTCGCCCGACGGGGTGCCGGCGACCTCGCCGCGGACGACGATCCGATCGCCCGCGACCAGCACTTCCTTAATGGCGAAGGTCATATCCGGGATCGTGGCGGCGAAGTTCGACACCACCTTGATAGAGGTCTCGCGGCCCCAGCATTCGCCGGGCAGATAGCCGGCGCAGGACTCGTAATCGTCGGTCAGAACCGCCTCCTGGACGGCCCTGACATCGCCGCGAGTCGCGACATTGAACAGGGCATACCAGGGTGCAATCAGGTCGCGCGCTTGTTGTTCACTGAGAACGGTCATGAGCTTCTCCCTCGAAGTATTTGAGATGGCGTTGAAATAAATACTATGTCAGTCGACATACATACTATGAAGGTCGACATACTGATTTTCAATCGATATTTTTTGGCATGGCAAAAGCTGGTGATTCAAAAGGCAAAACGCTGGCCGCCGCGGCCAAGCTGTTTCGGCAGCAGGGCTACCATGGTACCGCACTGCAGGACATCTTGGCCGCCGGCGGCTCGCCGCGCGGCTCGCTCTATTTCCATTTCCCCAAGGGCAAGGAAGAGATCGGCGCCGCCGCGCTGACATTCGCCGGCGAAGCCGTTCGCCAGGCCATCGCCAAAGCCGCCGAGACATCCGAGAACGCCGAGATGTTTCTGACCCGGGTCGTCAGGGGCATGGCCGCCGACCTGGAAAAGTCCGGCTACAAAGAGGGTTGCCCGATCGCGACCACGGCGCTTGAGACCGCGGCGCAGTCCGAGGTGCTGGGAGCTGCGACCCGCAACGCGTTGCAGAAATGGGAGCTCGAGATCAAGCGCGGGCTGTTCCGCTTCGGCATGCCCGCGGGCGATGCCGACCTTGCTGCGACGGTGGTGCTCAGTCAGCTCGAAGGCGCGCTGTTATTGGCCCGAACCTACCGCAGCCTGGAGCCGCTGCACCGCGCCGAACAGGCCATGAAGCTGTTGCTGCGGGGCCGGCAAACCTAGCCGGCAATCCGCTCCGGCAAACAAAGCGGGCTGTCCAACAAATGGTGCCCAGGAAAGGACTCGAACCTTCACGGCCGTTAAGCCACTGGCACCTGAAGCCAGCGCGTCTACCAATTCCGCCACCTGGGCATGGAGGCGGTTACTACGGACCGGATGCGCGCTTGTCAAATTGGTGATGTGCGACCCAAATACGCTGTACAGAAAACCGCCGATGACGTATCGCGACCGCGAAATGCCCCGTTCGCCTCTCGAATTTGAGCCGAGCAACCGGACCTAAGGAAACTGACGCCATGGCATCGAATCAGGACACATTGGTCACGGTTTTCGGCGGGTCGGGTTTTTTGGGCCGGGCCGTGGTCCGGGCGCTCGCCAAGCGCGACTACCGCCTCCGCGTCGCGGTCAGGCGGCCTGAGCTGGCGGGCCACCTGCAGCCGCTCGGCAAGGTCGGCCAGATCCATGCCGTGCAGGCGAACCTGCGCTATCCCACCTCCGTGGAAGCGGCGATGCGCGATGCCCATGTCGCGATCAACCTGGTCGGCATCCTCACCGAGGGCGGCGGGCAGACCTTCGACGCGGTCCAGGCCAAGGGCGCGGAGACGGTCGCCAAGGCCGCTGCTGCCGTCGGCGCGCGGATGGTGCATGTCTCGGCGCTCGGCGCCGACGAGCATTCGCCGGCGCGTTATGCCCGCGCCAAGGCGGCCGGCGAAACGGCGGTGCTGGCGGCGGTCCCATCAGCGATCGTGATGCGCCCGTCCATCGTGTTCGGCCCCGAGGATCAATTCACCAACCGTTTCGCAAGCCTGGCGCGGATGTCCCCCGCGCTCCCACTGATCGGCGGCGGATTGACCAGAATGCAGCCGGTCTATGTCGGCGACGTCGCCACCGCGATCGCGGATGCCATCGACGGCAAGGGCAAGCCGGGCGCGACCTACGAGCTCGGCGGCCCGGAAGTCCTGACCATGCGGGAGATCATGGAGATCATCCTGGAGATCACCGATCGCAAGCGCATGCTGGTAACGCTGCCGTTCGGGCTGGCGCGGCTGAAGGCCTTTTTCCTGCAATTCGCGCCCGGCGCGTTCAAACTGACGCCGGACCAGGTCGAATCGCTGCGAGCCGACAATGTCGTCTCGGATGCGGCGAAAGCCGCCGGCCTGACGCTGGAAGGGCTCGGCATCCCGCCGGATTCGCTGGAAGCGATCGGCCCGCAATATCTCTGGCGTTTCCGCCCCGCCGGACAGTTTCAACGCAAGAGCGCTTAAGCCGGGTCCGGGCAAGGTCTGGACGACAGCGCTACGATCGCTTGTCTTAATGCCCCATCGCCAGGGCGATCAGGCCAAGCGTACCGACGATCACGCGCCACCAGGCAAACAGCGTGAAGCCGTGGCGGGTGACATAGCCGAGGAACGTCTTCACCACGATCAAGGCGGTGATGAAGGACACCACAAATCCGACGGCGATGATGCCGAGATGATCGCTCGTCATTTCGCCGCGGCTTTTATAGAAGTCATAGGCGAACGCGCCCACCATGGTTGGGATCGCGAGAAAGAACGAGAACTCCGCCGCCGCGCGCTTGTCGGCGCCGAGCAGCATTGCCGCAACGATGCTGGCGCCCGAGCGCGACACGCCCGGAATCATCGCCAGACACTGCGCCACCCCGATCCAGAGATAGGTCATCAGCGGGAATCTCATCGCGTCGTGCTCATGCGGATTATGGTCGATCTGATCGACCCACAGCAGAATCGCGCCGCCGACGATCAGCGAGAAGCAGACGACCCAGGGATCGAACAGGTGTTCCTTGATGGCTTTGCCGGCGATCAGGCCGATGATGACCGCGGGCAGGAACGCGATCAGAAGGCCGATCACGAAGCGGCGGTCATCCGCATTGGAGAACATGCCGAGCGCGACCCGCCATAGTTTCGCAAAATAGATGACGACAATCGCCAGAATCGCGCCGAGCTGAATCAGGATCGCAAAACTCTTCCAGAAATTGTCCTCGCCGAGATTGAAAAAGCGTTCCGCCAGCAGCAGATGTCCGGTCGAGGACACCGGCAGAAATTCCGTCACGCCCTCGATAATGCCGAGAATCACCGCACGCAAAATATCTGACATCGTGAGTTGGTCCGTTATGATCTATTTGGGCCCAAAAGGCGGGTTCTTCTCGCCTATTCGCCGATCCGCGGCAATCGCTAAAATGGCGAAAACAGCGGTTGCCTCCCCGGCTTGCTGGAGTAGTTTGACGCCTTTCTCGTGCCTGCTTTCCGAAGTTGGTCATTGCGGTAACCCCGGTAGATTCGGACCACAACAGACGCCGGCGAATCGATGATCCCAGTTCCGCTTTCGATGTGATTCCCCGATTCCAGTTCGCCCCCTGTGCCGCGAAGATGTGATGTCGGAGGCATCGGCGGTTGATGGTTTGTTAAGCATTCGCGAACTAGTCAAAAAGGCCACATGTTCACGCTGTTTCATCATCCGTTCTGCCCGCATTCGCGTTTCGTCCGGCTGGTGCTGGGCGAATACGGCCTCGACGCGCAGCTGGTCGAGGAACGGGTCTGGGAACGGCACGAGGACTTTCTGGCCTTGAATCCCGCCGGCACCACGCCGGTGCTGCTGGCCGAGAACCAGTCTCCGATACCGGGCGTGGCGATCATCGCCGAATATATCGACGAGACCCACGGCGCCGACATGGCGCAAAAACGGCTGTTGCCGACCACGATGGCCGAGCGCATCGAGGTGCGCCGGCTGATGGCCTGGTTCAACGAAAAATTCTACGAAGAGGCCACCCATCCGCTCGTCACCGAGCGTATCTACAAGCGCTTCATGAGCGAGCAGAATGGCGGCGGCGCCCCGGCCATGGAGGTGATCCGCGCGGCCAAGACGAATGTGCGCTATCATCTGGCCTATATCGGCTGGCTGGCGCAGCGGCGCAACTTCCTCGCCGGCGACATGCTGAGCTATGCGGACCTCGCCGCCGCAGCGCATCTTTCGGCGATCGACTATCTGGGCGACGTGCCATGGATCGAGGACGACGCGGCGAAGGCCTGGTACGCGCGGGTGAAATCCCGCCCGTCGTTCCGTCCGCTGCTCAGCGAATGGCTGGCCGGCGTGCCGGCGTCGCGGACCTATGTGGATCTCGATTTCTGACTTTTCAGGCGGGACGGACTGCGAGCGCCAGCGCATTCGTGGTGCTGACACCTCGGGTCGTTGGACCATGAGCGGCGCTCTGAAGGAATCGCTCGCGCGCGAGGCACTCGCGCTCGGATTCGACTGCATCGGCGTCACGGCGCCCGACGCCATCGCCGACGCGGCGAGGCATTTTCACGACTTCCTGGCGTCCGGCGCGCATGGCGACATGGATTGGCTGGCGCAAAATCCCGCACGCCGCGCCGATCCGCGCGCGCTGTGGCCCGGCGTGCGATCGGTGATCATGCTGGGCGTTAATTACGGTCCCGATGACGATCCGCTCGCGATCCTGACACAGCGCACCCTTGGCGCGATTTCGGTCTATGCCCAGGGCGACGACTATCACGACCTGATCAAGAAGCGGCTGAAGGTCCTCGCCCGCTGGCTGGTCGCAACCGCGCCTTGCGAAGTCAAGGTCTTCGTCGATACCGCGGCGGTGATGGAGAAGCCGCTGGCGCAGGCGGCGGGACTTGGCTGGCAAGGCAAGCATACCAACCTGGTCTCGCGCGCGTTCGGCTCCTGGCTGTTTCTCGGCGCGATCTTCACGACGCTCGATCTGCCGGGTGATGATGCCGAGGCCGACCATTGCGGCTCCTGCCAGGCCTGTCTCGATATCTGTCCGACGGCGGCCTTTCCCGCGCCCTACAAGCTCGATGCGCGGCGCTGCATTTCCTATCTCACCATCGAGAGCAAGGGACCGATCCCGCACGAATTTCGCAAGGCGATCGGCAACCGCATCTATGGCTGCGACGATTGTCTGGCGGCCTGTCCCTGGAACAAGTTCGCGCAGGCCGGCCGCGAAGCAAAACTCGCCGCACGCGACGAACTGCGCGCGCCCGAACTGGCCGAGCTCGCGCAACTCGACGATCTGGCATTTCGAACGTATTTCTCGAAATCGCCAGTCAAGCGCATCGGCCGCGACCGCTTCGTTCGCAATGTACTGATCGCGATCGGCAACTCGAGCGATGGTAGCTTGGCGAAAACCGTAGAGCGCCTGCTCGCCGACGACAACGCGCTGGTGCGCGGCGCGGCGGTCTGGGCGCTCTCGCAATTGATCGCGCGTGAAGCTTTCGAAACGCTGGCGTCGAAAGCGATGGCTGCGGAGACGGATGAGACCGTGCGGGAGGAGTGGCGGCATGCTCTCGCCCTTGCCAGACCCTCGGCCTGAGACCTGCGCACGCCCTTGATTTCGGCGCGTAAAATCCGCCATGGTCGCGCGCCATGACACAGACAACGAAAAACCAGCCCTTTTTCACCCGCGACGGCGACAGCTACATTCCGACGCAAATCGCCAGCGGACCATGGGATCCGAAGTCGCTGCACGGCCGCGTCATCATCGGCCTGCTCGGCTACGTCATCGAACAGCGTCATGGCGGGGACGACTTCGTGCCGGCGCGGCTGACTGTCGACATGTTTCGATTGCCGAACATCCTGACGCCGATCGAGGTCAGGACGAAGCTGATCCGCGATGGCCTGCGCATCCGCGTGGTGGAAGCCGAATTCGTCTCGGGCGGTGTCGCGATGGCGCGGGCCTCCTGTCAGTTGTTGCGCAGAACCGAAAATCCGCAAGGCCAGGTGTGGTCGCCACCGAACTGGGACGCGCCATTGCCCGCTTCCATTCCGCCACCGACCGATCCGAAACTCGGCATGCACGGCAAATGGATCACCCGCCCGATCGTCGGCGCGATGGGGTCGCTTGGACCCCGAAGACTGTGGATGAGCGAGGTGCGCGACCTCGTCGAGGGCACGCCGCTGACGCCGTTCGTCCGGGTCGCGGTGGCGGCGGATTTCGCGAGCCCGTTCGCCAATGCCGGCGATCAGGGCCTCGGCTTCATCAACAGCGACGTCACGCTCTATCTGCACCGGCTGCCGGTGAAGGAATGGATCGGCTTCGAGGTGGTGAACCATCGCGCGGCCGACGGCATCGCGATCGGCGAATGCTGGCTCTATGACGAACAGGGCCCGATCGGGACCTCGACGGTTGCAGCGCTGGCACAGCGCAAGCCGATGCCGATGCTGGCACCGCCGCCGTAACCGTCACCGCTGGCGCGCCCTTTTCTCCTGCTCCCCGCTTACGGGGTCGAGACGAGCAAAGCTCGCTCTGAGAAGGTCGGGATGAGAGGGGCTCTTTCCACGCAGACGGACTCGCGGAAGCCCCCTCACCCCGCAAGCGGGGCGAGGGAGCCCACCTCCGTTGCCGGCGAAACTCAATCTAATCTCATCATGCTCTAAGATTGGAGATGCCGCTGCATCTCCGGCCGTGCTTTCAGCGCCGCGCCCTGCCTGGCGGCGATTCTGGCGATGCGCTCGGGCGCGAAATTCATGTCGACGAATGCCGGCGCGGTGTTGGCGACCTCGCGATATTCGTAGATCAGGCCGTCGCGCAGTGTCATGATCGCGACACCCTCGAACATCGCTCGCGCCCCCTTCGCTTCCGGCAACAGCGAGCGATAACTGAATGTATAGCGCGCATAGAGCGTCTCACCGTCACTGACCGGCGCATGCATGTCCCAACAGAAATCGGCCGCCGTGCGATAGAAATGCTCGTCGATCATCGCGGCGATCGCAACCCGGCCTTCGAACGTGCCATAGAACACGTCGTGATAGACCCCATCCTCGGTGAACAGCGCCGCAAACGCTGCCCCGTCACGCCGTTCAACGGCATCGCAAAAGGTGCGAAGCATGGCTGAAATGTTCATGGCGTTTCTCCCGACCTGTGATTGTCGCTAGCTGCTCACCCCATCTCGGCAACCGCCGCCATGATCCGCGCGATGTCCTGCGGACGCGACAGGCGATGGTCGCCGTCCCGGATCATGGTCAGCACCACGTCGTCGGCCGGCAGCCGATGGGTCAGCGCGAAGGCATGCTGCCAGGGCACGTCAGGGTCCTGGCCGCCCTGCAGGATGTGCACCGGGCACCCGACATCGATGGAACCACCGAGCAAAAGATGATTGCGGCCCTCCTCGATCAACGTTCGCGTGATCGGATAGGGCGCGCCGTCGTCATAGGGCGAGGGCCGGAGCCACACGCCGGTGGTTTCAATCTGCTGGCGGATCTCGGGCGAAAAGGCCTTCCACATCAGTTCCTCGGTGAAGTCGGGAGCCGGGGCGATCAGCACCAGCCCGGCCAGCGGGCCGCTCCGCGGGCGCTTTGCGACTTCTCGCGCCAGCAACAGGGCGATCCAGCCGCCCATCGACGAACCGATCACCACCTGTGGGCCGGCGCAGAATTGCTCGAACACCGCAAGGCTATCCTCCAGCCAGCGTCCAATGGTGCCGTCGACGAACTTGCCGCCTGATTCGCCATGGCCGGAGTAATCGAACCGCACGCAGGCCCGGCCGCGTTCCGCTGCCCACTCATCCAGTGCGTGCGCCTTGGTTCCCTTCATGTCCGAATTGAATCCGCCGAGCCACAATAGCCCAGGGGCGGCACCGGCCCGGGCGCGCACGGCGATCCTGCGCGCCGCTTCTCCGTTGCCGACCTCGATAAAGGACGGCTCTGGCGGTTGGGAATCACTCATGGGACTGTCACTCCGATTCGCTACCGTCCAAGGGGCACCACCCGCTAACGGAAAACGGGTATCGCCTAAGGCATTCCGTACGCTTGCGGAATAGAGGATTGGTGTCTATTTCGCCGGCGTGACCGAAATGCCTCGCATTTGTCGGTTTTCATGCACAGGTTGCGACTTCGCTTGCTCGCTGCCATGTATTGCTTCAGTATATCGCCCTTCGTTCACAGCTTTGGAGAGCTACCCATTCGCCGTCCTAATAGAGCCCCGCCCGCTGCCACCAAAGACGGGCCGCGCACCAATGATGAAATCCGCAACGCGCAGATCCAGCTGATCGATCAAAACGGTACCAATCACGGCACCGTCGAGACCGTTGTTGCGGTCAAGATGGCCCTTGAGGCCGGCATGGATCTTGTCGAGATTTCGCCGAACAACAACCCTCCCGTCTGCAAGATCATGGACTACGGGAAGTTCAAATATTCGGCGCAGAAGAAGGCGGCGGAAGCCCGCAAGAAACAGAAGGTCGTCGAGATCAAGGAGATCAAGCTCCGCCCGATGATCGATGATCACGATTACGACGTCAAAATGCGCGCGATGCAGCGCTTCTTCGAGGAGGGTGACAAGGTCAAGATCACCTTGCGCTACCGGGGCCGCGAAATGGCCCACCAGGAAATCGGCACCAAGCTGTTGGACAAGGTCAAGGCCGACGTCGCCGAATACGCCAAGGTCGAGCAGGACGCCCGGTTCGAAGGCCGCCAGGTGGTGATGGTTCTGGCGCCGCGTTAAACTCGAACGATTGAAGATTTGCACGCCCGAGCGGCCCGTCAGACCATCTGGCGGGCCGCTTATGCTTTATAAAGCTTTTCCGCTGAACGTGAGGTTGTGGCGAGCCCCTTGGGTATCCCGGTAATCCTTTCGTGCTTGACTGCCTCACGCATCGCGGAGGCTTCCTGCATCATGATCGCGCGCATCCTTTGGCCATTGCTTGTGTTGCTCATCACCGCGGCAGGTGCGCCCGCCAGTGCCGCCGCCGGTCCGGATTCCACACCCGCCTGGATCGATCCCGGTTGGCGGCGAACGGTCGTTCGCTATGCGGTCACGTTCGACGAGCGCGGGCTGAGCACGACGGTGTTCGACTTCGAAATCCTGGCGCTGGACGCCAAGGGCGCCGCGACGATTTCGCAAAGGGTGCTTCCCTATGACAGCTATTTCAACGATCTGACCGTCAGCAACCTTGCAACGGTCAAGCCGGATGGACGGATCATCGCGGTCGATGAACGCGCGATCCTTGACCAGCCGGGATCATCAGAGATTTCGTCGCCCTATTTCGACGAAAAGCGAAACCGGGTGATCACCTACGCCGAGGTTGAGGCGGGCGACAAGATCCGCGGGCGAGCCATCTACAGGGACAAGCGCCCGCGATTCCCGGGCGAATTCGAGCGGTTCTGGAGCCAATCCCTGGATCAGCCGCCGGAGGTGATCGAGCTGACGCTCGACGGACCGGCCTCCAAGCCGTTGCAGATCGCCGCGCGAAACGTCGAACATGGCGAGGAACGATCCGGCGACCGGATCATCCATCACGTCCACATCAAGCACGATTTACCCGAGCGAGGCGCAGCTGACATCGGCGACTTCGATCGGGCGCAGCGTTTCGAAGCCAGCAGCTTCGCCGACTATCCGGCTTTGGCGGCCGCGTTGAATGCGCGTAACGCCCCGATGGCCATGCCGGACGGCACCTTGCGCGCGTTCGCGGCCAAGATCGTCGGCGATACCGCGACCACCGTCGGCAAGGTCGAGCGTCTGCACAATTGGGTGGCGCAGAATATCCGCTATGTCGGCATCGGATTCGAGGATGGCGGATTGAGCTCGCAACCGGCGGCCGCCGTGCTCGCCTCGCGATATGGCGACAGCAAGGCGCATGCGACGCTGCTCAAGGCCCTGCTTGCCGCGCAGGGCGTCGAAGCGAATCTCGTCGCGGTCAACATCGATCCGCACTACACGCTGACCGAGGTGGCCACGCAGAATTTCGACCATGCCATCGTCTACGTGCCGCAGCTCGATCAATATCTCGATCCGACCGCAT